>ERZ808037.29-NODE-29-length-155941-cov-4.785813_pt1 | contig 155941 bp, 149 predicted proteins | sample MGYA00380190_ERZ808037 | MGnify/ENA primary metagenome ERZ808037 (study PRJEB31490, sample SAMN06133399) | mouse gut metagenome | isolation source: J9 | host: mice | place: China: Chengdu | collected 2015-05 ...
CGATGCCGAAATCAAACCACATCCCACGAAACGCCATGTCACATAAACCATGGTATTTTCCCGTTTCCCCAGGTCAGCGCCTCGCCCCATCGGGCGGGCAATAGCCCGCCCCTACGTAACGGCGGGCTATTGCCCGCCCGCGACCGCAAGGCGGGCCCCCGTAGGGGCGGGCTATTGCCCGCCCGCGAGCGTATATAATTCAACCTATGAGGTTCAAATCCTTCATAGGCATGTTCAAGCCGAACAAGGCGTCGCTTGGTTATGCGCTGTTCCTCGCCGTGAACGCAACGGGAGTGTGGGGCGGCGTGTTCCCGTTCCTGCCGCTTTCCATCCAGACGCCCGAAACGATGTTCTGGTTCTTCCTCGTCGAGGCATCTGTGTTCGCTGCCGCGTTCGTCGCGAGCATCATCGGAGCCTACCTCCTCCCGGTGCGCACGAAACGCTTCCTCGTTCACGCCGCGAGCCTGCCCTACTTCCTCGGATGGGCCTGCCTCATCGGCGCAAGCTATGCGCGCATCGCATCGTTCCCGCTCGTGGTCGCCGGCGGCGCACTGCTCGGCGTAGGCTCGGCCGGATTCTACATGCTCTGGCAGCGCATCTTCGCCGCCACGCGCCCGGAACGCGGCAACAACGACCTCATCGTGGGCACCATCTACGCCTCGATCATCTACCTCGCCCTGCACGCCGTCCCCGTCGCGGTGACGGCACTGCTCGTGCCGCTCGTGTTCTTGCCGCTCTTCGCGCTAGCCGCCGTGCTCAGCAGGCGTCACATCAACCTCGACCAACCGATGTTCGAAGACGTGCCCCGCGAGCATCCCGCCGTCTATCGCCGCGTCCTCGCCGACTCGTGGCGCTCGGCGGTGAGCCTCGGCGGCCTGGGCCTCTGCACCGGCGTGATGCGCGCCGCCGCGATCACCGACCCCGGCATCGGCTCCACCGTCAACATCATCTCGATGCTCGCATCGCTCGCCGCCGCCGCGGCCCTGCTCGTGCTCTGGAAGCGGCGCGGCGTCCTCGTGAACGTGCCTGCCGCCTATCGCCGCGTGTTCCCGCTCGTGCTGCTCGCGTTCTTCCTCATGCCCCTCGTGCCGCCCGAGCGCGTTATCCTGCTCGCAGGCTTCCTTTACGCCCTGCACAGCGTCGCGATCCTCGTGATGATGATTCAATCCGCCCAGATCTCGCGCGACCGCGGCATCAATCCCGTGTTCATTTACGGCCTCTTCGGCGGCATAATGTATGCCCTGCACGACCTCGGCTTCATCGCCGCCTCCGCTGCCAACACCTTCCTCGCAAGCGCCCCCGTCTCCTCGGCAACGATCGCCCTGGGCGCCGTCTGCCTCCTCAGCCTCCTCGCCCTCGTCGGCTCGACCCCTCCCCGCCCCGACTCGACCCCAACCGACGGCAGCAGCATCGAACTCGTGGCGAGACGACAGCCCCGAGGCACGTTGCCTCAAAGCCTGCAGATCGGGCATTCCGAGGCAACTCGCCCCGAGGGTGCCGTCTCGTCTCCCGAAGACGAGACGGCACCCGCCTACACCGACCGCGTCTCGAAGCAGATCGCGCTCGTCAAGGCTGATTACGGCCTCAGCTCGCGCGAAGCCGAGGTCGCAGAGCTCATCGCCCGCGGCGACACGGTCGCACGCATCGCCGAGCAGCTCTTCGTCTCCGAGAACACGGTGCGCACCCATTCCAAGCGCATCTACGCCAAGCTCGACATCCACAAGAAGCAGCAACTCCGCGACCTCGTCGACTCCTACGACCCGAGCGCAGTCTCCTGAACCCCGCCCAAATCGGCTTTCGAGTTCGCAACCCTTCATGAAAAGATTGAAGAATCCACGCTGAAACAGCAGTGAATAACGGTAGTATGCCAATTGAAGCATAAAAGCCGAACTGGCTGCGAACAGCAAGGTTTCGAAGGGGGATCATGTACCGCAGAACGCTGGCCGTCTCGCTTTGCGGCCTCGACGAATCCATAACCGAGGCAATCGGGTCGATCGAGGCGCCCGACCGCTTCGTCATCCAGGCCGAAAGCGCCCCCGAAGCCAGCATCGCGTCAGCGCGCGCCGCCTCGATAACGATTGCGAGCATCGACGCGCTCGGCGGAGCCACCCTCGCCGACCTCTCCGCTGCCGCACGCGAAGGTTCCACGGGGCTCAACGCCCTCGTCATCGTGGCCGACCCGGCGCGCATCGCGAGCTGGACCGCAGACGACCTTGCACTCGTCGACGCCATCTGGCCGATGCCGCTCACGCCCGCACGCGCCGTGTTCGAGTTCGGGCGCATCGTCGAGCGCGCCAAGAGCCAAGCCGACTGCTACATAGCGCAAACCTACCTCAACACGCTCATCGACTCCATGCCGGAAATGGTGTGGTTCAAGGCAGCCGACGGCGAGCATGTCAAGGTGAACACCTATTTCTGCAACATCGTCAACAAGCCACGCAATGACGTCGAGGGCCAGTTTCACAACTACATCTGGAGCGTTCCGGAAGAAGACCGGGAGAAAGCGGAGCTCACCTGCAGAGAATCGGATAACAAGGCCATCGCGGCCGGCACCACGGTGCGCTGCCATGAGAACGTGAGCACGCACGGCAAGGTCCGCATGTTCGAAACCTACAAGACGCCGATTTTCGACGAAGACGGCACCCTGCTCGGCACGACCGGCTTCGCCCATGACGTCACGGTCGAACGCGAGCTGTCCGACCTGGCGTGGAAGAACGCGCGCACCGATTACCTCACGGGCCTTTACAACCGCCGCTATTTCTATGAATACCTCGACGACCACAAAAACGAAGGGCCGATGACGTTCATGCTGGCCGACCTCGACAACTTCAAGGACATCAACGACACCTACGGCCATGACGAAGGCGACCACGCCCTGCTCGTCACGACGAGCGTGCTCGAGAAGTGCTTCCCCGAATGTCCCATCGTGCGCTGGGGCGGCGACGAATTCATCGCCGTCATCAAGAAAAACAACGAGGGCCTCGTCAGCGACGAGAACCTCGAGAAGTTCCAGCGAACCCTGGGCGAATGGACGCGCGAGAAATGCCCCATCGCGCTGACCACAAGCATCGGGCTTGCCAAGCAAGCCGAAGGCGACTCCATCGACACCACGGTCAAACATGCCGACGACGCCCTCTATCAGGCCAAGATCAACGGCAAATCTCGCTTCGTATGGCACTAGCGGAACATTCGTCGACGACGAGCGTTCCGCGCTAGGCACGGGGCAACGGGGACGCAGCCCGTTGCCCCACGGCCCTAGCTGCCCGCCAAGGATCGCTTGGCCGCAACTTCGAACGCCGCCAAAAACGCGCGGACATCCTCTTCTGTAGTGTCCCTGCACAAGCTCACGCGATACGTGCACCGCAAATGAGTCGCGGGAAACCCCGCGAGCCGCAATGTCAGCGGATGCTTCGCGCGCCACGTCCCCGCAGGCACATCCGCCCGGGACGTCGCGCAAGCGGTGCTCGCCGAAATGCAGATTCCCTGCTCGTCAAGCGCCCGAATGACCTGCACGTTGCTTGTGCCCGGGATGGAAAAGCTAACGATATAGGGGCTTCCGTCATCCCGCGCGTTCACGCAAAGCCCCTCGAAACGCCCAACAAGACAGTCAAGCATCATCCGGCGCAGATCACTCACGCGCCTGAACGCCTCTTCCCGCCCGCCGCAAGTAATGCGCGCAGCTTCGGCGAATCCGGCGATGAGCGGAACGGCCTGGGTCCCCGAGCGCAGCCCGGATTCCTGCCCGCCCCCTGCCGCCGTAGTGAACATCTGCGTGCCACGCCGGACGAACAACGCCCCGATCCCTTTCGGGCCGCCAATCTTATGACTGCAAAACGACATCAGGTCGACCCCGAGCTCGTCAACATCCAGTTCGATCTTTCCGAAAGCCTGGACAGCATCCGTGTGCACGAGCGGCCGCCTGCCGCCCGAGCCGCCTGCCGCCCGGCACAACGCGGCGACCTCCGCAACCGGAAAACGATACCCGAGCTCGCTCTGGACGCTCATGACGCTCACAAGCGCCACGGCATCGCGTTCGGAGAGCAAACGCTCGAGCATCCCCAAGTCAAGGTCGCCGCCGACGGCATCGAGGTGTTCGGTTCTCCACCCGTCGCGCCGCAAGTTGCGAACCGCCTTCGTCACCGAAGGGTGCTCCAGCGCCGACGCAATCGCCGTGCCCTTCCCCTCGACGCGCTCGAAAGCCCAACACGAGCCCATGACGGCAAGGTTGTTCGACTCCGTTCCGCCCGACGTGAAGAAAACCTCTTCGGGCCGCGCGCCGATGAGCCCCGCCAGCGTCTCGCGGCTCTCCTCCATGACGCGCTTGGCCTGTCGCCCCGCGCAATGCGCCGACGACGGGTTTCCGAACGCGTGCTCCATGGCATCGGCCATCACGTCGCGAACCTCGGGATATACCCTGGTCGTCGCCGCGTTATCGAGATATATCACCCTCTGCTCGCCCACGACGCCTACTTATCGCCACCGGACGTGCGGTTGATGGCCCAATAGGCCAAGCCCACGAGCATGCCGCCCACGACATTGCCCACCGTCGCGATGCAGAGGTTGCACACGACGCCACCCAAGGTCACGGCGCCCGCAGCGCCGATGCCCGTGCTGTTCAGCAACAGGCCCGTGGGCAGAAAGAACATGTTGGCGACGCAGTGCTCGAACCCGGCCGCGACGAATGCAGAGATCGGCAGCAGCACGCCAACGACCTTGTCAACAATCGTGCGCGACGCGAACGCAACCCACACTGCCAAGCACACGAACACGTTGCACATGATGCCCTTGAAGAAAATCGTCGCAGGCGGAAGCGCAACCTTGCCGGCCGCCACGCTCACCATCGCCTCGCCGACGCCGCCCCCGCCAAGCGCCGGCGTGGCAGCAAGGTAAATCAACGCGACCGCGACCAGCGATCCGACCAGGTTGCCGAGCCAGACAATGACCCAGTTCTTGAGCAGACCACCCAGCCCAATCTTGCGCTCGGCAAGCGAGCAAACCATAAGAGAATTGCCGGTAAACAGCTCGACGCCGGTGCAAACGACCAGCACGAGCCCCAAACAGAAGCAGATGCCGCCCACGACGCGCTGCGCTCCAAACGGAATCGCCGGATCCCCGAGGAACACGCAGAAATACATCCCGCCGAACGCGATGAACGCGCCCGCCATCATCGCCGAGATAAACATCCGGCCCGGGCGCATGGCGACCTTCCCGACACCGATTCCAACCGCCTTCGCCAGCGTCGCAACCGGCGATAGCGCATCGGGTTTAACAACATCAAGTTCCTTGCCTTCCATAAAACCCTCCTTCCGGGCCTGCAGCCCGTCGTCTCCCCTTTCCTCCCCGGAGCCATAGCCTGACGCCTCGCCCTCCAGGGTCCGTGGGCGAGCAATAGCCCGCCCCTACGTCAACCCGCACCCCCGCGCTCGCAACCTGCGCCTCGGGGGCGGAGCCCATTGTCTGCCTAACCAAACTCCCGCGCCTCCGCGAACACCGAGAAATCGGCTCCGGCGGCAATCCAGTCGTAAATAAACTGAACCGCCTTCAAGACCCCCGGCGACAGCGGATTGAAAAACGAAGTGTCTTGCGCCTGAATCCCGACGAAGATGACCTCGCCGCAGCACTCCTCGAGCTGCCCCAGAAGAAACGAGATCGGCAGTGAATGCGTGGTGATGAGCGCCTGCGTCGAAACCTCGTCAGCCGTGATGGCCCGAACCGTCCCCGGCTCGCAGCCCATGTCGGCGGCATCCACGAGCACGAGCCGATCCGGCCGCGCGCGCCGCACCAGCACAAGATCATCCTCGGGCGTCTGCCCGCCGTCAATGACGCTCCAACCTTCGATGGGCTTCTCCTCGCACAGCCGCGCGAGCATCGGACCGGCAGCGTCGTCACCGCGCAAAACGCTGCCAACCGTGAACAAGACCTGCTTCCCCACGCTCACGAGACCACCTCCCGGATCATCACATAGACCGACGGCTCATCCCGCACCGCGACGAGCTCCCCGAGAAGCAGCCCCGCAGCCCGCGAAACCCCCTCGTCCGCACAAGAGCGCAACGGCCCGAGCGCCGCAATCACAAAGTCGACCTGCTCCTTGCCGAGCTCGATCTCGGAGTGCCGCATGACCCCTTCCAGCTTGAACCGCGCGTCTCCCTCCGGAAGCGCGCCACACAACCGCTCGAACGTCTCGACCGGCACGCTTGCCGTGCACTCGAGGCAATCGATGACGCCCGTGTGGTGCCCGACGGAGAGCGTGTAGTAAAGCACGCTCTCCGCATCTTCCGGCACCGATTTCGCATTGTCCACGAACTTCCGGACGAGCCGATAGACCTGCACCGTCCGCGCCTGCGAATGCGACGGCGCCAACTCGGTCTCGTTGCCGCGCAAGAGGCTCATCCGACCACCTTTCCAACCAAAAGCTCCTTGAACTCGCCGTAAACTTCGGCGCGCCGCGGATCGTCGGTGCCGGAGATCAGGGCGTCGACCGCCGACATAACGCTTCCCTCCGAAGAGGAAATCGCCCCTAGAAAATCGTCGGCCAGGTCGCGCCCTTGCAGATACCCGCTCATGATCCGGGCCTCGTGCTCGATCTCCGTTCGCAACGCGTAAGGAATGTCCGCATAAGCCAGCTGCGCAAGCTCGCCCGGCTCCTCGAAAGTCTCCTTGTGGTGCAGCTTCTGCCCCAGCATGCCGAGCGCCATCGCGAAGCCGTAAATCGTCTGCGCCGGCGACGGCGGGCACCCCGGGATGTAAACATCGACCGGCAAGATTTGGTCGGTCCCGCCCCAAACGCAATAATTGTCATGGAAGATTCCGCCGGAGCACCCGCACGCGCCATAAGACACGACGAGCTTCGGATCCGGTGCCGCCTCATAGGCGCGCATCGCCGGCAGCCGCATCGCACGCGTCACCGCCCCGGTGTAGACCAAAATGTCGGCATGCCGCGGGCTCGGCGTGTTCTTGATGCCGAAGCGCTCGGCGTCGAAAACCGGCGTGATGGTCGCGAAGATCTCGATCTCGCACGCGTTGCACCCGCCGCAGTCGACGCGGTAAAGGTAAACCGAACGCTTGATGTCGTTGAGCAGCGCGGCCTTGGCCGCCGCAACCTTCTCGTCGAGCTCCACCTTGGTGGGAACGGCCTGAAGCCGCTCGGGCACCTGCTCGAGAACGCTATGCATTCCTATCTCCCCCCTTCAACGCGCGATACGGCCTGCGCCGACCGCGCGTCTGACGCCCTCTTGCACGTGGGACACACCCGCAGCTTCGACAGGGACGAATCCACCTCGTCCCCTTCGGCGCCAGAGGCGTTCTTCAGCAGGTCCTCCGCATAGGCGACCTGCTTGCGCGGCGCGAACGCCTTCCCACAAACCGTGCAGCGCTCGAGCTGATACGTGCTGCTCTCGTCGAGGTCGGCCGCCGCCATGACCGCGAGCTCGAACTCATGCCCAAGCTTGATCGCGGAAAACGGGCAAACCTCCTCGCACCGCCCGCAGAAAATGCAACGGCCGTAATTGATGTTCCACGTGATGGTCCCGGCCGCATCGTCCACCGTCATCTGGATGGCGTTGGGCGGGCACGCCGACGCGCAAGCCGAGCACGCGATGCATTGCTTCTCGTCGTGCTCGGGCTTGCCGCGAAAGCCATAGGGCAAATCAATCGGCGCCGCCGGATACTTCGTGGTCGCGTTGCCCGTCTTCAGGGCGTTGACCAATGTTTTCAGCATGACCGTCTCCTTAATCCTTCAGCGGCGAATGCGTCCGGTTGCGGCAATAGAACTCGAGGTCGTCCTTGGTGAGCACCTTCGAGGTCTCTTTCTCGACATCCACCACGGTCACGCGGTCGGTGCAGGAATAACACGGGTCGAGGCTGCCGACGATGAGCGCCGCGTCCGAAATCGTGTTGCCCCTGAACATGCTCCGCAAAACGGGCCAGTTGCTGTAAGTCGCGGCCTTCGCGCGCCAGCGATAGCACTTCTGGTTGTCGCCGACCATCGCCCAATGCACGTCTTCGCCGCGCGGCGCCTCGGTGACCGCCACGCCGAACTTGTGCGGCGTGTAAGTCCAATCCTCGGTGAGGATCGGCCCGCCCGGCGCGTTTTCGAGCAGCTCCTCGATCATGTCGAGGCTGTCGAAGAACTCGTCGATGCGCACGAGCGTGCGGCTCTGCACATCGCAACCCGTCTGCACCCGCGGCTTCCATTCTTTCAAAGCCTTATATCCATCGAACGCATGCTGGAAACGCGCGTCGCGGTCGAACCCGCTGCCGCGCACCGTCGGCCCGACAGGGCTGTAATCCCGCGCTACCTTCGGGTCCAGAATGCCGATTCCCTTGGTGCGCGAGTCAAAGTTCGGCGTCCCGAGCAGCTCCTCGACGAGCTCCTTGACCTCAACCCTCAGCTCGCGCACGAGCTGCAGCGTCCCGGCCTGCTCCTTCAAGATGTCGCGCCGCACGCCGCCGATGAGGTTCAACCCATAGGTCTTGCGGTGGCCCGTGATGCGCTCGGCCAAGTCCATCGACTTCTCGCGCACGCGGAAGAAGTGGTTGAAGCCGGTGTCGAACCCGCAGTAATGGCACACGAGGCCGATGTTGAGCAGATGCGAGTGCAACCGCTCGACTTCGAGCACGATCGACCGGATGAACTGCGCCCGCAGCGGCACCTGAATGCCCTGCGCGTTCTCGACTGCCTCGGCATAGGCCACCGAATGCGCGCATCCGCAGATGCCGCAGATGCGGTCCGCGAAGAACGTCACCGCGTCATAATTCAAGCGCTGCTCGGCGCACTTCTCCATGCCGCGGTGCACGTAAAACAGCCGGTAATCCGCATCCACGATCGTCTCGCCCTCGACGAACAGGCGGAAATGCCCCGGCTCGTCTGACGTGATGTGCAGCGGGCCCATCGGAACGACCGTCGTCTCGCGGTCGCCCGTCTCGCGCAAGAACTCATAGGTCTCCATGTCCGCCGCGATCTTCGGGCGGTGCCGGTAATCCATGCTGTCCTTGCGCAATGGATACAGCCCCTCCGGCCAATCGTCCGGCAGCACGAGCCGCCGGTTGTCGATTATGTTGACGGCGCGCAGCCCGAACATGTCGTAAACCTCGCGCTCGCTCCACACGGCGGCCGGCACCCGCGGCGTCACGCTCGGGTACTCTCCCGGCTCGGGCGGCACCTCGACGCGCACGGTCAGGAAGCACGGGTCCTCTTCCTCCATCGACAAGACGTAATAAAGCGCGTAATTCCCGTTAAGCGACCGCTCGTCGTTGCCGACCATGACCGGCATCCACCCGCCGCGGCCGTAATAGAGATATTCGACCACATCGGGCAGCATGTCGAGCTTCACGGTGATGCAAAGCTGCTCCTCGCCCTGCCAGCTCACATCGACAAGCGACCCGGGGAAATGATTCCGCACGGCTTCGACGTGGGTCTCGCCGATGCGGAGCTCCTTCTTGTTCTTCATAAACCCTAACCTTTCGACTTACATTCCCGAAGCGGTGCCGTCGTCTTGCCCGAACAAGATGTTCACGACAGGAGTCTCATGCAGCACCTGGGTGCTTGACTGCGCGACGATACCCGTCGCGTCCTCGACGCATTGCAACATGGGCTGCGGTGCGGCAACGCCGAACCACAGGAGCGTAACTGCCAAGACGACCTCGGGAAGCAACGCCGCGATGCCGACATCGCCCCGCTCGACATGGTCGGGAACCTTGCCGAAGACCGCCACGGTGACCACGTGGGCGCACGCGGCGACCACGATGGTGAGCGCGATGACGAAGATGGCGAGAACGACCCACTGCCCGTCCACGACGCCTGCCGTGATGCCCGTGATCTCGGACACGAACATCGCGAACGGCGGGAATCCCGCCAGGGCGAAAAAGCCGAGCGCCAGCAGCACGCCGGTCGCGGGCATCGCCTTGAGCACGCCGCTGATCTTATTGAGGTCGCGCGTGCCATATTTCATCATGATGTTGCCGGACAGACAGAACAGAAACGCCTTGGTCAAGCCGTGCGTCACGCAGTGCAGCAGCGCCGCCGCGATGCCGAGCGGCCCGCCGAAGCCCAGGAACAGGGCCACGATGCCGATGTTCTCGACCGAGTGATAGGCCAGCTTGCGCTTGATGTCGTCCTGCGAGAAGACCGACAGCGCCGCCACCGCGACCGACAGGATGCCGATGATCAGCATGACCGCCTTCGGGAACGCATCGCCCACAGCGGCGCATGCGAGGATGTAATAGCGGATGATGAGCAGCATCGCGCACTTGAGCAGCACGCCGGACAGCAAGCCCGACACGGGGCTCGGCGCCTCGGAGTGCGCATCGGGCAGCCACGTGTGCATCGGAAACAGCCCCGCCTTCGTGCCGAACCCGATCGTCACGAACGCGAACGCGAGCGCGACGGTCAGCTTGTCGAACTGCCCGGCATAGGGCAGGATCTCGGTCCAGAAAACCGCCTGGGCCGGATCGGGCACGACGCTTGCCGCGTTGGCGTAAATCAGCACCGTGCCATAAAGCCCGAACGCGACGCCCGACATGCAGACAATCGCATATTTCCACGCCGCTTCGAGCGACGGCTTCACGTCATAGGCGCCCACCAGGAAAATCGTGGACAGCGTCGTTGCCTCGACCGCGACCCACATCATGAAGATGTTGTTCGACAGCGCAGCGACGAGCATCGTGAAGACGAAGAAGCTGAAGAACACGTAAAACTGCTTCACCTTCCCCGCCGTCATGGCGCCGCGTTCCACGTCGTGCTTGATGTAGGGAATCGCGTAAAGCCCAGTCATGCAGCCGATAAGCCCGATGAGCCCCACGAAGATGCAAGAGAGCTGGTCGAGCCGGAACCACCCGCCTGCGGCAGTCGTGACCTCGCCCGACCCCACGACACCCACGATGGCGGCGAAGCTCAGGCCCATCACAGCGACGACGTCGATGCCGTGCAGCGCCGCGAAGACCGGGACGAGCTTGTCCCTCGAGGGGATGATGGCGATGACGATGCCCGCGGCAAGGGGCACGATCATCAAAACGAGTAACAGTTCACCAGTCATGGTTCTAACCTTTCAACTCAGCCAGGTCGTCGGCGTTCACCGTGTGCGCGACGCTGTGCAGGCGATATACCAGGACCGAGAGGATGATCACCGCGAAGAACGCGTCGGTCGTGACGCCGACCTCGACGAGCGCCGGCGCGTTGGACGCGAGCAGCGCGAGCGTCAGGTGAGAGCCGTTCTCCATCAAGCAATAGCCGAAGAGCTGCTTCACGACGTTTCGCTGCGTGATGATGCACGTCAATCCGATGAAGAAATGCGCGAGCGAGATGGCGAGCGCCGGCTTGACCTCGGCCGCCGCTGGCAAATCGATGCCCTGCACCGCGATAAAGCACACGGCGACCTCAGCGGCGACCAGGACGATCGCCTTGGTGGTCGTGAGCCGCGGCGCGAGATCGGACCCCGCGTCCCCGATCTTCTTCGAAAGGAAGATGATGGCGCCCGGCACCACGATGACCTTCGTGACGAACGCCGTCACCGACCACTCGTAAAGCTCGACCGACCCTGTCGTGACGGCAAGCGTCAGGAAGCACCCGATGAGAACCAGGGACTGGACGACATAGCCATACGCCGCCTTGCGCGGCGCCTTCTCCAGCACGATCACGAGCGACGTGATGATGAGAAGCGCGCCGAGGATATTCACTAGGGTAAACCCGTTCATTTTCCCCTCCTATCCAAGCCACGCTGCAGCGATGAAGCTGGAGCAGACGGTCATGACCAACAAAACGACGAAGGAAACCACCATCGCCTTGGGAACAGGCTGCGCAGCCGCGACGGTCTCGGACGGCTCGCCGAAGAGCACCTGCCCGATCCACTTGAGGAACCAGGCGAAGCAGCCCACAGTCTCGAGCAGCGCGACGATCACGATGACCATCAGCGCCGGATGCCCGCCCGCAGCGGTGATGAACCCGCCAGCGAAGATGAGCGTCTTGCTGAAGAAGCCGTTCATGGGCGGCACGCCCGCGATGGCAAGCGCCGCGAACGCGAACGCGACGCCGAGCAGCGGCTGCTTCTTGAGCACGCCGCGCAGCTTCGGCAGCATGCGCGTCCCGAGCGTGTAACTGAACGCGCCCGCCGTCAGGAAGAACAGCGTTTTCGCAAACGCATGGTTGAAGATGTGCGCGATGCCGCCCTCGAACGCGAGCTCGCTGCCGAACGCGAAGAACCCGAACGCCAGGAAAATGTAAGACAGCTGGCTGATCGTCGAGAACGCGAGCAGCCGCTTCATGTCGGTCTGCGGCAGATACATCACGAAGCTGAACACGCACGTGATGATCGCGCCGATCACGATGACCCAGCCCACAGGCTCGGGAATGGCCCCCGCGCACATGAGCTCGCGGGCCAGCACCGCGACGCCGACCTTGACCATCGACGCGCCATGCAAGTAAGCCGAAACCGGCGTCGGCGCCTCCATTGCGGAAGGCAGCCACATGTAAAACGGCAACTGCGCTGACTTCGCCCACGCGGCGATGATGACGCCGATCAAGATGGCCGTCTTCCACCCGTCGCCGAGCTGCGCGATGGCATCGACGGCAAACGTCCCGGTCTGCATGAAGAGCGCGCCGGCCGCGAAATAGAGCCCGAGCGAGCCGATGTGCGTCAGGATGAGCGCCTTCATGGCCGCCTTGCGCGCCGTCGGCGTGTCGTAATAGCCGATCAGCGCCCACGAGCACGCGCCCGTGACCTCGAAGAACACCAGCTGCCCGATGACCGTCGAGCTGAAGACCAAGCCCGCCATCGCGCCGATGAACACGGTGAAGAACGCGTAAAACCGCCGCCGCGGCTTGTCCGGGTGCTCGCGGTTGCCCTCGTTGAGGTAGCCAACCGAGTAAATCGCGATGAGCAAGCCGATGCTCACAAACGCGGTCGCGAGCATGACGCTCACCTTGTCGATGGAAAGCCCCATGACCTCGACGTCGCCGACAGCGGCAAGCGTCACGTGGACGCCGTCCACCCCCGCCGAAGCGAGTCCGGTCCATGTCAGGATCGTGCACAACGTCGCGACGCCAGCTGCGGCGATGCAGATGACCTTCGCCGCCGGCCGCGGGCACACGACGATCACAAGCGAGGCGATGAAGGGCACGAGCACGGAGGCGATTGCCAGCAGGGCAAGATCAAATCCCATTCTCAAACACCTCCCCTAAATCCCGAGGGCGCAGAAGACGAAGGCCAAGACGGCGATGCCGACGACAGCCCAAGTCTGCTTGCCCATGAACTTGAAACGGACCCGTGCGACGAGGTTTTCCACGATGAGGATCACGAGGAACACGACGATCATCTTCGCGAGGTAAACCGCCAACCCGACCGCCATGGCCGGCACCGTCATCTCGACGGCGCTGCCGAACGGCAGGAAGATCGCGACGAACCAGCTGACCACGAGAATCTGCTTCATGGTCATGGCGACCTTGATCATCCCCAGCGACGGCCCAGAGAACTCCGACAGCGGGCCTTCCTGCAGCTCCTGCTCGGCTTCGGCCACGTCGAACGGCAGCTTGCCGAGCTCGATGTAGCACGCGAACGCGAACGCGACACCCGCTACGGCAACACCCACGGGAGACGCGAGCTGCATCGAGGCGACCGTCTCGCCCATGACGCCCACGTTGGTGGACCCGATGATCATGGCGGTCGCGAACAGCGCGAGCATCATCGAAGGCTCGACCAGGATGCCCACGATCAGCTCGCGGATGCCGCCGATCGAGGCGTAATTGCCCGAGCGGTCGACGCCTGCCAGGCCGAAGAAGAAGCGCGGCAAGGCGAGCAGGTAAATAATCAAGATGACGTCGCCGAGCACCGGAACCGGGCACGCGCGGGTAGCCATCGGCATGCCCATCGCGAGCACGAAGCACACGCCAACGTAAAGGACCGGCATCCCGCGCGAGATGAACGTCGAACTCTCGGTTCGCACGTCATCGCGCTTGAACAGCTTTATGACGTCGTAATAGTCCTGGAAGATCGAAGGACCCTTGCGCGTGTGGATCTTCGCGCGCAGCCAGCGGCCGATGCCGGAGGTCAAAGGCGCGAGAAGCATCAGGAACAGCGCCTGAAGAACTGCGATGACGATGCCCATCATGCTGCACCCCCCATCAAGACGACCGTCGCGGCGAGCAAGACCACCAAGGCGACGACGATGTAGACGATGTAAAGCCGAGAATCGCCGGCCTCAATGCGCTGCGAGAGCCGCGCGATGCGGTCGACGAACGCGGCGACGGGATCGACGAGATGCTTGTCGCCCACCGTTTCCGCGACCTGCGCCCCGCTGACCAGCGACGCGAACGCTTTGCCGAAGCCCGGGGCCGTCCCCACGAGCACGTCGCGCACGGCGTAAAGCGGGCCCATGACCCACTTGACCTCGCCCGCGAACGTCGTCGCGATGACCGGCATCTCAGCTTCGGCCCGATAGCCGCATGCCCAGGGGTCGCGGCGCGTTGAAGAGCCGCCTTTGGCGAACACGGCGCGAATGCCCGCGGCCACGAGCACCGCCGCGATCAGCAAGATCGCGACCAGCGGCGTTGAAATCGCGCTTTCGGTGATGCCGTTGGCGACCACCGTCCCGCTCGCCACCGGAAGGGCGGCTTCACCGAGGACGGAAGCCGCGACACCCTGGAGCACGGGGGCGCATAGGGGAGCGCCCAGACCGAGGAATATGCAGACGATCGAGAGGATGACCATCGAAGCCGTCATCGAGACGGGCACCTCCGTGGCGGCCTTCGCCTCCTCCGAGCGGCCGACGCCCAAGAACGTCACGCCGAACGCCTTCACGAAGCACGTCACCGCAAGCGCGCCGGTCACGGCGAGCGCCACGGCGGCAAACGCCGCAAACGCCTTGATCATGACGTCGCCCATGAACGCTGCGCTGAACATCGCCTGATAAGTGAACCACTCGGACACGAACCCGTTGAGCGGCGGGATAGCCGAGATCGCGAGGCTCCCGATGAGGAAGCACATCGCCGTGACCGGCATCGCGTGAACGAGCCCGCCCATCTTCTCCATGTTGCGCGTGCCCGTCGCGAAAAGCACCGAGCCTGCGCCCAAGAACAACAGCCCCTTGAACATCGCGTGGTTGAGCATGTGGTAAACACCCGCCAGGAGCGCGAGCCCCGCGAGCGCGGGCTGTCCCATCGCGACCCCGACGAACGCGAGCCCGACGCCGAGCAGGATGATGCCGATGTTCTCGACCGAGTGATAGGCCAGAAGCTTCTTGATGTCATGCTCCCCCAGCGCGTAAACCACGCCGAGCACCGACGAGACCGCACCGACGACGAGCACCAGCAAGCCCCACCACAGCATGCACTCGGTCCCGGCCAGCAGGTCGAAACCGACCTTGATCACGCCGAAGACGCCGATCTTGATCATGCCACCCGACATGAGCGCCGACACGTTCGAAGGCGCAGCTGGGTGCGCCTGCGGCAGCCAGGAATGGAACGGCACCATGCCCGCCTTGCAGCCGAACCCGAAGAACGCCAGCACGAACGCGAGCGACCCGAGAAGCGGCCCGAAGTCATGCCCGCGATAGGTCGCGAACTCGAAGCTGCCGGTCTGCGAAGCCATGATGAAATAGGAGATCATGATCATCAAGAAGCCCACGTGCGCCATGACGAGATACATGAAACCGCCCCTGATGGACTGCTCCTTCTGCTCGACGACGACCAGGAAATAAGACGTGAGCGACATGAGCTCGAAAAACACAAGGAACCAAAACGCGTTATCCGCGACTACGAGCACGTTCATGGACGCGACGAACAGGTTCATGAACAAGCCCATGGCCCCCAGCCCGTTTTCCCGATATTCGTCGAAATAGGAGAAGCCGTAAAGGAACGCCGCGAGCGCGAGCACGTTGATGATCGCCAGCAGAAGACCCGCGATCGGGTTCAGCAGCAATGTGAAATCGGCGAATGCGAACGGCGTCGCAATGGAAATCCCCGCCCCCTGGCCGATGATGCCCAGAAAGCCGGCGCCCGTGGCGAGCAGCGCCGCCACCAAGCCGAACAAGCACGCGACGACCTTGGCCGCGCCGGCGCTCTTGCCCAGAAGCAGGGCGAGCAATCCACCGGCCACGGAGACCGCGATCGAAGCGAGCAGCAAAGTCATACTCATTTTCGGACCCCCATTCTCGTGAAGTCAAGCGCGAACTGGTCGCTTGCATCTGCGGCCATCGCGCGTTCGCGACGCTGCGTCGACTTGACCTCGGCCTCGTCGACGAATTTCAAGGCGTTGGTCGTGCAAGACCTGACGCAGCGGGGTCCTTCTGGATCGAACGAGCATAGGTCGCACTTGACGGCCCTCGTGGAAACGCCCTCTTCCCACTGCAGCAGCTCGCCGCGCGAAGAAGGGAACGTCGGCGTGTCGAACTTCGTGCCTGCGACACCCGCGATCGAGGTTCCCGAAGGATGGATCGCGCCGAACGGGCAGACGATGGCGCACATCTTGCACCCGACGCACGTTTGCTCGTTGACGTGAATCGACCCGTTCTCGTTGGTGATCGCCCTGACCGGGCACACCTGCATGCAGGGCGCCCCGTCGCAGTGATGGCAAGTTACCGCCGCCGAAACGTCCCGGTCGAGCACCAGGGACAGGCGGGGGGCCGCTTGCAGCCCGGCCTTCTGATGGCCTTCGCTGCAAGCAGCCTGACACGTTCCACAGCCTATGCATCGCAATGTGTTTATAACGATGTAGCCATTCATGTCATTCCTCTTGTTTCAGTTCGGTTCCGAACGGCCCTAAGCCGAGACCCCGGCAGGAACGACGTCCTGGGCGGATGCCTCGTTCGCCAGCCAGTCCTTCATCTCCGCATAGAGCTGCTGCGCATGACGCTCGGCCCAAACCTGGTCCTCGATCGCCTCAACCTGGCAAGCACTGTGCTTGTCCTCGGGCGTGCCGGAAAGCGGGTCGGTCACGTGCATCGTGAGCTGGTTGCACTTGCCGATCCACCACTGATAGGTCATGTAGACCGCGCCCTTGTTGATGCGCTCGTTGAGGTTCGCGCGCGTGATGACCTTGCCGCGGCGCGACTTCACGAACACGAGGTCGTCCTGCCCGATGCCGCGCTCCTTGGCGTCAGCCGGGTTGATGTTGACGAAGCCGGGCTCGTCGGCCAAAAGCGAGAGCACCTTGCAGTTGCCCGTCATCGAGCGGCAGCTGTAGTGCCCGACCTCGCGCACCGTGCAGAGCACGAGCGGGAACTCGCCGTCCGGAAGCTCGGTCGGCTCGATGAACTCGTCCGCAATCAGGCGCGCCTTGCCGTCGGGCTTGTTGAACTTGCCGCCCTTGAACAGCGTCGGCGTGCCCGGGCACTCCAGCGTCGGGATCGGCCACTGCGCATGCCCCACGCCTTCCATCTTTTCATAGGTCGCGCCATAAAACTGCGGGCAGAGCTCGCGGACCTCGTCCCAGATCTCCTTCGTGTCCTCGTAATGCATCGGATAGCCCATGCGCGTGGACAACTCGCTGAAGATCTGCCAGTCGTGCTTGCACTCGCCCTTCGGCGGGACGGCCGCCGTGAAGCGCTGGAACGTGCGGTCAGACGCGCTGAAGACGCCGTCGTGCTCGCCCCAGGACGTGCCCGGGAACACCACGTCGGCATAGGCCGTCGTCTGCGTCATGAAGATGTCCTGGCTGATGACGAACTCGCAGTTCTCGAGCGTCTCCTTCATGTCGGCCGAATCCGGCTCGGTCTGAAGCGGGTCCTCGCCGAAGTTGTAAAACGCGTGAATCTTGCCTTCCTTCACGCCATGCGGCAGGTCGGTCAGCTTGAAGCCCGGCTCGAGCGAGAGCTTCTCCTCGGGAACGCCCCACGCCTTGGCGAACTTGGCACGCACCTCCGGGTCCTTGACGCTCTGGTAACCCGGATAAAGGTCGGGCCACATGCCCATGTCGCAGCTGCCCTGCACGTTGTTCTGCCCGCGGACAGGAGCAAGGCCTGCATTGTCGCGGCCGATCTGATTGGCGATGCAGGCGATTGCCGCGATCTGATGAACGGTCTTGACGCCCTGGCGCTGCTGCGTGACGCCCATGCCCCAGCCGATGATCGAGTTCTCGGAGGTGGCATACATCCGGACCGCCTTGCGGAACGTCTCCGGGTCGATGCCCGTGATGTCCGCAACCGACTCCGGGGTGTACTTCTTGATAACCTCCCACCACTCGTCAAATCCGGTGGTGTGGGCCTCGATGAACGCACGGTCCTCGAGCCCCTCGTTGATGATGACGTTGGCAAACGCGTTCATGAACGCCAGGTTGCAACCGTTCTTGATCGGCAGGTAAATATCGGCGATACGAGCCGTCTCAATGAGGCGCGGGTCGGCAACGATAATCTTGGCGCCCTTCTCCTTCGCCTTCACGATGCGGCGCGCCACGATCGGATGCGATGCGCTCGGATTGTAGCCGAACAAGAAGATGCAGTCCGCGTTTTCCATGTTCGGGATCGACACGCTCATCGCACCGGAGCCGACCGCGTCGATGAGCCCGATGACCGACGGCCCGTGGCACGTGCGCGCGCAGTTGTCGATGTTGTTCGTGCCCACGCATGCGCGCGTGAACTTCTGCATCACGAAGTTGGCCTCGTTGCCCGGCCCGCGCGAAGAACCCGTCAGCATGATCGAGTCCGGGCCATACTTCGCCTTGATCTCCATGAGCCGCTTCGCCGTGAAGTCGAGCGCCTCGTCCCAACTCACGCGCTCAAGCTCGGCGCCCTTCTGGCGACGGATCATCGGATGCAGGATGCGCGGCGTCAAAATCTTCGTGTCGTTGATGAAGTCATAGCCGCTCATGCCCTTAAGGCACAGCTCGCCTTCGTTCGTGACGCCGTCAAGCCCCTCGGCACCGACGACCTGGCCGTTTTCGACCAGCAAGTTCAGCTTGCAACCAGCCCCGCAGTAAGGGCACACAGCCATATGCTTTTCCATAATGCTCCCCCTCTTAAACGAGTGCGTAAACGTCGGAGTCCATCAGCGACTCGAGCGACTCCGCTGCCGCGCGGCGCTTCTCGAATGCGATGGCCTTAAGGTCGTCCTGGTCGATCACGCGCAGGCTGTTTGTCAGGCACGCCTTCACACAGCGCGGGCCGCCCGGCACGTCGGCGCACAGATCGCACTTGATGACTTTAGCGACCGCCTTGTCGGCGAGGACCAAGTCGCCGAACACGACCGGCTCGATGCGCGAGACCACATCGCATGCGCCATAAGGGCACGCCATGACGCAGCTGCGGCACCCGATGCAGCGCTCCATGTTCACCGCGACGCGGTCGCCGTCGTAATAAAGGGCCCCCTGCGGACATGCGTTGACGCACGGTGCGTCCACGCAGTGATGACAGGCGATTGGAGCCGAAACCTTGATGGTCTCGGTCACGTTCAGGCGCGGGACGGCAGCGTCCCCCGTCACGTCGTGCTTTTCAATGCAGGCCGCCATGCAGGTCTTGCAACCGATGCATGTCCGCGGATCTGCAACAACACATTTGCTGCTCATCTTTCCCCCTCAATTTGTTCTTGGTGAAGCCTTCTCGTCTTGCGAAACGCTCGTTTGCCGTTCTTTCCCCTTGCCTACCTCCTTGATTTGTCCATATTCTTGCTCTCACCTGGTGTCTTGCGAATAAAGCTATTCAAAACCCACCAAAAGTGAACTAGTTGTGAATATCTACCCGCTAAAACCGTTTGTCAATAGCATGTTTATCGAGGTAGATTGCGTGTCAGCAATTTGAAATTATGGATTTGTATCACGTTCGTGTTTCAATGCAAATTTTCGGAACACGTTTTTTGCAATTTCTGATGTATCATGTGTGTGATACACTTAATCAAGTGGTAACGTTTCTACCTCATGATTTGCATTTTTGCGCGCAATGCTTTAAGCGATTTAGGAGCTGAGGAGGGTCCACATGGGTCGCGACGCAGTCATCCACGTCAGAATCGACGCGGAGCAAAAAGAAGAAGCCGAAAAAATTTATAAAAACCTTGGATTGAATCTCTCAGAAGCATTCCGCGTCTTCATCACGGAATCAATCAAGCAGCAAGGCCTCCCTTTCCGCCCGACCTACACAGGCGAAAAAGGAGCCATGAAGGCCAAGGGCATCCTCGAAGCATACGGCAACGAAGCCGAGCGCGAAGCCGAGCGCGAAGCCTGGATCCGATCGTTGGGAGCGAAGCATGAAACTTTTAATCGATGAGAGCGTCATCCTGCGCTATCTCCTGGCCGACAACAAACGCGGCCACAACCGAGCCTGCGAGGCGATCGCCACCGGCGAGGCCTACACCTATCCCGAGATTTACGCCCGCGTCGCCATCGTCCTGCGCGATGTCTACGGCGTCCCCCGCTCGCAGATCGGCTACGCGCTAATCACCTTGATGGACGACATAACCCTCATCGAGGCCCCCGTGGTGCGCTACGCCTCCCGCCTCTTTGGCTCCAGCCTCCTCGACTACGTCGACTGCCTCCTGATCGCGCGCAACACCCTCATGCACCAAACCGTCATGACCTACGACAAGCCCCTTCTTTCCCGCATGCTCGCCCTCTAACAAACCAACAAAACGTTCCACCCCACCGTAGGGGCGGGCTATTGCCCGCCCGAAACCCACCCGCGCTCCACCGTCCTACAACAAAAAAACGCCCTCCCGAAGGAGGGCGCTCTTCATTCTCTGAAACGCTATTTACTTCAGCGCGTCGAGGAGCTTCTCAACCTGGTTGTCGCCGAGGCCCGCCAGACGACGGTTCTCGGGGATGCCGATCTCCTCCATGATCTTGATGGCCTTAGCCTTGCCATAGCCCGGGAAAGACTGGATGAACTGCGAGACCTTGATCTTACCAACGATCGGGTCGCTGCGCTTGGCCAGCGCCTTCTTCGCCGTCAGCTTGCCCGTCTTGAGCTGCTCGCGAACCTCCGAACGCTTACGACGCGTCTCGGCGGCCTTCTCGAGTGCAGCCTTGCGCTGCTCTTCAGTCATCTGAGGTAAAGCCATTTGTTACTCCTTATCGTCTCGGTATAAAAACACCTAGCCGATAGTACCACATAATTTCGCTCAACAAGCAAATTACCCGCTCAGATTGAGGATTTCTTAAAGCAAGGTATAATTCCAACAGCAAAACCCACCAATATGGAACGGAGAGAACAATGCTGTGTCCCAATTGCAATTCCGAAGTGAGCGAGGCGAGGTTCTGCGAGAACTGCGGCGCCGCACTGGCCGCCGAAACCGTCGAACAGTTGGAGGAAAAACCCGCCGAACCGACCGCACAGCCGGTCGAGCAACCCGTCAAGCAGCCGGCTGAGCAGCCGGTCGCCCAACCGGTCGAGCAGCCGACCGCCCAATTCCAGCAGCCGGCGGGCCAGGCGCCCCAGCAAGGCGCTTACGACCCAATCCCCGCAGCCACGCCGACAACGAAGCCGGCCGGCCCCGAGCCGTCGGCCGCGCCGTTCGTGCTCGCCATCATCGCACTCGTGACCGCGATCCTGGGCATGTTCCCCGTCTCGATCATCCTCGCGATCATCGCGCTCGTCATGAACTCGGGCCAGAAGAAACGCGGCGAGTTCTCGACGAAGCAGACGCCCACGTTCGTCATGAGCCTCATCAGCCTTATCCTGTCGATTATCGTCGCCCTGATCATCGCCCTGGTCGTCGGCATCATCGGCGTTGCGGCCGTCAACGGCGACTTCGACGAGATCAGGGTTAACGGGAGCACGGTCGCGATCAACTCCAGCTCGTCCTCCGCGACGGCGTCGAACAGCGCGGGCTCCTCGTCCGCCAAGTCGGGCGCCAAGATCGCCGACGCCGACGACCTGGTCGGCAGCTGGAGGCTCACCAGCCTCGTGGAAGGCGGCGAAGAGGTCAACGCCGCGAGCATCTCCGAGATGCAGAAGCTGGGCCTGGAGGTCTCGCTTGACCTCAACTCCGACCACTCGGCGACCCTCACCCTGTTCGGCGTCGAGATGACGGGCAGCTGGGAAGCCTCGACCCCCTACATCGTCACCCTCTCCCTCGAAGGCGAGAAGATTCTCTGCGAAGTCGACACCGAGACCGCCGAGCTCACCCTCACCGAAGGCGACGACGAGATCACCTTCGCCAAAGCGTAAGAAACGCCACAGAGCGGGGTCCTTCAGGCCCCGCTCCTAAAGCATCTCTCTAACCTGGGCGATGTTTCCTTCGACGACCGCGATAAGCTCCTCGGTCGATTCGAACTTGCGCATCTCGCGCAGGTAAGCCATGAACTCGACCGTGATGTCGCGCCCCACGAGGTCCCCTGAGAAATCGAGGATATGAACCTCCATGTTCGCCGTCGACGTGGCCTCGAACGTCGGCGAGACGCCCACCGACACCGCCGCCTTGTAACGCTTGCCGTCGACGATCGCGTAAGCCGCATAGACGCCCTCGTCGAGCACGCGGTCATGCGGCTTCAACAGCAAGTTCGCCGTGGCGAAACCGAAATCAATCCCATCGCCACGACCCGGCCGCACCGTCTCGCGCAGCGTGTAGGGATGCCCGAGCAACCGCGTCGCCTCGTCGATGTCGTGCTCGAGCAGCAGCAGCCGGATGCGCGTCGACGAGATCGGCTTCCCGTCCGCGCTCACCAGCGAATGCGCATGCACCTCGCAGCCCACGCCCGAAGCCCACGCCCGCAGCGTATCAACCGTGCCCGCCGCGCGCGCACCGAACCGGAAATCCTCGCCGACGTGCAAATGCGCCGGAGCGCCCGTAGGAAACGCCGATGCCAAGAACGCCTCGGGATCGCGCGAGCGGAACTCCTCCGTGAACGGCAGCACGACCACGTCGTCCACGCCCGACGCCCCGAGCGCCGCCAGCCGGTCGGCGTTACGCATGAGCTTCTTCAAACGGTCGGGATGGAATATCTCGTCCGGGTCGATGTCGAACGTGATCGCCAACGAGCGCCCGTCGGCCCCAGCCGTCCGCATCGCCTCGTCCAACAGGAACCGATGCCCCAAATGCAGGCCGTCGAAAACACCGAACGCGCACGAGGCGCCCGCCAAGACGCCCCGGTCGAACTTGTCATCTACTACCAAAATCGCCATGTCATCCCTCGACATTTCCCAATCTAGCCTTGCAATTCCCATTATTTTCCCAGCGCCCTTGCCCGAACGCAAGGGCGCTGCTACAATCCCCAACGTATCTGTTTCAGGGCGAGGTGGAATTCCTCACTGGCGGTGATCGCGCAAGCGAAAGTCCGCGACCCTGCTCGGAGCCGTGCCAGCGCAGGCGCGCCCCTCCGACCAGGTTGACTCCGGTGCAAGTCCGGGACCAACGGTTAAAGTCCGGATGGAAGAGACAGGAGGATAACCTATGTCTACTTATGCGCAAAATCAGCAGGTCCAAAGCCAGATCCAGAACACGAACCGGTGGTCGACTAAGCAGTTGGTCACGATGGCGCTCATGGGCGCAATCGCGATTTTGCTGAGCTTCGTCGAGTTCCCCATCATTCCGGCGGCGTCGTTCCTCAAGCTCGACGCGTCATTCGTGCCGGCTTCGGTGGTCGGGTTCGCCTATGGTGCCGGCCCCGGCGCGCTCGTCGGCGTCGTGTGCGCCACCGCGCACGCAGCCATCACCGGCAACTGGGTCGGCGGCCTCATGAACATCATCATGGGCTGCGCGTTCATCATCCCGGCATCGATGATCTACAAGCGCAACCGCACGTTCAAGGGCGCGCTCGTCGGCCTCGCGGTGTCGACCGTCTGCCTCATCGTGACGGCGATCGTCGCGAACCTGGTCATCGACCCGATCTTCTACGGCTACCCGTTCGACGCCGTGGTCGCGCTCGTCGTGCCTGCAATCCTTCCGTTCAACATCATCAAGGGCGTCGTCATCAGCGTGTTGACCGCGCTCGTCTACAAGAGCATCTCCAATCTCATCACCCCTGCCAAAGACCAGGTGAAGGGGAGGTAAGCTCAAGATAAGGTGCCGGTGGAACACCTGTCGTCGACGTTTGTTCCGCCGCCCCCGTCGAACCCCAACCCGAAATTGTGGAACAAACGTCGACGACAGGTGTTCCACCCCAACCGGCGAAAGACCCCATGCCCATCATCGAATTCGACAACGCGAGTTTCACCTATGACGGCGCGACGTTCGCGCTCGACGAGCTCTCCCTGCGCATAGAGCCGGGGGAGTTCGTCTGCGTGCTCGGCGGCAACGGCTCCGGCAAGTCGACGCTCGCCAAGCACGTGAACGCGCTGCTCACGCCCGACCGGGGCGAAGTCCGAACGCTCGGCCGCGACACCCGCGACACGAGCGCGGTCTATTTCATCCGCAGCAACGCGGGCCTCGTCTTCCAGAACCCCGACGACCAAATCGTCGCGAGCATCATCGAGGACGACGTCGCCTTCGGGCCGGAAAACCTCGGCATCCCCGCAGACGAGCTGCGTGAGCGCGTGAAACGCGCCCTCGAGCAAGTCGGCTTGCAGGGCTTCGAGGAACGCGAGACCGCCGCGCTGTCTGGTGGCCAGAAGCAACGCGTGGCCATCGCGGGCGTGCTCGCGATGGAGCCTCAGGTCGTCGTGTTTGACGAAGCGTCGTCGATGCTCGATCCGCGCGGCCGCGCAGGACTGATGCGCGTGTGCCGCGAGCTCAACGAAGCCGGCCTCACCATCGTGCTCATCACGCATTACATGGAAGAAGCCGCGCGAGCCGACCGCGTGGTCGTGCTCGAATCGGGCAAGGTCGTCCTCGACGGCGCCCCCACCGATGTCCTGACCCATGTCGAGCGCCTTCGCTCGCTGCATCTCGATATACCCTTCGCCGCCCACCTGTCAGCCGAGCTGCAGGCGCGTGGCCTCGACGTCCCCCTGTGCGTGACCGAAGAAGAACTGGAACGCGCGCTCGGATGCGACGCAAGAGCGGACCTGTCGCCGCATGGCGCAGAGCCCTCCTCTCCACTGGATGGAATCCCTTTCGACGGGGAAGCGAACCCCCCGCACGACACTTCTCCGTCTCATGATGATCCAGCTATGCGCAGCAACGGCGGGTCCGTTCCTGCGCCTCATCCGACGCCCCTCCTGGACATCGACGGCGTCTCGTTCACCTATGAACCCGAATCGCGAAAGAAGAAGCGCGCCGACGCCGCGCCCGCCGATTGGGGCAACGACCCCAACGAGCGCTGGGCGTTGCGCGACGTGTCGATCGACATCGCCGCCGGCGAGTTCTTCGGCATCGCCGGCCACACCGGCTCCGGCAAGTCGACCCTCATCCAAATCGCCGCGGGCCTGCTCAAGCCCGCGACCGGAAGCGTGAAGCTCGCCGACGAAAGCGGCTTCGTCGGCGTCGTGTTCCAATATCCCGAGCGCCAGCTCTTCGCGGCGACGGTCGCCGACGACGTCGCCTTCGGTCCGCGCAACCTCGGCCTTTCGTCTGAAGAAGTCGATGCCCGCGTGCGCAAAGCCCTCGAGCTCGTGCATCTCGACTACGACGAAATCGCCGCCAAGAGCCCGTTTGCGCTGTCGGGCGGCCAACAGCGGCGCGTCGCGTTCGCGGGCGTGCTCGCGATGGAGCCGCATGTTCTCATCCTCGACGAGCCGACCGCCGGCCTCGACCCGCAAGCGCGCGCCGACCTGCTCGGCCTCGTCGAGGAGCTGCATGACGAGCGCGGCCTCACGGTGGTCCTCGTCTCCCACAACATGGATGACCTCGCGCGCCTTTGCGACCGCATCGCCATCCTCAACCAGGGGCGCCTCGTCGCGATGGGCACGCCCGCGCAAGCTTTCGCCGACGAGCAATCGCTGCACCGCATCGGCCTTGCGGTCCCGCACACGCTGCACCTCGCGCGCGCCCTCGGCTTGCCGACCGGCAACGCGATCCCCTCACCCGCCGAGCTCGCCGACGACATCGCGAAGCTGGTCCGCGATGAGGGGTAACGCGCTGTTCGGGCGCTACTGGCCTGCCGAAAGCCCGATTCACCGGCTTGACCCACGCACGAAGCTCCTCGGCACGATCGCGTTCATCGTCATCTTGTTCTGCGCGGACTCGCCGCTCGCGCTTGCGGTTCCGACTGTCTTCGCGCTCTTGCTCTGCTTGATCGCGCGCATCCCGCTCACTCAAGCGCTGCGCTCGATCGCCCCGCTCGCGTTCATCATCGTGCTATCGGCGCTGTTCAACCTGTTCTTCGAGCAGGGCGGCGAAGTCTACCTCGACTGGGGCTGGATGCGCATCTCGCATGACGGCGTGATGCTCGCCGCGTTCATCACGGTGCGCCTGACAGTCTTGCTGCTGACCGGCAGCCTGCTCACGATGACGACCACGACCCTCGACGTGACCGAAGCGTTCGAACGTCTCCTCGCGCCCCTCGCTCGCATAGGCGTCCCCGCCCACGAGTTCGCCCTCGTCCTCGGAATCGCCCTGCGATTCCTCCCGCAGTTCGCCAACGAGCTCCACACGATTCGCGTCGCCCAAACCTCCCGCGGCGCCAAGCTCGCCACCAGCCCGATCCGCACCGGCTTCGCAAGCCTCACGAGCCTCCTCGTCCCCCTCTTCACGAGCGCTTTCCGCCATGCCGATATGTTGTCAGCCGCCATGGAATCCCGCTGCTACCACGGCGCTTCCGGTCGCACCCGCCTCCATCCCCTCGCTTTTGCCGCGCGTGACGCGCTCTCCGCGTTCATCCTCGCGACCCTGTTCATCGCAACAATCCTGCTTTAAGACAACGGTTGAAGCCGGTTGCCCCGCGCCGCCTTACCCAACCAGCACGGCAAGCAGCGGAATAGTCGCGAGCGACACGACAGTGCTGACGAACGTCCCTTGGGCCATGGTCTTGGAATCCCCGCCATATTGGTAAGACAGCATGGTGCCGTTCGTGGCGACGGGCATGCCCGCGACAACCACCAAGATGGCAAGCATCATCGGGTCGGGCACGAACAGGCGGAACAAAGCCCAAACGGTCAAAGGTGCCACGACAAGCCGCGTGGCCACGCACGCCCACAAGCGCGGCCCCCCGACGAGCTGCCGAGCGGGCATGTTCGCAAGCGACGAGCCCACGATGAGCAGCGCCGCCGGTGTCGTCATGGAACCGAGCGCCTCGAGCGCCTCCCCTGCGACGGGGACGCTATGCACATCAAGCAATGCAAGCGCAATGGAGACGAGGCACGTCACGATCATCGGGTTCAAGAACAGCCGCCAATTCACCTTGACCTTCACGCCGGCCTCGTTATCTTGCGTGAGGAACCACGCCCCCACCGTGAACACGAGCAGATTGAACGGCAAGTTGAAGATGCAGCCGTAAATGAGCGCCCCCGGCCCGAAAATCGCCGACAACACCGGGAACCCGATGAAACCCACGTTGCCGAACACGCACATGAACCTAAACACGCCCTGATGCCCCGGATGAATGCGCAACGCAAACGTCACGAGGAACGCAATCGCGATGAGAACCAAATAGCACAGGCACGCCAACCCGAATGCCAAAAGAATCGACTCGCGCGCCGGCAGCTCATCCGCACCGAGCACCGATGCCAGCACCATCGCGGGCAACGTCACGCTCAGCACAAGCCGCGACATTCCCTTGTCCAGCGCCTCGTTCATCACGCGCGCCTTCTTTGCAACATAGCCGACCGCGATCACGCAAAACAGGATCGCCATCTGAATGAAAACAGTTTGAAGCTCGGAACTCATGCCCTTCCTTCCGGGACCAACGTAGTGCCCTGTCAGGAATAAGAGCTTGCGACAGTCCAATCGAACCAACGAACGCTGCGATGGTAACGCTCGTCATGCGCCGTCACGCATTATTCGCAATCCTGACTCAAAACGCCAACAAAACGAACAAGGGCCGTGCACGTTAGCGCACGGCCCTTGCTTCAAACCGACCCGATAGCCCTACTCGAAATCGTAGAGGTCTTTCGCCGCGACCTTGAATGCCTCATAAGCCTCGGCGGCGATTGCCTCATCGGTGACCAACTCGAGCTCAGCTGGCTGGTCCTCTTCGTCGACAGCCGTGACCTCCAGCACGACGACCTCGCCCGACGACGTCGCCGGCGCGTCTTCGGTCACTTCGAAGAAGAAGCCGTAGCGACGCCCCTCATGCAGAATGAGCCCCAAGAACTCGAGCGCGATCACGTCGCCGTTCTCGTCCTCGAGCTCGAACACGAGCCCTTCCTCGACCGGCGGGCAGAAATTCGGCGCGCTTCCCTGTCTCATATGAAACTCCTTTCGTGAAAACGGCCCGATTATACGCCATCGACGGAACGTTTGCCTTTTACGCTCTTTCGAAACGCACAACCGCCTCAAGAGCCCTGCCGTTCAAATTGTAAAGCGCGTCGATGAGGTAAGTGCGGAAGCTCGCGTTCCCGTCAACCGGCTGCATGCGCGCAGCCGCCATCTCGCCCGCCACGCCCATGCCGGCAACGGCTGCGACGACGCCTTCGAAAAGCGTCTCTTGATTGGCGACCGCATAAGCAGCCGCAACGCACGTCAGCATGCACCCCGCGCCCGTGATCTTGCCCATGATGGCCGACCCGTTGCGGATCGCGATGGCGCGTTCGGCGTCGGCCACGATGTCAATCGCGCCCGTGATCGCCACGACCGCGCCCGTCTTCGCTGCAAGCGCCTTGGCGAACGCGGCGCTCTCAGCAAGATTCCCATCGGTCACCACGTCATTCGGGCTGACATCGACACCGCGCGTCGTGGCCGCTGCGCCCGCGAGCGCCTTCATCTCGGACATGTTCCCGCGAATGACCTTCACGTCATATCGATCGAGCAAGGCGCCCGCCGTCTCGGTGCGCAGCTTCGAAGCGCCTGCCCCGACCGGGTCGAGCACGATGGGATGCCCTAGCTCGGTCGCCTGCGCCGCCGCCGCATGCATTCCGGCAATCGTATGCTCGTTGAGCGTGCCGATGTTGAGCACCAACCCTCCGCAGATAGCCTGGATGTCGCCGACATCTTGCGGTTCGTCGCTCATGATGGGGCTTCCCCCGCACGCGAGCAACGCGTTCGCACAGTCGTTCACCGTCACATAATTCGTGATGCAGTGCACGAGCGGCGTGGTCGAGCGAACAGTTTTGAGTGCATTGGATAAAGCGGATTTCTCCATGATTCTCCCTTCGCTGGCATTATCCAAACAGGTTATGCGAGTCGAAGCGGGCGCGCTTCCTCTCAGCCTGCCGAACCTGCAAGCTCCCCGGAGCGGGATTATACGCCCAATGGATGAAAGATGAAGAGGGTCCCCCGGCGAACGGAGACACCAGCCGGTTGACCGACAAGCTCGTTGGAAAGTCCGAGGGTCGTGCGATTCGCGACCGTCGCATTCTCGAGGGGATACTCCATCCCCCGTTCAGTTACGCCAAACGACTCGTCGACCGCCGAGAACACGGAAACCGTGCCATGCAAAGCCGGAATCGAAAACTCGCCTGGACCGACGAGGATGCGCACTGCGAAATCGACTCCAACGAACGAGACGCCCATCCCCTCCTCGGCGAACCGCGCGCTCATCTGAAGCGCTGCCAACGTGTGATCGAGCCTGCCTCCAAGCCCGCCGTAAATCACGACCTCCCCGAACCCCTGCTCATGCGCGAAATCCAACGCCAGCTCGAGATCGGATTTATCCTTATGCGCCGGATGTACCTCGACGCTGTCGGCCTCGGGCACATAACCGAGCGAATCGAAATCCCCGAGTGCATGGTCGGGCGCGCGCCCAATCGCCTCGAGATGCGCGAAACCACCGTCGACCGCCACCACGCAATCAAATGCGCCACGCGCGTCACGCTTGCGGAAATCTTCCGCATTAAATTCGCTCGCAGCGACAAGAACGCATGTCAGAGAAGAACTATTCATATCGTTTGCTACAATATCACACCTGAGTGGGTCAGGCGGCCGCTTGCCATGCAAGAGGAAAGTCCGGGCTCCACAGGGCAGGATGCCAGCTAACGGCTGGGCGGGGCGACCCGACGGAAAGTGCCACAGAAAAGAAGACTCCCCCGCGCAAGCGGGAGAAAAGCTGAAACGGTGCGGTAAGAGCGCACCAGCGCGTCGGCAACGGCGCGGCTTGGCAAACCCCATCCGGAGCAAACGCAAATAGGGGCGCTATGCGGTGGCCCGCCGCGCGTCCGGGTTGCGCGCTCGAGACCTGCGGCGACGCAGGTCCTAGATAAATGGCCGTCCAACGACAGAACCCGGCTTACCGACCCACTCAATCCGAACGCACAAAGGGCCGCATTACTGCGGCCCTTGAAGTGTCTCGCGATTGTGAGCGCGTGATTACTGCTTGTAGCTTTCCGTGCCGTTGACGGCGAAGTCGATCTGGGCTTCATACCAGCTGAGGTGTATCTCCTCGGTGAGGATCTGCGCCTCGGAAGTCTCGTCCTGATCGCCAGCCTTCATCTCCTCGATTTTCGCGCGGAGGCTCTCGGCCTTCTCCTTCACGCTGTCGACGTCAATGTCGTCGGCAGCGCATCCGAAGCGACCGAGCACGGCCAGGTGGTCATGCAGCATCTGCGTGCAACCGCGATGCAGGAGGAAGGTCTTGGTCTCCTTCCCCTCCGGATCGAGCCACAGCGTGAGCTTGCCACCCTGATGGTTCGTGGCGACGAGGCTCTCATGCCCCTTCACCACGCCATAGTGACCAGCGAAACCCGGAACGTCAGCGTAGTAGACATCGCCCGAGAACAGCTCGCGGGTCGGGATGGCAACTACGCAGCGAAAGCTATTTGCATAAGCCATTGCTATTCACCCTGCAATTCGTTGTAAGCAGCGTACACGTCGTCGATGGAGCCCTTCATGCGGAAGCACTGCTCGGGGATCTCATCGCACTCACCGTCGAGGATGGCGGCAAAGGAGCGAATCGTGTCTTCGAGCTTCACGTATTTGCCGGGCAGACCGGTAAACTGCTCAGCGACGTGGAAGCACTGACCGAAGAACTGCTGCGCCTTACGCGCGCGGTTAACGGTGAGCTTCTGATCCTCGGAAAGCTCGTCCATACCCAGAATGGCGATGATGTCCTGGAGGTCCTTGTAGTTCTGCAGGAGCTCCTGGATGCCGACCGCCACGCGGTAATGCTCTTCGCCGACGATCTGCGGATCGAGCGCGCGGGAGGAAGACTCCAGCGGGTCGACGGCCGGGTAGATGCCCAGCTCGGCGATTGAACGCGAAAGAACGGTGCGGGCGTCGAGGTGCGTGAACGTCGTGGCCGGCGCGGGGTCGGTCAGGTCGTCAGCGGGCACGTAAACGGCCTGCACGGACGTAATCGAACCCGTCGCGGTCGACGTGATGCGCTCCTGCATGTCGCCCATCTCGGTCGCCAGCGTCGGCTGGTAACCCACGGCAGACGGCATGCGGCCCAGAAGTGCGGACACCTCGGAACCAGCCTGCGTGAAGCGGAAGACGTTGTCGATGAACAGCAGAACGTCCTGGCCCTGATCGCGGAAATACTCCGCCTCGGTCAGGCCGGCCAGACCGACGCGCAGACGTGCTCCCGGCGGCTCGTTCATCTGACCATAGACCAAGCAGGTCTTGTTGATAACGCCGGACTCGCTCATCTCGAGGAACAGGTCAGTGCCCTCGCGCGTGCGCTCGCCCACGCCCGTGAACACCGACGTGCCGCCGTGCTCCTGAGCGAGGTTGTTGATGAGCTCCTGGATGATAACGGTCTTGCCGACGCCGGCGCCACCGAACAGGCCCGTCTTGCCGCCGCGAACGAACGGCTCGATCAGGTCGATGGCCTTGATGCCGGTCTCGAAGATCTCGGTCGTGGTCGTGAGCTCCTCGAACTCCGGAGCCGGACGGTGGATCGGCATGAAGCCGGCCAGGTCCTCCGGAATCGGCTTCTCGTCCACGGGCTGACCCGTGACGTTCCAAATGCGGCCGAGCGTGGTCGGGCCGACGGGCATCATGATGGGATGACCCGTGTCCTGGACTTCGAGGCCGCGGACGAGGCCGTCGGTCGAGTCCATCGAAACGGAGCGGACGAGGTTGCCAGGCAACTCGGTCTCAACCTCGAGAACGAGGTTGATCTCACCGGCTTGCGTCTGCGTCTTCACCGTGAGGGCGTTGTAAATCGCCGGAATGGCATCAGGCGGGAATTCAACGTCCACGACGGGGCCGACGATACGCACGATGCGACCGACTGCGCCCTTGCTGGCCTCAAGCTCCTCTCTTGTAAAAAGTGTCTGTGCCATTTATTCCTCCAAAGCTGCTGCGCCGCCGACGATCTCGGTGATCTCGGTCGTGATGGCGCCTTGACGTTCACGGTTGTAAATCCTGGTTAGCGTTGCAATCATCTCGGTTGCGTTGTCCGTGGCGGACTTCATGGCGGTTCGACGCGCGCCCTGCTCGGCCGCAGCCGAGTCGACGAGCGCGAAGTACACGTCGGTGCGCAGATACGCTTCCTCCAGATAATCGAGGCAGTGACGCTCATCGGGCTCGAACTCGATGTCGCCCTCGTGATAGTCGTCGATATGCTCGCGGAAGTCGAAGTAGATGTCCTCTTCCTTCTTCGTCAAGCCAATCTGGTCAACGAAGCTCGCCGTCGGGATCGGCAGCACCATCTTGGAGATGAGCCGCTGCTCGCCGGCGTTCACCGCGTGGTTGAACACGATGCACACTTCGTCGATCTCACCCTCGATATAACTCGTGCGGATGTACTCGGCGATGCGAGACGCCTCGTCATAAGTCGGATCGGCGGAGCGATCCTTCACTTCGAGCACCGGCGTGATGCCGCGATATTCGAAGTAGCCGCACGCTTTCTTGCCGCAGGCGATGATCTCGACTTCGATCCCCTCAGCCTGCTTCTGGATCATGAGGCGCTCAGCAGCACGCAGGACGTTGCTGTTGAAACCGCCTGCCAGTCCTCGGTCGGACGCAACCACCACGATGACGCTGCGCTTCACTTCGTCATGCGGGTTCAGCAGCGGGTCGTCCTTGAGCTGGGCGTAACGAGCCGTGGAGATGAGCATGTCGGACAGAGCCGACGCCCACGGCATCGAGCGCTCCATGCGGTCGGACGCGCGACGGATCTTGGCCGCCGCGACCATTTCCATGGTACGCGTGATCTGCTTCGTCGACGTGACGGAGTTGATGCGCCGTTCTATGTCGTGAAGGTTAGGCATTCTCTACCTGCCTTACGCCGCCGACGGGGCGAACTGCTCCTTGAAGGCCTCGATGGCCTTCTCGAGCGACGCCGTGGCCTCGTCGGTGAACTTCTTCTCCGTGGCGATGCTGTTCAGGATGTCCGCATGCTGGGCACGCAGGAACTCGAGCAGCTCGGTGCGGAAACGCACCGTGTCCTCGACCGGGATGTCATCCAGGTAGCCCTTGGAGCCCGCGAAGATGGACACAGCCTCTTCCTGGAAAGGCATCGGCATGTAGCGGCCCTGCTTCAGCAGCTCGGTCATGTGGGCACCGCGGTTCAGCTGATCCTGCGTCGCCTTGTCGAGGTCGCTGCCGAACTGCGTGAACGCCTGCAGCTCGCGGTAAGCGGCCAAGTCGAGGCGCAGGGTGCCTGCAACCGACTTCACGGCCTTCGTCTGGGCCGAGCCGCCGACGCGCGACACCGACAGGCCGACGTTGACTGCCGGGCGCTGGCCCTGGAAGAACAAGTCGGTCGACAGGAAGATCTGACCGTCGGTAATCGAGATGACGTTAGTCGGAATGTAGGCGGAGACGTCGCCGGCCTGGGTCTCGATGATCGGAAGAGCCGTCATGGAACCCGCGCCGTATTCGTCGTTCATCTTCACCGCGCGCTCCAGCAGACGGGAGTGCAGGTAGAAAATGTCGCCCGGGTAAGCCTCGCGTCCCGGCGGACGGCGCAGCGTCAGCGACATCTGACGATAAGCGACCGCCTGCTTGGACAGGTCGTCATAGATGATGAGCACGTGACGGCCGGGGTTCTCGGGGCCGGCAGGCTTGCCGTCCTCGCCCGTGTAGACGAAATATTCGCCCATCGCAGCGCCGGCCATCGGCGCGATGTATTGCAGCGGAGCGGAATCGGAAGCCGTGGCCGACACGATGATCGTGTAGTCCATGGCGCCGTGGCGCTCGAGCGTCTCGGCAACGCCGGCAACCGTCGAGGCCTTCTGACCGATCGCAACGTAGATGCAGATCATGTCCTGACCCTTTTGGTTGATGATGGCGTCGATCGCGATGGCAGACTTGCCCGTCTGGCGGTCGCCGATGATGAGCTCGCGCTGGCCGCGTCCGATCGGCACCATCGCGTCGATAGCGAGAATGCCGGTCTGCATCGGCTCGTGCACGGGCTTACGGCTGATGACGCCCGGAGCCTTGAACTCAACGGGACGACGACCCTCGGCCTCGATCGGGCCCTTGCCGTCGATCGGCATGCCGAGCGCGTTCACCACGCGGCCGAGCATACCCTTGCCGGACGGAACGTCCATGATTCGACCGGTCGTGTGGACCTGGTCATTTTCCTTGATTGCAGTGACATCGCCGAGGAGCACGGCGCCGATTTCATCTTCCTCGAGGTTCTGAACAAGGCCGTAAACGGTCTTGCCGCCCTCGCCGATGAATTCCAGCAGCTCGCCGGCCATCGCGCTTTTCAGGCCGTCAACGCGCGCAATGCCGTCGCCGACCTGGATGACCGTGCCCACCTCCCGCGAGTCAACGCCCATCTCCAAACCCGCGAGCTGCGCGCGCAGGGCCTCGTCGATGGACTGTGCGGTGATTTCAGTCACTAGCATTCACCTCCTATTCTTAATGCTTGAGCGCATCGCGGGTCTTCTCGACCTGCGTGAGAAGGCTCGCGTCGAGACGCTCGTCCTTCGTGCTCAGGATTACGCCGCCGAGCAGGGACTTGTCGACGCGCTCGTTGAGCACCGCCTTCTTCCCCAGTTCGGATTCGGCCTTCTTCTTAATCAGATCGCGCAAGTTATCGTCGAGCTCGACAGCGGTGTCCACGTCGATGATGATGAGGTTCAGCTCATCGGAGATGCGGTCCTCCAGCTGTTCGGTCACACGAGGCAGATAGCTGACCTCGCCGCGCTCGGCCATGACGGCGACCGTGTTCACGAGAACCGGCTCGACGTCGGCGAACACGCCGCGGACGATCTGCGCCTTCTGCTCGGGCGTGTAGCCCGGGTCCTTCAACGCGCTCTCGAGGTCGGCGTTGCCGCGGATAGCCTTGACCACCGCTTTGGCCTGGCCGCACACGTCGAGCACGTACTCGGCGTCACCCTCAGCCTGCGCTGCTTCGAACAGCAGCTGAGTGTAAGTCGCGATCTGCTCTTTTACGATAAGGCGATTAGTTGGCATGGAAACTGCCCGCCTCGTTTAGGTAGCGCTCGATGATCTTGCGGTGCTCGTCGTCGTTCAGGTCGTTGGCGACCAGACGCGAGGCGACGTCGACCGACAGGTCGGCGACCGAATTGCGCAGGTCGTTCATAGCGGCCTGCTTCTCCGCCTCGATGGCGACGCGCGCCTTCTCGATCATCGCGGCTGACTCTTCCTGTGCTTGCTTCGTGATGTCCGCGCGGACGGCCTCGGCCGTCTCCTTCGCATCGGAAACGATCTTCGCTGCCTGAGCCTTCGCATCGGAAAGCTGCTGCTGGTATTCCGCGAGCACGCGCTCGGACTCGATGCGCGCCTCCTCGGACTTCTCCAGGGCATCGGCGATCGTCTTCTCGCGCTTCTCCAGCATGGCCTCGAACATCGGCCAGCCGAACTTCCACAAGATGATGACGAGGACGATGAAGGCGATCAGCATCGGGAGCGTCTCGATCATGTCAGGCGCGATGACCGCGATGCCCGTCTTCTCCTCCATCTCGGCAAACGCGAGCGCAGGGAAAGCAAGCGAGGCACTGGTGGCAGCACCCGTGAGGGCGAGCCATGCCTTTGCTTTGTTCGCTCTATTGTTCACTGAGTAACCTCCTTGTGCCTTAACGGATAATCTGTTCCGGTAAGGTCATTTAGATGATGAACACAAGGACGAAGCCCAGCAGAGCGAGCGCCTCAGCCAGAGCAGCACCAAGAATGAAGTTGGTGAACAGACGGCCGGCGAGTTCGGGCTGGCGAGCCGTGCCAACGCAAGCGCCATAGCAGGCAATGCCGATGCCGATGCCAGGGCCGATTGCACCCAGGCCATAGCCGACCAGCTTCAGTGCAGCAAGTACGATAGTAGTTTCCACGATTTCCTCCTTTGCCGTCCCCTCGCCTACGGCTCGGAGACACCGGTTTTACTATGTCGTATCGGCCGTGGAATTCAACCGACGCAACCAAATATCAGGCGCTCGTTTTACGGGAAGCGCGGCCCGCGCGGCTTAGTGAGCGGACGTCGCCAAGTTGATGTAGACCGCCGTGAGGATGGTGAACACGTAAGCCTGCAGGAAAGCGACGAGCGTCTCGAGCGCATACATGAAGATCTCGAAGAACAGCCACAACACCGAGATGCCGCCGAGGGCACCCGCGCCGTTGATCATCGAAATCAGGAACGTCGAAGTGAACAAGGCGAACACGCCGAGGGCCATATGACCGGCGAACATGTTGCCGTAAAGTCGAACGGCCAGCGTAAGCACGCGAATGACCATCGACACAAACTCGAACACCCAGATGATGGGAACCATCGGGGCCGGCAGGCCCGACGGAGCGATGGACTTGATGTAGCCCCAGCCGCCATGCGCCTTGATGCCCCAGTAATTAAAGTAGACGAACGCGACGATCGAGAGCGCCCAGGTAATCTGGATAGAGCCCGTCGCGGCCTTCGAACCGGGAATAAGGCCGATGAAGTTCGAAATCAGGATGAAGAAGAACAGCGTGGCGAGCAGCGGAACGTGCTTCTTGTAGCCATGGCCGATTGTTCCTTCGCCGATGGAATTTCGAACCATCTGGTAGCCATATTCCACCATGTTCACGAACTTGTTGTTCGGAACGAGCGTGAGGCGCTTGCCGACCATCATGACGATGGCCAGAACGAGAATCCACACGAGGGTGGCATAGAGCATGTATTGCGTGATGCCAAAGCCGGAGTTGCCGAACTCGACGACGAAAGCCGAGTTGAACGAAGCCTGGAGCTCGGGCACCAAGGCGTTCAGCATGCCGATAGGATCTGTGCCCGCGAGCGCGTTTTCTTCCACAGTCTTCCCTTTCCTTTACTTTCCCAACTGCTTTGTCACGCCGAACGCGATCGCCGCGGCAATGAGGCCGGCGGCTTCCGCTACGACGAACGGAACGGCCAGGTCACGCGCGAGCATGACACAAGCAATCGTGGCGGCGGCGAGGATTACCAGCGAAAGCAGCACGCCCAGAAGGAGCGAGCCAGCATGCCCGAAGTTGCTCGTCGGCGTCGCCTTGCGCGCAAGGTTCATCCCGAAGATGAGTGGAGTGAAACACCCAACGCCCACCACAAGGCCAACTACGATAGCTGCTACGAACATATCCTGCTTCCGTACCTCGTCGTGCATGTGCACAACATGACAAACCTGATACATGATAACGGAGCATTTTCCATTTGGTAACGCTTCAAGATAAAAGCAACAAATAACGGGTGAGCGGTAGAAAATCCTTGCTTCAGCCGGCCTGTGAGACCCTTCGCTTCGCTCAGGATGACAGCCAGCCCAGTCTGCCATCCTGAGCGAAGCGAAGGACCTTCTTACTCAGCTTCGAAAACGCGGTAGGGGATGCCGGCCTCTTCGAGCATGCCGAGGGAGAGCTCGTCAGGATAGGGGTTGGCGTAGACGATTTCCTCGATGCCGGCGTTAATGCACATCTTGGCGCAGGTGATGCACGGCTGTGTCGTAACGTAGATCTTCGAGCCGCGGATGTCGATACCGTATTTCGCAGCCTGGATGATGGCGTTCTGCTCGGCGTGCAAACCGCGGCAGATCTCCTGACGCTCGCCCGACGGCACGCCGAGCTTCTCGCGCAGGCAGCCGGCCTCGGCGCAGTGCCTCATGCCCTGCGGCACGCCGTTGTAACCCGTGGCGAGGATGCGGTTCTCCTTGACGATGACCGCGCCGACCGCCCGTCGCACGCACGTCGTGCGTGTCGAGACCTGCTTGGCAAGCGTTGCGAAGTATTCGTCCCAGGACGGGCGTGCGTCGGCCATGTTCGCTCCTTAATACTCCAGTTCCGAATAAAGCGGATGGGCGTCGATGATTTGCTGGATGCCCGCGCGGATGGCGGCGAGCTTTGTCTCGTCGCCCGCGTTGAAAACGGTGTCGGCGATGGCGCGGCCGACCGTCGCGAACTCGTCGCGCGTCAGGCCGCGGCTCGTGGCGGCAGCGGAACCCACGCGGATGCCGCTCGTCACGAACGGGCTCAGCTTCTCGTTCGGAATCGTGTTCTTGTTCACGGTGAGGCCGACCGTCTCGAGCAGCTTCTCGGCGTCCTTGCCGGTCACATCGGCAGCCGTGAGGTCAACGAGGCACAGGTGGTTGTCGGTGCCGCCCGACACGAGGCGCAGGCCGCCTTCGGCCATCGCCTCGCCCATCGCGGCGCAGTTGGCGACCACGTTGTCGATGTATTCGACGTAATCGCGGCCGAGCGCCTCGCCGAACGCAACCGCCTTGCCGGCGATGACGTGCATGAGCGGGCCGCCCTGCGCGCCCGGGAACACGGCGCTGTTGACCTTCTTCGCCAGCTCCTCGTTGTTCGTGAGGATGAGGCCGCCGCGCGGGCCGCGCAGCGTCTTGTGCGTCGTGGTGGTGACGATGTCGGCATGCGGCAGCGGGCTCGGATGCGCGCCCGTCGCCACGAGGCCGGCGATGTGGGCCATGTCGACCACCAGGTAGGCGCCGACTTCGTGGGCGATCTCGGCGAAACGCGCGAAGTCGATGACGCGCGGGTAAGCCGACGCGCCGGCCATGATGACCTGCGGGCGGCATTCCTTCGCCTGCGCGAGCACGGCATCGTAGTCGATGCGCTCGTCCTCGCCGACGCCATAAGCCTCTACGTTATAGAGCTTGCCCGAGAAATTCGCCGGTGACCCATGCGTGAGATGGCCGCCGTTGTCAAGCTTCATGCCGAGAATCGTGTCGCCCGGCTTGATAAGAGCCGCATAGGCCGCATAGTTCGCCTGCGCGCCCGAATGGGGCTGGACGTTCGCGAATTCAACGTTGAACAGGCGCTTCGCGCGCTCGATGGCAAGTTCTTCAACGAGGTCGACCTTCTCACAGCCGCCATAGAAGCGCTTGCCCGGATAGCCTTCGGCATATTTGTTGGTGAGGACGGAGCCCATGGCCTCCATGACGGCCGGGCTCACGATGTTCTCAGAAGCGATGAGCTCGATGGTGCCGCGCTGGCGGCCGAGCTCGGCGCGCAGAATGTCTGCGACCTCGGGATCTTGCTGGGAAACGTGGTGGATCGGATTGAAGCTCATAATTCTGTTACTCCTGTTCAAGCTGTGCGATTTTCTCGACGCGGCCGGCATGGCGCCCACCGCCGAATTCCGTTTCGAGGAACGTCTTCACGATGGCGCGGTTCGTCGCATCATCGATGAAGCGCGCCGACACCGTGACGATGTTGGCGTCGTTGTGCTCGCGCGCGAGCGCCGCGAACTCGGGCGTCGTCACGTTGGCCGCGCGGATGCCGCGCACCTTGTTGGCGGCCACGGCCATGCCGATGCCCGTGCCGCACACGAGCACGCCGCGTTCGGCGGCGCCGTCAACCACATCATGCGCGACGAGCGCCGCGAAATCGGGATAATCGACGCGGTCGTCATTTTCAGGGCCGCGGTCGATTGCCTCGTGGCCGAGCTCTTCCAGATAAGCGACGAGAAGCTGCTTCTCCTCGAAACCGGCATGGTCGCTTGCAATGCTGACTTTCACGTTGGCTCCTTTTACCCTAGTCTTCGTCTGCGAGACGGGAGATCATCTCGAACAGCGCGCGGGCGCTGTTGAAGTTGGCGGGGATGATCTGCGCCGCGGGAATCGTGATGTCGAATTCCTCGTCAGTCGCGTTCACGATGGCGATGATGTCGAACGAGTCGAGGTGCTTGCCGTCCACCAGGTCGGTGACGGAGTCGTAGTCGATGCCCTCCTTAATGTCCTCTAGCATCTCAACGACTGCTTCATAGGTAATGTCGTCCATGTCAGGCCCCCATCTCGCTCAACTTCGCGCGGTCGATCTTTCCGTTTTTCGTCATCGGCAACTCGTCGAGCTGGTTCACCCGGTTGGGCACCATGAAAGACGGCAGCTTGTCCGCCAAGCGCTCGAGGAGCTCGTCTTTGCCGATGTCTCCTGCATAGTACATCACAATGCGCTTCTTGCGGGAGTTGTACACACAGCACGCACGGTCAATGCCGTCGAGCGCGTCGGCAACGGCCTCGATCTCGCCGAGCTCGATGCGCTGCCCCATGTGCTTGATCTGGTGGTCCTTGCGGCCGACATAGACGAGCTCGCCCTGCTCGTCGTAATGCGCGAGGTCGCCGGTGCGGTAAACGAGCTCGAGGTAGGCGTCGTTGAGCGGATTCTGCACGAACGCCGCCGCCGTGCGCTCGGGGTCGTTGCAATAGCCGAGCGCGAGCCCCGCCCCGCCCACGCAGACCTCGCCGGGCCGGCCGGGCTCCGTCACGAGCACGTCGTCCTCGTCGAGCAGGAACACTTTCTCGTTGGGGAACGGCCGGCCGATCGGGATGACGTCGCCCTTTTCGTATTCCCGGTCGATGACATGGTAAGTGCAGTTGCACGTGATCTCGGTCGGACCGTAAACGTTGACGAACGTCGCTTCGGGCAGATGCGCGCGCCACACGTTCAGCTGTTTGACCGGCATGACCTCGCCGCTGAAGATGACGAGCCGAATGGACGGGACTTCGCGGTAATCGAAGCCGCCCATGATGGACACGAAGCACATCGCGCTCACCGCCCACGTGCACACGGTCACCTCGCGCTCGGCGAGGAAATCCATGAGCTGGGTCGGGACGCTGAAGAAATCGCGCGGGATCAGGTGGACGGTCGCGCCCGTCGCGAGGCCGCTGTAAAGGTCCTTGACCGAGACGTCGAAGTCGAACGGCGCCTGGTTGGCGATGCGATCGTCCGCGCCGATGCCGAAAATCGAGGTGAACTGGCCGATGAAGTCGATAACCGAGCGATGGCCGACGACGACGCCCTTCGGCGTGCCGGTCGAGCCGCTCGTGAAGTTGACGTAAAGCGGGTCGGTGTCGAGCGCCATCGCACGCCGAGCGGCGAGCAGGTCGTCATCGACGGGGCCCTCGACGAGCGAGTCGATGACCGCTATCTTCACGCTCATGCCCGCGAGGGCCTTTTGCGCCTGGTCGCGGTGATCCTCGTCGACGAGCACGAAATGGGCGCCGAGCGTCTCGACGATGGAGCGCATGCGCGCGTCCGGCTGGCGCTCGTCGAGGCAGCAGTAAAACCCGCGCGCGTAAACGGCGCCGAGCATCGCCGCAACTGCCGACGCATCCTTGCGCGCGAGCACGGCAACCGGAGCGTTTTCACCTTGACGCGGCGCCAGAAAGCTGCCGATGGCACGCGCCGCCGCTTGCAGCTCGGCGAACGTCATCTTGTCGTGGTCGCTCGCAAACGCGACTCCATCGGGCGTGCGGCGCGCGGACGCCTCGAGCCATTCAAGAACGTTGTTCACTTTCAACTCCCTGGGTTAGATGCTCTTCGTGCGGTTGACCGCGTCTTTCCAGCCGGCAAGACGGGCGGCGAGGCGGTCGTTGTTCTCGTCAGGAAGGTAGGTCGCGTCGCCTGCGCGCAAAGCACGCAGTTCGTCGATGCCGGCCCAGAAGCCGGTCGAGAGGCCGGCTAGGTAAGCCGCGCCAAGCGCGGTCGTCTCCACGTTCTCGGGGCGACGCAACGGCTTGCTCAAGATGTCGCTCTGGAACTGCATGAGGAAGTTGTTGGCAGACGCGCCGCCGTCGACGTTGAGCACCTTGAGTGGCATGCCGGCATCGGCCTCCATCGCGCCGACGAGGTCGTAAACCTGATAAGCCATCGCCTCGAGCGCGGCGCGGACGACGTGGGCCGTCGTGGTCCCGCGCGTCAAACCGCAGATGACGCCACGCGCATCGGAGTCCCAATAGGGCGCGCCGAGTCCCGTGAACGCCGGCACGACGTAGACGCCATCGCAGGTATCGACACTGAGCGCGAGCTCCTCACTCTCAGCAGCGCTTTCGATGAGGCCGAGGCCGTCGCGGATCCACTGGATGAGCGCGCCGCCCATGAAGACGCTGCCCTCGATGGCATATTCGGGAGCTCGGCCCGGCGCGCTGGCAGCCACGGTGGTGACGAGCCCGTTCTTGGAAAGCGGCGCCTCGGAACCCGTGTTCATGAGCAGGAAGCAGCCCGTGCCATAGGTGTTCTTCGCCTGGCCCGGCTCGAAGCAGCACTGACCGAACAGTGCGCTTTGCTGATCGCCGGCGACGCCGCGAATGGGAATGCCTGGAACGATGCCCGCGCGCGCGGTCACGCCGTAATCGCCCGATGACGGACGCACCTCGGGCAGCATGCTCATCGGGATGCCGAACAAATCGCACAGCCACTCGTCCCACTGCATCGTATGGATGTCAAACAGCATCGTGCGACTCGCGTTCGTGGGGTCGGTCGCGTGCACGGCGCCGTCGGTAAGTGCCCAGATGAGCCATGTGTCGATTGTGCCGAACGCGAGCTTGCCCTGCTCGGCCAGTTCGCGCGCGCCGTCGACGTTGTCAAGAATCCACTTGATCTTGCTCGCCGAGAAATATGCATCGGGGATGAGCCCCGTCTTGGCCGTGATCGCCTGGCGCACCTCGGGATCGGAACAAAGCGCGTCGACTATCGACGCCGTGCGGCGGCACTGCCACACGATGGCGTTGAACACGGGCTCGCCCGTCTCGCGGTTCCACACGACCGTCGTCTCGCGCTGGTTCGTGATGCCAATCGAGTCGATGTCGCCCGCATCGATGTTGTTGGACACGATGAGCTCGGTCAACGTTCCGAGCTGCGCCGACAGGATTTCCTGCGGGTCATGCTCGACCCAACCGGGGTTCGGGTAATGCTGGGCGAACTCGAGCTGCGCAGAGCCCGCAATCTTGCCGTCGCGATCGATCAGGACGCTACGCGCGGACGTGGTGCCCTCGTCGAGCGCGATTACGTATTCCTTCATGAAATCGCCCTTTCTATCCAGGATGCGACATCATCATATACTTGCTCATGCCCGATTTCGTTGTGCACCTCATGGCGCATGCCCTCGTAGATGATTTCGTCAACCCGCTGCACACCCGCATCGCGCAGGAGTCGGGCGGCGGCGCGCACGCCCTCGCCCATCTCGCCGACCGGGTCGCCGTCGCCGGCGACGAGCAGGACTGGCAGGGTTTTCGGCACGCGGGCCGCCCATTCCGGCGTGGCAATTTCGGCCGTCAGGTCGAGCAGTGTGGCATAGCCGCCGACGGTAAACATGAAGCCGCACAAGTCATCGGCGATGTAGGCGTCGACGACGGCCGGATCGGTCGAAAGCCAGTCCAGGTCCGTCCGCGCGTTCTCGATTTGCTTGCCATAGGCGCCCGCGCCCATGTTGTCGATGAGCTTGCTGCGATAAGTCTCGCCGCGCACCGCGGCAAGCATGCGCGCCAGCGTGCGACCTGCCTTCGAGAGCGCAGGCGCGACATTACCCGTGCCCGAAAGCACGCAGCCCGCGAGCCCCTCGCCATGCCGCGCGATGTAGGCGCGCGCGATGAAGCTGCCCATCGAATGCCCGTAAAGGACGTAAGGGACGCCCGGGAACAGCTCGCTTGCCATGCGGCGCAGCGTGTGGACGTCGCCAAGCAGGATGTCCTTGCCGCCATGCGCGGGCATATGGCCATATTCCTCGGGGCCAGCCGCCGACTTGCCGTGGCCGATATGGTCCTCCGCGCAAACGACGAACCCGCGGTTCACCAGGTATTCCGCCAAGTCGTCATAACGGTCGATGTATTCGGCCATGCCGTGCACGATTTGAATGACCGCCTTGGGCTTTTCACCCCCCGACGCCGGCGCGTCGAAGCTCCCGAAGCGCGCGGCCGTCCAGATCTTCGCATTGATGCGCGTCTTGCCGTCATGCGACGTGAAATCGACGGGGATGGAAAAGACCTGGTCAGACATGGATGCCTCCTTGGCGAATTACGACCGTTTTTCCTTGTGAACAGTCTATCACGGTGGATGCGGTGCCGCTTCCCGGCGCATCGCCTTCGAACGCCGGCGCCGCAGCGAGCAGCTCGGGATCGATGTCGGCGAACGAGTGCGGCACAGGCGCACCGGAGAGGTTCGCCGACGAGGTCGCCAGTGGACCGACTTCGCGAACGAGGGCGACCGTCGTCTCGTTGTCGGGCATGCGCAGGCCGATGGTTTCCTGTTGCGATTGGAACGCACGCGGCACCTCGTCGGACGCCTTCACGATCACGGTGAGCGCACCGGGCCAGTTCTCCTCGGCGAGCCGCCGCGCTTCAGCGCTCACGTCCGCGCCATAGCGGTCGAGGTCCTCGACTCCGCCGACGAGCCACGCGATGGGCTTGCCCGGGTCGCGGCGCTTGAGGTCGAACACTTCTTGAGGAGTTTGCGCGTGCCGCACGGCAACGCCGAGGCCGTAAACGGTGTCGGTCGGGAAGATGGCCGCATGACCGGCTTTGAGCGCTGCGATTACCTTATCCATGACGCTCCTGGAAGTCTTTGACGACGCGCGCGGCGACGCGCAGGCCGTCGGTGGCAGCGCTCATGATGCCGCCGGCATAGCCGGGGCCCTCGCCGCAGGGGTAGATGCCGATGTTCGCGCGCTCGACGACGTCGCCGGGGCGGCCGCCATGACCGCGCGCGGCGTCGCGCGGGCGAACCTTGCGCTTCACGATGCGTTGGCTCGCTTGCAGCGTCTCCTCGTCGCGCACGATGCGCACAGGGCTCGAGCTGCGCGTCTCGACGCCGGTCATGACCGCGCCAGGGTCGGCGAAGCCGCGCAACTTGCGGTCGAGCAGCGGGAGCGCCTCGACGAGCGCGTCGACGACGAACTCGGGCAGGATCTCGCGCAGGTCGCACCACACGACACCGCGCGCATAACTCGGCTTAACCGTCTTGGACGGGTTGCCGGCCTTCTCTTCCAGCAGGTCGCCGACCGTCTGCGCCGGCGCTTGCCACGGCTTACCGCCACATTCGACCGCCTCGCCATAGGCCGCCTGCTCGATGCGCCGCTGGAACACGGTGCCCGCGAGCGGGTCGGAGCTCTTGAAATCTTCGGGCGTCACGCCCACGAGCAGCGCCGCGTTGCTGTTCTCGCCGTCGCGCGCGAATCTGCTCATGCCGTTCACGACGACGCCGAATTCCTCGCTCGCCGCCGCAACGACCTCGCCGCCCGGGCACATGCAGAACGTGTAGACGCTGCGCCCGCCCGGCAGGTGCACGACCATCTTGTAATCCGCCGCGCCGAGCGCGAGATGCCCGGCCTCCTTGCCGAACTGCGCGCGGTCGATGCTCTTCTGCAGATGCTCGATGCGCACGCCGACCGAGAAAGGCTTCGGCTCCATGCGCACGTTCGCGCGCTGCAACATGCGGAACGTGTCGCGCGCCGAATGTCCGCACGCGAGCACGAGCGTGTGACAGGGAATCGCCTCGCCGTTGACGACAACCTCACGCAGATGCCCGTCTTCGCCGAGAACGACATCATCGAGCTTCGCATGGAAACGCACCTCGCCGCCGGCTTCCTCGATCTGCTCGCGCAAACGGCGCACCACGCCCACGAGCTTGTCGGTGCCGATGTGGGGCTTGGCCTGCCAGAGAATCTCTTCCGGCGCACCCGCGTCGACGAATCCCTGCAACACGTGACGCGCGAACGGGCTCTTCGTGCCCGTCGTCAACTTGCCGTCGGAAAACGTCCCCGCGCCGCCCTCGCCGAACTGAACGTTTGTCGTCAAGTCGAGGTCAGCTCCATCGTTGAACGCGTCGATCGCGCGCGTGCGCTCGTCGACATCGCCGCCCCGCTCGACCACGAGCGGGCGCAAGCCGGCGCGCGCGAGGTAAAGCGCAGCGAACAAACCTGCCGGCCCCGTTCCCACGACGACCGGGCGAAGTGCGCTTTCCGGCAACTCGACATGGGGAATCTCCAGCGGCTCGGCGGGAACGTGCTCCTTGACCTTCACGCCCTTTGCCGGCTTCAAGTCGGGCGAATCCGCCGCGCGCCCGCATTCGACCGCGAGCGTCGCGATGAAGCGCACGCTTCCCTTGCGCGCATCGACGCTGCGCTTGAGCAGCTTGACTTCGCTGATTTCGGCGGCCTTCAAGCCGAGCGCGTTTGCAGCGGCGCCCGTCACGAGCTTTTCGTTTCCCGGCAATCCCGCGTCGAGCGGCAACCGCACACCAGCTACTTCGATCATACTATCGTCCCTCCGACGCGATCAGCTCAACCGCGGAAGTCGCGGCAAGGATGCCGCTTGCCCAAGCCCAATGGAGGTTGTAGCCGCCGCACGGGCCATCGACGTCGAGCGCCTCGCCAGCCGCGAAGAAACCCGGCACATTGCGTGCCTGCATCGTGGCGGGGTCGAACGCGCTGACGGACAGGCCGCCGCGGCGCACTTGGCTGATGTCTGGATCGGCGATGCCTGCGACCTCGAGCGGAAACGCCGTGAGCAGGCGCGCGAGATGAGCGGCGTCGAACGGCGTGAACGGAGCAGCCGGGTCGATCCCGGCGCTTTTCAGCAGCGCTTCGGACACGCGTGGCAACAGCAAGCCGCGCAGGAGCGTTTCATGCGTAATGGCCTCGCCGAAATGGCGCGCCAGCGCATCGCGGCGCTGGACCAGCAGCTGTTCGGCCTGCTCGGCGCCACCCACTTGCAGGAAATCGACGCGCAGCACGTCGCCCGGCTCGGCGAAGCGCGACAAATTGAAGACGCAGATGCCGGAAACGCCATATTTGCGGAACATGAGCTCGCCAACCTCGGTCATGACGCGCGTGAAGACGACGCCTTCCTTGCGCGCAAGCGTGACCGCGCATTTCACGCGAATGTTGTCGAGTTCGCGCACGAACGGGACGTCATCACGCGCGACCTTGAGCGGACCGAGCACCGGGCGCGTCTGCAGGCGCGGGATGCCGAGGCCCTCGAGTCCCTCGAGCGCAGTGATCGCCCGGCCGCCGAGCGCCAAAATGACGGCGTCGGCGCGCTCGAACTTGCCGTCGCGCAGCCTCAACGTGAACGGCTTGCCCTGCTCGCGAGGCGCGTCAATGGCCGACACATGCGCCTCGCATCGCTCGCGCACGCCATATTCAGCCGCCGCCGCACGCAGCACGTCGACTACGACGCTCGCCTTGTTCGCGAGCGGATATTGCCGCCCGTCGCCCTCCTCACGCCACGCGAGGCCGAGCTCGGCGAAGAACCGATGAACGCAATCGGGCCCGAACCGTCCATCCAGCGCGTCGAACGCGTCGCCGACGAACCCGGCGTTGAAATATTCCCGCACGTCGATGTGCGCGTTCGAAAAATTGCAGCGGCCATTGCCCGTCGCCAAGACGGGTCGCCCCACGCGCTCGTCGCTCTCGAAGACGGCGATCTCCAGCGCCGTGCCCAAATCGCGCGCACGCCGCCCCGCCGCGACAGCCGCCGCCAACCCGGCCGCTCCCCCGCCTACGATCGCCAATGTTTTCCCGTTCTTACCCATGCGCCCATTATATGCATGAGACAACGACCCCGTAGCCCGTTGTCTCACTTTCCAGAAAGAACACCGAGGTCAGAAGCATCCCCATCAAGCATGAGGCATCGCATCCCGACCCCGTTGTCTCATTCTGAGGCAACGGGCTATGGGGGTCGTTATCTCACCAAGATGCTCTCGTGATACCCTGTTAACATGCGAAAAGGAGGCCGCCATGCTCGTGCTCGTCGTGAACGCAGGATCGTCCAGCTTGAAGTCGCAGCTCATCGAGACCGATGGCAAGAACATGCGCATGAAGTGCCTGGCCGAGAAAGTCGGCACCGACGAGGCGTTCATGAACGTGTCATTCGCGCCGGATTTCCAGAAGGTGACCTACAACGCTGCCGGGATGTCGGTCGCGCAATGCCTGCAGAAGTTGCTCGATGTGATGACCGACGACCCAGAGTCACCGATTTCCGGGCTCGCCCAGATTGACGCGGTCGGCAACCGCATCGTGGCCGGCGGCGAATACTTCACGCGCGCGACGCTCATCGACGACGAAGCCCGGGCGAACCTCGACAAGTGCGAGGGCCTCGCACCGCTGCACAACCCCACCGCTGACGCATGCATCGACATGCTGCGCGAGATGATGCCGAACACGCCGCAGGTCGCCGTGTTCGACACAGCGTTCCACACGACGATGCCGCCGAAGGCTTACATGTATCCGTTGCCGATGCGCTATTACGACGAATACCACATCCGCCGTTATGGCGCACATGGCACGTCGCACCGCTATGCGGCCCAGCAGGCGGCGAACCTGCTTGGGCGGCCGCTGCGCGACCTCGGCCTCATCACGTGTCATCTTGGCAACGGCGGTTCGATCACAGCGGTCAACCACGGCAAGTCGATCGACACGACTATGGGCTTCACGCCACTCGAGGGCCTGATGATGGGCACGCGCTCGGGCAGCATCGACCCGGCGATCATCACCTACATCATGCGCGAGGAAGGGCTCACGTTCGATGAGATGGACACGATCCTGAACAAGGAAAGCGGCATCCTCGGCATCAGCGGCACAAGCGGCGACATGCGCGACGTGCTCGACGCAGCCGCACGCGGCGATGAGCACGCAAATCTTGCGATCGACATGTATGTCTATCGCGTGCAGAAGGCCATCGGCAGCTATTACGCCATCATGACCCGCACCGATGCAGTCGTCATGACGGCCGGTATCGGCGAGAACTCAGCCGACCTTCGAGAGCGCATCTTCGCGGGCCTCGCCCACATGGGCATGATCCTCGACAAGGAGCGCAACGACGTGACCGGCCAAATCGGCATGAATCGGATCATCTCGATCGATGATTCCCCCATCAAGATCTGCGTCGTCACAACCGACGAAGAGATGCGCATCGCCCGCGAGACCGACAACCTCGTGAGCCAGCTGCAAGGCTAAGCAAAAGCTCCTTCTGAACGCGTCACGTTAGGATATTGGGATAGTGCACGGATTACCACCCGCCAAAGAGCGATAATCTGCGCATTATCCCAATATCCTTGCAGACAACCGTGCACTATCCCCATATTCCAACATGAAGAACCGAAAGGCTGGAATACGGGGATGGGGAACGAGCTGAATTCCCGTTAAACTGGGCCTTGCCTAAAATTCGACCGTGCGAGCCGGGGCGCCGGTGAGCGTGGCGAACGTCGCGGTCGCATCCTTCAGGTAAAGCACGATGGTCTCATCATCGTTCTCGTCATACATGCCGCGCAAGTGCGGATATGCGTCGAGCATGTGCTTCTTGGCCTCAGTGCGGTCATCGGGCACGAGCGTCGCCGCAACGCGCAGCCATTCCATGCCCGCGCACGCGCAAATCTCGACGCGCGGATTTTCCGCGATCTGCTTGAACACGTCCTTCGATTTCCCCGTCTGGATGTAGAGTCTCCCCTCGAACAAGTCAACCGTCCCAAACGGCCGCACCCGTGGCTGGTCGCCATCCATCGTCGCCAGGTAATAAGTCTGCTTCTCCTTCAGAAACTGGTAAACCTCTTCCATGCAAGCCTCCTTCTCCGTCAATTACTCGCTCATGCGCAGTATAACGGTGCACGCTTCTTCGCGGATGGAGAAGGCGGAGTGAAGGCTGCGCGAAATTTCTCAAACTTCTTATTCAAAAGGAGATTTAAGCTTCTGAACGGAGCCTTCTCCATCCGCGAAGAAGCCAGTGATACTCCCTAAAAGAAAGGGCCCGCACGAAGCGGGCCCCAAGGAAAACCTCAGCTGCAACGGTTATTCGCTGCGCGGCTTCAGGTTGTCGTCGCCGACGATGACGTGCTTGTCCGGGTCATACACCAAGCCGCCGTGCTCCTTGCGCAGGAACATGAGCTTCGTGGGCTCGAAGCCCTCGACGTTGGCCAGATAGATGTGGATGAACATGAAGATGATGAACACGAACATCCCGAAGTAGTGAATGATGCGGACCGACATCGCGCCGCCCCACGCGCCGAGCAGCCACTGGCAGAAGCCCCACTGCGCCGTCGGCGTCCAGAGGCACAGGCCCGTGATGAACATCAGCACGATGAGGATTGGGATCAGCAGGTAGCTGATCTTCTGCGGCACGCCAAGCTTGGCGGACAGCGGGTGATCCTTCTTCAGGAACAGGTAGTACTTCACCCACGCAGCGCCCTGATGACGGTTGTCCTTCTGCGGCAGCCACGTGTAGAAGTCCTTGACCTGCTTGCGCGTGCCGCCCGTCGGGGCCGACTTCACGAAGAAGGACATGACGACGCGAACAACGCAGTTGATAAACAGCACGAAGCCGAAGAAGATATGCAGGCCGCGCGCGATGCCCATCGTCTCGGGGACAGGGAAGTGGATCATGAAGCCCGTGACGATGAGGAACACCATCGCGACGAGGTTGATCCAGTGCGTGATGACGAACGGCAGCGGATGCGCCTCTTTGTAGTGTGCGAGATGTGCCATCTTACTTCACCCCCCACGGATTCGTGACGGTCTCGAAGTGCTTGCCCGTCGCAGGCTCGCTCACGTGAACCGCGCACGACACGCATGGGTCGTAGCTGTGAACGAGGCGCAGCGCGTTGATCGGCTTCTCGATGTCCTCGACCGGGCAGCCGATGAGCGCCTGCTCGATGGGGCCATGCTCGCCGTTCTGGTTGATCGGTGCAAGGTTCCAGGTCGTCGGGATGATGATCTGGTAGCCATCGATCTTGCCGCCCGAGACCTTCTCGGAGTGGTAAAGCGCGCCACGCGGCGCCTCCCAGAAGCCCGAACCGGAACCGGAGTCGACGCGCGACTCCTCGAAGTATTTCGCGTCGCCGCCCTTGACGGCCTCGATGAGCTCGAGAGTCCAATCCTTCATGAGCTGGGCGATGTAAAGCGTCTCGACCTGACGGATCGCCGTGCGGCCGAGCATCGAAACCGCCGCGTCGACCGGAGCCGCGCCCGGAAGGCCGAGCGCCTTGCCGAGGTCCTTGAGGAACGCGTCGGTGTTCTCCTTGACGAACGGAACGCCACGCTTGTAGGCGACGAGGATGCGCGAAAGCGACGTGCACTCAAGCGCCTTGCCGTCATAAGACGGAGCCTTGCACCACGTGTAACGGTCGGTGACGTCATACTCGGTGAACTTCGGATTCGTGGTGAAGTCGGGCGCCTGGTAAACGCCGTCGCCCTCATACCACGCCGTGCCGACATACTCGGCGATCTTCGACTCCTCGACATCCTGGACCGAGCCGTTCAGGCCGTTCAGCAGGACACCGGCGGGCAGGTAGCGGTTGTTCATCTGAGCGGTGTAGTCGCCGCCGTAAGGCCAATCCGGACCCTCGAAGACGCCCCACGCGCCGAAGCGGCCGCAGCCGCCGCCCCACTCGAGGCCGTCGGCGTAAGCCGGCGCGAGCGCGAGCGTGTCGGGGATCATCGTCGCCTCGACCCAGTCGTAGATCTCGTTGACCATGGCCCACAGATCGTCGAGCTTCTGCTGCGTCGGCACGAACGCCGTGCCGCCCGGGGTGATGGTCATGACGTGCGGCATCTTGCCGCCGAGCAACGCCGCGACCTCGGAAGCGCGCGCCTGATACTTCAGGGCCTCGAGATAGTGCGACGTGCAGATGAGGTCGAGCTCCGGCGTCAGCTTGTAAGCCTCGCCATCCTCGGCGTCAAACCAGTTGCCCGAGAAGATGGACAGCTGGCCGTTCTTCGCGAACGCCTCGAGTCGCTTCTGAACCTCGCCGAAATCGCTGTTCATCGACGTGCCCGCCGCCTGCGCCAGAGCGTAGGTGTCGGCAACGTCGGCCTTCAGCGCGTTCAGCGGGTTGACGTAGTCAAGCGCCGCCAGGTTGTAGAACCACAGGATGTGGCTGTGCAGGAACTGAGCACCCTCGATGAGGTTACGCACGATACGCGCACCGTTCGGAATGGTGATGCCATAGGCCTTCTCAGCCGCAATGGTGGATGCGTGGTTGTGCGACACCGGGCACACGCCGCAGATACGCTGAACGATCTGCGCGGCGTCGGCCGGAGCGCGGTGCTCCACGACCTTCTCCATGCCGCGGAAGCTGCCGCCGGACACCCATGCGTCGACGACCTTGCCGCCTTGAACTTCCATCTCGGCGCGCATATGGCCTTCGATACGGGTAATCGGGTCGATAACTGAACGTGTCATGTCGGGTTACCTCCCCTCTTCCGTATCGGCGGCCGCGTCGGTCGCCTCTTCCGTCACTTCATATTGCTTGGCGATCTCCTTCTGCGCCTCATGCAGCGCAGTCGGGTCGTCGTCGTTGAAGATCGAGTATTCATATTGCCCGATCGACTTCTCCGGATGCTTCGCATCCCATGCGCGCTTCTTCTCGAAGTCCGCGCCGCCGTCCATGCGGCCAAACGCCTTCATGCCGAAGCCGTGAATCACGAGCGCAGCGGCGACAATGCCGGTCAGCGCACCGGCAACGACCGTCGGCTGGAAGAACCAGTCGCCGATGTGCAGGTCGCGGTGACGCTCGTAGAACGGCGTGTTGACCTCGACCCAGTTGTCGCCCGGATCGTTCGGGTTGGCCTCACAGCAGCCAAGGCACGGCGAGCCGGCCTGAATGCACCAGCTGCGGCGGTTGTTCCACATCGTGACGCCGCAGTTCGAATAAGTCTGCGGGCCCTTGCAGCCGAGCGGGTAGAGGCAGTAACCCAGTTCCTCTTCCTTCGAGCCGAACTTGTAGACGAACTCGCCGTTCTCGAAGTGGCCGCGACGCTCACAGTTATCGTGGATCGTCTGGCCGAAGATACCCTTGGGCTTCGCCTGGTCGTCAAGGCCGAGCAGGTTCACGACGGCGGGAACGTCGCCCTCGACGAGCGCCTGGTCGCCGCCCATGAAGAGCACCTGCACGAGGACGCTCATGAGCCACTCGGGATTGGCCGGGCAGCCCGGGATGTTCACAACCGGGGTCTTGATGCCCTTCTTCTCCAGGAACTGCTGAACGCCCGTCGCGTCCGCAGCATTCGGGTAAGCGGCCATCCAGCCGCCGTTGACCGCGCAGGAACCGAGCGCGATGACCGCAGCGGCGTTGCTGGCCGCATGCTCCAGGATCTCCTCGCCCGTCTCCATGGCCACGCGCAGCGTGTTGCCGCCGAAGCCCTGCGTGATGCCGCCCTCGTAGACGACCACATAATTACCGTTCTCGATCGTCTGCTTCTTCGCCTCTTCAAGCGAATGACCTGCGCCGGCGCACAGAACGTCCGAATAGTTCAGCGAAATCAGCTCGAGCACCACCTTGCCCACATCGGGCGTCTCGATCTGAGCGAACGACTCGGTGCAACCCGTGCACGACGCGCCCTCGATCCACAGCACCGGGAACAGGTTACCCGTCTTGGCACCGATGACCGATTCCTCGAGCGCATGCGCGACGCGCGGCGCCGCCGAGGCCGAAAGGCCGGCTGCGACAGCCACCGCTCCGCAGAACTCGAGGAAGCTGCGACGGCTGATGCCGCGAGCTTCGAGCTCCTTGGGAAGGCTGTAAACTTCCTCGCTCATAGGCTCTCCTCTCTCTTTCGATTTCCCTTCCGCCTCAATTATCATTCGATGGATCCTGGACGCTGCCCGGCGGGAAAGTGCAGTCATGCGGGCCGATTCGCCCGCCGCACGTGAAACGCGATGTTCCGCGTGCCCCCTCCAGAACCCATGCAGAAACCATCGTGCCGCTGACCAGGCTGGACAATCGCATCATGCGCGAAAGGCAGAAAACCCCCAGCCTCATCAGATCTATTTCATTATAAGTGAGACAGGTGCGCGCAAATCTGGGAAATCGCCTGATGGGAGAAGTATTACCCCAGCTCAAACGCGTAACATTCCCCGCCGGACACCGCGCCCGAGCAGCCGGGGCCCGTCAGGCGAGAAACACCATGCCGGCAGGCCCGTCCGCAATCGAGCCGATGTGCGCCGCCGCATGCCCGGCAAGCTGTTCGAAACGCGCGAGATAAGCGCCGGCCTGCCCCTCAGGCAACGCGACGAGCAGGCCGCCGGAGGTTTGCGGGTCGCAGAGCACGCCCATGCGGGCGTCGAACTCGTCTTCGGCCAGCGTGCCGCGCCGCACGAAACCACGCGCCCATTCCACGATGTCGAACGAGCGGCCCGGCCGGCAATAGTCGCGCGAATACTGCAGCACCCCGTCGAAAAGCGGCAGCTCATCCCATTCAAGCGTGGCAGCAAGCCCGCTCGCCTCGAGCATCTCGTGCAGATGGCCGGCCACCCCGAAACCCGTCACGTCGGTGCAAGCGTGCACGTCGAGTCCTGCGAACGCTTCAGCCGCAGCCTTGTTCAGCTCCATCATGCCCTCTATTGCCGGTCGCATCGACTCGTCGGTCTCGAAGCCCGCGCGAAACGCCGACCCGAGGATGCCCGTTCCAATGCGCTTCGTGTAGACAAGCGCGTCGCCCGCACGCGCTCCAGCATTGCGAATGATGCGGTCGGGACGAACCGTGCCGAACACGGACAAGCCATATTTCGGCTCGTCGTCGTCAATCGTGTGCCCGCCCACGACGAATGCCCCCGCTTCGCGCACTTTGTCGGCACCACCGCGCAAAACCTCGCCAACAACATCTGTTCCGAGCGCGACGGGAAACGCCAAGATGTTAAGCGCCGTGAGGGGCTTCGCGCCCATCGCGAACACATCGGAAAGCGCGTTGGCAGCCGCAATCGCGCCAAACTCATAAGGATCGTCGACGACCGGCGTGAAGAAATCGACGGTAAGGACCGCCGCCGTCTCGTCGTTCAGTCGATAAACCGCGCAATCGTCGCTCGTCTCGAAGCCGAGCAGCAGCTCGGCGTCGGGTGGCGGCGCAATGCTCTTCAGGATGTCTTGGAGGTCGCCCGGACTCCACTTGGCCGCTCAACCGCCTTTTTCGGTGAGATGCGTCAGCCGCACGCGCTCGTTCTCGCTCGAGACCGGCTTGCGCGGTACTCCGCACGCGCTTCCGCCCATGGCAACCCTCCTTTCGCGGCGTGCTACGACACGCGGGCCGCAGCGTCTGGTTCACGTCGTCATGTGGTGCATTTTACGCCCTCTGGGGCATTCTTTAACGCTCGATGAGGCGCGCGGCGAGCGCATTCCACGAAAGCGCCGAGATGTCGCAGGCTGAAGGCGGTGCCGCAAGCGCCTCGCCGAGGGCCGCTGCCAGATCCCGCTCGAAACGGGGCTCGTCGGCGGGATCGGGCACGAGGTTCACCTCATCGGCCATGGCCGGCGGCGCGGCGAACCAAACGGGCGCGCCGGGCGCATAGGTCCCGAGCCAGTCGCGAATGCCGGGCAAATCGGTCAGCACGACTTTGCAGCCGCACGCGATCGCCTCGACCGCGACGAGCGGAAGGCCCTCGGAAAACGACGGCAGCACGAACACGTCGCTACGCTGATAGGCCCCCGCGAGCTCGACCTGCGAAAGAGGCGCGAGAAACCGCGCGGGAACCCGGCACGCGGCGGCGCGGTCGGCGATCTCGTCCCGCTCGGCCTCGTCGCTGAAACCGCCGATCAAATCGACCTGCAAGCCCCGCGCGGCATCGTCATCGAGCAAATCGAGCGCGCCGAACAGGTTCAAGAGCCCCTTCTGCTTCCAAATCTTCCCGACATAGACAAGCCGCCGACCCGCCCCGCCGCGCCCGGCCGGCGCAGGCATGAAGACGCGGTCGTTGAACCCGGCGCCGGTCACGCGAATGCGCGCGGGGTCGATCCCATGCAAGCGGGCGATCTCATGCGCCTGCGCTCCATGCAGCGCGCAGACGAGGTCGAGCGCCCGCACCCCGCGCCGAATGAAGTCGCGCTCGAGCGGATGCGAGCCGAACTGGCGCAAGTCGGTGTTGTGGCAAACGCCGCGCACCGAGCAACGGGCTCGAACGTCGGGGTGCCGCTCGAGCCAATCCATGAGCACGCCGCAGACGAGGTAAAGGTGGTGGCAGATGACGACATCGGGCTGGAAGCGGTCGAACACGCGGTCGAACGCCCCCGAAAACGCGGCCTTGAACCGCACTGTCATTTCCGGCGTGAGATCGCGGTAACGCGTCGACCGATAAGGCATGACGTCCGACATGCCCACGACGGGAAAAGGAAGCGCTTCGGTCTCGAACCGCACCGGCTCGAACAACACGCCGGGAGAAAGGGCGGGCTCGTCGAGCGGCCCGACGCCCGCGATCACGGCCTGCGCGTGCCCGGCGCCCGCCAAAGTCGCCACGGTCTGCGCGAGATAGACCCCGCTTCCCGTCGAATCCGGCTTCTGAGCGCTAATGTGCAAGATGTTCATAGTTCGATGATAACCGCTTGCCGGCGATTTCGAACCGCCAAAAACCGCTTTCCGTTCCAGAAAAACCGCACTCGGCGAGCAATCAACCGATGATCGAAACGGCCGCTTTCAAGACGGGCGCCGTGTTACCATCAATCAGCATTCGCGACGAACGGGCCGGTTTCTGCGACAAGCCTGATGATTGCCCGCGATTGAGAAAACCAACGACATTTCTGCATCGGCGCAAAACATGTGCGCGACGGAATACGCATGCTTCAAAGAGGATGCGTGCGCCGCGCGCGTGTCATTTTGCCGTCGAAACTCATGGCGGTCTCTCATCTGCGGCGGTCGCGCACGACGCGTTTCTGCGCGCGTCGACACGAACGAACGAACAAGAAAGAAGGTTTCAACGTGGAACGTCTCAATTCCAAGATGGGCTTGGCCATCGTCGGCCTGATCGTCGGCGCACTCATCGCAGTGCTGGCCGCAACAGGCAACCCCGGCAACATGGCGATTTGCGCCGCCTGCTTCATCCGCGACATGGCAGGCGCGCTCAAGCTTCAAACGGCCGAGCCCGTTCAATACTTCCGCCCCGAGATCGTCGGCTTCGTGGTCGGCTCGTTCCTCATCGCCATCGCGACGAAGGAATATCGCTCTCAAGCCGGGTCGTCTCCCATGATTCGCTTCATCCTCGGCTTCATCATGATGCTCGGCGCGCTCGTGTTCCTGGGCTGCCCGCTGCGCATGGTCATCCGCATGGCGGCAGGGGACCTGAACGCATGGGTCGGACTCATCGGGCTCGTGCTCGGCGCGATCACGGGTGCCGTGTTCCTGAAAATGGGCTTCTCGCTCGGGCGCGAACATGACACGGGCAAGCCGGCGGGCACGGTGCTGCCCATCGCGCTCGTCGTGCTCCTGTGCGTCGGGCTTGCCACCGGCGCATTCGCTGCCAGCGTTTCCGGGCCGGGCTCGAAGCACGCCCCGGTCGCCGTGTCGCTCATCGTGGCGCTCGTCATCGGCGCCCTCGCGCAGAAGACGCGCATCTGCTTTGTCGGCGGAATCCGCAACGTGGTGCTCATGAAGGACTTCACGCTGCTCATCCCCATCGCGGCCCTTTTCGTGGTCATGCTGGTCTACAGCTTGGCGACGGGCGGCTTCAAGCCGAGCTTCGAGGGGCAGCCGATCGCGCATTCGCAGCAGCTGTGGAACATCCTGGGGCTTTATGCCGTCGGCTTTGCCGGCGTGCTGGCAGGTGGCTGCCCGCTGCGCCAGATGGTGCTCGCCGGGCAGGGTTCCTGCGATGCCGCCGTCACATTCCTCGGAATGCTCGTGGGCGCCGCATTCGCGCACAACTTCGGGCTGGCGGCAGCGGCCGCTTCTGCGGCGACGGCCGAAAAGGCGGCCGTGGCCGGCGGTCCCTCGCTCGCCGGGCAGATCGTGCTCGTTGGCGGCATCGTTGTGCTATTCATCATCGCAGCCACGAACCTGCGCCGAAAGAAGAAGGCCGCAAAGCAGGCGGTCCAAGCCGCTGAAAACACCGAAACGGCCGAAGCCGCGCCGGCAGAGGCTTAAACGGCCGCAATGCGCTAACCTCAAATCGAACAGACGAAAGGAACAGACATGCAAGAAGTTGACGCCCGCGGGCTGTCGTGCCCCGAGCCCGCTCTCATGGCAATGGAGGCGATGGACGAGTTCGCGACCGAAGAGATCCGCGTTCTCGTGAGCACGGCGACGCAGAAGCAAAACATCGCCGACGTCGCGAAGAAGAAAGGCCGGGTGGCCACGTTCGAGCGCGAAGGCGAAGACTACGTCATCGTGATCGCTTAGGCCCGGAATTCGTGACGCTATTCGCGAAAAAGACCGAAGAGGCGCTCGTCGTGGCATTCGACTCCACGGCGAGCGCTCTCGTTTTTCAATCGCGCGCAGGCGATTTCGACCTCGAGGGCCGGCTCGTCCCAGTTCCCCGGTCGTTGTCAAGCGGCTGCGGAATGGCCTGGCGCGACAACCTCGATGCCCGTCCGCACGTCGAGGAGCTGCTGGCAGATGAATCCATCGACGACGCCCGCATCGTCGTGATGGACCCGCGCCCGTGACAGCGGCGCCGGGCGCCCGTGCCACGTCGAAAACGAACCAACGGGGATCATGCAGACAAGGCCGCGCCGATGGCCCCGGCGAAGCGAGCGCGCTCGTCGGTGATAACGGGCCGCGCGAGATGATGGGCCAAGCGCTCGATGACATAGGCGTTCCCACACAATCCACCGGTGAGGAACACGTCGCCTGTCACCAAGCTGCCTGCAAGGGAGGCGACTTTGACGACGACCGATTCAATGACGCCGTTGGCGATGTTCTCCCGCGGCTCGCCCTTCCCGATGAGCGAGATGACCTCGGATTCGGCAAAAACGGTACACATGCTTGAAATCGACGTCGGCTCGCCGGCGGCCGCAAGCGAGGCGAGCTCGCCTTGCGTGACGCCCATGCGGTCGGCGATGACTTCGAGGAACTTGCCCGTGCCAGCCGCGCATTTGTCGTTCATGACGAACTTGCGCACCTTCCCGCCCGCAAGCTGGATGACCTTCGTGTCCTGCCCGCCGACGTCGATGACGCACCCATCGCCACCGAACAGCCACGCCGCACCACGCCCATGGCACGTGATCTCAGTCACGGTCTTGCCTGCATAAGGCACCGACACGCGACCATACCCCGTCGCCACGACGCTCGCGCCGCTCGCCATTGGGTCGATGCCGAGCCCCCGCAGCTCATCTGCCAATCGCAAGGCGGCATCCACCCCGTTAAACCCGGTAGGCACGACCGCAGTCGTCACAAGCCCGTCGCCGTCAAAAGCCGCAGCCTTCGCCGCCGTCGACCCGATGTCGATTCCGATTCTCAATACAAACTCACCTCGAAAACGCCTTCATAAGGCAAGCCGAATTGCTCCATGAGCGCGATGAGCTCATCGCGCTCGTCGCCAGCAGCGCACCAAGCCATCCCGCAACCGGCATCGATTTCGGAAGGCACCGGGATGACGCGCCCAGGAATGCCGTGCTCGCGCGCCGCAACCTCCATCGCCATCGCGTCGGAAGTTGCGGCGAACGTGATGACCGTCTTCGGCATCTTCGAGCGCATCAGGAAAGGTCCTTCGCGAGAGCGGCAAGGGCGGCCACTCCCGCATCGACTTCATCAGCCGTGTTCAGATGAGAGAAGCTGAACCGCACGGCGCCCTGCCGGTCGGTCCCGAGCGCCTCATGCATGAGCGGCGCGCAATGGGCGCCGGCGCGCGTGCAGATGCCGTGCGCCGTGTTCAACAGGTCAGCCACGAGCGCCGAATCCGCATCGCCGACATTGAGCGCCACGATACCCGTGCGCACGTCGGTGCCGCCGCCGAGAACGCGCACGCCCGCGATGCCGCGCACGCCCTTTTCAAACCGCGCGGCAAGGGCGAGCGTTTCGGCGAGCACTGCCTCGACGCCTTTGTCCTGCAGATAATTTAATCCCGCGAGCAGCCCTGCGACCCCATGCGCGTTCAACGTGCCGGCCTCCAAACGCTCGGGCATAAACGCCGGATGCTCGCGGTCATAGCTGTGCGTGCCCGAACCGCCCACCTTGAGCGGTTCGATGTCGACTCCCTCCGCGACGCACAAGCCGCCCGTTCCTTGCGGGCCGAACAAGCTCTTGTGTCCAGTGAAGCACACGACGTCGATGCCGTCTTCCTCCATTCGCACGGGAACAAGCCCAGCTGTTTGCGCCGCATCGACAACAAGCAGCGCGCCATGATCGTGCGCGATGGCCGCAAGCCGGGCCAGGTCGTAAACATCGCCGGTCAAATTCGACGCATGCGTAACGGCAGCCAGGCGCGTGTTCGGCCGAAACGCCGCATCGAACGCGTCGTAATCGAGCGCTCCGTCCGCGCCGACCGGCACGACCGTTACCTCAACGCTCCCGGCGTCTTCGGCACGAAACAGCGGGCGCAGCATCGAGTTGTGCGACGCCGCTGTCGTGACTGCATGGTCGCCCGGCCGCAGCAGTCCGCAAATCGCAGTGTTGAGCGCCTCGGTCGCATTCGAAGCGAACGCGACGCGTTTTGGGCCCGGCCCGCCGAACAAATCAGACACTTTCTGGCGCGCTTGGAACACGGTCATCCCCGCGTCGATTGACGCGCCGTGCACACCGCGCCCAGCACCGCCGAATGATCCGATCGCGTGCGCAACCGCCTCGGCCACCCCCGGCGGCTTTAACAAGGTCGTCGCAGCATTGTCGAAGTAAATCATCTAAGGCCTGACGACGATGCCAGCTTTAAGCTGTTTCTCGACGATGACGTACATATTCGTGGCCTCGCCGACAGCCAGCTTCTCTTCGATGCCGTAATGCTTCAAGCACGTGCCGCACGACAGGATCTCGACGCCCGCATCTGCAAGCTTGCGCAAATCATCGAGCACGGCCGACCCCTCGCAGGTCAGCTTCACGCCGCCGTTGTAAAACAACACAGCGTCAGGCAGGTCGTCCTGCTGCGTGAGCGCGAACACGAACGCCTTGATCAATACTTCACCGAGCTCGTCGTCTCCATGCCCCATGACAGATGAAGGCACAACGACGACGCTCGGGCCGACGCCAGCGCTGCCTCCCGCATCAACCGCCACACTGTTCTCGTCCTTCACGATGCGCACGGAGAACTTCTCCTCGCCGAGCTGCTCGTGCGACACCGCGCAGTTCTGCGCTTTCGCGAAGCTCGTCAGGTTCGTCACTGATGTCTCGTTGTCAACGAGCACCTCCAACGTGCCTGAATCCATCGTCGCGAGCGCTTTCTTCGCCTTCACCACTGGCACCGGGCACTTATCGCCGAGCGCGTCAACGGTCAAATCCATGTAATTCTCCTCATCGTCGTTTTGTTGTTAACAATATACATCGCGCGACGGGTCGATTTGATTCGGAAGCGCGACGATGTCCTCGACTGGAATGCCCGACTCCCGCGCGAGCGCCTCGACTGCCACCGCGTCGTCGCTCGCGACGAGCAGCGCCACGCCGCAGCAGGAGCGCGCCTGCCGCGGCGTGGTCGATATGCGCGCGTTCAAGTCTGATTCCCGCGCGATCTCATACAACCGCATCGCGTCCGTGTGGCTCTCGAACAGCACGTAACAATCGACTCGCACCCCCGGGTTCGCCGCCTGCACCCCCGCGATGCGCCCTTCCAAATCAATCATGAGCCCGCTTCCGCATCAAAAGTCGGCAATCCCCTTATCCGAGCATCTCCACAAACGCTTCGACGCGCGTGCGCAACTGGCCAGCGTCGTTGTCGGTGTAGTCCGTCTCGATGTCGAGCACCGGGATGCCCGCCTCCTCGAGCGCGCGCTCGAGTGCCGGCGCCTCAGTCTTGAACGTCGTGCAGAACTTGAGGTTCGTGTTGATGACGCCGTCCACGTGGTAATCGCGCGCAAGCTGCAGCACCTCGTCGATGCGCGCCTGGTTCGGCGTGAAGCACGCACAGCTTATCTTCATGTAACGCTCGGCTAGCGCCTGATACATCTCCTCGAGCGTGGTGCCCGTCTCGTCGACAAGGTTCGTGAAGAACTTCGTGCCCGTGCAGTTCTCCTCGCAGACGATAGCCGCGCCGCTCGTCTCGATGATGTGATGCAGCTTCCAGTTCGGGATGGCGAGCGGCGTGCCCGTGAGCAGGATGCGCTTCGTGCCGGCCGGGAAAACCGAGACGCCGTCGCGAAGACGCTGCTCGAGCTCATCAGCGAGCTTGTTGGCCATCTCCGCGCAGCGGACCGGATCGTCGAAGAACGCAATCTGCATCATGAGCAGCGCGTCCGTGCCAGAAATCGGGATGACGTCGGGATTCTTGCGCGTCTCGTAAACCCGGGCGAGCGCACGGCGCCGCTCGTTGATGACCTTAATCGCATCGGCGAGCTTCTCGGCCGTGACTTCGTTGCCCGTAACGCGCTCGACGTTCTCCTTGAACAACGCGATTTCTTCGGCAAAGGCACGAATGTCCTGCGGACGCTTCATGTTCGGCAGGTTCATGATGTGCATGTCCACGTCGTTTGCCATGATTTCATACATCTTCTTCTTGCCGTCGCACGTCGTTTCGCCGACGATCTGGTCGGCGATGCGGAAGAACGGGCACGTGCGCCCGAGCCGCGCGCCAAGCGAAGCCTTGATGAGCGGGCACATGTCGGCAGGCAGGTGCTTCTCGCCCTCGGGCACCCAGAACTGCGAGCCGCCGCACAGGCCCGTCACAATGCCGTCTCCAGCAATGACGACCTCGTCGGGAGCGTAAGTGCAAAACGTGCCGAACACTTTGCGCCCCTTCTTTTGCTCGTCAACAAGCTCCTGCGGGCGAATGCCATGCACGTCAGCCACGACCATGTCCCAAAAAGCCATGCCTTCGGGCCGGTTCTCCTGCGACAAGTAAACGTCGCCGAACGCCTGCGGTAAAACTGCACATAGCTGATCGTGCGTCTCGAGGTCCATTCCCAAATTGTTCCAAAGCTCATGCCGGTCGATCGCCATAATGAGTCCTCTCTCTTAACCCCATGATGGAAGCGATGTGATGCTTATTCAATTGCATGCAGAAATGCGCGGTTCGCCGCGCACAGAAACACCCGATGCAGAAATGCGGCCCGATGCAGAAACGCGGCCCGCCATGGATGCGCTGATGAAAAGGATTCTAGTTCAATACCAACGGCTGAAAGCCTTTTAATAGCCCGTACGGCAGCAAATTGGCGGGGACGTGTGCGAATCGAACACACCCGAGACATTCTGCGTGCCTCGCAACGGTTTTGAAGACCGCGGGACCCACCAGGAATCCACCCGCCCCCGTTTAATCGACCTCGCTAGTATAGCGTCCGCTCGTCGCCATTTCGCTTGGTGAACTTTTCTGCATCAAATCTTTCCAGCAGCGGAACCGCATATTTCCGGCTCGTCCCCATAACGTCGCGCAAAGCGGCAACAGTGCCAGCGCCGCCCGCCCGCAAATGCGCAGCAACGGCCTGCTTTGCCGCATCGACTGTTGCCGCATCGAACAACAACTCAGGCGAGACGCGGTAAACGCGCCCCTCGTCGAGCAACGCAGCAACAGCCTTGCCCGTCAATTCGGGTGCAACGCCAGCGTGTTCCGCGAGGTAGTTCAGCGGTTCGGGAGACATGCCCTGCTTTGCAAGGAGGTTGGAAAGCGCGTCGGCTGCATTGCCGAGCGCCTGCGCTGCCGAGCCCTGCGCGCTCGGGTGGCCGACAAGCCCCCCGCGCGCTATAACGACGCCCGAACGCGCCGCATCATCGATCAGCGCGCCGAAAGCGGCAGATTCCAACTGCGGGAAACACGTGCGCCTGAGCGCTTCCGCATTCATGCCAGGCTCCGCCGTATGCGCGCTGTGGAACTCCACGAGCGCGCGGTCGACTTTCGCCAGCAAGCGCTGCCTGACAGCGGCGGTCGTGAAGAGCCGGTTGGCCCCTGAACCGATTGCCAGCACGTCTCCGGCTGCCGCCGCGCTTTCCAGCGCCTCGGAAAGGACCGGTTCCGCCTCGCCGACATAAGACGCGATGCGCGCGGCGCTGACCGGGAAAGGCTGAAGCGCAACCGCCCGCACGGCCGCCTGGCGCACGTCGCCTTCCCCGAGGCTCTCGAACAGCTCGACCTCGCCCTCTTTCAGGTTCGTGCGCCGACGCGGCCGGGACAAAAGGACGGTCCCGCCGCCGGCCACGTGCACCGGGGAATAGGAACGCATGATGAAACGGTCGCCGTGCCGCACGGCGAGCTGCTCCTCGAGGCGAACTTGGGCAAGCGCCTCCTCCCCGGCCGCAAGCTCCCGCACGCCGCCGCAAAACAAGACGCGCCCGAGCACTTCCCTCGTGCCATGCGCGATGTGCATCCGGCATCCGCTTGCGAGCGGCTTGCCCGTGCCAGTCGTGTCGAGGTGGGCAACGCGGCAATCGAACCGGTCGGTCAGGTCCACTTCACCCGGCGCGGCGAGCATGTCGCCGGAAGCCACCTCGTCGACCGAGACGTCGGCCAGGTTCACCGCCACGCGGTTGCCCGGGTACGCCACGTCGGCATCGTGCCCGTGAATCTGAACGCCGCGCACGCGGCTCGTCGCGCGGCCGGGAAGAATCTCCACCACGTCGCCCGGCGCGATCGTTCCGCCCCACAAGGTCCCCGTCACCACCGTGCCCGCGCCCTTGATGGTGAACGCGCGGTCGACCGGCAAGCGCATAACGTCGCCATGCCCGGCCGCACCGGCCGCGTCGCACACGCCTTGAATCGCCTGGCGCAGCTCGTCGAGGCCGGAACCCGTCTTGCTCGAAACGGCGACGATGGGCGCCCCATCAAAGGGGGTCGCAGCCAAGCGCGCGCGAACATCGTCCGCCACGAACTCGATCCAGTCGTCGTCGACGAGGTCGGCCTTGGTCAGCGCCACGACGCACGACCTCACGCCGAGCGTCTGCAACACGGCGATGTGTTCGATGGTCTGAGGCATGACGCCGTCATCGGCGGCGATGACGAGCAAGGCCACATCGACGCCCGTCGCGCCGGCGATCATCTGGCGCACAAACTTCTCATGGCCCGGCACGTCGACGACGCCCATCGAGCGTCCGTCGGGCAGCTCGAGCCGCGCGAAGCCGAGCTGAATCGTGATGCCGCGCTGCTTTTCCTCGGCAAGCCGGTCGGGGTCAGTGCCCGTCAGCGCGCGGACGAGCGCTGACTTTCCATGGTCGATGTGCCCGGCCGTGCCCAAGATGAGGTCGGAATGGGTTGCCGTCATGAACGTTCCTTTCAACTCGACGAGACGCCGCCTCACGCCGCATAGCTCACGAGAGCCGAAACGATGAGCTTCAACTCATCGGGATCGGTGAGGGTGCGCGCGTCGAAGAGGATGCTTTCGTGGCTGATGCGGGCGATGATGGGAACCGGGCAATCCTGCACGAGGTAGCGCCCGCAATCCTGCGCGTCGCCATCCGCGAAGCGAACCTGCAGCGCAAACGTGGGAATGTCGCACATCGGCAACGCGCCGCCGCCCGCCCGGGAAATCTCGGGGACGACCTCGAGCTCGGCAGCGCCTTCCGGCAAGCGCTCGGCAAGGGCGTCGCGCAAGCCTTCCGCGCGCTCGCGCACCGCCTCGGCGTCTTCGGTCAGCATGCGCAGCGTCGGGATTTCGGCGAGTGCGCGCTCGGGCTGCAGATAGATGCGCAGCGTCGCCTCGAGCGCGGCGAGCGTCATCTTGTCGAGGCGCAGCGCGCGGGCAAGCGGGTTCTTCTTCAAGCGGTCGATCAGCTCGCGCCGCCCGACGATGATGCCGGCCTGCGGCCCGCCGAGCAGCTTGTCCCCCGAGAAGGAGACGAGGTCGGCGCCGGCCTCGAGCGACGCGCGCACCGTCGGCTCCGCATAATCGCCGAACGCATCCAAATGCAGGAGCGCACCAGAGCCCTGGTCCTCATAGACAAGCGGGCGAAGGCAGCCGGCCGAATCCTGCTCGTCGGCGAGCTTGCGCAGCTCGGAAACCGAAACCGACTCGGTGAAGCCGAGCATGCGATAATTCGACGGATGCACCTTCAGCAGCATGGCCGAATCGGGGCCGATGGCGCGTTCATAATCGGAAAGGTGCGTCTTGTTCGTCGTGCCGACCTCAACCATGCGCGCACCCGAAAGCTCCATGATGTCGGGAATGCGAAACGAGCCGCCAATCTCGACGAGCTCCCCGCGCGAGACGATGGCCTCGCCGCCAGACGCAAACTCGGAAAGCACCATCATGACCGCAGCCGCGTTGTTGTTCACGGCGATGGCGGCCTGCGCGCCCGTGAGCTCGCAGATGAGCTTCTCGCAGTGGTCATGCCGGCTGCCCCGCTCCATCTGCTCGACGCTATATTCAAGCGTCGAATAGCCGCGGATGACGTCGACGACCGCGTCGATGGCGGCCTGCGCGAGCGTCGAGCGGCCGAGGTTCGTGTGCACGATGACGCCCGACGCGTTCACGACGCGCCTGAGCGAAGGCCGCTGTAAGAGCGCGCAGAGACGCGCCGCCTCCGTCGCAATCGCCTCGACGCCCGGCTCGCGCTCCGCGCCAGCCAAGATGCTTTGCCGCGCCGCGTCAACGGCGGCCCGCGCCATGTCCGCGACCGCCTCATGCGGCAGCTCGACAAAGGCCCGCTCGAGCGCGGGATGCTGCAGCACCTCCCCGACCTGGGGAAGTTTCCTCAGCAACTCGTTCTGCACCAATGTCATGCTCCTCCTGACTTGACCGACGCGCCCCCGCGCATTTTGGTTACACTATACACGTAAGCTAACGACTAGGATTTTACTCATGGCAACAGAAACGCAAGGCATCCTTTCCGTAAAAGCACGGCGATTCCGCGCAGGCGAAGGATGGGAAGACGTCGACGACGAAGTCACCGGCGAATCGCCGTTAACGGTCTACATCAACGGATCCGAGTTCGCAACCGTGGTATGCAGCCCCTGGGAGCTCGAAGACATGGCGGTCGGCTTTCTCTGCAGCGAGGGAATCCTGCGGAAACGCGAAGCGCTCGGGAACCTGACGATCGACGCCGAACAAGGCATCGCGCACGTGCAGGTCGACGGGTTCGAGGAAGGCACGGCGAGCAAGGTCTTCCTCAAGAGATACCTCAACTCGTGCTGCGGGCGCTCGCGCGCGTCGTTTTACTACTCGACCGACGCAATGCTGTGCAAGCGCGTCGAAAGCGAGACGACGCTGCCAGTCGAGCGCGCCCTTTCGCTCATGGAGGAAGTAACGGGCGGCTCGGGCGTGTTCAAGCGCACCGGCGGCGTGCACAGCGGCCTGGTCGCCGACGCGGCGAGCGGACGCGTGCTGTCGTTTCACGAGGACATCGGGCGCAACAACGTGATGGATCGCATCTATGGGCGCACCTTCAAAAACGGAGTGGATTTTTCCGACAAAGTCATCGCGTTTTCAGGACGCATCTCATCGGAAATCGCGCTCAAGATGTCGAAGATGGGCGCGCCGATTCTCGTGAGCCATGCCGCCCCCTCGAGCCTCGGCCTCGAACTCGCCGACGACCTCGGCATTACCGTAATCGCTTTCACGCGCGGCGAGCGCTGCACCGTCTACACGCACCCCGAGCGCGTGCAAGGCTAAGCCAGGACAGGCGCAGCGCCGTCGCCTATTCGCTGCGGAACCGCGGATCGAGCGCGACGGCATCGAGCTTCGCCATCACGACGTCTTCCACCTCCATCGAAACCGGGACCTCGAGGTCCTCCTCGAAGAACACGCGCTGATACTGCCCGCATTCGTCGCAGCTCTGCAGCCGGTGCGCCGAATCGCCGTCGACGTGGAAGTAATGCAGGCGCGCCGCGTTCTCGGTGCCGCACACGCCGCAGCGCATTCGCTCGAACGGCCACGTCGTGCCGCACACGCTGCAATATTGCTCGCGATCGCGCCCGTCGATCCCCGTCGCGCCAGCCACATGCGAAGCGCTGGCGGCCGAACCGCACACGGGGCAGGCAAGCGGCCGCTCGTTGCTGTGCGTCTCCTTCACATCGCGCGACACGAGCTCCATGAGCTGTGCGGCCTCGGTTTGGATGTGCGCGCGCAAAGCAAACGCCACGACCATCATGACAAGCGACGAAGACACGTCCGAGCCGATGCCGAGCGAGTCGAAATCGACGAGGCACGCCTCGATGAACTCGGCCGGCTTCTCGCCTGCAAGCTCGAGGTCGAGCTTGCTGGAGATTTTATACCAATCGATGCCGCGCAATGACTCGGCCGCCTCGTCTTCAAGCCCCGCATTGTCGGCAATGTGGTCGGCCACAGCCTTGCACGTCCCGAAAAACTGCGTCTCATCGATGCTGACGGGCGCCTTCGAGAGCAGCGGCTCGAAGCCGACATAGGCCGCATCGGCCTCTTCGCGGGAAAGCGGCTCGCCGTCGCGCGGGCTCGTCACGAGCTCGGCGCGCTCCTGCTGCAACCGATAAAGCCCCTCGAAGAAATCGAGACGGGCCGCATCGGCTTGCGAAGCCCCTTCTTTGTAAGCTTCGACCGCTTTGGCGATGGTGTTCAAATTCATGTTGCTTCCTTTCGGGTCGGGCCGGGCGGGCAATCCGCTCGGCCCGTTGCCGCTTGAAAGGCCCCCGCCTGACAGCGAGGGCCTTCCATGACACTAGAAGGTCGAGGCGCGGGCCTATTTGCCGAGCGACGCCTTCGACGAAATGCGCTTGCGGTCCTCGTCGGGGACGTTCTTCACGATGACGTTCTTGCCGTCCTCCAACTCCTCGCGAGCCCAGAAGCCCCAGTGATAAAGGGCGTTGGCCTCGGAGACTTGACCGTTGCCGAACATGAGCTTGATCGTGCCGCCGCGATAGGGCTGGAACATGCCGCCACCGAGGAAAGCGTGCGCGACCACGAACACGACGAGCCACAAGAAGAACAGGTCGTGAATGAAGCGCATGACGGACAGCGTCCCGGCCGAAACCGGCGTGATCGTCGCGCCGAACCAGAGAACCACGCCCGAAACGGCCATCATGAGACCGCCGATGATGAGCGCGCCGTCAGCGAAACGCTGACCCGACTTGACCTCGTCCTGGTCGGGCATGTGCACCTTTTTCGGCATGAGCATGTAAGGCACGAACTTCATCAAGAACTCGAAGTCCTCGGGCGTCCAGCGCGTGATGTACTTCTTGAAGAAGGAGATCACGCCCCTCGGCGAGCCGATCGCGCCGAAGATCGGCATCACGATAAAGATGACGCCGAGAATGCGGTGCCCGACCTTCATGATGCGCGTGAGGTCGGGGTTGGCAGCCGCCAGAGGCGGCACGAACACGAACAGACCCGTGATCATGAGCAGCACGCACGAGACGGCGACCGACCCGTGCACGATGCGGGTGAGCAGGGAATGCCTTTGAATGAAACGAACCTCGGCCATTATCGCTCACCTGCCTCTTTGTCGATGTGCTTGACGACCTCGCCGGTGTCGACGTCGATGACATCGTGTGCCACCTCGTCGTAACGCAGCTCGTCGCGCTTGTAACCCACGCCCGACAGCAGGCAGATGCCCAGGCCCGCGATGAGCGCGACGAAACCGATGCCGAGCACCGGCTTCATGATCTGCGATGCGCTCGTGAGCCAGCTGACCGCCGGGTTCTCCGGAAGTTCGTAACCTGCGATGTCATATTTCAACACGTAAATGACATGCGTGCCGCCGGCTTCGTTGACGCCATAGACGCGCGCAGCCTCGAAGCCCTTCTCGTGCAGCTTCTGCACGCGATCTTGCGCGATCGCGATCATCTCGTCGCGGTCGCCGAACATGAGGGCGCCGGGCTGGCACGTGGTCACGCACGCCGGGTCCATGCCGTGGCGGATGCGGTCAACGCAGCCCGTGCACTTGTTGATGCGAATGTTCACGCCGGTCAAATCGTCGTCGCCCGTGTGACGCGGCACGTCGAACGGACAAGCGCCACGGCAATAGGAGCAGCCGATGCACTTCTCGTTGTCGTGCGACACCATGCCGGTCTCGTCATAGAACAAAGCGCCCGACGGGCACACGCTCACGCAGGCGGCGTCGGTGCAATGCATGCACGCGCGACGGCCGATCGCCCAGTCGATGGGGCGGCTCGGGCTGGTCGATTCCATCTCCTCGAAGGTGATGGTCAGGCGCGTGTTCGGCTCCAGGTCATAAGGGCACTGAAGCGATGCGTTCCACTTCTGCGAGTTCAGCTCCAGCGGAGAGGGGAGCCCGTTCCAGGTCTTGCAAGCGACCATGCAGCCCTTGCAGCCCGAGCAACGCGACGAATCGAACAAGATGGCTTTCTCACTCGATTTGTAAGGATTCTGCTCCGCCAAATGCACGCGGTTCAGTTCATGCTGAATCTTAGACATTGTTCATCCCCTCCCTTCTTAAGCTTTCTTGACGTCCACGAGGAACGCCTTATATTCCGGAATGTAGCTGTTCGGGTCGCCGACGTTCGGCGTGAGCTCGTTGACGACTGCGCCCTGGCTGTAACGATTCGTCCAGTCCCAGTGATGGAGCATGCCGATGATGTGCACCGTCTCGCCTTGCACCGTCAGCGGCTTGATGCGCTTCGTGACGAGTGCGCTGACCTTCACCGATGAACGGTTGTTGAACACGATGACGTCGTCGCCGTTGGCGATGCCCTTCTCCTTGGCGAGCTCCTCGGAAATCTCGATGAACTGCCGCGGCTGGATCTCGTCGAGCACGGGGCACATGCGCGTCTGGGCGCCGGTCTGCCAATGCTCGGTGACCGAATAGGTCGTCGCGACGATCGGATATTGCTTGCGATCGCCCTTCTTGACGGACTCGTTCTCGGCAAACTTGATCATCGGCGAGTTCAGGCTGCCGTTGAGCAGGTTCTTCTCGACCGGGGTCTCGAACGGCTCGTAATGCTCGGGCAGCGGCGCGTCCTTCATGCCCGTCGTCACGAAGTTCGCGTGGCCCTCGGCCTTCATGAAGAAGGCCGAGCACTTCTCGGGCGGGTTCGGCGCGTCCTTCGTGCCCCAAGCGAAGTCGGGCACGTCGTTGCGAATCCAGGTGTTGCCGTCCCATTCCACGAGCACGCGCTCGGGGTTCCACGGCTTGCCGTGCGCGTCGGCGGAAGCGCGGTTGTAAATCACGCGGCGGTTCGCCGGCCAGCTGAACGCCCAATTCGGATAGAGGCGCACGTTGCCCGGGTCCTTGTCGCTGACCATGACCAGGTCGGTGCCGTTCACACCATCGGCCGAATCGACCTTCGTGTGGCGGCGGGAAACCGGCTGGATGGACGGGTCATAAGGATCGGCGTTGTTGTTGTAATAGCCGCCGTAAATCCACATGGCGTTTGCCGTGGTGCCGTTGGCCGCAAGCCCCGTGAAGCTCGAGAGCAGCTCGGGCGCCTCGGCGCCGAGGTTCGTGTCGTCGTTGATCTTATAGCCGTTGAGGGCCCACGAGACCGGCCTCGGGTCGATCTTGCCATCGACGTAGTAGTCCCACTTCGTGTTCAGGATCGGCTCGGGGCACACGCCGCCTTCGTCTTCATAGAGGTCGACGATTGCGCACCACAGGCGATCGAGCATGTCATAGTCAGGGATGGCCTCGTCAACAGGATCGACGGCCTTCTGGCGCCACTGCATCCAGCGGCCAGAGTTCAAGATCGTGCCGGACTTCTCATAGATGAGCGCCGCGGGCATGAAGTAAACCTCGGTATTGATGTCCTTCTGGCGATCCTGCATGTCGGGCGCGTCCCAGAACGCTGCGGTCGCGGTGATGACCCAGTCGGCCACGACGAGCCAGTCGAGGTTGCACATCGCGTTGCGGTTGAACTTCGCGTTCGGGTCGGACACGGCCGGGTTCTGGCCCCAGGCGAAATAGCCCTTCATGATGCCGCGATCCATGAGCTCGAACGTGCCGATCGTCGTGTAGATATCGCCGTTCTTGGGGACCTTCGGCAGCCAGTCATAGCCATAGTCGTTCTCCACGGTGGCGTTCTTGCCGAACCACTCCTTCAAGCCGGAAATGAAGAACTTCGGCTTGTTGGTGTAGTAGCCCGCGTAATAAGTCTCGTGCTCGCACCAAGCGCGCAGCGAGGGAGTCTCGGCAACCGACGGCCAGTGGAGGTAGCCCGGGAAGTCATAGACCATCAGGGCCATGTCGGTCGCGCCCTGCACGTTCGGCTCGCCGCGCAGCGCGTTGACGCCGCCACCCGCGACGCCTGCGTTGCCGAGCAGCAGCTGGATGAGCGTCATGATGCGCGTGTTCTCGGAGCCATAATGGTGCTGCGTCTGGCCGAGGGCATACAAAATGGTGCCCGACTTCTCCGGCGCGCCCGAGGAAGCATAGGTCTTGTAGACCAGCTCGAGCGTCTCCGGATCCATGCCGCAGATGTCGCACACGGTTTGGATGTCATAGCGACTGTAGTGCTTCTTCATGATCGCCCACACCGAATGATCATAATCGGGGTTCGACGTGTCGTCGATGCTGGCGATTTTCTTGATGGTCTTCACCGTCGGCGGCGTGAACGCGGGAACGCCCTCGCCGACCGCCCACGCGAGCGGGCTGCCCTCCGACGTATCCCACGCGGACTCGGATTCGACCTGATAGCCCCACTTCGACGTGTCATATTTCTTCGCGTCCTCGTTCCAGCCGCTGAAGAAGCCCGTCTCGGGATCGAAGTCATAGGTGTCTTTGATGAGATACGTCGCGTTCGTGTATTCGTTGACGTATTCAGTTTGCTCCAGCCGGTGCTCGATGATGTAGTTGATCATGCCGCCATAAAACGCGATGTCGGTGCCCGACCGGATGGGACAGTAAATGTCAGCCTGGGAGGCAGTGCGCGTGTAGCGCGGGTCCACGACGATCCACGTCGCTCCCTTGTCGAGGGCGCGCTGAACCCATTTCGAGCTGACAGGATGATTCTCTAAGTTGTTCGAACCACACGACATGAGAACGTCGGCGTTCGAGAGATCGCAATAGTGGCCCGTCATCGAGCCGCGACCGAATGAAGGTGCCAGACCGGCAACCGTGGAGCTGTGTCAAACACGCGCCTGATTGTCGATGGCCACGATGCCCAGCGAGCGCATGGCCTTGAGGATCAGGTATTCCTCCTCGGAGTTTTGTTGGCTGCCACCCATGCTTCCGATGGCCGGCGTGTAGTTGCACGTGACGCCGTCTTCCTTCTCGACGAACGTGGCGTCGCGCGTGTCTTTCACGTGGCGGGCGACTTCCTTGATCAATTCGTCCCAGGAAATCTCTTCCCACTCGCTTGCGCCCGGACGGCGGACCAACGGCTTGGTCTGGCGCTCCGGATTGTGGATGACCTCGCCCGTCTTGTCGTCCACGACATTGCGCAGCTGGAACATCGCCGCGCCTTTCGGGCAGAGGCAGCCCTCGTTGATGGGGTGATCGGGATCTCCCTCAAGGTTTATGAGCTCTCCGTCGCGCACCGAGCAAATCAACCCGCACCCGCCGGAACAATAGCAGCAGATGTTGGTGTATTCCTCAGTGTTGACGAGTTTCCAGTCGCTGGCGTCGGCGCTCAGGCCAAATGCCGTGGACTGGGTGGAAAGCTCATAGGCCATGGATCCCGCAAAGGCCAAGGCAGTCGCCTTGAAAAACCCCCTGCGTGTCATCTCCATGTTGTGATGCACTCCTTTCCTCTCTCTTCCTCATCTCGTCCCAATGGGCGCAATTTACCCACGGTGCTCGATAGTATCACGCACCGATTTGTTCGCGGCGAGGTAATTTTTCGTGCCGTTTATGAGCGGTGAGCGGCGAAGCGCCTTTGCCTCGGCCGAGGTTAATCCCACTCGGCGAGGATCTTCGTGGCCCAAACGCGGTCGACGACGGAGGGCTGGGCGTCGGTGAACGACTTCGCGACGCGGTCGTAAAGATCGCGGGGAACGGTGGTCTCGATCGCCCCCTCGTCGGTCACGAACTCCACGATGATGCCGCCATCCTCGGCGAGCGCGCCATAGAGAGCGCGTGCTTGCGCAGGCAGCTCCCCGGCCTCGGCGAACTTGTTGAACGCGGCGAGCTTGACGACCTCCACGGCGCGGTCGTCGAGCCCGTCGCGGAGGATCGCGGCCTTCTCGCGCAGCTCGTCGCGCGTGTGAACGGAGCGCACGAGATAATCGCGCGGCGCACGGTCCTCGAGCGCCTTGAGCGCGTCGGCCACCTTCTTGCGGTCGGCGACGTAGAGCACGAACGCTTTCGCCTCGGCATCGTGGAACAGGCAATCGTGGTTGAGGGTGGCGACATGGCCGCAGGCCGGGCATTCATGCTGGAACAGGAACCCGTCGATGAGCCACTGCGCCTCATCGGGGTTCTCCACGTTGTTGACGCTGGTCCAAACTTCCGCCTCGCTGCGCTCGCGGCATTTCGGGCACGTCACGGTTGTCTTCATCGAGCTGGTCATAATGCGATCCTCCCGGCGGGCGGCTTCTGCGCCCCTTCGCTTTCCCGTCGCGTATACTATCGGAAAACCATGGGGAAACGGAGAAGAGATGGAAGAACGGCAAATCGGCGGCTTCAATTCAGCGGCTTACGAAGCGGCGCGAAAGGTTCTCGAGCTTGACCAGAAGCGTGCGGCCGGCGAAGTGAAGGCCATGCTCACGCGGCGCGGGCGCATGGTGGCAGCGGCGGTCGTCATTTGGGCGATCTGCTCGGTTGCGATGACGATCGTGAACAGCGAATTGCTACTTGTCGCCGAAATCGGCTGGATTGCGCTCGTCGCCTGGGCCGTATTCTTCATCCTGCCCCCCACCATGGGACGCGGTAATCTTGAAGAGCTGTTCAAGCAATATGCGCAACGCCTCGATGAACTCGAAGCCGCCGAAGTCACCTTGCCGGCTCCCGCGTGCATGGAAGACCTCGTGGCCGCGCTCGACTTCGTCAAACTGCCTGACGAGCCATCGGAAGGGTAACCCGGAAGCTCGCGCCGCCCTCTGCCCCCTAGCAAATGCGACCCGGCGCTGGCGCCGCCGTGCGAAGCGCCCTCAAATTACGCAAGGTTGCAGCAACGCCCCTCGCAAATCAAGGGAGCAGGGTTACCCGGCGTTTTTCCTGAAGAACGTCACGAGCACGGTGCCAGGGCCGGCATGCGTGCCGACAGCGCTGCCGATTTGAACGACATCGGGGCTGTGCGGGAGCGTCGCGATGATCTCCTTGTTGCTGTCGAGGTATTTCTGAAGGCTCGACCGGGACGCCCCTGAATAGCCAACGGCATAGGGCATGGAGATGTCGATGCCGCCGGTCTCCCGGACCATCTGGTTGAGAAACTCGTGGCTCTTCTTGCTCCCGCGCGCCTTCCCGGCCGGAACCAGCTTCCCATCCTCGAGCGTCAAGATGGGCTTGATCCCGATGATGTCGCCGACGAGCGCACTCGTCTTCGAGATGCGGCCGCCTTTTAGCAGATACTCGAGCGTGTCGACCGCCGCGTAAATCACGATGCGCTCTTTTTCCTCTTCCAGCTCCCGCACGATTTCCTCGCGCGGGAGGCCGAGCACGATAAGCTGCAGCGCCCGCAACACGAGCAGCTTCTGCGCGCCCGCAACCTGCCGGGAGTCGATGACCGAAACCCCTTCCCGGCCGTCCGCCACCGCCTTCGCGCTCTGATGAGTGCCGGACAGCTCGGACGAGATGGTGATTGCAATCGCCTCGTCACCGGCCGCCTCGATTTCATCGAACGCTTCCTGGAACTGAAACGGACTGACAAGGCTCGAGATCGGAGAGGCATCGCTCTTCTTCAGAAGCCGATAAAACTCATCTTTCGTGATGTCGATTCCGTCGCGATAAGCCACTCCGTCAACGGTGACCGTCATGGGAAGGACGCGAACGTTTTGGAGCTCGCCTTGCGCGATGTCTGAAGCTGAATCGGTGACAACGCAAATTGACATTTCACATTCCTCGGATTCTGTTTCGTAGTGGATGTTGCAACTGTAACCGTTACATGTGTAACATTACGAGGCGCAAAGTTAGCACGCACATGCGCCCGGGGCAACCTCGGGGGAGCAGGAGTGTGACATATGCCGCTGGTTTGTTCGGCACACCGTTACAAATCGGCGCGATATGCATCACGAAGGAGGCAACATCATGGAGGACCCGAGAACGCCGGGCGCGGCGACGAGCCAGTCGAATCGTTTCGCGAAGCAATGCCTCGCCGAGGCGCTGATCCGCCTGATGGACGAACGCGAGCTCGACGACATCAGCGTAACGGACATCTGCAAGGAGGCCGGCTTCTCGCGGATGGCCTATTACCGCAATTTCCAGTCGAAGCGCGACATCCTCCGGCAATACATGTTCCTGCTGGCCGACGAGTTCCGCGCCGAGGCGCTGCGGAAATACCCGAACCACAGCTCGCGGTCTTACGAAATCATCCTGTTCGGGCTCGAATATTTCAAGCGCTACCAGGTCTTCGCCCGGCGGCTCATCCAAGCCAACCTGACGTCGATCCTGCAAGACGGCATGAACTATTATTTCGAGACCTACCTCGCCGGCGAAACCGCCAACCTCGACCGGCATTACGCGATGTATTACTATTCCGGCGCGCTCGTCAACGTCTACACCCTCTGGATCGCCCGCGACCTCGCCGAACCTCCCGAGCAAGTCGCGCGAATCATCCACGGCATCGTGAAGAAGTAAACGCGACTTCAAGATAGTCCGGCCATCAACGATCCGATTAAGCGAAGCGGCGCGCTGCGGAGGCGAATTGCCCTATCCAATAATAAATGTCCGATATATTTGACACAGATTGAAGAATGTCATATATTTCTGACATCGCAACGTTGCTCATGAAAAACGATTAGAGAGAGTTGCCTATGGGAAATGTCAAGAACGCGCGCCTCAAGGAGGCGCGGACGGCGGCGGGGCTGTCACAAGCCCAGCTTGCCTCGACCGTGGGAGTGACGCGACAGACCATCTGCTGCATTGAGTCAGGGAGCTACAACCCCACGCTCAACCTGTGCATCAGCATCTGCAAGACGCTCGGCAAAACGCTTGACGAGCTTTTCTGGGAAGGATAAAGGAGAACGTGATGAAATCGATTAAGGAACTGTTCAGCGGCGGCCCCAAGGACGAGCGCTCGGCGGCACAGCTCGGGCCCATTTACAAAGTCGGGTTCTACATCATGGTGCTCGGCATCTTGTTCGACATCTACACGCGCTTCAACTACCTCGCGCAAGTTGACGCGAGCGGAACTTCGGTCGTGACGTCGCCGCTCGAGATTGGCGTGGTTATCGTGGCATGCGTCGTCGTGAGCGTCATGATGATGCGGCGGGGCGTCTACAGCGACTCGATGCGCTACCTCGAGGCGCGCACGTTCGGCGAGTCGGGCATGATCGCGCCCTCGATTGCGCTCGGCGCGATGGTTGCCGTCGCTGCGGTCGGCGGGCGCCTCTACAACGAAGTCATCCTGTTCGGATGGAACGGCGTGACCTGGGCCGGCGACCTCGCCATGCTCGTTTTCATGCTCGCCATGTTCGTTTCGTTGATCCTGTTCGTCAATTTCATCGCCTGGAGAAGCTATCGCCGCCGCGAAGACTCCCTCGCTCTGGAGGAGGAAGGCGAGACAACGGCCCTCTAGCCCGTTGTCTCGCTTGCCCAAAGGCCGCGCGCCGATGTCGAAGTTGCGGCCTTCCATGTCCAGCGCGACCCTGAACGCGCCACCATAAGCCCGAACGGCTTCGTTGCTGCCGCCGTTTCATCTTTCGCTATCGAATTGGTCGCATAAACGGCGATAATGGTCATGTATGGCAGGGTCATCCGCCCGCGCCGCAACGGCCTTCGAGAAAAGGAGCGCGCTATGCTGCATGAAGTCAAGTTTCCCTCGTTTAACGAGCGTGACCAGGTAGTCGGCTGGATTTACGTCCCAGCGTGCGAACCCGAGGGCATCATGCAACTCGTGCATGGATTCGGCGAGCATTCTCGCCGCTACTTCCACATGATTGTCGCTCTCATGGACGCCGGATTCATCGTGGCGGCCAACGACCACGTGGGACACGGCGCTACGGCCATCCTCAACGATACGTGGGGCGACTGGGGCGAGGCCGGCCCGCACACCATGATGGAGGACGAGAAGCGCTTCAAGGACATCGTGTGCGAAAAATACCCCGACCTGCCTTACTTCATGTTCGGCCACTCTATGGGCTCGATGATCGCCCGCGACTTTTCCGCGAAATATGGCGCCGAGCTTACGGGCGCCATCTACTGCGGCACGACGGGCATCTTCAACAACACGCAGAAAGCGCGCGCGATGGCCGACGCCGCCGTCGAGGCCGGCAAAGCTCACGAGGCCGACCCCGATATCGTCAACGAGCTGTTCGGCTGGATGTTCAGCCGATGCCCTGAAGGCGTCGAGCTGGGCAACGAGTGGATTTGCCACGACCCATATGTGCAGAAGGACCATGCGGAAGACCCGTTCGACGCGTTCACGCATCCCACGCACAACATCAGCATGCGCGATTTCATCGACATGATGCTCATTATCGAGGGCGAGGAATGGGCCAAGAAAGTGCCCGTCGAGCTGCCCATCTTGCTCATAGCGGGCGACCAGGACCCGGTGGGCAATTTCGGCGAGGGCGTCTACCGCTGCGCGAATTGGCTGACCGACACCGGGCACGACGTGATGACGCGCCTCTACAGCGGCTATCGCCACGAGATCCACAACTACGACGACATCAAGTTCGACGTGGAAGAAGCCCTCGTCGAATGGATGCTCATGCAACTCTAAGGCAGAAAGGCGGAAGCCATGGGAAAACCCATCCTGTACTACTGGCCCCCGTGCCCCACATGCGCCATCGCGACGAGCTTCGCGGCTGAGAACGGCATCGAGCTCGACCTGCGCGACGTCGAGATGGAATCGCCATATAACGAACTGCTCGCGCTCGGCGGCGACGCCAACAAGATCCCGTGCCTCTACGACGGCGATAGTCTCTTCGAGGGCCTCGACGCCGTGAAAAAGCGACTCGCAACACTCGTGCAATAGCCGTTTCGCGGGGCGCCTGGCAGGCGCCCCGTTTTCTATTTCCCGCGGTGCTTTTGCTTCCGCTTTTCTCGGCGCTGCTCATAGCGCTGCTGCTTGCACTGTTCGCGGGCTTCGCGTGCGGCGGCCTTGCGCTGCTCGGCGAACGCTTCTCGCTCTTCTGAGAGCGCCAACTGAGCCTTGGTAGAAGGACCGCGCTGCTTGAGCTCGCGCGCGGCCTCGCGCTGACGACGTTTGGGATTGCTGACGATTTTCGGCGCATCGGCATGCGCAACCGACCGGGAAAAACGAAGTCGATTCCAGCGCTTGCAAACGAGCTCCTGGATCTCCTCCGCAGACGGCTCGGCGCCGAACACGACCCGGCACGCCGAAAGCCTCCCGCCGTCGACGCGCTCGAACATCCCCACCCAAAATTGGCCATCGTGATAGACGGTCAAGGTGGAGGAAACCCTGATCTCCTGCATGGTGAAATCCTCCTTATGTAGACACCACACAGAGAAGGGACAACCAGGAGGCAGGTTACTGACGCCGCACGGGCGCACCCCGACTACCCAACGGGGTCGTGTTTTCATCTCCGCACGAGCATCTTACCACTGAAAGCGAGGCGACGACCCCGCAACCCGCTGCTTCACTTTTCGTGATAAGCTATCAGCAATGCGAGAAGCGCAGGGCTTTCCGCGACGATCATCCAAGGGGATGTCTTTTTGGTCATTGTTCTCTAGGGAACGCTAATTCAACGAACGAGCAGAGCGCAAGCGACGCCCGTGTTGACTTGCGTTCCGAAATCCACCGTCAATTTGGATTCCAAGAGAACAGGACAAGACCATGAACTTCACGAAAACCAATTCGTTCCCAAAAGCAGTCGCGCTTGAGCGCAGCATGGGGCCCAATCCGCTTAAGCTGTGCGAAGAACTAGTCGATGACGCCGGCATACCGGTCGGATCCGTCGTGCTCGACCTGGGCAGCGGCGCCGGGCTCACGAGCGCGCTCATGGCGCGTGAATTCGGGTTCATCGTGCATGCAGCCGACCTCTGGAGCGACCCGGGCGACAACATGCGTTTCTTCGAGAGCGTGGGGCTGACGAACCACGAAGTCGTCCCCCTCAAGGCCGACGCCACCGCGCTGCCTTACGCGTGCGAGTTCTTCGACGCGGTGGTGAGCGTCGACTCCTACAACTATTTCGGCCGCGACCCCGGATATCTCGGCACGCACCTGCTGCCGCTCGTCAAGCGCGGCGGCCTGCTGCTGTTCGCGATTCCCGGGATGACGCGCGATTGCCATGACGACCTGCCGGCTTGCCTGTGCAAGTCGTGGGATGCCGAGCAGCTCGACTACATGCACGACGTGAACTGGTGGCGCGCCAACATCGAGCAAACCGAGGGCGTCGATATCCTCGACATGCGCGAGATGGCATGCACTGCCGAAGCGTGGGCCGATTGGCTCTCGTGCGACAACGACTACGCGCGCGGCGACCGCGCCGCCGTGGAGGCCGGTGCGCTCGATTACTTGAACACGATCGCCGTCAAGCTACGGAAACGCTAGCCCGCGAGGCAGGGCGGGGTGCCGCGCCCAGCATGGCGCCCCGCCGCCGGGATCGAATTAGTGTGCATACTTGCCTTGATGAGCCTGCCTTTTCCGACATAGCCCCAGGTCGCAAAAATCACTGGTAAAGTATGTACACTAATGTCCAAGCAAGACGCCTTCCAGGCGTGCCGAATGCAGCCCATCGCGTGAATCGAGTTGCCGCACACGGGACACGCGTAAAATCGCGACTTCAGCATGTTCGCGCTCACGTTCGCGTTCTCCACAGCCGCCCCCGCCAGAAGCTCGGCGACCGACACGCGCAGCGCTCCAGCGATCGGCTCGAGCAACGTGATGTCGGGATAGCCCGCCCCGGTCTCCCACTTGGAAACCGCCTTGTCGCTCACGTTCAGCAGCTCCGCCAGCTGCGCCTGCGTCAACCCGCGCCGCTCTCGCAGTCCCTTGATCGTCGCGCCTGTTAAATACCGGTCCATTCTCGACCACTCCTTTCCGTTTCCGGTAAAACGACTATAGGCGCGAGTGAGCCGCAAAACCACCTACGCAGCGTGGAGTTGCGCGCGATGCGACCGGGGACAGGTCCGGATTCCGCGCAAAACAACCCGTAACCCGGATGATTTGCGCGCAATCTGAACCCGTCCCCGTTTGCATCGAAGCCGTCTCGTTCGCTTGACAAGTGAACGACCGTTCACTATGCTGGGGTGAACGGTCGTTCACGCCTCAGGAGAAACATGGCATCAACGCGAGAGAGAATATTGCAGGTCTCGTTGCGCCTGTTCGCGCGCGACGGATTCGAAGCGGTGTCGACGAGCGCGATTGCCGGCGAGCTTGGCATGACGAAAAGCGCGCTTTACAAGCATTTTCCCGACAAGCGCGCAATTTTCGACAGCCTGGTTGACGAAGTGCTGGAGCAACACCGATCCACGGCACTCGGGTCGGGCATCCCGCTCGGGTCGGGCACGAGCGCAGCGCGGACTTTCGCCGCTGCATCCCCCGAAGACATGGCGGCGCTCGGAGAGGCGCTGTTCACGCATTGGACCACCGACGAATCCGCCGTGGCATTTCGCCGCATGCTCTCGATTGAACGCTACCGAAACGAACGGGCGGCGAGCGTATACGACGAGTTCTTCGTCGGCGGGCAGCTGGCATATCACGAAGCCATATTCTCCGAGATGATCGGCATTGGCGCGCTCCGGCCCGGCGACGCCCGGCAAATGGCGCTTGATTTCTGGGCGCCGATTTACCTGCTCATGCAAGCAGTCGACGGCGGAATGGACGAAAAAGATGCGCTGAAACGAACGCGGTCCCATGTCTTGGCGTTCGCGGAAAGGCACGTAAGAAACAAGGAAGGAAACCGGAATGGATAAGCTTTGCCGAGGATACTCCCTGTTCATGAACTGGTTCAACGGAATTTGCGCGCCCGTTTGCGGCGGATGGATGATGTTGAGCGCGATCGTGGACTTGCCATTAAGCTGGAACGACTGGATGCCGCTTTCGATTTACGACCCCTTCCCCTTCCACGACGTGTTCTTCACGAGTCATTTCTGGCCAGGGTTGGCGCTGTTCCTCGTGAACGGCGCTCCGAACATCGCGGCGCTCGTCATGCGGGCTCGCGGCAACACGACGGCTTGGACTAATTGGTGCGCAATTGCCGGCACGCTGCTCGTCGTGTGGACCGTGGCCGAGCTGCTCGTCATTCCCAATGGCGCCTCGATCTTCTACTTCGCGCTCGGCGTGCTTCAATTGGCCGCCGCCCTGCGCCTCCGCAAAAGCGCGCATTAGTGTACATACTTGCAACTGAGTTTTTCCCGACCTGGAGTTTTGCCGAAGAAAAATGAATCTCAGTCGAAGTATGTACACTAATCGCTGCGAAACAGCGTTTCCGAGGCCTGTCGCCGCCCGGCTTCGCTAGAACCCGCAAGCGTCGCAGACGACGCGGCGGGACGCCAGGTAGGTCACGAGCAGGTAGCACCCGTAAATCACGACCACCAGCCCGCCCGTAATGGCGATGCCGCCCATCGGGTCGATCCCGAACGCGGAGAATAGCCCTGCGTTCATGACGTGCACCGCGTAAGCGGAGTGGACGAGCGCAACCGCGAGCGGCACCAGGAAGTAAAGCACGCTCTGCGTTCGCAGCGAGCCGAGCACCATGCCCTTGTCGCAGCCGAGCGAGAACAGCCGCTGGTAACGCCCGACCGAGTCGGCCGTCTCGGACAGCTGCTGGATCGCGAGGATCGCCGCCGTTGAGACGAACAGCACGAACCCGATGTAAAGCGCGAGGTAGGTGATCAGCAGCTTCAGCCCGCCGGCCTGCGCGGCCATCTCGGCGCCCGTGTAGACGTTGGCATAGGGCCATTGCTCCTCCAGCAGCGGCACGCCGTTGTAGTCGTCGGTCTCGTCGCTCGGGAACGCGTCGTGCAGCACCTTCGTCAGCCGCTCATCGCCCTCGGCGCGGTCGCAGCTATACATGCAATCGAGGTAGCTGTAAACCGGCAGCTCGCCCTGCGCCCGCAGCGCGTCGATTGCCGCGTCGGGCACGATGAGCTCGAGCCCCACATCGGCCATGGCGCCGGTACGCACCTCGTCGGCGACCTTGTCGGGGGCGGCCACGAGGTCCATGCCCGCAATGGAAATCGGCGCCGCCTTATCGCGCATGAGGCGTGCAACCTCCTCGCTGAGCTGCATCGTGTTGTTCACGAAATAGCGCCCGTCGTCCAGCTGCAGCGCCGGCTTGCCGGTCAGCGCGCGCACCGCGTTGAGCTGGCCGAGGCTCATGAGGCTCACGTTGGAAGTCATGAACGTGTCGGAATCGAGCGAGTTGCCGTCGATGCCCGCACGTGCCAGCACGTCGCCCCACTTCATTCCGGGTTCCTGGTAATAATCCATCTGCGCCGACGCCTTCACCAGGTCGTTCCATGCCGGGTTGCGCGACGCGATGGCGCTCGCCATGTCGAAGTCGGCTGCCTCGGCCGCGGCAAGCCGCTCGGGATAGGTTTCGCGCAGCAAGGCGAGCCGGTTCTCGTTGGAATCCTCGCGCTGATCGTCTTCCGCATAATGAAACGAGTCCGCCGGCACGCCGAGATAGCCCACCATCGTGACGTCATATTGCGTGCACTGTTCCACGTCGCCCACGAAAATCGCGCGCACGCCGAAGCCGACTGACACCGTCGACAGCGCGAAGAACAGCATGATGCACACGACCGACAGCGACGCGAACGCGGTCCCGATCTTGCTAGAGATCTGACGCGACGTGAACGCGTGCAACCCCTTGAGGTAAAACCCCTTCGCGCCTTGCGCAAGCGCGAGCGCGATGGTCGACCCCGACCAGAACAGCAGCACCGTGCCGGCGACCATCAACGCCGTGCAGATGGCGAACTGGCTGTCGAACTGCTCGAACTGGTTCTGCCAGAGCATCCAATAGGACGCCGCCAGCAGAGCGACCGCCACTACGAACCCAATCGCGCGCGCCCAGATCGGCAGCCGGGCCCCGCGTGCAACCTCACTGCGTGCCGTGAGCAAGTCGCCGAGCTTGCGCCGCGAGACGAACACGACGTTCATCACGAGCGTCGCCACGAACATCACCGCGAAGCAGGCGAGCGTCAGCAGGAGCGCGTCGCCCGACACGACGAACGTGTAATGCGTCATCGTCGTTCCCATCAGCGCCGCCGTCGCGAATGCAAGTCCTTGCGAGAGCAGCAGCCCCGCAACCAGCCCGACCGCGAGCGACACGACGCCCACCGCGAGCATCTCGACCAGCAGCACCGTCGCCATCTTCGAGGCGCTCATCCCGAGCAGCAGATAGGTCCCGAACTCGCGCTTGCGCCGCTTGATGATGAACCGGTTCGCATAGGCGACCAGGAACGCGAGCACAAGTGCGACCGCCACAGAGAACAGCCCGAGGAAGTAATTCGTCATCTCGAGCATGCGCCCGACCGTGTGGTCCTTGATGTCGAACAGGACCGCTTGCGACTCGATGGAGTTGAACGCGTAGAACACGGCCACGCCGAACAGCAGCGTGACGAAATAGACCGCGTAATCGCGCGCGCTGCGGCGCACGTTACGCACGGCGAGTTTAGCGAGCATGGGGCACCTCGCCTCCCAGCAGCGCCTGCACCTCGAGGATGCGCGTGTAAAACGCCTTGTTGTCATCGCTGCCGCGGCGCAGCTCGGAGAACAGCTCGCCGTCCTTCACGAACAGCACGCGCCCGGAATGCGAAGCCGCGAACGGGTCGTGCGTGACCATGAGGATGGTCGCGCCCATGTTGCGGTTCATGTCCGCGAGCGTCTCCAGCAGGACGGCGCTGTTGCGGCTGTCGAGCGCGCCGGTCGGCTCGTCGGCGAGGATCAGCTGCGGGCCGCCCATGATGGCGCGCGCCGCGGCGACGCGCTGGCGCTGGCCGCCGGACATCTGCGCAGGATATTTGTCCATCACCTCGGTCACGCCCAGGCGCTCGGCGACGCTGCGGACGCGTGCCTCGATCTCGCTCGCGCGCACGCCTTGGATGCTCAGCGCGAGCGCGATGTTCTCGCGACCGGTCAGCGTCTCGATCAGGTTGGAGTCCTGGAAGATGAAGCCGAGGTCGTCGCGGCGAAACTTCGCGAGCGCCTTGCCGCGCAGCCGCGACGTCTCGGTGCCGCCGATGACCACCGACCCGCTCGTCGGCTTGTCGATGGTGGCGATGCAGTTCAGAAGCGTGGTCTTGCCGGAGCCCGATGGCCCCATGACAGCGACGAACTCGCCGTTCTCGACGGAAAACGAGATTCCCCGCAGCGCATAGGTGGGATTACCTTTCCCTCCGAACACGCGCTCCAGCCGGTCGACCGTAAGCGCCGCCCGCACACGGGACTCGCTCAGGGGCATCGAATGTGTCTCAGCCATTTCAGTTCCTTTCTCTCAGGCTGACACCATCATCCGCCCTCGACCGTCCCACATCCATCGATTCCCCTTACGCCTCCCTTACAAGCGCGTAAGATGGCTCCTTCGTAAGGGCCGGCTACCGCCCGCCCTTACGAAGCCCCTCTGCCAACCGCATCCAGCCGCTCCCGGTTAACGGGCAGGGTCAACACGATGCGCGTGCCGCGACCCTCCTCGGAATAGGCGTCGATGCCCACGCCCATGGCGGCACAGAGCTGCCCGCATAAGTAAAGGCCCATTCCCGTTGCCGAACCTTCGGCGCGCCCGTTGACGCCCACGAAACCCCGCTCGAAGATGCTAGGCATGTCTGCAACGGGAATGCCCGCGCCGTCGTCGGCGACCTCGAGCTGAATGCGCCCGCCCGTTCCCTCGCCGAACTCCCGCGATGAGATTCGCACGGTTCCGGCGCCATATTTCGCCGCGTTCGACAGCAGCTGCCCCAGCATGAAGATGAGCCACGACCGGTCGGAAAACACCCGGTGCTCCTCGGCGACGTCGATCGCCGGCGTCACGCCCGACGCGATCAGCAGGTTCTGGTTGCGGTTGCATGCCTCCTTCACCACCTCGACCAGGGCCAGCTCGCGAATGGCGTAATCAAGCGAGAGCGTCTGGCTGCGCGCGTAATATAGCGCCTGCTCGACCTGCCGCTCGATGGACTCGAGCTCCTGCCGCAGCGCCGTCGCGTCCGGCCCGCGCATCCGCCCGAGCACCAGCCGCGAGGCCGCGATGGGCGTCTTGATCTCGTGAATCCACGTCTCTATATATTGTTCGTAAGCAGCGGCCGCGCGTTCGACCCGTGCAAGCTCGCGCCCCGAAAGGTCCGCGAGCGTCTCACATGCCTCCCATGACAGGCGGCCCTCCAGGAACCGCGGCTCATCGACGAACGCGCTCAAGTGGCGCACCGCCTCCAAATGCTCGATCGCCTGCTGCAGCTCGGCGTAGTAGGCACGCTTCCGCGCGAAATCCCAAGCCACCCCGATGCAGCACGCGATGAGCGCTAGCAAGCACAGCACGAACGCGCCCCACGGCGTCACTCCGAGGATCAGCGCCCCGCCGAACAGCGCCGCGAGGCACAGCGCCCACACGCCGGCCATCGGCAGCCGCTCCCGCAGATAGCCCCGCAAGACGAACGGAACAGCTGTCATACCAGATACCCCTGCCCGCGCTTGGTGACCAGGAAATCATCGGGCACGCCCAGGCTCGAAAGCGCCTTGCGCACGCGGTTCACGTTCACCGTCAGCGTGTTGTCGTCGATGAACGAGTCGGTGTCCCATAATTCGCACATCAGCTCCTGCCGCGTGACGATCGAGCCGGGGCTCGACATCAACACGTCGAGGATGCGTTGCTCGTTGCGAGAGAGCTCAACGCTCTTACCCTGGTAATGCGCGCACCCGGAACTGAGGTCCAGCGACACGCCCTTGTGCGCGACGACGCGTGACGGCATGGCGGCCGAGCGCCTGAGCAGTGCTTGCACGTGCGCGAGCAGGACCGCCGGCCGGTAAGGTTTCGTCAGGTAATCGTCCGCGCCCAAGTTCATGCTCATGACCTCGTCGAACTCCGCGTCAGACGACGTGAGCACCAAAATCGGGACAGAAGAAAGCCCGCGCAGCTCGCGGCAAATCGAATGTCCGTCATTACCCGGCAGCTTCAAGTCGACAATCGCCAAGTCGGGCCGCTCCTGCGCAATCCAACCAGCCGCCCCCGCGAAGTCCTCGCACAGGCAGCTCTCGAACCCGTTGAGTTCCAGCAAATGCGCCAGTTCCTGACGCAGAATCCCGTCATCCTCGACGATGCATATCCTCGGCATCTTCTCCATGCAGCGATTATACGTCCGCGCACCCCCTCTCCCCGAAATCTTACACACCTGTTAGATGAGACAACGGGGTCGGGGTGCGTTGTCTCACCCGTTTTTCACCCGCGCCTGTGAGCGCAGTCACTTTCCCCATGACGAATGTCATCACGTGCTCGAACAGGCGGACATCTGCCCTACACTTCGCTTCAAAAGGCAAATCACGAGGAAGGCCCGCCAATGAAACGCCAACACATCCGAAAAGGAATTCTGATCGCGTCGTTCGCACTGTTCCCCGTGACCATCTTTTATTTCTCTCCCTATCTCATCGTATGGGGTGCGTTTCAGGGCGTCATCGCAGGCAGCGCCGTGACGTTCGCGCTGCAGCTCGTGAGCGCGATCGCTCTGCGACGTGCTTTCTGCGGTTGGATATGCCCGGCGGGCGGCCTTCAGGAAATGGAAGCGCAGGCGGTCGAAAAACCCTGCAAGCTTGGTAAGCGCCTTCTGGTGAAGTGGGCGATCTGGCTTCCCTGGGTCGCCTCCGTCGTCGTCGGCTTCATCGTCGCCGGCGGCGTGGCGGCGCTCGACCCGCTGTTTCACATAGACGGCGGCGTGTCGGTCACCTCGTTCGGCGCGCTTGTGATTTACCTCCTCATCGTGGCGCTCTTCTTCATTCCCAACCTGCTGGTCGGCCGACGCGCAATGTGCCACTGCATCTGCTGGATGGCGCCGTTCATGATCATCGGCGAGAAGATCGGCGCTGCGCTCCACGCCCCGCAGCTCCACGTGTCCGCCGATGCCTCGAAATGCATTTCGTGCGGCAAGTGCGACAAAGCCTGCCCCATGAGTCTCCCCGTGAGTGAGCTCCTGGACCCCGGTGCAATCACCCACTCCGAATGCATCCAGTGCGCTGCCTGCTGCGACGCTTGTCCCAAAGGCGCCCTCGAGCTCAAGTTCGCCCCCGTCCCCCGCGCAAAGGGCCGCTAACCTGCGATTAGTGTACATAGTTTGCCAGCGCTTTTTCGTGACCTGGGCTTTTGCCGGCAAAATGCAAACTTCAATGCAAGTATGTACACTAATCCTGTTTCACCTAGCTCACACGCCGCAGGGCAACACCTTGTTGCGTGACGCATCTCGGCCCGGCTCTTACAATTGAGCTCGCAAGGTTGACGGCCCCGAAGGGACGGGAGCAAACAATGGCCATCAAAGACGTTTTACCCGAGATCCGCAAAGAGAAGGGCGTCACGCAGGAGGAGCTCGCAGCCAAGGTGTTCGTAACGCGCCAAGCCGTGAGCCGCTGGGAAACCGGGGAGACGACCCCGAGCATCGACATGGCGAAGCTGCTCGCGTCGGTGCTCGACGTGCCGGTCATGCGCTTGCTCGACCTGCCGCAAGAACCCGCATGCCAATGCTGCGGCACGCCGTTTTCCGTGCCGAACATGCCGAAGGGCGCTGATGCGGACGGCACCGAAAACCCCAACTATTGCAAATGGTGCTATGACCATGGCGAGTTCTCAAACGCGACGATGGACGACGTCATCGAGCATTCCGCGCCTTATCTGGTCGAAACCACCGGCGTCACCCTCGACGAAGCTGTCTCCTTCATGGGCGCTCTCCTGCCCACGCTGGCCCGCTGGAAATAGCCCTCTTGAGACGGCGGGGCCGGCTTGGGTGACCATGACAAATGTCATGGGCGGAAGTGATTGCGTTCACTGGTGCGGGCGCAGGGCACGCGGGACAATTGCCTTGGCAATCGAAGGAAAGGATTGGCAATGGCGATTGTGAATGTGCGCAACCTCGTGAAACGATATGGGGATGTGCTGGCGCTCGACCACTTCAACCTGCAGATTGAGCGGGGCGAGGTCTTCGGGCTGCTCGGACCGAACGGCTCGGGCAAGACGACGGCGATCAACTGCATGCTGCAGCTGCTCACCTATGACAAGGGCGAAATCGAGCTCTTCGGCCAACCGATGAAGCCGACGAGCTATGACCTCAAGCGCCGCATCGGCGTCGTGCCGCAGGACATCGCGGTCTTCGACGAGCTGAGCGTGCGCGAGAACGTCGATTATTTCTGCGGGCTTTACGTCAGCGACGCGGCGGAACGCAAGCGCCTGGTCGACGAGGCAATCGACTTCGTCGGGCTCCAGGATTACGTGAAGTTCCGCCCGAAGAAGCTCTCGGGCGGCCTGAAACGCCGCCTCAACATCGCATGCGGCATCGCGCACAAGCCCGAGCTCATCTTCTTCGACGAGCCCACGGTGGCCGTCGACCCGCAGAGCCGCAACTCGATTCTCGAGGGCATCCAGCGGCTGAACGCGGAAGGCGCGACCGTAGTTTACACGTCGCATTACATGGAAGAAGTCGAGCAGATCTGCAGCCGCATCATGATCATGGACCGCGGCGAGTCGCTCGCGACTGGCACGAAAGACGACCTCGTGCGCATGGTCTCGACCGGCGAGAAAGTCGAGATCGAGGCCCCCGACCTGCCCGCTGGCACGCTCGACGCGCTCGGCGGCCTCGCCGAGGTGCGCCGCGTCTCCCACGACGGCACGTCGATCCACCTGCTGTGCGACAACGGCCCGCACAACCTGGCAAACATCCTGGACGTGCTCCAGCAGCAGGCGGTGGTCTTCGGCCGCATTTACTCCGAGCCGCCGACGCTCAACGACGTGTTCCTCGAAATCACCGGCAAAGAGCTGCGAGACTAGGGGCGCGCCATGTGGAACACGTTCAAATACACGATGCTGTCGATCTTGCGGGAACGCAGCGTCATCGTCTGGGTAATCCTCTTCCCGCTCATCCTGGCCACGCTGTTCAATGCGATGTTCTCGGGCGTCGAAGAGACGGCCTATGACCTGGGGGAAATACCGGTCGCCATCGTCGACAACTCCGAGGGCGACGCGGGCAGCGCGTTCGACCAAACAGTGGAAGCGCTCTCGGACGGCGACGACGCGCTGCTCGCGCCCACCCGCGTCGACACGCATGACGAAGCGTTCGCGCTGCTCAAGAGCGGCGACGCAATCGGCCTGGTGACGCTCGACGCCGATGGCTGGCCGAGCCTGGAGACATCGCCGGGCAACGGCGACGTGGGCCTGTCGATGGAGCAGATCAAGCGCACCGTCCTGGCCGACCTGGTCGATGACTTCTGCCGCTCGCGCGAAGCCGCCGAGGACATCATCGCCAACAACCCGATGGCACTTGCGAACCCCGATGTCATCGAGAGCTTCTCGGCACGCACCGACTACACGACCAGCCTCGCGATCACGCACAGCAAGACGCAGGAGTCGGTGCGCTATTTCTATGCGCTGCTCGGATTCGCCGCGTTCATGGCCGCGATGGTGGGGCTCAACGCGGTCGGCAACATCCAACCCAACATCTCGCCGCTCGGCGCTCGCCGCGCCCTGTCCGGCACGAGCCGGGTGCGCATGCTGACCGGTGCCATCGCCGCAAGCTGGGTCGTGAGCTTCGCCGCGCTGCTGCTCGCGTTCGCCTACATCCGCTTCGTGCTCGGCGTCGAGTTCGGCGGCCGCGAACCCCTCTGCGTCCTCGCGCTTGGAGTCGCTGCGTTCATGGCGACGGCATTCGGCGCGCTCATCGGCGCGCTCCCGAGCATCCCGTTCCCTGCGAAGGGCGGCATCCTCACGGGAATCACCTGCCTGCTCTCGCTGTTCGCGGGCCTTTACGGCACACCGGCGATGAACCTTGCCGACCAAGTGGCGCGCGAGGCCCCGTGGGCGGCGACCATCAACCCCGTGAAACAGGTGACCGACCTGTTTTACAGCCTCTACGTCTACACCGACCTGGGGCCTTTCTTCCAGACGCTCGGCGTCCTGGCAATCATCACGGCACTTTTCGCGCTCGTCGCAGCGCTGCTCATGAGGAGGCAACGGTATGCAAGTCTTTAAAGCTGCACTCAAGACGTTTTTCCGTCACCCGATTTACCTGGTCATCTACGTCGTGTGGCTGTCCTGCATGGGGCTGTTCATGGGGATGAGCGTAAACGAGGCCCCGAGCGACGACTTCGTCGTGCGCCCGAACGTGGCCGTCGTCGACCGCGACGGCGGCGAGCTCTCGCAAGGCCTGGCGACGTTCATCCGCGACCACTCGGTCGAGGTCGAAGTCGCCGACACCGAGCGCGCGCTGCAAGACGCCGTCATGCAGGAGCACGCGCAATACATCGTCATCATCCCGGAGGGCTTCTCGGCCGACTTCGCCGACCACGCGTCCGCCGGCAGCCAGATGCCCGAGGTGCAGACGGTGGTAAGCACCCAATCGGCCGAGGTCACGATGATGGATAACCTGGTCGACGAATACCTGAACGTCGCGCGGACCTACACGCTGGCGCTCGACGGTGCCGGGCAGGACCAGGTGGTCGCCCGCACGGCCGCCGCGATGGAACACGCGGTCGACGTGAGCGTCGTGCAGGTCGCCGACGCCCCGCCCGTGTCCGGCGGCTTCCAACTCTACCTGCAGTTCACGAGCTACACGATTCTGCTCTCCATCGCCGTATGCGTGGCGGTCGTGATGTCGCGCTTCGGCCGCGAGGAGATCCGCCGCCGCACGGGCTCATCGCCGGTGCCGCAGCTGTCGGCCAACCTGCAGATCGCCGCCGCGTGCTTCGTCATCATGTTCGTATGCTGGGCGTTCGTCTCCGGCCTGGGCCTCGCCGTGTTCGGCGGCCGTCTCGCCGGGATCAGCCCGGACGTGATCGCCGCCGGCATCGTGTCGCTGTTCGCATATGCACTGTTCGCGCTCGCGTTCGGCTTCCTCATCGGCCAGTTCACGAGCAACGAGCTCGTCATGAACGCGGTGACGAACATCTTCGGGCTCGTCGTCTCGTTCCTCGGCGGCGTGTGGATCTCGCTCGACCTGGTGGGCGAGCCGATCACGAGCATCGCGAAATTCACGCCGGTTTACTACTACAACGAGGCAATCCACGCCTCGTTCGACCCGGCGGGCGGCGGCTTCACGCCCGACGTGTTCGCGAACCTCGGGGTCGTGTTCCTGTTCGCCCTGGCGTTTTTCGCGGTCGGTCTCGCGATTTCCCGCTTGAAGGTTGCTAGAATGGGCGCATGGAACGTCTTGTCGACAAAGGAATCATCGCCGCTTGCTGCCTGACGGCGTTCCTTTCCATGCCCGTCACCGAGTTCACGTTCGGAGGGTTCCTCGTCGCGCTGGCAATCGCCGCGTTCGGCGAGGCCCTCCCGCGCGTCGCTCGGATCGCAATGGCGGCGGCCTACCTGGTCGCCGCCGTCGTTTGGCCCCCACTCGTGGCATTCGTCCCACTCGTCGTTTACGATTGCATGCGCGACGAATCGCCGGTCGTGCGCTTCGCTTGGGTTGTCCCGCTCGCTACTTCGCTGCGCGAGCTCGACCTCCTGCTTTGGCTCGTGATTGCGCTACTCTGCGCCGTCTCCACGGTCCTCGGCATGCGCACGACGGCACTCGCCGAAGAGCGCGAGCATTTCCGCCAGCTGCGCGACGACGCGCACGAGGCGTCGGTGGCGCTTGAGGCGCGCAACCGCGACCTGCAGGAAGCGCGCGACCTGTCGGCCCAAGTGGCAACGTTGGCCGAACGCGGCCGCATCGCCCGCGAGATCCACGACAACGTGGGGCACCTGCTCACGCGCGCCATCATGCAAGTCGAGGCGCTCAAGGTCGTGCATGCGGCCGAACCCGCCCTCGCCGGCGAATACGACTCCGTCTCGGAAACGCTCAACGAGGCCATGCAAACGGTCCGCACGAGCGTCCACGACCTCCGCGACGAGGCGACCGACCCGCAGCGCCTCATGCAAGCCGCCCTCGACGGCTGCGGAATCGAGAACCCGACCCTCGTTTTCGAGGTGGAGGAACTGCCCGACGACGTCGCCCGCTGCTTCGTCTCCATCGTGCGCGAAGCATCGACGAACACGGTCCGCCACAGCGACGCGACGAGCATCGAGGTGCAGGTCCGCGAACATCCCGGCCTCTACCAGCTCATCGTGCAAGACGACGGCACCGGCGACACGGCGGGCGCCATCGACCCCGGCATGGGACTCCAAACCATGGACGACCGCGTCCGCGCCCTCGGCGGCACCTTCCGCACCACCCGCCAAAACGGCTTCCGCATCTTCGCCACCATCCCCAAAGGCATGACCAAGGAGAACAACGCATGATTCGAGTGATAGTGATCGACGACGACCCGTTCGTGTGCGCATCGTTGCAGACGATTCTCAACGCGCAGGAAGACATCGAAGTCGCGGCGGTCGGCTCGTCGGGCACCGAGGCAATCGCGCTTTTCGAGCAGCATGCACCCGACGTGCTGCTCATGGATATCCAGATGGCCGGCGGCGACGGCCTGAGCGCCGGCGAGCAGATCATCGCCGCGCACCCGGACGCCCGCGTCGTCTTCCTGACTACGTTCGCCGACGACGAATACATCGCCCGCGCGCTCCACTTGGGCGCGAAAGGTTACCTCATCAAGCAGAACGTGACAGATATCGCTCCGGCAGTGCGCGCGGTCGCCACTGGTCAGAACGTCCTCGGGGACGAAGTGGTGGGCCGTTTCTCCCGCGTCCCCGACACCCGCGCCGCAACCGCCAGCTTTGCCAAGCTCGGCCTCACCGACCGTGAGATCCAGGTCGTCGAGCTCGTCGCCCAAGGCCTCGACAACCACGAAATCGCCGCCCAGCTCTTCATGGGCGAAGGCACGGTGCGCAACCACATCAGCGCCATCCTGCAGAAGCTCCAGCTCAAGAACCGCACCCAAATCGCCGTGATGTATTACCGCATGTGAGACAGCGCGCCCACATCTCACCAGATGGAAACACTGGGGAAATAGCGCCGAAACAAGCCCTTTCTACAATTGCCTGAAAGCAAGCCAGAAACAGCAAAGCGGGGTAATCGTGGACAGGGAAAGCGCGCTCGAACGCGAGATCCGCGTGAAGGACGCCCTCATTCACGAGGTGCACCATCGCGTGAAGAACAACATTCAGACCGTCGAGTCGCTTTTGCGCCTCCACATCCGCTGCTGCCCTCCCGGTGACGCACGCGACGTGCTCTTCGAAGCCGCCGTGCGGCTCCAGTCCATGGCAGTCGTGCACGAGATGCTCTCCGACGCGACGAGGGAACGCGTCGACGTGGTCGAGCTCGCCCGCCGCATCACCAACCAGGTGAAAACCGGCATGTGCGGCGACTCCGACGATTTCCGAATCGACGTGACCGGCGAGCCCCGCTTCGCGCCCAGCTCGGCCGCCATGAGCTTGGGGCTCGTCATCGCCGAAATGACGTGCAACTCGTTCGAGCACGGCTTCGCCGACAAGGATCGGGGGCGCATCGACATCCGCTTCGAGCAGACCGCCTCCGGCCTGCAGGTCACCGTCATCGACGACGGCCATGGCCTGCCGGACGGCTTCGACCTGCGCGAACAATCCAGCATGGGCCTCACCCTCATGCGCACGCTCGTCGAAGACGACCTGCGCAGCCACCTCAACGTTATCCCCGCGGAGGTGGGAGCCCACTTCTCGTTCGAGGTTCCCGATTGCATGTTTTGCGAACCGGCTGATTCCGAGGAGGACCGAAAATGAAAATCCTGATAGCAGAAGACGAAACCATCATCCGCATCGACTTGCGCGAGACGCTTCAGGACCTGGGCCACGAGGTCATCGCCGAAGCGCGCAGCGGCAAGGAGGCAGTCGAGAAAGCGTTCGCATGCGTGCCTGATTGCGTGCTGATGGACGCCCACATGGAAGGAGACGACGGCATCGTCGCCGCCAAGGCGATCGCCGACGCGCAGATCTGCCCCGTCGTGATGGTGACTGCCTACTCACAGGCAGACAAAGTGCGCGAGGCGTCGCGGATGGGCGTCTTCGGCTATGTCACCAAGCCCTTCGCCGAAAAGGACCTCGTCGCCGCCATCGAAGTCGCCACGAGCCGCTTCGGCGAGACGATGCAGCTTCAAGGCGAGCTCGACCAAATGAAAGCCCGCATGGAGGCCCGCCGCGTCATCGACCAGGCAAAATGCCTCCTCATCGAAGCCGGCGCCACCGAGGAAGAAGCCTTCACCCGCATGCGCAAAGCCTCCATGGACGCCCGCAAGCCCCTCCGCGAAGTGGCCGAAGCCATCATCCTCGCCCATCAGCTCTAAGAGAACGCGCCCCTCATTGTCATCCTGAGCGAAGCGAAGGATCTTTGTGAAGCGGGACAGCAACCTCCGGGCTGTGGTCCCGCTCCGACCCTAAAGCGCGGCGTCGCCAGTCTCGCCGGTACGGACGCGGACGGCCTCGGCGACCTCGCGAATGAAGATCTTGCCGTCGCCGAACGTCGCGTTGCCCATGCTCGACACCATCTCGTGCACGATGGGGTCGACCAGGCCGTCCTCGACGACCGTGCGCACCGACACTTTCGGCAGCATGTTCACGCCGCGGTTGTCATCGCGGGTGTAAACCTGGTGAAAGCCCTGTTGGTGCCCATAACCGAACCCCTGCGTGACGAAAATCCCGTTCTTGCTGAACGCCGACAGGATCCGCTTCACGCGCTCGAGCTTGTCGCCGTTGATGATGATTTCGATTTCCTTCATGTGTTCCTCCTCGCCAGGTGGAACAAACGTTGACGACGAATGTTCCACGCTCCTGAAACGACCTAGCCGAACAGCCGCAGATAACGCTCCACGAGCTCCATGGTTCCTTCCATATATCCCTGCATGTAACCCTGCACAGGCGTCGAGTCCTGATGGCTGCCCATCCACGCCATCATCTGGATGCGCCGCTGCAGGATGAACGTGTCGATCTCGACGAAGTCCGTGTCCGTGAACGGCAGCACCTTGCGATAGCCCTCGAGCCACGCGTTCACCAGATCAGGCACGTCCTCGCGCTCTTCGATGAACGTCAGCGCGCCCGCCAGGTCGTGCAGGTGCCAGCCGAACCCGAAGTCGTCGAAGTCGATCACCTTGATCGCATCGCCCTCGACGATGATGTTCGTGTCCCGCAAGTCCGCATGGATGACGCCGTAATTCAGGTCGTTCTTGCCGTAACGCTCGAGCCGCGCCTTGATGATCTGGCAGCATCGCTCGATCTTCGCCTCCGCTTCCGGGTAAAGGTCGGGGTAATCATGCCAATCGCCCCAAATCCCGTTCACGCCGATCATGTTCTCGTAATCCCAATGGAAGCGCTTAATGTCCTTGGTGCCGTTCCAAATCTCGGTCTGCCGGTGCAGATAAGCCGTGATCTCGCCGAGCGTCCGGAAATGCGCCGGCGCCGCCTGCGGCGAATTGTCATGCTCGAGCGTCTCGCCGGTCAGGAACTCGGTCGCGATGCAGAAGTAAGTCACCCCGTCGCGCTCGACCTCCTGGATGTAAGACCCGTCCTTCGCGAGGATCGGGTTCGCCACCTTGAGCGGCGTGTAGTCGTTGATCTGCCGCAGCCAGCTGATCTCGCTCTCATATTCCTCGCGCGTGTGATAGCCGGGCCGGCCGACGCGCAGCACGAACAGCTTCTCGTCGGTCGCGGGGTCGTAAACGAGGTAGGTCGCGTTTTCCGAAAACGCCAGCAGCTTCACCGCAAACGAATCGGCGGGATAGCGCTCGGCGGCCGCTTCCGCGACTTCCATGAACACCTCGGGGTTCTCGAAATTGTTAGCCATGGTGGTCCTTTCCGTGTGGTTCTATCTGCCAAGCTGAACGAGCGACGCCTCGAGCGCGCTCGCGAAGATGTCGAGGTCGTGCTCGTCGAACACGAGCGGCGGGCGCACTTTCAACACGTTGCCGTAAGGTCCGCACAGCGACACGAGCACGTGGTTTTCGCGCAGCTGCTCGATGAGCGCAACCGCGAGCGGCCGGTCGGCCTCGGTCGTGCCCGGCTTCACAACCTCGATGCCGTTGAACAACCCCGCGCCGCGCACATCAGCGAGCACGGGATGCCGCTGCGCGACCTCAGTGGCAGCCGCACGCAACTTCTCGCCCATCTCGCGCGTGTGCTCGAGGATCCCGTTCTCGCGGATGAAATCGAGCACCGCCTGCGCCGCCGCCATCGAGACGGGATTGCCGGCGAACGTGTTGAAATAAGCATTGTCGGCCGCGAACGCGTCGAGCACCTCGCTCCGGATCGCCATCGCCGAGCACGGGATCCCATTTGCCATCGGCTTGCCCATCGTCACGATGTCGGGCACGATGCCGTGCCGCGCAAACCCCCAGAACGCGTCGCCCGTGCGGCAGAAGCCCGGCTGCACCTCGTCGGCGATGTAGACGCCGCCCTCGGCGTGGACCAGGTCGACCACCGGCTTCAGGAAGCCGGGCTCGCCAGGGATGACACCGTCCGTCGAGAAGATGTCGTCGAACAGCACGCCCGCGAACTTGATGCCGTGCCGCCGCATGTCCTCGATCTGCAGGGAAATCTGCTCGCACATCCACGCGCCGAGCCCCTCGACGCCACGCCGGAACGTGTCGGGCGACGGGATCATGCGCATGGTCGGATCGAGCACGACCCCCGCACCGATCGACGGTGACAGCCCCGAGATCAGCGCGGTGTTGCCGTGATAGGCCTCACCGGTGACGATGATTCCCGCACCGCCGGTGAACAGCCGCGCGCATCGCACCGCCATGTCGTTTGCCTCGGAGCCCGAGCACATGAACATGATGCGGTCGATCTCGCCGGGCATCGTCGAGAGCAGGTCCTCGGCGTAATTCAGGATGTTCTCGTGGACGTAACGCGTGTGCGTGTTCAGCGTCTCGAGCTGCCGGGTCACGGCCTCGGTCACGGCCGGGTTGCTGTGCCCCATCGAGGGGATGTTGTTATACATGTCGAGATATTCGACCCCGTCGGCATCGAACAGCCGCGTCCCGCGCCCGCTGACCAGGTGCAACGGCCTCTGGTAAAACAATCGGTAACACGGACCGAGCACCTCCCGCCGCGCGACTAGCCCCTTCAGCTCGCCGTCCAACCGATCGATGTTGGCGACGTCGAAGCTGTTCGAATCGAGGATCCCGACGTTTTCCTCATGCGAACTCATGATGCTCTCCTAGCTCAACTCGGCCTCGGCCGCCGCGAGCGCGGCGAACTCCTCTTCGGGCGCATTGCCGACCAGGTGGTGTCGCGAATAGACCCCGAAGTAGACCATCAGCCCCGCCAGCACCGCCAACGTGCAGCCGGCTGCGAACGCATCGACCGTGAACGTGGAGACGATCGCGACGAGCGACAGCGCGAACGAGATGCCCGTGAGCACGACGCCGCCCGGAGCCTTGAACCCGCGCTCCATCTCGGGCTCTTTCTTATGCAGGATGATGTGGGAGAGGTTCATCATCGCGTAAGAGACGCACGCGGCGAACACGGCCATGTTGAGCAGGATGTCGCCGTTCTGCACGACAGCGGCCAGCAGGAACGCGATCGCGCCCAGGACGAGCAGCGCGACGAACGGCGTCTTGCGCGAACCGGTGACGGACAGGAACTTCGGCAGGTAACCCGCACGGGACAGGGCGAACGCTTGACGCGAGCCGCTGAACACGGTGGAGAAGAACGATGCGACCAAGCCAGCCAGGCCAGCGTAGTTGACGAACATCGCGAGCGACCCCTCGCCGACCTCGTTGAGCGCCTCAACCAGCGGGGCAGCCGCGCTGCCGGCGAACTCGGCGCCAGCGCCACCCGCCGTGAGGAAGAGGACGAGCGCGCCCGTCACCATCAGCACCAGCATCGCGCCGATGATGCCCTTCGGCATGTCCTTCTTCGGGTCGGTCGATTCCTCAGCTGCCAACGGCACGCCCTCGACCGCGAGGAACAGCCAGATGCCGAACGGCAGCGCCGAGACCACGCCGGCGACGCCGAAAGGCAGAAGCGTCGTGCCGCCTTCGACCGCAGGAGCCATGTTGAAGAGGTTCGCCGCCTCGAAATGCGGGGCGATGCCGACGAAGAAGGCTATCAACGCGACGAGGGCGACGGCGGTGATGCCGAAGACGATCTTGAGGGCCTCGCCGACGCCGATGAGGTGGATTCCGACGAACACGATGAAGAACACGGCGATGATGGCCGCGGAGGGCACGTCGGCAAACAAGCCGAGCTCATGCACGTAAGCGGCGATGAACGTCGAGATGGCCGCCGGGCAGATCGTGTATTCGATCAAGATGGCGAAACCCGTCAACGCGCCGCCGACCTTACCCATGGCGCGCCGCGCGAAGCCGTAACCCGCGCCCGCCGTCGGCATCGCCGAGGACATCTCGGCAAGGCCGAGCACCATGAACAGATACATGGCGCCCATCACCAGAAACGCGATGAGCATTCCGAACCATCCGCCATAGCCGATGCCGTAATTCCATCCCGAGAAGTCGCCGGAGATAACATAGGCGATGCCCAAGCTCATGAGCAGAACCCAGCTCACGGCGCCCTTCTTCAGGGACCTTTTCTCGAAGTATTCTTTTGATTCCGATGTTGCGCCGCCAATAACGGCAGCATTCGAAGGCGGTGTCATAGGCCAATCACTCCTTTGCATAAATTGCGTGCTTGCAGTGACTCGCCGTTGAGCCGTCTAAATATGTAACGCCGTCTTCTCCGTTGAATCCGACAACCCTATACTACCCCCGCCCATTCCGCAATCAACCGTCACCGCCACCCTTTAACGCAGCATTAAGCCACTCGAAATCCTCCATTAAGCTGCCCGAAACTACCGCGAAACACACCGAGCGCGACAGCAGCACCGCCACCCGTCCATCTGCTACCATTTACCCAAGGTCAACCGCAAGGAAAGGGGCTCGTCATGGGATTCAAGCGTGTGCTGGTATCAATCGTGTCGGCGTCTGTTTGCGCGATTGCGCTGATTGTTGCGGTAGGGTGCTCATCCGCACCCGCGCCGAGCTCGAGCAGCTCGGCGCCGGCATCAAGCTCGCAAGCAACCTCGGCCTCAAGCACCGCGAGCGCTTCGAGCGCCTCAAGCACCGCGAGCAGCTCGGCCGCGTTCACGAAAGAGACCGCCATTGCGGAAGGCTATCAGGTCTTCGAGGGCACGGTTCACGTGGTCGGAGCCAAGGCGCTCATCGACCTGCAGGGCGTCGACATCGACCCCGCGGCGGCGGGCGGCAACGGAACCTACGCCGTCCTCGTGTTCGATCAGCCGACCAACGTCACCGGCATGCAAGCTGACGGGTCGGGCGAGTCCACCAGGTCCGCCAAGATGCTCGGCATCGCCGAACACACCGACTACGGCAGCTTCGTCCAGGAATACGGTGACCTCGACCTGTGCGAGAGCCTCGACGGCCAGCACGTGACGATGGCCGCGTTGGCCAAGAACATCACGTTCCCGTCCGACGTGCGGCTCCCCATTAACGAGCCCGCCGCCAAAAACGTCGTCCTGATTTAACGCGCCCGATGCGCGCGAAGCGCGCATCACCCCGCCCCTTACGCGCGTCCTTCCGCCCCTGTCGCCACAACATCATCTTCCCCGCATGTAATAATGTTCGGGAAAGGAAGGGCATGACCAACTCGACAAGCGCACCAAACCACACAGCGACGCTCGCCGAACTCGCGCAGGGCGAGCGCGGCATCGTGCGCGCGGTCGGGGGCGAAGGCGCGCTGCGCCAGCACTTCCTCGACATGGGCGTCATTCCCGGCGCGCGCGTCGAGTTCGTGAAAGCCGCACCGCTCGGCGACCCGCTCGAGTTCCGCATCCACGGATACGAGCTGACGCTGCGCCGCGCCGACGCGGGGAAAATCACAATCGAACGCGAAGGCGACGCCGCACATGTCTCCGCATTCAACCCGAACCTCGCCGACCAAGACGTCGAGCACCCCGGCCTCGGCGAGGGTGGCCGCTTCCACTCGCGCGCCGACGAAAATCCGCTCCCCGACGACGCGCCGCTCACGTTCGCGCTCGCAGGCAACCAGAACTGCGGCAAGACCACGCTGTTCAACCAGCTCACCGGTTCGAACCAGCGCGTCGGCAACTTCCCCGGCGTCACCGTCGACCGCAAAGAGGGCCCGATCAAAGGCCACACGAACACGAACGTGGTCGACCTCCCCGGCATCTACTCGATGTCGCCCTACACCGCCGAGGAAATCGTCTCGCGCCAGTTCATCCTCGACGAGAAGCCGACCGGCATCATCAACATCGTCGACGCGAGCAACATCGAGCGCAATCTCTACCTCACGATGCAGCTGATGGAGCTCGACGTGCCGATGGTCCTCGCGCTCAACATGATGGACGAGGTGCAGGGCAACGGCGGCTCCATCCGCGTGAACGAGATGGAGGCGATGCTCGGCATCCCCGTCGTGCCGATTTCCGCCGCCCACAACGAAGGCGTCCGCGAGCTCGTCGACCACGCAATCCACGTCGCACACTTTCAAGAACGCCCCGGCAGGCTCGATTTCTGCGACGCGAGCGACCACGGCGGCGCGGTTCACCGCTGCCTGCACGGCATCATGCACCTCATCGAGGATCACGCCGCGAACGCCGGCATCCCCGTGCGCTTCGCCGCGACGAAGCTTGCCGAAGGCGACCCGCACATCGCCGATTCGCTCGGCCTGACCGAGCCCGAGCGCGAGCTCGTCGAGCGCATCATCATCCAAATGGAAGAGGAACGCGGCCTCGACCGCGCCGCCGCCATCGCCGACATGCGCTTCGCCTTCATCGGCAAAGTCGTCTCGCGCACAGTCGTGAAACCCGAAGCGAGCCGCGAGCAGCAACGCAGCCAGACGATCGACCGCGTCCTCACCGGCCGCTTCACCGCCATCCCGATGTTCATCCTCATCATGGCGGCCATCTTCCTGCTCACGTTCAACGTCATCGGCCCGTTCTTCCAAGACATGATCCAAATGGGAATCGACGCCGTGACCGCGGCGACCACCGAAACGCTCGAAACCTGGGAAGTCGGCCCCATCGTGGAATCGTTCGTCATCGACGGAGTCTTCAGCGGCGTGGGCACGGTGCTGCTGTTCTTCCCGCTCATCGTGGTGATGTTTTTCTTCCTGTCCCTTCTTCAGGACACAGGATATATGGCGCGCGTCGCGTTCTTCATGGACCGCGCCCTGCGCCGCATCGGCCTGTCGGGCCGCTCCATCGTACCGATGATAATGGGCTTCGGCTGCACGGTGCCGGCCGTCATGGCAACGCGCACGCTACCGTCCGAGCGCGACCGCAAGATGACGATCCTGCTTACGCCGTTCATGAGCTGCGCGACGAAACTGACGATTTACGGTTTCGTGGCCGACGCGTTCTTCCCCGGCCGCGCAGGCTGGGTGATGATCGGCCTTTACCTGCTCGGCATCGCGATGGCCGTCGTCATCGGCGCATTCTCGCACCGCACCGCGTTCAAGGGCGAAGCCGTGCCGTTCGTAATGGAACTGCCGCAATACCGCATGCCCTCGGCGAAGAGCGTAGGCCAGCTCGTCTGGGACCGCTCGAAAGAATTCGTGACGCGCGCGTTCACCGTCATCTTCATCGCGACGCTCATCGTGTGGTTCCTGCAATCGTTCAGTCCGCAGCTCACGCTGGTCGAGGACGCGCAAGACAGCATCCTCGCCCTGGTCGCCGGCGGCCTCGCGCCCCTGTTCGCGCCCCTCGGGTTCGGCGACTGGCGCTTCGTGACGGCACTCGTCGGCGGCTTCCTCGCCAAGGAGACCGTCGTCTCGACGCTGTCGGTCCTCTTCGACGGCGCCGCCGCGCTCACCGCCGCGCTCACACCTGCCGCAGCGCTGGCGTTCCTCGTCTTCTGCCTGCTCTACACACCTTGCGTGGCCGCCATCGCCGCTATCAAGCGCGAGCTCGGCGCAAAATGGGCCACGAGCATCGTCGTCCTCCAATGTGCCGTCGCCTGGGTTGCGGCCCTGATGGCCTATTTGCTCGCGGGAATGCTGATGTAACGGCGGCAAGTGTACATACTTCGCCATGCGTTTTCTGCGACCTGGGCTTTTACGAAATTACTCCTGACGCCATAGCAAGTATGTACACTAATCCCAGATTGCAACCCCAAAGAACACCGCCCGGAAACAACAGGGTCGAGTCGTGCTGACTCACGCAAACCGCTAAAATTGGATGTGTAAAGGACCAGCGAGATTGTTGGAGGATGCATGACCCCTGACGAGCGCGGAAAAGTCATCGTGCGGACGAGCATCATCGGCATCGTTGCGAACGTGTTGCTCGCGTCGTTCAAGGCGGCCGTCGGTTTCGCCGCGAACTCAATCGCGATCGTGCTCGACGCCGTGAACAACCTGACAGACGCGCTCTCATCGGTCATCACCATTATCGGCGCGAAGCTCGCCGGCCGCAGCCCCGACCGCGAGCACCCGCTCGGCCACGGCCGCTACGAATACCTCTCTGCAATGGTGATCTCGGCCATCGTCCTTTACGCCGGCATCACGGCGGGCATCGAATCCATCCGCAAGGTCATCGCACCTGAAACCGCGGACTATTCCGCCACGACGCTCATCGTCGTCGCGGCAGCCGTCGTCGTGAAGCTCGTTCTCGGCACTTACGTCAGCAAGAAGGGCCGCCAGGTCGACTCGGGCTCGCTCATCGCGTCGGGCAAGGACGCCCTGTTCGATGCCCTGATCTCGCTGTCCGTCCTCGCCGCCGCGTTCGTCTTCATCGCCACCGGCATCAGCCTCGAGGCCTACGTGGGCATCCTCATCTCGCTCGTCATCGTGAAAGCCGGCATCGACATGCTGCGCGAGACGCTCGACGACATCCTCGGGCACCGCCCAGATGCAGAGCTCGCCATCGGCATCAAGCGCACCGTCTGCGCCGACCCCGACGTGCTCGGCGCCTATGACCTGCTACTCGAAAGCTACGGCCCCGACCTCACCATCGGCGCCGTCCACGTGGAAGTTCCCGACACGATGACCGCCGCACAGATCGACGCGATGACCCGCCGCGTGCAAGCCGCCGTCTTCGACGAGCACCACATCGCGCTCGCGACCATCGGAATCTATTCGCACAACACAACCGACGACACCGTCGCCGAAATGCGCAGCGAAATCACGCGCGAGGTTATGAGCCACGAGGGGGCGCTGCAGATGCACGGTTTCTACGCCGACACCGAGGCCCGCCACGTCTCCTTCGACTTGATTATCGATTTCGCCGCCCCCGACCGAGACGGCCTCTACGCCCACATCGTCGAGGATGTGCAGACACTCTACCCCGATTACACCTTCACCATCACCCTCGACCGCGACCTCAGCGACTAAGTCAAACCGGCCGGTGAGACAACGCGGTCGGAGCGGGGCGATGGCGTGTGAGCGATTCCGCAGCAGAGAAGTGCGACGACCCTCGAAATCAAGCGAGCGAGGACAAGCGAACACGCCATCGCCCCGCTCCGACCGCGCGCCCTAAACGCGCGGCAACGACAGGTTGGGCCGCTGGCCCTCGATCTTGATGCGCCCGGTGCCGCGCGAGCCCTTGCGGCGCTCGACGCGCTCGTCATATAGCGGAATGTGAATCGTGAAGCACGCGCCCTCGCCCTTGCGGCCCTCGACCTGCACCCAGCCGTCATGGCGCTCGACGATCTCCTTCACCACCGTGAGCCCAACGCCCAAACCACCGCTCTCGCGGTCGCGACCGGAGTCGGCGCGCCAGAAACGCTGGAACACCATGCGCGCCTCCTCGGGCGTAAGGCCGATTCCCGTGTCACGCACCGCAATCGACGCCATCGTCTCGCCGCGCTTCACGCGCACGTAGACCCGCCCGCCCTCGTCGGTGTAGCGCACCGCGTTCGAAATCAAGTTCGCCGTCGCCTGGCGGATCAGGTCGGCATCCCCCATCACAAACACACCCGGGTCCGCGCGGTAAAGCAGCTTCAGTCCCGAGTCGTTCACGTAAGCCTCGTGCGTCGCGACGATCCCCGACACGACCTCGCCCACATCGACGACCTCCTGCTTGTTGGGGTTCGCCCGATTCTCCAGGCGCGAAAGCTTCAGCAGCGAATCGACGAGCCGGCTCAGCCGCATGACCTCGGAATCGACCGTCGCCAGCCGCTCCTCATCAACTGGCAGCACGCCGTCGACCATCGCCTCGACCGTAGCCTGAATCGCCATGAGCGGCGTGCGCAGCTCATGCGCCACATCGGTCGTCAGCCGCCGCTCGAGGTTGCGGTCCCGCTCGACCGCATCCGCCATCGCGTCGAACGTCTGCCCGAGCTGCGAGATCTCGTCCTCGCCCTCCATGTTGGTGCGCGCGGTCAAATCGCCCTCGGCAAGCGCCTCCGCCGTGTCGGTCACCCGCTTGATCGGCCGCACGAGGCTGCGCGCGAAGAAGAAGCCGATGACCAGCGCCAGCGCGATCGCGAGCACGGCCGCGAGCACCATCGCCTGGTAAGACTGGTCGCGGAATTCCTGGTCAGCCGCGCGCAACAGCTGGTCGGACCCATAAACCCACACGCGCACCGACCCGACCTGCTGCCCGTCGACGACGATCGGCGCATACGCGATGTTGCCGTCCCCCTGCTGCGGCGCAATCGACGGCATGACGACGCCCTCGACCCCATCCATCTTCGTCGTCGAATCGAACACGGCGCTGCCGCCCTGATCGACGACCTGCATCCCGATGCCCTTGGTGAGCGACACGGCATTGCGCGCCGGCATCAGCGCCGTCGCGTTGAGCGTCCCGTTCTCCGCGTAAAGCTCCGCGATCTGCTCGGCGGTCGTCTCGGCGACCGCATGCATGTTGTCCTGCGTGTAGGTTTGGAAATGCTGCTCCCAAACAATCGACACGACGCCGATCGCGACCAGCGCCGTCATCGCGGCGATTAACGAAAACGAAAGCGTAACGCGCGCAGTGTAAGACAGCGCATACCAACCGCGCCGGCGCTTGCGCCCGCTCTCACCCTCCGCCTCATCGAGCTCTTCCTCGAGCTCAAGGGCCTCATCGGGGATTTTTGCCTCGTCTGTCAACCTAGGCTTTCGTCGGGTCTTCGAAGCGGTAACCCACGCCATGCACCGTGTGCAGCCACTTCGGGCTGCGCGGGTTGTCGCCAATCTTGGCGCGCAGGTTCTTCACATGCGAGTCAATCGTGCGCTCATAGCCCTCGAAGTCGTAACCGAGCACCTTCTCGACGAGCTCCATTCGCGAATAAACGCGCCCCGGGTAACGCGACAACGTCGTGAGCAACTTGAACTCGCTGGCCGTGAGGTCAACTTCCTTGCCGTCGACGAGCACCTTGTGCCCCGACACGTCGATTGTCAGCCCGCCGAACTCGAGCACCTCGCGCTGCGGCTCGGAATCGGCATGCACGCGGCGCAGCAGCGCACGCACGCGCGCCACGAGCTCGCGCGGCGAAAACGGCTTGATCAGGTAATCGTCAGCCCCGAGCTCGAGCCCGATGATGCGATCCTCGACCTCGCCCTTTGCCGTCAGCATGATGATCGGCACGTCCGACGTGTCGCGAATCGTGCGGCACACGCGCTCGCCCGGCACGCGCGGAAGCATGAGGTCCAGGATAATCAAATCGAAGTGATGCTTGGCGAACTCGTCGAGCGCGTCCTGGCCGTCGCCGATCGCCGTCACCCAATAGTTCTCACGTTCTAGATAAGCGGTCACGGCATCCCGAATCGCCTTCTCGTCCTCGACAAGCATGATGCGGCGCGTTTCGTTGCTCATTGGGCCTCCTTAACTATTACGTATCAACTCGCTTACACGCATTGTAATGCGCCCGAACGGGGCGTATCTTCACATTTGGCTTTAATTATAGCTTTTGTGGCCGAATAGTTATCTTCCACTAGAAGGATGACATAATTACAAATCATGACTCCAATGCACGGCGACAACAAACGACCCTCGGTTCGGCCCTCGGTCGCACGCGCCACCGAACACGGCCAACCCGGCGAAAGCCTACTCATGTCGCGCCGCCGCTTCCTTTACGGCGCCATCGGCATCGGCGCAATCGCGGCTGTCGGAATCGGCGCAGCGGCGCTCGGCGGCTCCGGCAGCACGGGCAGCCTGACCGTGCAGGCCCTCGACGTGCCCAAAGACGCCCTGAGCACGCTGAACGACTTCACGGCAATCGAAGACTACGGGACCGCAGTGAGGAAGATCGGCGAGTTCGACCTGCCCTACGGCACGCTCGTCTGGGCAAACGACACGTCCATCGCCGCCTGCCTGCTGCCGACCGAGAGCGGCTCGCCGCTCGCTCAAGTGGCGCTCCTCCACCTCGGCAGCGGGTCCTACGACACGGTCCTCGAGAAAGCGGCCGGCGCCGAAGACGGCTTCGAAATCTATGACGTGCGCGCCAACAGCACCGGCATCATCTGGACCGAGGCGAACATCCTCCAGGGCGCCTGGCGCGTCTACTCGTCCACCGTCTCCGGCGGCTCCATCGGCGAGCCCGCGCTACTCGAAGAAGGCGGGAGCATCTATGAAACGCCGACAATCGCAATCACTGACACACGCGCGATTTGGCAGGTGAACCCAAAGGAAACCGAGGGCGACGGAAGCGGCGAGACCACCGAGGAGCCACCGGCGGCCCGCCTGATGAGCGCGACGCACGCAGGCGCCGACATCGCGACCCTGTTCGAATCGAATCGCCGCATGGCCACCCCGCCCTATGTCTACGGCAGCACCGTGACCATCGCCCCGCGCCTCGATTCCGGCGCATATTACCAGCTCACCAACCTCGACGCCGCCACGGCCGAGGTGCGCGACACGGTCACGCTCCCCCGCGCCATCACGCCCGTCGAGGCGGGATATGGCGACACGGGCTTCATGTTCTCGTTCCCCGACATCTACAACTACGACAAGGCGATTTCGAACCTGGGAACCTATGCCCCGCGCGAGAAGGCCAACGGCAACTACAACGCCGCGAAGTGGTTCGACTTCACGCGCACCCCGACCGCCGCTCCCGCCTGGTGCGACGGGCTGCTCATCGTCAAGTCGACCTACGCCGTCTGCGGCGTCGACCTGTCCGCCGGCACCTACTTCGCCATCGACGTCGAAAACGGCGCCGACACCTATGGCGAATACCTCGCCTCCACCGGCGCCGACGACTCTTTCGTCACCTACACCAACATCGACCACACCCCCGTCGGCGAGCAACGCATCCACGCCTGCCGCGTCAAAGTCTGGACCCGCGCCTAAAACTCCACGCCCTCGAGCCGCTCGAAGATCGTGTCGATCCGCGTCAAGAATGCCCACGGGTCGAAAATCTCGTCAAGCTGCTCGGCTGTCAGCGTCGCATCCGGATCGGCCTCGAGCCGCTCGCGGAACGTCGGCCCGGTAACCGCGTTCTGAATGTCCTCCCACACCTGCATCGCATTGCGCTGCACGATCACGTAAGCGTCCTCGCGCGTGATGCCCGTCTGCACGAGCGCGAGCAGCACCTTCGACGAAAATATCAGCCCGCGCGTGCGCCACAGGTTGTGCTCCATCTTCGCGGGGTAAGTGAACAGCCCCTCGAGCAGCGGCTGCAACTTGGCGAACATGTAATCGAGCGCGATGAAGCTATCCGCGAGCGCCACGCGCTCCGCACCCGAATGCGAGATGTCGCGCTCATACCACAGCGCCACGTCATCGAGCGCAACCTGCGCGTTCGCTTTCACGATGCGCGACAGCCCGCACACGCGCTCGACCGTGATCGGGTTGCGCTTGTGCGGCATCGCCGACGAGCCCTTCTGTCCCTTCTTGAACGGCTCCTCCGCCTCGATGACGTCGGTCTGCTGCAGCAGCCGCACCTGCATCGCAATCGCCTCAAGCGTCGACGCGACCGTCGCGAGCGTGGTCATGACCTGCGCATGCCGGTCGCGCGCGATAACCTGCGTCGACAGCGGATCCGGCGTGAGCCCGAGCTTCTCGCAGACATACTCCTCGACGAACGGGTCAATCGACGAGTAAGACCCGACCGCCCCCGAGATCGCACCCGTCGCGATCATCGCGCGCGCCTGCTCCATCCGCTCGAGGTCGCGCGCCAGCATCCATGTCCAGCTGCCGAACTTCATGCCGAACGTCATCGGCTCGGCCGAAATCCCGTGCGTGCGCCCGACGCAGAGCGTGTCCTTGAACTCGAACGCGCGCGCCTTGCACACCGCGCCGAGCTCTCGAATGTCCTTGATGATGATGTCGCACGCCTGCGTGATCTGGTAGCACAGCGCCATGTCGCCAAGGTCGCTCGACGTCATGCCGTAATGCACCCACCGGCTCGGCGGCTCAGCGCCCTCTGGCAAATCCGCGTCGATGTATTCCGCCATGTTGGTCAGAAACGCGATGACGTCATGGTTGGTCGTCTGCTCGATCTCGTCGACGCGCTCGACCGTGAAATCCGCATGCTCGCGAATCCACGCAGCCTCCTCGCGCGTAATGCCCGCCTTCCCAAGTTCGGCCTGCGCCTCGCACGCAAGCACCTCGATCTCCTTCCAGATCTCGAACTTGTTCTGCATCTCCCAGATGGCGCCCATCTCCGGACGCGTGTAACGCTCGATCATCTTCTTCCTCTCTTACAACTCTCTGAAAATCGCCCTGATTTCGGCAACTTTATCACGTCCAGCCGCCACGACCACCGTGTCGCCCGGGTAAAGGCGCGTTTCCTCGCCGACAACCTCGACTTCGTCCTTCGACGACACTGCCACGATGAGGCTGTTTTCCGGCATCTCGAGGTCAAACGCGAGCACGCCCTCGTCATTGTCGTGCGCGGCCATGCGCGGCACCGCGACCTCAGTGAGCACCACGTCGCCGTGCGTGAGCGACGACACCACGTTCACCGATCCCATGAGCGTTTCCTCCTCGATGAGGTTCGCGATCATCTCGGTCGACGAGATCGACTCGATGCCGAGTGCGCGAAAGATGCGCTGGTTCTTCGGCGCATTCACGCGCGCGATGCAGCGCGGCACGCCATAGACGCGCGACGCGATCTCGCACGACACGAGGTTGTTGTCGTCTTGACCGGTCGCGGCCACGAACACGTCCGCCTTGCGGATGCCCGCATCCTCCTGATATTTCGAGTCGCACCCGTCGCCGCGAATGATGAGGTAACGCCCCTGCAGCAACATGGACAGGCGGTCGGCGATGTTGGCCTCGCGCTCGATGATGGCGACCTCGTTGCCGCTCTGCAAGAGCACCGTCGCCAGATATTCCCCGACTTTCCCGCCGCCCGCGATGACGATATACATGAATCCCGCTCCTTACGACATTTACGATTGGACGTATTGCGAGAACGAATCGATCAGGTCATGCCGCACGCACGCGAGCACCGTGTCGCCATGGTAAAGCGTCGACTCGCTGTTCGGAATCGACGATGCCGAGCCGTCCTTGCGCTCGAATGCGACGATGCGGATGTCGTGCTCGCGCTCGACCTCGTGCACGCGAATCGCCCCACGTTCGGTCCAAGACAGGTCAATCGAGAAACGCAGGAGCTCGTAATCGCCGAACGTGTCGAGATGCGACCCGTGTCCGGAAATCGCCTTGCTGAAGACCTCCTCGGCCACGAGCGTCGTGCCGCAAACATAGTCGATACCGAGCTGCATATAGGCACGTTCATGATCGGAGTTGTAAAGCCGTGCGATAACATGCGGCACGTCATAAAGCCGGCTCGCCACCTCGGTGACCATGAGATTCGCGTTGTCGGACTGGGTCACCGCCGCCACGACGTCGCAATCCTCGATGCCCGCCTTGACAAGCGTATCCTCGTCATAACCGATTCCCTGCACCGTCGCGCCGTTGAACCCGCGTCCCAGGTTGTTAAACGCCCCCGCGTCGATGTCGATAACACACACGTTCGCGCCGTTGTCGGACAGCATGCTCGCCAACCGCGACCCAACGCGCCCGCACCCTACTACAATCACATTGCGCATGGCAATTCCTTCAAGTTGGATTCAGTTGTGGCTTATTTTACTTTAGATAAGGGCCATTTGGCTGAGCGTGTTGTTGTACCAATGCACGCTGTTCGGCGGGCAATACTTCTGGGCCGCCGCATAAGTCACGCTGTAGCCATAGCTCTCCGCCAGGCCGGCGACGTGCTCGTTGATGGCAGTCACCCAATCGGGCCATGCATTCGAGCCCCAGCCCCAAGCGTTGTAAGGCAGGAAACAATGGGCGCCGTTGCCGCTTTCGGTATTCGAGATTGCCGGCGACCAGCGCGGGTCAACGCCGTTAGCCCAAGCGGCCTCGGCGAACGTGGTGCCAAAACCGGAGAGCGTGGTTCCCTCGAGATATTTGTCGATGCGCGCGCTCCACTCATCGATGAAGGCCTGCTTGCCGACGGACCAATCCACGGCGGACAGGTTGTATTCGTCAATAGTCTCCGACGATCGAGCGCCTGCCGATGAACCCGACGAGGAGCTACTCACGCCCTGCATGGCTTTCTTATCCGAAACGCGCTTGATGGCGGCCTTGTTGTCGGCCTCGATGGCGGCCTTTTCCTCGGCCTCGCGCTTGTCAACCATCGCGAGTCCCGACGTGATGTCGCGCGACGAGGTCGACGAAAGCGCTTGCTGGCCCGAAGTTCCCGTGTCGGAAGACGCCGCGCTCTTGTCGTCGGCCGTAGCGGGCGACGACGTGGCGGCATGCGTCGCCTCGTCGAAACCGAACGCGCCCGACTGCGCCAGCTCATCTGACGAATCAGCCGAGGCAACGCCGAACCCGACGCCGCAAGCGACGATGAAAATAAAAATGCCGGCGAGCGCGATGGGCGCCACTCTGCCGGCTCTACGTTTAGGCTGCTTCCGACTCATATGCAAATTATCTCCCCGTGACGGCACTCCCTGCCATCACGAATGAATATTTTACCCCACCGCGGCCTACTCCCGCAAACCAAACCCCCATTCCTCCACTTTTTGTTCGCTTGACATTCCCGCCATTTGCAAACCCCCAGCTAGAACGGCCAGCGCGCCGCACCCGTTGCCCCAACCGAGCTTTACACGGCGCAGGCGGGAAGGATGGGACGAGAGATGCGTTGCTGCAAGTCGTCGGCGGACGCGTGGAGCGCCCAGTCCTTGAAGTCTTGGAAAATGGCCTGCTCGTCGAGGCCCTCGCGGTATCGCACGGAGCTTTCGAGCTCGACCTTGTCGGCACCGGGGACGACACGGATCAGGCGGTTGACCTCGTCAGCGGAATAGGTCGTGCGCGTTTCGATCAAGCCCAGCTCGCGAAACACGGCCACGGCGCACGCGACCGAATCGCGCGGCACGTCTTCCCCGCGCTTCGAAGCGCGGCCGGCAAGCTCCGCGTCGCTGATCTGCACGAACCCGTCGCTTCCGCTCTCCCTCTGAATGTCGTTCAAGGCACGGTAGACCTGAATCATGCGCGCGCGATCGGGCGTCGCGTCGGCCAGGACGCCTTCGTTGATGGCGGCGTCTTTGAGCGCGAAGAGCATATGGACGCCGGCTTCCTCGCCATCGCGACCCGCACGGCCGCTCATCTGGTTGAACTCGATCTCGTTGAACGGCAGGTGGTAAAGCACCACGTGGCGAATATCGGGAATGTTCACACCTTCGCCGAACGCAGACGTCGCGATGAGCACCGACAGCTGGCCGGTGCGGAACAGCTCCTCGACGCGGGCGCGCTCGACGCGGGAGAGCCCGGCGTTGTAGAACCCGATCATGAGCGCGATTTGCGGCACCTTGTGGCGCAACGTGCGCGCAAGCTGCACGGATGCGATGCGCGAATTAACGTAAATCACCGTCTTCTCCCCGCTTGCAACGAGATTCGCCAGGTAGTCGTCGCGCATCTTCAAGCCGCGGTGATCGTCCACGAGGAGGTTCGGGCGGTTGGTGCGGTCGAACGCGCAGGTTTCTATTGGCAAGACGCTCGCAATCTCCCGCGCGATGTCGCTGCTCGCCGTCGCGGTCAACGCAAGCACCGTCGGATTGCCAAGCTCGGCGACGATGCGGCCGAACTCGTGATAGGCCGGACGAGCGCCCGCTTTCGCGAGGCCGATGTGGTGGGCCTCGTCGATCACGACGAGGCCGATGCGCCCCGCGCGCGCGAATTGGTCGACGTGAATGTTCAGGAACTCGGGGGTCGTCAGCACGATATCGCACTCGCCGTCGGCGATGCTCGCGTAAATCGCCTCACGCTCCTCGGGCGACGATTCGCCAGTCAGCACGCTCGTCGTAATCCCGAAACGCGACAACGCGTTGTTCAGGTGAAACGCCTGGTCGGCGATGAGGGCACGCAAGGGGTAAACGAACACGTTGACCGCATGGTCGCGCAAGGCGCAACGTGCCGCGTGCACGTGGAAAACAAGCGACTTGCCGCGGCCGGTCGCCATGACACACATCGTCGATTGCCCCTCGGCCAAGCGGTCGAGAACCTCTCGCTGCTCATCGTGCAGCTTCCCGTCGCCGATGAGGGCGCGGACGATATCCGCCTCGAGCCGGTCGGGCTCGAGAGCGGCACGTCGCTCCCACGCCTCGCGGTTCGAGGCGCGATCGGCCTCATATGCCTCCACGTCGGCCGGGCTCTCCGGCTGCTCGTCGCAAAGGTCCTCGTCGCTCGACGCGTAAAGCTCGGTAACGAAACGACAGCCTTCCGGATCGAGGCACGCCTCGAGCGCGGCGCACGGTTGCGCGGGCAGGAGCGACTTCAACATGGCCTTCACGTTGCGGCGCCCGCGCCACTCGTCGATTTGCACCTCGAACGCCGCGTTCACGAGGCTGCTCGTCTTCACCAGCTGCTCGATGTCGGTGCAATGGAACATGATGCCCGCCACGGTGGAGCGCCCATCGGACAACGAGCAGGAAAAGTGGTTCTTCTCCGCGCCGACCGCCCGAGCGCTGCTGAGCGTGACGTCACGTGCGAGCAGGCACGGCACGCGGTTCTCCTGGCCGAACGGGCTGAGCGCCTGCATCCGCTCGACGTTCTCGATCGTGAGCTCCTCGAGCGAGACGCACGCGTCAATCTCGATGAGGGGATGAAAATCGTCTTCCGGCAAGGCATCCATGTAAGCGCAGAGACGTTCGGTGAACGCATCGAGGTTCGCAGCCGGCAACGTGACGCCGACCGCGGCCTCATGGCCGCCGAAGCGGGTAAGCAGGTCCTCGCAGCTTTCGACCGCCTTGAACAAACTCACCTGACCGACCGTGCGACCGCTTCCGCGCGCCTCGTCGCCATCGATCGTGAACAGCAGGCACGGCACTCCGTAAGTGTGGACTAGGCGGCTCGCGACGATGCCTTTCACGCCTTCATGCCAGCCCTCGCCCGCCACGACGAGCGCACGCTGGCCGCGATACACCTCGACCGCCTGTGCGCGGGCGACCTCGGAAAGCTCGGCTTCGATGGCGCGACGCTTGTCGTTCGTCGCCTCAAGTTCGGCCGCGAGCTTGCACGCGGCGTCGAAGTCGTCGGTCATGAGCAAGTCAAGCGCGACCTGAGCGTCACCGAGGCGACCCGCCGCATTCAAGCGCGGAATGATGGAGAAGCTCAGGTCGGTCGCGCCGAGCTGCTTCCCCGCAACGCCAGCCTGCCCGAGCAGCGCAGCAAGGCAAGGGCGCGGGCTGGAGTTGATTTGCTCGAGGCCGTCCGCCACAAGCGCGCGGTTCTCGTCGCGCATCGGCATGAGGTCGGCAATCGTGCCGAGCGTGGCGAGGTCGGTGTAGCTGCGCCACAGGTGCGGATAGCCGAAACGGCCTCCGAGCGCCTGAATCACCTTGAGCGCCACGCCGACGCCGGCCAAGATCGTGCTCGGGCAATCCGGGTCGGTCTTCGGGTCGACAAGCGGGACATTATTGGGACAAAGCTCAGACGGCTCGTGGTGATCGGTGATGACGACGTCAGTGCCGTCAGCGAGGATAGCCTCAACTTCCGCCTTGCACGCAATGCCGCAATCGACAGTCACGATGATCTCGGGGTCGAGCTTCTTCACGCGCTGATACGCCGCGTCGGAGAGCGCATACCCCTCCTCGAAGCGTCGCGGGATGAACGGGGTCGCGAAACCGCCGAGCGCCCGCAGACCGCGCGTGAGCACCGCCGTCGCCGACACGCCGTCAACGTCGAAGTCGCCGAACACGACGATGTGCCGCCGCTCGCGAATGGCTTCTTCAAGCTTGTCGATGACCGGCCCGATGCCCGGCATCTCATAAGGGTTGATCCAATCACGGTCGAGCGATGGGCTCAGGAAACGCTCGGCTTCCTCACCAGGAGCAATGCCGCGCGCCGCCATTACCGACGCGATGAAATCGGGTAAATCGAACTGCTCCTTGAGACGCGCGACCGCCTGCGGGTCGACCGCGTTCACCTTGAATTGCGCTGGCATGATAAATCCCTTGCATACTCCGTAGTTTTCGCAGGTTATTGTAGCACGGCGACTGCGTCAAAACAGTTACGGCATCTCCCAAGATGAGTTACGCGCCGCGCGCTTTCCAGGGCATTTTTGGCAAAAAATCGGGGTTGTGGCACGGTTGGCGGCGTTCGCCGGCTGGCGTTGTCCGAGCTGCGACGCAAATCACCTGGACGCAGGGCTTTGCAACCTGGGGATTCCCGGCGCCAGGGCCACCAGCAGTGCCACAGCCCCGATTTTCTGCCAGTTTTCGCTCCGACGCCCGCCAAATCCGACCATGTCGTCAGCCGCGCCTCTCAAAATGACCACCCGAATCAGCAAACAACGCCTTGCGCAACTCAATGCGCGCATGCCGGTGCTTGGCGTCGAAAACACGCAGCCGCTTTCCCATGTAGTGCGCGAGCTGGCGAGCCACGTCGTCGTAAATGCCCAAGCTCGCGAGCTCGTATGCCCGGACGTCGATAACCCTGATTCCCATAAATTCGAGGACTTTTTTGCGACGCGCGTCCTCGCGGGCTTGGTCGGGGTCGTCGTGAAACTGCGCCCCGTTGAACTCCAAGTCGATCTTGTATTGCGGCCAGTATTCATCGCAAACGTAGTGGCGCCGATGGGTCATGCGCTGCGCCTGCTTCCCAAGTTGAATGGGGTGGTTAAGCTTAGGTTTCTCGAAATGATAGCCGCCCATGGCGGGTTTCAGCGTATTGAGCAGCGCCATGCGGGTCTCCCAGGGCGAGGCGGAGCGCTCGAGCGCGTAACGCACTGCCAGTTTCGCTTTCGCCGTTCCGGGGCATGCGGGCATGCGTCCTATGAAAGCGGCGATTCTTTCGAGGTTTGTGAGCGGGTCGCAAAGCCGAATGGAATGGGACTCATCGAAAGAATAGATGGCGCACAACGTCATGACGAGGCCGATCAGCTCAACAAGCGAAAGAGACTGGGCTCGCTGCACAACCAGAAACTCCGGGGTCGTGCAAAACACGCCTTCGCCCAGCGGGAAAAATGAACCTGGAAGGATGGGGCCCGACCAAAGATGGGTGCGGAGGCTTTTCGTCCGGGTGCGCATCACGCCATCGGTCACGAGGACGTCGAGCGGCCCGTCGAGTGTCGGCAGCCTGCCCAAAGCATCGGGCGCGAGGGCGAGCAATTCGCTTTTGGCCGTAGTCAACGACGTGGAGCGAGTCGGCTTTCCCAAAGCTCGGGTGCCGCGGTTCACGAGGATGCGCTCGGCGCTTTTATGTGAAAGATAAATTGGCATTGCTTGAGAATAGCCCCCAAACCTTGCCGTTCAACCGCTCGAAGTGCATCAGAAATTGCAACTATATTCGACACTTTTTCTCTCGTATCCGACAGTTATTCCCCATTTTGCCGTCAGAACTTCCCCTCTTTGAGCAAGCTCCTGTCAGAACGGCTTGATAACGGAAGGATGGCTCGACTTTGCCAAAGGTTTCTGCGAAGGCAGGCGATTGAATTGGCAAGAATCCGGGGCTGTGGCACAGTTGGCGGCATTCGCCGACGGGCATTGCCCGGGCCATAACGAGAAAGACCCGGTCACAGGGCTTCGCGACCGGGAAGCCCTCGCTGTCCGGGCCGCCGCAGTGCCACAGCCCCGGATTCTTGCCAAAACCAGTTGCGAATTAGGCAATTAAGGCAGATAAGCGCCGCAGGCGTCAGATCATGCCGTCTCGATGGCGTGATCTGGCGTCTGTGGTGCCCGGGATTGCCCCGAAGCGAGAGCGCCGCGGCCTTCGCGCCGCAAGCGAAGCGTGAAAGCCGAGATCGGGTGCCGCAGGCGTCAGATCATGCCATCGAGGGTGCGCCAGGCCAGCTCGGCGCATTTGACGCGGGCGGGCATGCGGGAAATGCTTTCGAGCTCGTAGGCCTCGTCGAGATCTTCCTTCTCGTCATCGGTGAGCTCCTCGCCCTGGATCATCTTGATGAACAGGGCGCTCAGGCGCTTGGCTTCCTCGACGGTCTCGCCGGTGATGAGCTCGGCCATGATATCGGCGCTCGCCTGCGACACGGCGCAGCCCGAGCCGGTGAACGCGGCTTCCTCGATCGTCTGGCCGTCACCGGACAGGCGCAGCTTCAGTACCATCTCGTCGCCGCAGCTCGGGTTGATCCCCTCATGCTCGTGCGTGAAATCCTCAAGGTCGAACTTGTAATCGGGATGCGCGTTATGCTCCATCAGAGCCGCGGTGTATACGTTTGCGTTAGCCATGGAACATGCTCCAAACATGGTTGAGGGCGTCGACGAGACGGTCGATGTCGGTCGAATCATTATAGAACGCGAGCGACGCGCGGCAGCACGAATCGATGCCGAGGTGTGCGAGCAGCGGCTGGGCGCAATGGTGGCCGGCGCGAATGGCCACGTTGTCCATGTCAAGGATGCTCGCGACGTCGTGCGGGTGCACGGTGCAGACGTTGAAGCTGACAACACCGTGGTGCAGCGCCGGGTCAGACGGGCCGATGACGCGCACGAACTCGAGCTCGGACAGGCGACGCATCAGCTGAGCAACTAGCGCCTGCTCGCGCGCCTGCATCGCCTCGAAGCCGACGCTTTCGACATAGGTCAGCGCCGCGTCAAGCGCATAAATGCCCGCCGCGTCCTGCGTGCCGGCCTCGAACTTCTCGGGCACGGGCGCCCAGGTGGCGTCCTGCTCGGTGACGGAATCAATCATCTCGCCGCCCGTCAGGAACGGCGGCATCGCGTCGAGCAGCTCATGGCGGCCCCACAGCACGCCGATGCCCATCGGGCCGAACACCTTGTGCGCCGAAAACGCGAAGAAGTCGCAATCGAGGTCGCGCACGTCGACGGGGAAATGCGGCACCGACTGGGCGCCGTCGACGATCATCGTCGCGCCGAACTCGTGCGCGATCCTCCCCATCAGCTTGACGTCGTTGGCAACGCCGAGCACGTTCGACACATGGATGGCCGAGACGATCTTCGTGCGCGGACCGATCTTGGCGCGCATCTCGGCCTCGTCGATGAGGCCATCGGCGTTGGGATACATGTAAACGAGCTTCGCTCCCGTCGCGCGGCACGCCTGTTGCCACGGGATGAGGTTCGAATGATGTTCCATGATGGTGATGCAGACCTCGTCGCCCGGCTCGAGCACCGTCGGCGCAAACGAATGCGCCACGAGGTTAAGCGCCTCGGACGTGTTGCGGCAGAACACGACGTCACGCGCATCGACCTTCTCGTCCAAGCCGATGAAACGCGCCGTGTGCGCGCGGGCCGCGTTGATGGCCTCGGTCGCCTCGACCGACAGGCTATAAAGCCCGCGCAACGCGTTCGCGTTCATCTTCTCATAGAAGCGCTTCTGCGCATCAAGCACCACCTTCGGGCGCTGTGCCGTCGCCGCGCTATCGAGAAACGCGAGGTCAGCGTTGTGTGCCAACAGCGGGAAATCTTTCTTGTAAGGCGACTCCGCGAGCGCGGATGCCCGCGCGTTGCGCGCGTCCCATTCGGCGCGGCCCGCGTCGGTCAGCATGTCGGCACCGTGAAGTTTCCTATCGGGCATTGTTGATCACCTCAGGTTGAAGGCGGCGCTGATGCGCCGCGGGCGGGCAATAGCCTGCCCCTACGGAATAATCGCAAACAGGAGGCCACATAACTCATGCCTCCTCGTCGAACAGGGCGGCAAAGCCGGGGATCGTCGCTTCGCCGAGGCGAACAACGGCTTCGCGCGCGGCGGAGTCGGAGGCGTCGAGCGCGGCACCCTCCACCAGGGCGCCGACGAACATGCTCTCGGCCGCCTCGCGCGACAGGCCGCGGCTCGCGAGGTAGAACATCTGCTCATCGCGGACGTGGCCAATCGTGGCGCCGTGGTTGCCGGCAACGTCGTCCTCGTTGCAAAGGATGATCGGCACCGTCTTGTTGCGCACGCCATCATCCACGAGCAGGACCGTCTCGTTCTCGGAGCCCTGCGCGCCCTTCGCGCCGCGGATGAGGTCGATCGTGCCGCGCAGCGTCTTGCGGCTCTTGCCGGCGAGCACGCCGTTGGCCTGCAAGTCGCACTCGGTTTTCTTGCCATGATGGCGGACTATGTAGTTGAAATCGTGGACTTGCTCGTCACGGCCGAGGTAACGCGTTGCGATGTCGATGCGCGACGAATCGCCACGCAGGTCGGTCGCCAAACCGGTGAACGTCTGCGCCGCGCCGAGCACGGTCTGCGCCACGTCGATAGCCGCGCGCTCATCCGCGAACAGCCCCATGTCGTCGAGGTCGACCGCCGAGCCGACCAGCGCCTGCGTGCGCGCGACGCCCACTTTCGCGCCGACGCCCGCGAACACCCGCAGCGTCGTGCCGGTGAACGCGGCGTGCTCCGCATCGCCCGTTACCACGATTGACAAATTCACGACGCTGTCGGGGGCGGCGACCACGTCGATGGCAGCCGCGCTGAACGCCCCTTCGACAGCCTCGACTATCACCTGAGCGTCAACCTTTTGGCCGGCAGCAGCCTCGACGACGATGCATTCGCCTGCCGCGAAGCGCAGGAAGGCGGATGCCTCCTCGCCGATGCCCGTCTCGAACGCCACCGCAAGCGAGCGGGATTCCTCGATGGCCTCAGCATTCGCCTGGTAAGACGACTGAGCCGTGCCGCCATAGGTCGCGTCGGCCTCGGCAGCCAAGAACTCCGCACGCGCAGCGACCTCGGCCTCCGTCGGGGCCGGATGCTCCTTCTCCCAAGCGGCCTGCGCGTCTGCCAGCGCCGTTTCGAACGCGTCAGTTTCCGCGCGAAGCGCAGCGGCCCCGTTAACCGTGACGCGCGGCTCGACCGCAAGCCCGGCGGGAATCTCGATTTCCGTCTCATTCATGCGCAAATGATGCCAGGTCGGAGCCGGCATGGCATTCGCATGCTCGAACAGCATGGATTGCGTTTCCATTAGCCAATCGCTCCTTCCATCTCGAGCTTGATCAGGTTGTTCATCTCGACCGCATATTCGAGAGGCAGCTCCTTCGAAATCGGCTCGGCGAAGCCGTTGACGATCATCGCGCGAGCCTCCTCCTCGGAAATGCCGCGGCTCATCAGATAGAAAATCTTGTCGTCCCCGATGCGGCCGATCGTGGCCTCGTGCCCGATGTCGACGTTCTTGCAGCGGATATCCATCGCGGGAATCGTGTCGGAACGACTCTGGTCGTCGAGCATGAGCGACTGGCACGACACGGTGCAGCGCGAGCCCTCCGCCTGCGGCGTCGCGATTACCGACGAGCGGAACGTCTGGATGCCGCCGTCCTTCGAGATGCCCTTCGTCTCAACCGACGCCGCCGTCTCGGGCGCGCCGAGCACGACCTTGCAGCCGGTGTCGAGGTTCTGCCCGCGCCCGGCGAACGTGATGCCAGTGAACGACGACTTCGCGCGGCGGCCGGCCAGAATTGACATCGGGTAAAGATAGCCGACGTGCGACCCGAACGAGCCGGAAATCCACTCGATCTCGCCCTCCTCGTCGCAGCGGGCGCGCTTCGTGTTCAGGTTATACATGTTCTTCGACCAGTTCTCGATGGTCGAATAGCGCAGGTGCGCGCGCTTGCCAACGAACAACTCGACCGCGCCGGCGTGCAGGTTCGCCACGTTGTATTTCGGAGCCGAACAACCCTCGATGAAATGCAGGTCGGCGTCGTCTTCGACGATGATGAGCGTGTGCTCGAATTGGCCCGCGCCCTTCGCGTTCAAGCGGAAATAGCTCTGCAACGGATAATCGAGCTTCACGCCCTTCGGAACATAGACGAACGAGCCGCCCGACCAGACGGCGCCGTGCAGGGCCGCAAACTTGTGGTCGGTCGGCGGAATGAGCGTCATGAACTTCTCGCGGATGAGGTCGGCGTATTCGCCCTCGAGCGCTTCCTCGATGCCGGAATAGACGATGCCCATCTTCGCAGCGCTATCCTGCATCGAGTGATAAACGAGCTCGGAGTCGTATTGCGCGCCGACGCCCGCGAGGTAGCTGCGCTCGGCCTGCGGGATGCCGAGGCGGTCGAACGTGTCCTTAATGTTGTCGGGCACGCTCTCCCAGTCGGACTGCTGGTCCGTGTTCGGCTTAACATAAGTAACGATATTGTCCATGTCGAGGCCGTCGATGGACGGGCCCCAGTCCGACACGGGCATGGAATTGTAAATCTCAAGCGAACGCAGGCGATGCTCGAGCATCCATTCCGGCTCGTTCTTGCGCTCGGAGATCTCGCGCACGATGTCGGGCGTCAGGCCCGCGTCGAGCCGCTCGGCATCGGCGTCTTCGAACCGGAAGTCATAGATGCTGCGGTCGATGTCGTCGACCTGCGTGCGCCTCTTCCCCGATTCGGTGATGATTACGTTGTCTTCAGCCATGGCAGCCGCCTTAAGCCGTGTGCTCATAGCGCTCGAAGCCCGCCGCGTCGATCTCGTCGATGAGGCTCGACGGACCCTCGGCAACCATGCGACCGCCCACCATGACGTGCACGCAGTCAACGTCGAGATGCTCGAGAATGCGCGTGTTGTGCGTGATGATGAGCAGCGTGCCGTCGCAGGTTTCGTGATAGAGCTCCATGCCGCGAGAGACAACCGACAGCGCGTCGACGTCGAGGCCGGAGTCGGTCTCGTCGAGGATCGCGAGCTTCGGCTTAAGGAGGAGCAGCTGCAGCATCTCAACCTTCTTCTTCTCCCCACCCGAGAAGCCGACGCCGAGCTCGCGGTCGAGGTAGGCCGGATCCATATCAAGCGCGCCCGCAAGCTCCTGCAGGCGCTTGCGGAACTCCTTGTTCTTCATCTTCTCGTCGCGGGCATCCATCGTCGCACGAAGGAAGCTGCGCAGCGGCACGCCGGGAATCTCGACCGGTGCCTGAAAACTGAGGAACAGGCCCGCGCGGCTGCGCTTGTCGGTTGCCAGCTCGGTGATGTCCTCGCCGTCGAAGGTGATGGAGCCGCCGGTCAACTCGTAAGCCGGGTCGCCCATGAGCACGTGCCCGAGCGTCGACTTGCCGGCACCGTTCGGGCCCATGAGCACATGCACCTCGCCTTGGGGAACCTCCAGGTCGATTCCATGCAGGATGGTCTTCTCGTCGACCGCAGCAGATATGCCGCGGCACGAGAGCAACGCGTTACTCGTCATGTTGATTTCCTATTCTGTTGGTCGCGCACTGTTTTACGTGGATAGCATTACCGACATGCAGGAATAAGTCAAGTCGTTTACCTAGCAGATCGCTAGAGTTTCTCCATGAGCTCGTGTAGTACAATGGCGAAAACTCCGAGTGAACGAGGAAGCCATGCTTGTCACCACAAAAGGTCGCTATGCAATGCGGCTCATGACCTATATCGCCAGCTTTCCCGATCGGAAAGTCGCGCTGCGCGAAGTCGCGGAGAACGAGGGCATCTCGCTCAAATACCTCGAGCAGCTCGCGCATTCGCTTGTGGAAGCGGGGCTGTTGAAGAGCGTGCGCGGACATGGCGGCGGCTACCTGCTCGGGCGGGACGCGAAAGACATCAAGGCCGGCGACATCCTGCACGCCGCCGAAAGGAAAACGTCCCCGGTGTCCTGCCCCGCTCTCGAAGAGGGCGGTTCGTGTCCTCGCGAGAAACTGTGCACGACCATTGACTTCTGGGCTGGCCTCGACGACGTCATCGAGAACTACGTCGACAGCGTCACGTTGGCCGACCTGGCCGAATAGGAAAACATTTCCGCTCGCGCCTCTGCCGTCCCCCTTATCATCCTAGTTTTGCCGGGCGAGCTTCCTCCACGTGAGCGCGCTGCCACGGAACTTGTTGACGTCGAGATAATTGCCATAGCCCTTGATCCGCGCCGTGCTGGAATACTGATACATGGTTTCGCGCTTCCAATAGCCGATATCCCAATGAGTCGGACTCTTGACATAACCGTTGATGTATTCGTTCCGATAAAGGTATTGCGCGACCCAAAGCTTGTAGCTCGCGGCGACCGACGTCCAATCGTATTCCCACGTCACGCTCTGGCTTATGTAAATGAGCGGCCGCACGCCCGTCTTCTTGTAAACGGTGTCCATGAACTTCTTCGCCCATTTCACCGCGTTCGGCATGTTGAGCGCACTCCCCTCGAAGTCGAGGAACAGCACCGCCTTGCCAAGATAAGGCTTCACGTTATTGATGAAATGTGCCGCCTCTTTCGCCGCCGACCCAGGACAATAGTCCTCGCGCGCGTAATGGTAGAAACCGAGTAACTTGCCGTTCGCGAGCGCCTTGTCGGCCCACTGGCGGAAATAGGGATTGACGTAATCCGTGCCGCCCGTCGCTTTAATCACGACGAAGTCGGCCGCGACCTTCTTGATGTTGATGCCCGCCTGCCAACTGGCAATGTCAATGCCGTTCAGGGATTTCGACCCCTCCAGCTTGTTGAGCGTCGGATACTTCGTCGTGCCAGGCGCCTTCGAGCTCTTCTTGACGAGCTTGACCTGGAATGCGCAAAGGTTCTTCTTGTAACCGGTGCTGCCGGCCGCCGCGCCGTTCTTCGCCCAATCGAGCCAGCCGACCCCCTGGACATAAGCGCGGTAATACACGTTGTATTTCTTGGCGAGATCGCCCGTCAGCTTAATCTTCATCGCCTCGAGGCGACTGCCCGTCGTGCTTGCGTACGCGCCGTTTGCCTTCCACGCCTTCCAACCGCCCGCTTGGCTATAAGCGCTGTATTTCACGCCGCCGGCCAGGCTGCCTGCGTCGACCTTGACCACAAAACCGCTCAACCGGTTGTTCTTCTTGCCAGACGTCTGTCCGTCGTGCTTCCACACCTGCCAGCCCGTCGACTTGAAGCGAGATTCATACATGACGCCGACCTTGCTGGTCGACTTGCCAATCGCCTCTTCGGTTTTCGCAGAGAGCTTGACCTGGACGGCCAGGACGTTCTTCTTCTTGTTGATCGCCCCCGCGGTGCCGTTGTTCTTCGCCCACGCGCCCCAACCCGAACCGCTCATGTAAGCGCGGTAGAGAACGTCGTAATGCTGGGCGACTTCACCGGTCAGTTTGACGCGCACCGCCTCAACATATTGCGACGTAGGACTCGGCGCGCCGTCAACAGCAGCCTGCTGCCAACCCGAAGCGCGCGCATAGAGCTGATATCGGATGCCACCCGAAAGCCCCTGCAGTCCCGTGAGCGCGAGACCTATTCCGGTCATGCCCTTACCGCTCACGTCGCCGACCGTGGTCTCGGTGGTCCATTCGCTCCACCCTTGGCCCTGCGTTTTAGCGCATCTGATGATGCCCACGCCCTCGTAAACCACCTGGGCCGGCACGTTCGCGCCCTCGCCTCCATCGACGTCCTGGGTGATCAAGCGCGCATCCGCCTGGCAAAACGGCGCGAGCGCAAGTGACGCGAAAACGATGAACGCCACAAGCACTGCTTCAATTCGGCGGACAACAAAGGAATGCATAAGGAACCGACTTTCTGCGATTGAGCTGCTATTAGTGAGTTAACACCACATTTTATCATGCGAAAATGGAGCCTTCGTGAGACGTTACCTGGCCAAGGCAACCGGTTCGGGGCCGGGAAGCGAGGCAACGGGGCCGAACCGGTTGCCTTGTGCGCGCTGATTACCCCTCGAGGGCCTCGGAGGTCTCGAGCCAGACGAGTTCGAGCTCCTCAAGCTGTTGTTGCAGGTCGTTGATTTCCGCTTGAATGTCACCGAGAGCCTGGTAATCGGTGGGATCGGCTTCGTGCAGGCGCTGCGTCGCGTCGTCGATCTTGCCTTGCAGCGTGTTCATCTTGCGCTCGGTTGATTGCAGCGTCTTCTTCAAGGCGCGCAGCTCCTGGTTCGAAAGGCCCGTCGCGGGCGCCTTGGGCTCGCTCGGCACCTCCACGGACGCCTCGGACTGCTGGCGAGCCGCTTCGGCAAGCTTCAGGTATTCGTCGACGCCGCCGGGAAGGTGACGCAGGCGCCCGTTCAAGATGGCGTATTGGTTGTCGGTGACGCGTTCCATGAGGAAGCGGTCGTGCGTGATGAGCAGCAGCGTGCCCGGCCAGCCGTCGAGCAAATCCTCGACTGCGGCGAGCATGTCGACATCGAGGTCGTTGCCGGGCTCGTCGAGGATGAGCACGTTAGGCTCCTCGAGCAGGACGAGCATGAGCGCGAGGCGGCGCTTCTGGCCACCCGACAGATCGCAGACCGGCTCGTTGAAGTCAGGCTTCGAAAAGCCGAGGCGTTCGAGCAGCTGCTTGGGCGTCTGGTCTTTCCCGTCGAGCATGACCGCATGCCCGAAGCGACTGATGACCTCGCGCACGCGGTCGGTTCCGAACTGGGTCAGCTCGTCGAGATGCTGCGAGAGCACGGCGAACTTGACCGTCTTGCCCACCTTGACGAACCCGCTCGTCGGCTTGATCTTCTTCTGGATGAGGTTGACGAGAGTCGTCTTGCCGGCGCCGTTCTCGCCGACGATGCCGATGCGGTCGCCGGGGCCGATGAGCCACTCGACCCGGTCGAGCACGACATGGTCGCCGAACTTTACCGTCACGTTCTTCACGTCGACGACCTGCTTGCCGAGACGTGCGACGGCCATGCGCTTGAGCTCGAGCTCATCGCGCAGCGGCGGCACGTCGGCAATAAGCTCCTGAGCCGCTTTCACGTGAAACTTCGGCTTCGTCGAGCGTGCGCGGGCCCCGCGCGAAAGCCAGGCGAGCTCGCGGCGCAGCTTGTTCTGACGCCGCTCCTCGGTCACGCGCGCCACGCGCTCGCGCTCGACGCGCTGCATGATGTAAGCCGAGAACCCGCCTTCGAACGGCTCGATGCGGCGGTCGTGAACCTCCCACATGCTCGTGCAGACCTCATCGAGGAACCAACGGTCGTGCGTCACGACGAGCAACGCGCCCTGGCCGGGACGCCAGCGCTCCTTCAAGTGCTGCGCGAGCCAGTTGATCGAGCGGATGTCGAGATGGTTCGTCGGCTCGTCGAGCATGATGACATCGTGGTCGCCCACAAGCAGACGCGCGAGGTCGACGCGGCGACGCTGACCGCCCGACAGCGTGCCGACTTGCTTGTCCCAGGGAATGTCACCGACGATGCCCTCGAGGATCGCGCGGATGCGCGCGTCGCCAGCCCATTCATATTCCGGCCGGTCGCCGACGATAGCACGGCCGACCGAGTCGTCGTCATCGAGCTGATCGGTTTGCCCGAGCACGCCCACGTCGACGCCGTTCGTGCGGATCACGCGCCCTTCCTGCGGCTCCAACGCACCGGAGAGCAACGCGAGCAATGTCGATTTGCCATCGCCGTTGCGCCCGACGATCCCGATGCGATCGCCTGCGTCGACGCCGAGCGACACCCCGTCGAGAACCATCTTCGACGGGAATTCAACCTGAGCTTTTTCGCAGCCGAGAAGAAACGCCATGGCTAAGACAGGGCAGAGCAGAGAGCGTCGAGGAGGGAGATGGCGTAATGCTGCATCGACCGCGCTTCGCCGGCGTCTTCCCACATCCTGCCAGGCAGCTCGACGATGACGCGCGGGCGCGGCTTGCGGCACGCGGTCTCGATCGCCGGCTTCATGCGCAGGGCGAGCGTGTCGTCGGGATCGAACGCGACGCGGGGCACACGCGCGTCCGCCGTGTTCTCTTCCGGCAGCGTAATGTGCACGAGCAGCATGTTCTCGTCGGGCGGCACGAGCAGCGAGTCGGCGCTCACGACCTTCGATGCCGGATTCGTTGCGAGCGACAGGTTCGACATGCGCGATGCGACGCCGCGCGTGAACTCGTCGGTGCCGAACAGGCAGAGCGCATGCCTCTCGAGAACATCGGCCACGCGCGCGAACCCGAGGTTCAGCTGCATGGCCATCGGCTTCTTGCCTTCCCATGAATGATGCAGGTTGCGAATCGCGGCGAACGTGTAGGCGCCGACGATGCCGTCCGACGGCAGGCCCATGTTGCGCTGGAACTTACGCACGCCGTCTTCCGTGTGCGCACCGAAGATGCCGTCCTCGCGCCCGCTCGAGAAGCCGAGCGCGCCGAGCGCCTGCTGGAGCTCAAGCACGTCATGCCCATGGAAATAAGGCATGCGCAGGTAAAGCGTGCGATCACCGAGATGGTAAGACGCGTCGACCAACGCCGACCACGTGCGCTCGTCAACCTCGTCACCGGGCTCGAGGCCCATCTTCTCGCGGAAACGATGCACGGCCGCCGCCGTCACGTCGCCGAAAATGCCGTCGATTGCGCCCTCTTGCAGATAGCCGATTGTGACGAGGCGGCGCTGGACGTCCTCGACGGCAGCGCCCTTGTCGCCCAGACGAATTACATCCATCGCCATCATTTACTTCAACCTGCTTACGAACCAGTCCGCCATGGAAATGAGCAGCTCGCGCGCGGGCGACGGGTCAATCATGTCGACCAGGCGGTTCTTCGCGATGCTCGTGAGGTTCTCCGCGTAGTTGCGGGCATATTCGATGCTGCCGGCCTTGTCCATGAGACCGACCGCCTCTTCGAGCACCGCCGGGTCTTTCGCGTGCGATGACAGGATCTCGACGAGACGCGCGCGGTCGGCGCCCTCGAGATTCTGCAGCGCATGCACCACCACGAGCGTCCGCTTGCCCTCGGTGATGTCGTCGCGGAAGCCCTTCTTGGTGCTCTCGGCCTCGCCGATAAGGTTAAGCAGGTCATCCTGGATCTGAAACGCGAGCCCCGTGTCGAGGCCGTAATTGCGCAGACCCTCGATCTGCGTCTCGGTGCCACCGCCGATGATCGCGCCGATGGCGAGCGGCACGGCGCCGGAATAGTGCGCCGTCTTGCACGTCGCCATCACGAGGTAGTCCTCGGGCGTGATGTCATAGCGCCCGTCGCGCGCCCAACCGATGTCGAGCGCCTGGCCTTCGATCGTGCGGCGCGTCATGTCGATGAGCTCGGTGACGACGCGGACCTTCGTGGAATCGTCGAGATCGGGATCCTTAATCACGGTGCCGTTGACGAGCTGCAGGCCGAGGTCGCCCATGTTGATGGCCAACCCCGTGCCTTCCGTGAGATAGAGGCACGGCTCACCGCGGCGCAGCTCGGCCTCGTCGGCGATGTCGTCGTGGATGAGCGCCGCCGTGTGGAAGTGCTCCATCGCAGCCGCGGCGCTGATCGCGCGCTCCGGCTCGCCGTCGACGGCCAGGCACGCCACGAAGCAGATGAACGGCCGATGGCGCTTGCCGCCGTTACGGCTGAACTCGAGCAGCGGCTCGTAGAGATATTTATCCATGTCGGGATGCGAACCCTTGGGGATATAGGCATTCACCAAATCGCCCATGCGCGCGGCATAACGGTCGAGGTATTCCTCGAAGCTCTTGGGTTCCTCGCCGGCCGCAATCAACTCGCTGAAGTCAGGGATCATGACATTACTCCTGGGACGGTTTCTTATCTGTTCATGATAGCAAACGGGCGGCCATAGCGGCCGCCCCTACAAACGATATGCACCAGCGCTCTAGCCGAAGATCGCGAGCATGAAGCCAGCAGCGACAGCCGAGCCGATGACGCCGGCGACGTTCGGGCCCATGGCGTGCATGAGCAGGAAGTTGCTCGGGTTCGCCTTCGCGCCCTCGGTCTGCGAGACGCGCGCGGCCATCGGGACGGCGGACACGCCGGCCGAGCCGATGAGCGGGTTGATCTTGCCGCCGGACAACTTGCACATGATCTTGCCGAGCAGCAAGCCGCCAAATGTGGCGAACTCGAACGCGAGCAGGCCGAGCACGATGATGCCGACCGTCTCGAGCGTGAGGAAACGGTAATAGACCGCCGTCGCGCCGACCGACACCGACAGGAAAATCGTCACGATGTTCATGAGCGCGTTCTGCGCCGTGTCGGACAGGCGGTCGGTGAGGCCCGACTCGCGGAACAGGTTGCCGAGCATCAGGCAGCCGAGCAGCGGAGCGACCGACGGAAGGAGCAACACAACGAAAATCGTCACCACGATGGGGAAGATGATCTTCTGCTTCTTCGAGACGGGCTTGAGCTGCTCCATCTTGATCTTGCGCTCTTTCTCCGTCGTCATCAGGCGCATGAGCGGCGGCTGGATAAGCGGAATGAGCGCCATGTAAGAGTAAGCCGCGATGGCGATCGGCGCGAGGTAGTCGGGCGCGAGCTGCGACGTCAGCCAGATGGCCGTCGGGCCGTCAGCGCCGCCGATGATGCCGATCGAGGCCGCGACGTTCGGCGCGAAGCCGAGCACCGTGCCGGCCAGCAGGAACGCGGCGAAGATGCCGAACTGCGCCGCCGCGCCGAGCAGCAGCGATTTCGGGTTCGCGAGCAGCGGACCGAAGTCGGTCATGGCGCCGACGCCCAAGAAGATGAGCGACGGGTAGATGCCGGATTTCACGCCGATGTAGAGGATGTCGAGCAGACCGCCTTCGTGGAACACTTCGGCGATGCCGATCTGCGTGTTCGGGTCGGTGCTGATGTAGGCATCCCAGATTTCGGGGTGGTAAAGGTTCGAGCCCGGAAGGTTGGTGAGTAGCATGCCGAACGCAATGCCGACGAGCAGCAGCGGCTCGAACTTCTTCACCAGGCCCAGGTAGAGCAGCACGAGCGCAATCACGATCATGATCGCCTGACGCCAGTCGGCGACCAGCATGTAAAAGCCGGACGTCGCCCAGAGGCTGCCGAGAATGTCGATTGCTTTATCCATGAAGCCGACCCCGCCTTAAATCACGATGAGCGCGTCGCCGGTGGAAACCATCTGGCCGACGGAGGCGACGATCTGCTGGACCGAGCCGTCGCACGGAGCGGCGACCTCATTTTCCATCTTCATGGCCTCGATGACGAGCAGGACGTCGCCGGCCTTCACCGAGTCGCCCTGGTTGACCTTGATGGACAGGACGTTGCCCGGAAGCGGCGCCTCGACCGTGGTGCCGGAAGCCGTGACCGTCGGAGCGGCAGCGGCGGGCGCGGCAGCCGGAGCGGCAGCGGGCGCAGCCGCAGGAGCGGCGGCCGGAGCCTTCGCCTCGTATTCGTCGAGGATCATTGCCTCGCCCTCTTCGACCTCGACTTCATAGGTCTTGTCTTTTAGCGTTACAACGTATTTCATTTACTTCACTTCCTTGATGGAGATGAACCGCAGCTCGTTCAGGGGCTTCTTCAGTTCGTCGGCAACGATGGCCATGACCATGGCGGCGTCGCGCGGGTCGGTGTCATAGAGCTTCAGGTCGCCGGCTGTGCCGGGTGCGAGCGGCTTGCTGGCCGTCGCGGCAGCGCCCTCGACCGTAGCCGCGGCGGGCTCGGCCTTCTTCGGCTCCCAGGTCATCAGCTTGATAACCGCGATGAGCAGCGCAAGCGCGAAGAACACGACGCAGATGCCCATGACGGAATAAAGCACGTAATCTCCGATGGTGAGAGTGACGCTTGCTGCATCCATTAGTCTTCCACCTTCTTGATGCTATAGGACACGCATTGTTCTTCGCGGTCCTTGCGCGCCGCGAAGAACTTCTCTGCGACCTGCGGGAACGCGATGTAGCTCAGGACGTCTTCCTCGCAACGGGCCGTGTCGCCGAGCTCTGCTTGCGCCTTCTCGAACGTGTCGGTCGGCAGCGTGTCGGCATAGCGGCCCTCGATCGGCTTCTCGCCGTCGAGGATCTGCTCGCGGATCTCAGGATTGATCGGCGCGGGCGTGCGGCCATATTCGCCGCGGCAGTAAGCCTTGATCTCGGCGCCCACGTTCTTGTAGCGCTCGCCGGCGAGCACGTTCTGCACAGCCTGCGTGCCCACGAGCTGCGACGTCGGGGTGACGAGCGGCGGGAAACCGAGGTCCTCGCGGACACGCGGCGTCTCGCGAAGTGCCTCCTCGAACTTGTCGGACGCGCCGAGCATCTCGAGCTGCGAGAGCAGGTTCGACAGCATGCCGCCCGGAATCTGGTAGTTCAGGCACTGCGTGTCGGTCGTGAGTGAAATCGGGTTCAACGTGCCGTCCTCGATGTATTTCGCGCGGATCGGCTTGAAGTAATCGGCGATCTCATAGAGCGTCGGCTCGTCGAGCTCGACTTCGTAACCGAGCTCGCGCAGCGCGACGGCCAGCGTCTCGGTCGCAGGCTGCGACGTGCCGCCCGAGAACGGCGAGATCGCGGTGTCGATGACGTCCGCACCGGCCTCGACCGCCTTGAGGTAGGTCATGAACGCGGTGCCGGTCGTCGAGTGCGTGTGCACGACGAGCGGCAGGTCGACGGCGTCTTTGATGGCGCTGACCAGCTCGTAAGCCTCTTTCGGCGTCATGATGCCGGCCATGTCCTTGATGCAGATGGTCGAAACGCCCATCGCCTGCATCTCCTTGGCGAGCTTGACATAAGCCTCGTTCGTGTGGACGGGGCTCGTCGTGTAGGAAATCGCGCCCGACGCCATCGCGCCCTCCTCGACGGCAGCCTCGGTGGCGACCTTCAGGTTCTCCACGTCGTTGAGCGCGTCGAAGATGCGGATGATGTCGATGCCGTTGCGCACGCTCGCCTTCACGAAGCGGCGCACGACGTCGTCGGAGTAATGCTTGTAACCCAGGATGTTCTGGCCACGCAGAAGCATCTGCAGCTTCGTGTTCGGCACCGCCGCACGGATCTTGCGCAGGCGCTCCCACGGATCCTCGTTCAGAAAACGCAGGCAGACGTCGAACGTCGCGCCGCCCCAGCACTCGAGCGAGTAATATCCCGCCTTGTCGAGCGCGCCCAGAATGGGCTCCATCTCATCGAAAGCCAGGCGTGTCGCAATGAGGCTCTGCCCCGCGTCGCGCAAGACGGTTTCGGTGAATCCGATCTTACGATTGGCCATACCATCCCTCCGGTTGTCTTACTGGAATAGAACAGATGGATTGTAAGTCAGATGGCGGCAGCTCGCCTGTCGTGAACGAAAAAGACACAGTGCGAAACGGGGAACGGCAACGGGGCGGGCAATGGGACGCCGCCGCGGGATTTGCGGGCGGGCAATAGCCCGCCCTTGCGGGGGTGTCCCGGGTTGACGTAGGGGCGGGCTATTGCCCGCCCTTGCGGCCTTACTGGTCGATGTGGGTGCGAGGATCGCGGAGGTCGTTGGGGGCGACGCGAATCTCACGGAAGCCGAGGTCGATGAGCTTCTCGGCGGTGCGCCATGCGGGCGCGATGTCGTCGTGCTCGGCGCAATAAGCGAGCGCGTGCACGAGCGTCACGTTGTGGATGAAATCGCCCATCGTGTCGACGTCGGGAATCGGCGGGAGCCAAAGCGCCGGCAGGCCGAGATCGCGGGCCTTCGCGATGTAGGCCGGCAGCACGGTAAGGCCGTCGGCGTTGTAGAACACGCCCGAGTGGTCGAAGGCGGTCTCGCGCGTCCAGCCGACGACCGAGACGCCCATCTCCTGGTCGGGCGCAAGCACGATGCCGCCGCCTTCGATGCCGTCAAGGCGGTGGAGCTGCTCGAAGCCGAACTTCACATCGGCCTTCGTGAGCGCGGGCATGTCAGCGCCCATTGACAAAATGCAATCGGAACCGCGCTCCCAGCACTGCGCGAACGCGTGGTTGTAATGCTCGTCGAAACTCGCGCCCTCGTCGGCGATGACGGCGACCGGGCGAGAGAAGCCCTCGGCGTCGAGCAGCGACCGCATGGCCGGCACGTTCTCGGCCGGCGCCGTGGAGACGACGAGCTCATACTCATCGCTTCCGCCGGCTTCGCGTTGCAGGTCATCGAGCGCCGCGCAAATGATCTCGACCACGTCGAGCAGCATGCACTCGTAAAGCTCGCAGGCCGTCTCGGGCGGGAACATGCCGTCTTTCAAGACGCTGAGACGCGTCTTGACGAGGCCCACTTCGGGCAACTTCGAGAACAGAAGCGCCGTGTTCTTGCGGGCAGCCATGCTATTTCGCCGCCTTCTTCTCGGTCGCGGGCCCATTGTCGAGGGCCTTGGCGAGCGGCTCCATACGGCGCTCGATTTCCTCGAGCTGGTTGGCGATGTTCGTCAGCTCGGCGGCGACGTCGAGGCCCTTGATCTCGGCGACCGCCTTGTATTTCAGGTCATGCTCAAGCGACGCCCAATAATCCATCGCAACGGTGCGAATCTGCACCTCGACCGGCACCATCTCCTTGCGGTCCATGAAGTAAACCGGGATGCGCACGATGGCGTGGAGGCTGCGGTATCCGTTCGGTTTCGGGTTCTCGATGTAGTTCTTGACGCGCACGACCTCGAGGTCGTCCTGGCGGCGCAACAAGCCCATGAGGCTCTTCACGTCGAGGACGTAAGAGCAGATGACGCGCACGCCGGCGACGTCCATCAGGTATTCCTCAAGGTTGCTGATCGTCGGCTCCTTGCCGTAGCGCAGGAGCTTGTCATAGATGCTGATCGGCGATTTGATGCGGGACTCGATGTGGTGGATCGGGTTGCGGTTGCGGCGCAGCGACAAATCGCGGTCGAGGATCTCGAAGCGCACGACCATCTCGCGCATCGCGGCTTCATACTTCTGCAAGATCGAGTGCATCTCGGTCGTGAACTCTTCGTAGCGGTCGAGCGCATCGGCGTCGATGTAAAGCTCTTGAGTCGAGCCCTTCACCAACGTCTCGCTGCTCGGAATGATCTTCCACGACGCGGCGCGGACGGCACCGGTCGGCGTTACGCGAAATCCGCTGTCTGCTGCGTTCATGTGACTCCTCGTTCTCTACTCGTCCCGCTTGGCGGCTTGCCAAGCGGCTTCCATCTCGTCAAGCGAGAGGTCTTCGACGGTGCGACCCTGCGCCCAAGCCGCCTCTTCGACGCGCGCGAACCGGCGGCGGAACTTGGCGTTCGACGCGCGCAGGGCGCTTTCCGCATCGATGCCCATCTTGCGCGCAACGTTCACGAGCGCGAACAGCAGGTCGCCGAACTCGAGCTCGACATCGTCAACCGATGGAACGCCTGTCGTTCCATCGCGCAACACTTTGCCGTCGGGCGTCTTCGGCGCGGCAGCATAGGCTTCTTCCAGCTCGGCGCGCTCTTCGGCGACCTTGACCCACACGTCGTCGAGCGTCTCCCACTCAAACCCGGTCGCAACCGCCTTGCGCGAGATCTTCTGCGCTTGCAGCAAAGCCGGAAAGTGCATGGGAACGTCGTCGAGCAGGTGCTTGTCGCCGGCGGCTTCGGCATCGGCCTTTTCCGCGAGCTTCACCCGCTCCCACAGGTCAGCGACCTCGTTCGCGTTCTCGGCGCGCACATCGCCGAACACGTGCGGATGGCGGCGGATCATCTTCTCATCGATCGTCGCGCACACGTCGTCGATCGTGAACTCGCCCGCATCGGCCGCAACCTGGCTGTGAAGCACCACCTGGAGCAGCACGTCACCGAGCTCCTCGCGCAGATGGTCGGGGTCGCCGGCCTGAATCGCGTCAAGCGCTTCGTAGGACTCTTCGATCAGGTAATCGCCCAGCGAAGCGTGCGTTTGCGCACGGTTCCACGCGCATCCGCCGTCGGGCGAACGCAACTGGGCAACCGTGTTCACGAAGCTATCGAATGCCGGATGCGCGGCTTCGGTCATCGAGCAATCCCTTCCGCATTGTTCAGTCTGAAGTATATACTAACGACGATGATCACCCTGCTTGAAACACTCGACGACTCCCGGCTCGACGCTTACGCTCGGCTTACTGACGTGCAGCTTCGATCGCGGCTTGAGCCGGAGCGCGCCGTATTCATCGCAGAATCGGTGGAAGTAATAGACCGGGCGCTCAACGGCGGGATGCAGCCACTGTCGATGCTCACGGCCGAGAAGTTCTTGCCGCAAATCGAGGGCGTCGCCGAGAAGCTGTGCGCTGCAAATTCCGAGGCGCCCGTGTTCGTGCTGCCCGAAGACGAGATGCGGAAGCTGACGGGGTTCGAACTGACGCGCGGGGCGCTCGCGGCGTTTCGGCGGCCGCTGGAGCAAGCGGTCGCCGACGTGCTGCGCGATGCGCGGATCGTCGCCGTGCTCGAAGACATTCGCAACCACACGAACGTCGGCGCTGCGTTTCGATCGGCTGCAGCGCTTGGCGCTGATGCAGTGCTCGTCTCGCCCGCATGCTATGACCCGCTTTACCGCCGCGCGGTGCGCGTGTCGATGGGAACCGTGTTCCAGGTGCCGTGGGCGCGCATCGGAAGCGACCCGCACGATTGGGCGCGTGACGGCGTGCCTCAACTGCACGAGCTCGGGTTCGCCGTCGCGGCGATGGCCCTCTGCGACGACTCGATCTCACTCGACGATCAGCGGCTGAAGGAATGCGAAAAACTCGCGTTCGTGTTCGGCACGGAGGGGACAGGGCTTTCGCAGCGCACAATCGAGCGTTGCGATTGGACCGTGCGCATCCCCATGCATCACGGCGTCGACTCGCTCAACGTCGCCGCCTCAACTGCCGTTGCGTTTTGGGAGTTTCGACGCTAGGAATGTAACGCTCGTCGACGACGAGCGTTACATCGGGCGGGCAATAGCCCGCCCCTACGTCGGGCGGGGCGGGCGATGGAGGGCGCTGTGTTTATTCGTAGTCGGCTTTGAGGGCGGCCCAGGCTTTGCGGGAGTTGCGAATGGTGTCGGGGCTCACGCAATAGCCGGCGCGCGCCCAGCCGGGGGCGCCGAAGCAGTCGGAGTTCACGAGCAGCAGGTCGTGCTCGCGCGCCTTGTCGCAGAACGCCTGCGAATCGGGCTCGAGCGCCTTCACCCACAGGTAAAACGCGCCGTCGGGCTGGATGTATTCATAGCCGAGGTCGTCCATGATGCCCGTCAGGATCGCGCGATTCTCAGCATAGGCCTCAACGTCGGTCGGGCAGTCGATGCACGTCTCGATGACGCGCTGCATAAGCACCGGCGCGCAGATGAAGCCGAGCGCGCGGCCCGCACCGCCGACGGCTGCGGCGACGTCCGCCGCGTTGTCCATGCGATCGCTCGAGTAAACATAGCCGATGCGCTCGCCCGGCAGCGACAGGCTCTTCGCCCACGAATAGCACACGATGGTGTCTTTGTAATAGTTCGCCGTGAACGGCACCTCAGCGCCATAGGTGATCTCACGGTAAGGCTCGTCGCTGATGAGGAAGATCTGGTGGCCGAGCTCGGCTTCCTTCTCCTCCAGCATCGCCGCGAGCGCCTTGATGTTCTCCTCGGTGTAGCTGCAGCCGACCGGGTTGTTCGGCGAGTTGATGACCACGGCCGCCGTCTTCTCGTTGATGGCCGCGCGCAGCGCGTCGATGTCGAGCTGGAAGTCCGTGGGCCGCATGGGCACCTCAACGCACGTGCACTGGGCCGACTCGATCATCACTTTATATTCGGTGAAGTAAGGCGCGTTCACGATCACCTCGTCGCCGGGATGCGTGATGGCGGCCGTCGTGATGTAAAGCGCCGCCGTCGCGCCGGCCGTGAGGTAGACCTGGCCAGCCGTCGCCTCGATGCCGAAGCGGCGACGCAGGTTGTCAGCGACCGCCTGACGCGCGCTCTCGAGGCCTGCGGCCATCGTGTAAGCGTGCAGCTGGTCGGCTGGCTCCTCCAGCAGCTCGGCGATGCGCTCGCGCACGGCGGCCGGCGCAGGAATCGACGGGTTGCCAATCGACAGGTCGAACACGTTCTCCTCGCCGATCTCGGCCTTGCGCTTCAGGCCATAGGCATATTGGACACGAATCGGGTTGGGCTGCTTCCCCAGCCCAAGCATTCTCTCGTTAAGCATGAAGTTCCTTTCAGGTTCGAGACAACAGCGTTGGCGGACCGGGCGGGCAATAGCCCGCCCCTACGGACCCCGCGGATCGGGCAGGCTATATCCTTAGTCTTGCGGGTGGTTCTCGAGGGTTTCGGGGCGGATGACCAACACGTCGCACTCGACGTTGCGAATCAGGTTGGTCGAGACGCTGCCGACGAAGGCATACTTGATGTTCGACAAGCCGCGAACGCCGCAAATCACCAAGTCGGGCTCATAGGGCTTGATAAGCGTGTCGATGAGCGTCTCGGCAACGCGGCCGGCGCGCACCTGCAGGTCGATCGACGGGATGCACTCGTCGTTGCGCGCACGGTCGAAGTAAGCCTTCATCGACTCCTCAATGCGTTCGCGACCGTCGTCAGTCAGCGCAGCGAAGTCGATGCCGTTCGCCTCATAGGGCACCGAGTCGATGACGTGCCCGAACAGCACCTCGGCGTTGTTGTCGTGCGCAATCGAAAGCGCGCGGCGAACGACCGCCTCTTGAGTTCCCGCACCATCGAGTGCCGCGAAGATCTTGTTGTAGCGAGCCATTTCAAACCTCCTGAACGAGAGTTCTTAACAGCTAGATTGTAACGCTACATACTCGACAAGCGCTCGGGCGAAACTGACAGGTTCTCGTCTCCCGCGTGCGGCGCTTCTTCCAGCTTCTCCTCGACGAAACCGGGGTTCAACGCTCGCTTCGCTTCTTTCACGGCACGCTTCTTCGCCTTCTTCTGCGCCGAGCCCGTGTCGTTGCCGGCGAGCCGCGCCTCCAACTTTCCGACGAGCTTGGCAAGCGGGATGGTGAGCACCAGATAGAAGATGGCCGCCACGATGTAGGGCGTGATCGAGCCGGTCGAGGCAACGATCGTCTTCGCATACATGACGATTTCCATCACGCCGACGGCCGCGAGCAGCGACGTGTCCTTGTAAAGCAGGATGAACTCGCTCGTCATCGTGGGAAGCACGCGGCGAATCGTCTGCGGGATGATGACGTAAGCCATCGTCTGCGCGGCGTTCATGCCGAGCGAGCGAGCCGCCTCGAACTGACCCTTCGAGATCGACTGGATGCCGGCACGGAAAATCTCGCACTGGTAAGCCGCCGAGTTCAACGCGAGCACGATGACGCCCAGGATGAACGGCGGAATCTGAATGCCCGCGAGCGGCAAACCGAAGAACGCGATGTAAATCTGCAGGAACACGGGCGTGCCGCGAACGACGTTCACGTAAATCGAGCCGATGGCGCGGAAGACGCGCAGCTTCGACATGCGCATGAACGAGAACATGAGGCCGAACGGAATCGCGAGCGGGAACGCGACGAGCACGATCGCGAGCGCCATGAGGAAGCCGTTGAGAACGACCGGGAAGCTCGACACGAGAATCGGCGGGTTGAAGAACAGGCGCAGGAACTTGTTCGAGTTCCACGCCTTGACCCAATCCTGCTCCTCGAGCGATTTCGCGAGCTGCTCGGTCGGCGACGTGACCGTCACCTCGATAACCGGGATGTCGGAAATCTCCTGCGTGCTGCCATCGGCAAGCTCATAGGTCCCCGTCAACTGCATGTCGCCACCCGACACGGGGAACGCGACGCCATAAACCTCGATGCGGAAATAGCCGCCCGGGGTGGTCGGCTCGTCGAACGTGCACACGAGCGACTGGCCGTCGGCCGCGAACTCGCACTTCACCTTCTCGCGCGTCATCAGGTCGGCGCCCGTCAGAAGCGTGAGCTTCGCATCATCGACCCCGAACGTGGCGCCCTCGGGCAGCGTGAGCGTGATGCCCTTGAGCGACTCGCCCTCGTCCGCCTGGCCCTCCCACGTGATGCGCGTCTCCACGCCACCGAGCACTTCGCTGCCCGTGTCGGCGTTCGGTCGCGCCGTGCACTTCGCCGTGCTCAGCGCGTAGGCTGCCTGCGTATAGCTCGACATGACGAGAACCGCCAGCAAGAACATCGCCACAGCGATGTCGGCGATCCGCCACTTCCGCGTTTTCATGAACCCCATATTCAACTCCATCAAAAAAGAAACCTTCCCGCTGGTGCGGGAAGGTTTCATTATAGCTATTTGCAGCTCAGTCTACAGATATTGCTCAATCAGCTTGTCGATCGTGCCGTCGGACTGGAGCTTGGCGAGGGCCTTGTTGATGGCCTCGGTGAGCGCCTTGTTGTCCTTGCTCACGACGAGGGCATATTCCTCGCCCGTCGCGATGGACTTCACGACTTCGGCGTCCTGGTAGGCGTCGGCGAGCATCTTCTGCACGACCGCGAGGTTCGTGCACACGGCGTTGGCCTGGCCGGACTGCATCGCAGCGAAGGCGTCGGTCGAGTTGCCGTAAGGCTGCGCGGTCGCGTTCGGATAGTTCTCCTCGACATAGGCCTCGCCGCTCGTGCCGGACTGGACGGCGATGACGACGCCTTCCTTGTTCAGCTCGGCATCGGCGTTGGCGGACGTGATGGCGCCGCCCTTCATGACCGCGATGGCCTGGTCGTCGATGTAGTAGGTGTCGGTGAAGTCGATCTCCTTGGCGCGCTCGGGGTCGACCGTAAAGCCGGAAATGCCGGCGTCAGCCTGGCCGCCGGAAGCGATAGCCGGGATGATGGCGTCGAACTGCAGCGTCTTGAACTCAGCCTTGAGGCCCATCTCCTTGGCGACGGCCTTGGCGATTTCAATGTCGAGGCCGACATATTCATTGCCCTCGAGGTTCTCGAACGGCGGGAAGTCCGGCGACGTCGCGAACGTGATGGTGCCATCGGTGAGCAGCTTCGGCTCAGCCGACGCGGCAGACGAGCTGGCAGACGTGCTCGAGCTCGCGGCACTGCTGCTCGACGAAGCGCCCTGCGAGCAACCGACGAGCGCCAAAGCGGCCACCATGACCGCAGCGGCAACAACTGCAAGATACTTCTTCATGGGATTCTCCCTTTCTCCCTCCCTTTGCGCTTTTGCGCACGTGCATAAGATAGCACGATTAGCGGGCGTGTGCCTTTACGCGCGATGATCGGGCGGGCAATAGCCCGCCCCTACGTCAACCTACGGCGCATCCCCGCGGCCGTAGGGGCGGGCTATTGCCCGCCCGGCAGCATTATTCGCTTCGCAAGGCCTCCACCGGGTCCTTGCGGCTGGCGGAGCCGGAGGGAATGAGACCGGCAATGAAGGTGAGGAAGACGCTGATCGCGACCAGGATGACGGCGGCGTTCACCGGCAGGAGCGCCACGTTCGGCACGTTGAACAGCGTGTCCACGATGATGTTCGCCGGGATGCACCCAAGCGCCGTCACGCCGACGCCGAGCAGACCGGCCACCAGGCCCTCGATGACCGTCTCGGCATTGAACACGTGCGAGACGTCGCGCTTCGACGCGCCAATCGCGCGCAAGATGCCGATTTCCTTGCGGCGCTCGAGCACTGATATATATGTGATGACGCCGATCATGATCGACGAGACGATAAGCGAGATCGCCACGAACGCGATGAGCACCATCGAGATCATGTTGATAATCGTCGTGACCGACTGCATGAGCGCGCCGACGATGTCGGTGTAGGAAATCACCTTGTCCTCGTCGGTTGCGCGCATGCGCTCGTTGTAGTCGTCGAGGACTTGGATGACATGCTCCTTGCCCTCGAAGTCCTTCGGGTAAATCGAGATCTCAGACGGCTTCGCGAAGTCGGCGTAGCCGAGCTTCTTCAAGTTGTTGTCGTAAGAATGCTCCTCGATGCGCATCATCGAGGTCATGAGCTCGGTCAGTTCTTCCTGGCTCATATTGAACTGGAACGCGCGCGCGAACGCGTCCGTGTTGATGTTCATCGCAGAGCTGAGCTTACCCATCACCGACTTCATCTGCTTGGTCATCGAGCCTGCGATGCCCGACATGTATTTGCCCATATATTTCTGCATGGCAGTGCCGAGCTGCTTCTCCATCGCCTTGCCGATCTGGGCGCCGTAGTATTTCCCAACGCGCTCGGAGATGACCTTGCCGACCTTGTTCGGCGTCGTGCCGAGCTGCTCCGCGAGCGCTTCGTTTACTTGCTTCTGCAGGTCGTCCGTGTCGACCGCGTTGCCCACCGCGTTAACGAGCGCGGTGCCTTCCGCCGAATTGAAGAAGTCGTTGGGGTCCCCGCCCAAATGCGTCGCCATCCACGTCATGTAGCCGTTGATGAGTTTTCCCATCGCCGCGCCGCCGTCGGTGAACTTGACGTTGACGCTGCCGATGACTTTCGAGACGTCCAAGTCGGGGAACATCTTCTGGATGTCCTCCTGGGTGAGCTCGGGCATCTTGACGTCGCCGAGGCCCGAGAAATCAGGTGCAGGCGCATCGATATTCGAGAAATCGAGGCCACTGAGGTCGAGCGCGGTCGCGTCGAACGAGAAAGCGCTCGCAAGCGCATCCTGGTCGAACTGGAACAGCGAGCTCATGTCGAAGTCGTTGCCCTCTTTCGATTCCTCGTCGAAGGACTTGCCGTTGAAGACGTCGACTTTCGGGTCGGCGATCTGGTCCTTCACGATCTTCGAATCTGCCGCGATGTCGACGATGTGCTCGACGAGCCCGGGCGTGTAATAGATGCCCGAGGTCAACGCGACCGCGTTCGCATCTTCCTTAGGTTTCACGATGCCCGCGATGCGCAGGTTCTCGCCGTTGTTCACGAGGTCTTTCATGTAGTCCTCGTCGCTGGTCTTGTCGAGCCAAACTCCATGTTCCTCGTCGAGCTTGTAAAAATCAGTCGCGCTCACGAGCTTGAAGTCCATCGCGAGGACGTCGTCATAAGAAACGTCGAGCTCGGTTTCGGGAACTTCGACTTCCTTCTCGTCGGCGAAGTCCTTGACCATCTGCTTGAGCTCTTCGGGGTCGCGCAAGCCGAGAATGTAAGACCCGAAGTCGCTGATCTTGCCCGACTTGGACAGCACGAGCACCATGTCGTCCTTCGATTCGGGCCAATGGCCGGCGACGACATCATATTGACCCATGATGACCGGGTCGTTGTCGGGCATCTCGGCGAACATGTCGGACGACATGGACATCGACATGATGCTGTTCGACGACGCAGTCGAGTCGACGCCGAGCGAGCTGAACGACTTATCGGGGTTGATCTGACGCACGCCCTTCTCGGTGTTCGAGTCGAAGATCTGCGGCGTGACGGCATATTCATAGAAGATGTTGTTCACATATTGTTCGATGCCGGAGTCGCCGCTATCGAGGTATTCCTTGAGCGCGGCGAGGTCATTCTTCCCGATGCTCGCGAACATGCGCGTCATCACGTGCGACTCGCCGAGCTTGTCATCGTCAGCGCTGTCGCTCGCCTGGCCGGCAGTGAGCAAGTTGACGTTCTCGCCGTCGCCGGAGTCGTCCGCGTCGCCGCTCATGCCGACGAACATCGACGTCATGTCGAAGCCAGTCGACATGATCTGGAGCGGGTAGACGGACAGCGTGTCCTCCTCGACGGTCTTTATATAGTTGTTGACGCCGTTGGCAAGCGCAAGGATCGCGGCGATGCCGATGATGCCGATGGAACCGGCGATGGCCGTCATGATCGTGCGGCCCTTCTTGGTCATGAGGTTGTTGAACGACAGCGCGAGCGCAGTGAGCATCGACATGCGGGTTTGACGCGCGGGCTTGGCGGCGACGGCCGCGATTTCTGCGGCGGTCGGGGCGTAGGGGTCGCTGTCGTGGGTGATGCGGCCATCGGCCAGGTTCACGATGCGCGTCGCGTAGCGCTCGGCAAGCTCGGGGTTGTGCGTCACCATGACGACCAGGCGGTCGTCGGCGATCTCGGTGAGCAAGTCCATGATCTGCACGCTCGTCTTCGAGTCAAGCGCTCCGGTCGGCTCGTCGGCGAGCAGGATCTCGGGATCGTTGATGAGCGCGCGGGCGATAGCGACGCGCTGCATCTGGCCGCCCGACAGCTGGGCCGGCTTCTTGTCGACGTGGTCGCCGAGCCCGACGCGCTCGAGCGCCTCGCGCGCCCGCTGCCGCCGCTCGTCGCGCGAGACGCCTGACAGCGTGAGCGCGAGCTCGACGTTGGCGAGCACTGTTTGATGCGGAATCAGGTTATAACTCTGGAACACGAAACCGACGCGGTTGTTGCGATAGGCGTCCCAATCGCGATCCTTGAACTGCTTGGTCGAGATGCCCTCGATGACAAGGTCTCCCGAGTCGTAATGGTCGAGCCCACCCACAATGTTGAGCATCGTGGTCTTACCCGAGCCCGACGGCCCGAGAATCGCGACGAACTCGTTGTCGCGGAACGCAATCGACACATCATCGAGCGCGTTCTGCGTGAAATTACCCGTCGTGTAAGACTTGGAAATGTTGTTCAGCTGAAGCATTTTTGAACCCTCACGTGCGAAAGCCGACGAATTATCATCACGTTTATCAAGTATGCCATGGATAACGCAACGAAAATCTTACGGTATTGCAACGAAGGGACCAACGGCGACGAGTCACCGCCTCACACTCCCGCCACCTCGCGTGCCTCGCCTGACGCGCCAACGCTTGCGAGGAGGTCGGAGGGAGTGACGCCAAGGCCGTGCGCGAGAAGCATGATGGCATCGAGCGTCACGTTGCACCGACCACGCTCGACGCGACTAATGTAGCTCCTGTCGAGACCGACAATCAAAGCCAGTTGGCCTTGGGTGAGTTCCTGCTCTATTCGCAGTTCTTTAACGTGTGCGCCGAGCAAGAACCGCGATTCGACCATTTCAACGGTGCGCTTCATGTCGCCCGATGCTATGAACGGAGAATTATCGAAGGCGGACTATTCGTCACATCTGCATAAAGAAGCTGGCCGATGGGCGAGAGGGGCGAGCGAGACAACTTCCCTATAAGCGCATTGCCTCCCGGTGCGCTATCATGGGTGGCTCATAGAAAGCGAGGCAAACATGCCGATTCGAATTCCCGATGCGCTGCCGGCGACCGACCTGCTCGCGCAAGAGAACATCTTCGTGATGACGGAGTTTCGCGCGATGCACCAGGACATCCGTCCACTGCACGTCGTGCTGCTGAACTTGATGCCGACCAAGATCGCGACCGAGACGCAGATTCTGCGCAGACTGTCGAACACGCCGCTGCAGGTGGAGATAACACTGCTGCGCATGGCGAGCCATGACGCGAAGAACGTGTCCGAGCAGCACCTGGAGGAGTTTTACCGCACGTTCGACGAGATCGAGCACGAGCATTTCGACGGCATGATCATCACGGGCGCGCCAGTCGAGCTGCTCGACTTCGAGGACGTCGACTATTGGCCCGAGCTCTGCCGCATCATGGATTGGACGCGCACGCACGTGCATTCGACGCTGCATATCTGCTGGGGCGCGCAGGCGGGGATCTTCTACCATTACGGCGTGCCCAAGCATCAGCTGCCGGCGAAGATGTCGGGCGTGTTCGAGCATCGCCAGGTGAAGCCGACGTCGCCGCTCATGCGCGGGTTCGACGACCGGTTCTGGGCGCCGCATTCACGTTACACCGAAGTGCGCGCAGAGGACATCGAGGCGAAGCCCGAACTCGAATTGCTCGCCGTGTCCGACGAGGCGGGGGTCTATATCGCGAAGAGCACCGACAGCCGGCGGTTCTTCGTGTTCGGGCATCCGGAATATGACCGCGCGACGTTGAACAGCGAATATGAACGCGATGTCGCGCGCGGGATCGACCCGGACGTGCCGCGGCATTACTATCCCGGCGACGACCCGGAGCAGGCGCCCACGTCGAACTGGCGCGCGCATGCGCAGCTGCTCTACACGAACTGGCTGAACTATTACGTCTATCAGACGACGCCTTACGACGTGCGTCTCGCAGGCAAACGCGAGACCTCGAAGACATCGAAACCGGTCGCTTCCACTTACGCCGAAACCGAGGATGACGACGGCTATGACCGCTGGTCAGACCGCCGTGACGAGGAGCCGCTGTTCGAGCCCGACCCCTGGAACTAACCCCGTTGCCTCGCCTGACCCGCCGCCTCGGTTTCTCAACTGGCCTTCATTACGAGGTCGATGAGCTCTTGCTTGTTGGAGACGCCGACTTTGCGGTAAATGTTGCGGGTGTGGGTCTTCACAGTGCTCTGTGAAATGACGAGCTCGTCTTGGATGTAAGGCGCCGAACGGCCGGCAGCGAGAAGGGTCAGGACCTCACCCTCGCGCTGCGACAACCCGTGTTGCTCGGCAAGCAACGCGCAAACCTGGTCCGTCGGCGAGCCCTCGTCCTTCACGCGGGCGTCCACGAGCACGCCCGCTTGATGGGCGGTGAACACGAAGGCGAAGACAACGAGGAGAAGGCAGAGCGCCCCCTGAAACATCGCGATATCCAAAGAGTCCCCGCGCGCGACGAGCGCGACTGACAACAAGGCCCCACACGCCATGGCCAACCATTCGAACATGCACGACCGCGCGAGAACTTCGCCCGGCGACTTGTCCGTGCGGGCGACCATCTCGGCGTTGAGGAACCACATGAACAGGTCGCACGCCACGAACCCGGCCATGAGCAACGCGCACCCGATTTCCTCACCGGCCGGAAGCAAATTACGCGTATTTGCGATGATGAACGAGCATCCGGCGATCATGGCCGGACCGCCGATGCCAAACAATCCTTTGAGCATGGTTGCCGAGGCAAGGCGCACGGCGAAGAACAGCGCGAGCGATCCGGCGACTAACGCGCCGACGAGCATCGACGCCTGCAGTTCGAGGGAGGCGTGCATGCAAGCCACGCCGAGAAGCAGCCCCACGCAGAAGCCATAAGAGGCGACGAAGGCCATCGTCCGGGGAACCATGCCCCTCACCAGGGGGTTAACGTGGCGAAAGGTTTTCGCGCGCGTGCGGGTGCGCTCTGAACGCGAAAGGATCACGCTGCCCGCGAGCGGCAATGCAGCAACCAGGGCGACGCGGACGGCCAACGGGAAGAGCAGGATTAGCGCACAGACGATGACGGCGCAGGTCGCGCTCGCTCCCATGTGCAGCATAACGCGCTCCGAGCGAATGTTCGCCCAGAACACGTTGCCGTAAATCATATGCAGGGAAAAGCCCGCGCTTGCCGCCAAGCAGCCCAAGGCCACGACCGCCGTCTCCGCGGTGCCGAGCAACGGCGCGATCGCCATGGCCAACGTGCCGGCAGCTTGGACGAAGCCCATGATGGTCACCGCTTCGCGACAATGCAGCTTGAAGTGCAGCTTATCGCGGAACAGGAAGACGCACGCGTTGCAAAGCGCCAACCCGCAGGGAATCGAGATGCGGACGAGGGCCGCGGCGCGGGACCCGGGGTCGGCGGACAGCGCCCCGCAGAATGCGACCGCCAGCAGCCAGGCGTATTGCGTTCCGAAACCGAACGCCTCCCACGCGCGACCGGTGAAGCGGATCATCCTTTTATCCCGACCGCTATTTCCGGACATGCCCACAACGTCCACGGCGTCTCGTGGCCCTTCCCCTCCAGAGTTCCGTTTAGTTGCCATCCGTCCCCTTCTTTTCGGATGACGAGCAATATTTTTGCATCCTCCCAGCTCAAACGCAATCATACTTTTCGGATGAATTCTCGGTCGCACAGCCAATCACGCTTTAGGAAGGTCGCGGAGTCGCCCCTTTTGCTTACACAATCTTGTCACCGCGCAAACGCGCGGCAAGCAAGGGAGACAAGGAGGATGGATATGGGAGAGGAAAAGAACCGCATTGCGGGGAGCGGAATCAGCCGCCGTTCGTTCTTTGCGGGGATGGCCGCGACAGGGGCAATGGCGGCCATCGGCGTTTCAGGTTGCTCGCCGAAGTCGAGCGCGTCGGCTTCTTCGGCCGCGAGCGCGTCGGGGAGCGCTGAGCGCCAATATCTGACGCCGGGGAACTACTCGGTGGACGAGACGAAGGACTTCGACGTCGTCGTGGTCGGCGCGGGCGGCGCGGGCATGGCCGCAGCAACGCGGGCGGGCGAGCTCGGCCTGAAAGCCGTGATCCTCGAGCAGAACAGCGCAACCGGCGGCACGACGCAGTTCACGGAGGGCCTGTTCGCCATCAACTCGCACATCCAGAAGGAGAACGGGAAGAATCCGCCCGACCTCGGTTATGACCTGTTCACGAAGACGATGGATTACCATCATTGGTATGCCAACGGCAGCCTGTTCCGCGCCTACATCGACGCTTCGGCGGCCGACATCGAGTGGCTCGAGAGCATCGGCGTGAAGTTCTCCGGCACGGGCACCATGTGCAATAACGAATACAACACGTGGCATCAATACGTCTACACCGATGGCGAGCTATCCGGCAAGAACTACGTCGACCAGCTGACGGCGGCCGTCGAAGCGGCGGGCGCGGAGCTCGTGCTGGGCGCCGAAGCCATCGACATCATCATGGAAGGCGACACTGCCAGCGGCATCGTCGCGAAGCAGGGCGGCAAGCACGTTCAATACAACGGCAAGAAGGGCATCATCCTCTGCACCGGCGGCTATGCCGACAACAAGGACCTCATGACGGAATTCGGCAAGCCGGGCGAGCGCATCCAGGCCATGGGCATGACCGGCCGCAACGGCTTCGGCATCAACGCGGCGCGCAAGGCCGGCGCCACGCTGGCCGCATCGCCTGGCTGCATGATGTTCTACGGCGGATGCCTGCCGGGCATCGATTACGGCACGCACCTTTACTGCGCGAGCGCATTCCAGCCTTACTTCTGGGTGAACCAGGAGGCGCAACGCTTCGTGAACGAATACTACGCCGAGCGCAACTTCACGTTCTCGGGCAACGCCCAGTCGATGCAGGAGCGCGTGATCTCCATCGTGACGCAGAAGCAGATGGACGACATGTACGAGCACGGCGGGACGTTCGGCTGCGGCGAGTACATCCACGCAGGCGAGCCGCTGACGGACTTGTGGACCGAATACGACGCGCAGGTCAAGGCCGGCAACAAGGCGATCCATAAGTGCGAGACGCTCGACGACCTCGCCAAGGAGCTCGACCTCGATGCCGCAGCGCTGAAGGCCGAGATCGAGAAATACAACGGCTTCTGCGCGAAGGGGGTCGACGAGGAGTTCAGCAAGGCGAAGGAATATCTGTTCCCGCTGGAGAGCGGCCCTTATTACGCGTTCGAGCTGAACGTCGGCATCTTCGCCACGGTCGGCGGCATCAAGGTCGACAACAAGATGCACGTGCTCAACGCGGCCGGCGAGCCGGTGCCGCATCTCTATTGCTGCGGCAACGACGCGGGCGGCCTTTACGGCGACGCCTACGACGTCTCGATCTGCGAGGGGTCGTGCCAGGGCTTCGCGGTCTTCTCGGGCAAGACCGCAGCCGAGTCGTGCGCCGGCAAATAGCAGCCGACACGCGACCCGAATCGTTTCGCGGAATTGGCGGCGGAGCTCCCTCCCGGCTCCGCCGCCTTTCCTGTTCTGCCTTGCCTCACGACGCGTGGACGGCGGCGGCGAGGTCGGCTGCGAGGGCGCGCACGGGGGCTGCGGCGGAGCGGCCATGGGCGGCGACAAGCTTCACGAGGGCGCTGCCGACGATGGCGCCGTCGGATTTCGCGGCCATGTTCGCGGCCTGCTCGGGAGTCGAGATGCCGAAACCGACCGCCACGGGCACGTCGGTCGCGGCGCGCACGTTTGCGACCAGCGCGTCGATGTCGGTCGTAATGGCGTCGCGCGTGCCAGTCACGCCGAGCGAGCTCACGCAATAGACGAACCCCTCGGCCTCGCGCGCGATCATCGCGACGCGGTCGGCGCTCGTCGGCGCGATCAGGCTTATGTAGGCGATATCGTGCGCCGCACACGCCGGCGCGAACTCGTCCTTTTCCTCGAACGGCGTGTCGGGCAAGATGAGCCCGTCGACCCCCGCTGCCTGCGCACGCTCGCAAAACCGCTCGATTCCGTAATGGAACACGATGTTCCCGTAAGTCATGAACACGAGCGGAACGCGCACCTCGTCGCGCATACCCGCGACGAAGTCGAGGATCGTGTCGGTCGTCACGCCGCCTTGGAGCGCGCGCAGGTTCGCCCCCTGGATGACCGGCCCCTCCGCCGTCGGATCGGAAAACGGAATCCCGAGCTCGATGACGTCCGCGCCCGCATCCTGCAATGCGAGCACGAGCTCCCGCGTCGTCTCCAAATCGGGATCCCCGCACGTCACAAACGGAATGAACGCCTTCCCGTTGCCGCTTGCGAACGCGGCGCGAATGCTCTCGTTACTCATGCAAATCCTCTCCTCGATAACGCGCCATGGCAGCGCAGTCCTTGTCTCCTCGACCCGACAGCGTGACGACCACGATCGTCTCGCGCGGCAGCTCGGGCGCGATCTTCAGCACATGAGCGAGCGCGTGCGCGCTCTCGATGGCCGGGATGATGCCTTCGGTCCGGCTCAGCCGCTCGAACGCATCGACCGCCTCCTCGTCGGTGATGGCGACATATTCCGCTCGCCCGATGTCGTGCAGCCACGCGTGCTCAGGTCCGATGCCGGGATAGTCAAGCCCCGCGCTAATCGAGTAAACCGGCGCGATCTGGCCGTAATCGTCCTGGCAGAAATAGCTCTTCATGCCATGGAAGATGCCGAGGCTGCCCGTGTTCAACGTGGCTGCCGTCTCGAACGTGTCGATGCCGCGGCCGGCTGCCTCGCACCCGATGAGCTTCACCTCCGGATGGTCGATGAAATGGTGGAAGCTGCCGATCGCGTTCGAGCCGCCGCCGACGCAGGCAACCACGTAATCCGGCAGCCGGCCTTCCGCCTCGAGGCACTGATCCGCGATCTCCTGGCCGATGAATGCCTGGAAATCGCGCACGATGGTCGGAAACGGATGCGGCCCCATGCAGCTTCCGAGCAGGTAATGCGTGTCGTCGATGCGCTTCGTCCACTCGCGCATGCACTCGCTCACGGCGTCCTTCAGCGTGCCCGTCCCCGAGTCGACGCCGTGCACCTCGGCGCCCATGAGCCGCATGCGGTAAACGTTGAGCGCCTGGCGCTCCATGTCCTCGACGCCCATGTAGACATGGCACTCCATCCCGAGCAGTGCCGCCACGGTCGCGGTCGCCACGCCATGCTGGCCCGCGCCGGTCTCGGCGATGAGCCGCGTCTTGCCCATCCGCTTCGCGAGCAGCGCCTGGCCGAGCGCGTTGTTGATCTTGTGCGCGCCCGTGTGGTTCAGGTCCTCGCGTTTCAGGTAAATCTTCGCCCCGCCGAGCTCCTCGGTCAAACGCTGCGCGTAATAGAGCCGGCTCGGCCGGTTCGCGTAGTCGTTCAGGTAGCCGCGCAGCTCTGCCTTGAAATCGGGGTCGTCCTTCAGGCGGTTATACGCCTCTTCCAATTCGATGACGGCGTTCATCAACGTTTCCGGGATGTATTGCCCGCCGTGATCGCCGAATCTTCCTTCTGGGTTGGTCACTTTTGCCTCCTCGTTGCTATTACTGCTTGCTTTATCTTCTCGGGGTCTTTCAGGTTGCCGGTCTCGATGCCGCTGCTGACGTCGAGGGCGTATGGGCGCAGTCGCTCGATCGCCTCGGGAATGTTCTCGGGGGTCAGGCCGCCGGCCAGGAAATAGAGGCGGTCGAAGCCTTCGAGCAGCTCCCAGTCAAACGCGGTGCCGGTGCCCTGACCGTTGTCGAGCAGCACATAATCGGCGCTCGATGTGCGCGCGGCCTCGAGGTCGCGTTGCGCGCGAACCTTGAATGCCTTGATGATCGTCGCGTCAGTCAGCTCGCGCAGCCGTTCGATGCACGCTTCGTCTTCGTTGCCGTGCAGCTGCACTGCGTCGAATGTGCATTCGCGTGCGATGCCCGCGATGCGCTCGGGCGTTTCGTCGACGAACACTCCCACCGCTGCGATGCCTTCGTCGAGCTGCGTCCGCAGCTCGCGCGCTTGCTCGGCCGAAACGCTGCGGTGCGATTTCGGGAAGTCGACGATGAATCCGCAGAAGTCGGGTCTCGCCTCGTTCACGGCCGCGATGTCTTCCGCCCTGAACATTCCGCAGCACTTAATCAATGAATTGGAAGGGGCGGTCCCTTTCAATTCGTTCAGCATGGCGCGCTTGTCGGCGGCGCGCATCAGGGTTTCGCCGATGAGCACGGCGTTCACGTCGTGGGTGGCAAGCAGCGCGATGTCGCCGGCCGTGCGGATGCCCGATTCGGTCACGAACAAGACGTCCGGCGGCACGAGCCCGCGCAGGCGGATCGAGTTGTCGAAGTCGATCGTGAAGTCGGCGAGGTTGCGGTTGTTCACGCCGATGACGCGCGCTCCCGCCGCGACGGCTTGCCTGACCTCGGCCTCGTCGTGCGCTTCGACGAGCGCGTCGAGACCCGCCTCGGAGCAGACGGCCAAGTAGCGCGCGAGCGTTTCGTCGTCGAGCAGCGAGCAGATGAGCAGCACCGCCGATGCGCCGAGCGCGCGGGCCTGCCAGATCATGTATTCATCCACCGTGAAGTCCTTGCGCAGCACGGGGATGCTCACCGCTGCCGCGACATCGCGCAGGTAATCGTCGCTGCCGAGAAACCGCGTCGGCTCGGTCAGCACCGAGATGGCCGCCGCGCCCGCGGCTTCGTAATCGCGCGCGATCGACACCGGTTCGAAGTCGGGCTCGATGAGCCCCTTCGACGGCGATGCCTTCTTGCATTCGCAGATGAACGCCATGCCCGGCTGCGCGAGCGAATCGTAAAACGACGGCGGCTCGGGCGTGGCGGCTGCGAGCGCGCGCACTTCGTCGAGCGGCATTCGCGCCGCATCGCGCGCCACGCGCTCCCGCGCCGCGTTCGCCAGCTCTTCCAGAATCGATGCCATGCTTTTCCTTACCTGTTGCTCTCGGCGATGTAGGTCTCGAGCGTGCGCTGCGCAGCGCCGGAGTCGATCGTTTCGGCAGCCAGGCGCACGCCGTCGGCGATCGATTCGGCTGCGCCTGCGACGAACAGGGCCGCGCCCGCGTTCAGCAGCACGATGTCGCGCTTCGGCCCGCGTTCTTCGCCCGCCAGGATCGCGCGCGTGATCTGCGCGTTTTCCTCGGCCGTGCCGCCGACCACGTCGCTTTTCTCGCAGCGCTCGATGCCGAAGTCCTCCGGCGCGATCACGCTCGTGCGGTAATAGCCATCGCGCAGCTCGCAGATTGTCGTCGGCGCCGAGCAGGAGATCTCGTCCATCCGGTCCTGGCCATGCACGACGAGCGCCCGCTTCACGCCCAGGTTCGCAAGCACCTTCGCAACCGGTTCGACGAGATATTCGTCATAAACGCCGAGCAGGAAATACTCAGGCGATGCCGGGTTCGTGAGCGGGCCGAGGATGTTGAACACAGTGCGGAATCCGAGCTCCTTGCGAATCGGCCCGACATACTTCATCGCCGGGTGATATTTCTGCGCGAAGAAGAAGCACACGCCCGCGCTTTCAAGCAGCCGCAACGCCGTTTCGGGGTCCTGGTCGATGTTTGCGCCGAGCGCTTCCTGGCAATCAGCCGTGCCGCTTTTCGACGACGCCGCGCGGTTGCCATGCTTGGCCACCTTCACGCCCGCGCCCGCAACGACGAACGCAGCGGTCGTCGAGATGTTGAACGTGTTCGAGCGGTCGCCGCCCGTGCCCACGATCTCGAGCACCTCCATGCCCGGATGCGCGACCGGCACCGCGAGCTCGCGCATCGCCGCCGCGCACCCCGAGATCTCGTCGATCGTCTCGGCCTTCGTGCTCTTTGTCGACAACGCCGCCAAAAACGCCGCGTTCTGCGTCGGCGTCGTCTCGCCGCTCATGATCTCGCGCATCACCTCATGCGCCTCGTCGAACGTAAGGTCGTCCTTCAGCACAATCTTCTCAATCGCTTCCTTAATCATTCCATTCCTTTCCGCTGAGCCCGCATCTGGCGGTGCGTAAGGCCCTTGTTTTGGGCTCTGCGCCGCGCGAAGGCGGCTTGGCCCAAAGGCGGGCCTTACGCACTCGCCAGCTGCACGCTCAGCTGCTTATCCTCGAAATGCATTTCTTCGTTTACTTTCAAAAAATTCGCCAGCATCTGCTTGCCATCCGGGGTCATGATCGACTCGGGATGAAACTGCACGCCGAACGTTGGATGCTCGACGTGCTGCACGGCCATGATCTCGCCGTCGGGCGCCCGCGCCGTCACCTGCAAGCACGCAGGCAACGTGCCGGCATCGACCGCGAGCGAGTGATAACGCGCCACCTCGACCCGCTCAGGCAGACCCGCGAACAGCGCACAATCTCCCTCGAGCGAAACAGTCGACTGCTTACCGTGCATGAGCTCGCGCGCATGCCCGACCGTCGCGCCGAATGCCTCGCAGATCGCCTGATGCCCCAAGCACACGCCCAAAATCGGCAGCTCGCCCGACAGCTCGCGCACGATGCTCTCGCAGTTGCCCGCATCCGCCGGCCGCCCGGGCCCGGGGCTAATGACCACATGCGTCGGCCCCAGGGTCCGCACGCCCTCCGCATCGATCGCATCGTTTCGCACCACGCGCACATCACCCGCGAGCTCACCCAAAAACTGGAACAGGTTGTAAGCAAACGAATCGTAATTATCGATAAGCAGAATCATGACTCCCCCTCCACGGAAAATGAGTTAAACGAAACGACCCCATAACTCATTCCAGGCCGCCTTCCGCTGCGTCGAGCGCGTCGACGACCGCCTGCGCCTTGTTGATGCACTCGCGGTTCTCGCGCTCCGGCACGCTGTCGGCCACGATGCCCGCGCCGCTGCGCACGAACACGCGCCCACCGCGTTTGAACGCAAGCCGGATCGCGATGCACGTGTCCATGTTCCCCGCCAGGTCGATGTAACCGATCGCGCCGCCATAGATCCCGCGCTTGCAGTCTTCAAGGTCGTTGATGATCTGCGCCGCCCGAATCTTCGGCGCGCCCGACAACGTACCGGCCGGCAGCACCGACGCCAGCGCGTCGAGCGCATCGCAATCGCCGCGAATCTCGCCGCGCACGGTCGACCCGATGTGCATGACGTGGCTGAACTTCAGCACTTCGTGGAAGCTCTCAACCTCGACCGAGCCGAATTCGCTGATGCGCCCGAGGTCGTTGCGCCCGAGGTCGACGAGCATGTTATGCTCCGCCAGCTCCTTCTCGTCGGCGAGCAGGTCGGCCTCGAGCGCCTCGTCCTCGGCTGCCGTCGCGCCGCGCGGCCGCGTGCCAGCCAGCGGAAACGTGTGCAGCACGCCGTCCTCCAACTTCACGAGCGTCTCGGGCGACGCCCCCGCAACTTCCATGTCCGCCGAGCTGAAATAGAACATGTAAGGCGACGGGTTGCTCGCCCGCAGCACGCGGTAGGTGTCGAGCAGGCTCCCCTCGAAGTCCGCGTCGAGCCGATTCGACAACACCACCTGGAAGATGTCGCCCTCGCGGATGTGCTCCTGCGCGCGTCGCACGATGCCGCAGTAAGCTTCCTCGTCGAACAGTCGCCGGAACTCCGACGTGCGACGCCCGCACGTGCTCACGACCGGCATCCCCGTGCGAATGAGCTCGGAGAGCTTGTCGAGCCGGCGCGCCGCCGCCGCATAAGACGCCTCGAAGTCGCCCGTATCGACGTTATCGATGAGCACGATCTTCTGCTTGAAGTTGTCGAACGCGATGACCTGCTCGAATAGCATGAGGTCCACGTCGTTGAACCCCTCGTCGTCGTGCGCGTCGAGCGCCAGCGTCGGCTCGGCATATTTCAGGAAGTCGTAAGAGAAATAGCCCACGAGCCCGCCCGCGAACGGCGGCAGCTCCGGCAGCCGCGGCGCACGATAGCCCGCCAGGATCTCGCGAATCGACCGAATCGGATCCGCTGTCGGGCGCTCCTCACCGTCGACTCTCAACACGCCGTCGCGCACCGTCACCTCGACGCTCGGGTTGAACCCGAGGAACGTGTATCTCCCCCAGCTTTGCTGCGGCTCGGCCGATTCAAGCATGTAGCAATGATCCGACACGCCTTGCAGGATGCGCATGACCTCGATCGGCGTGCGCACATCGGAGTAAATCTCGCGATAAACCGGCACGCGCCTGAATTCCCCCGACGCCGCCAGCGCCCGTGCGCCCTCTAAACTCGGTTGCAGCACTTTGCCCTCCTTGCCTCGTCCTTGCGTGAGGGCAAAGCAAAAGCCCGCCCTCGACCTGTTCGGTTCAAGGACGGGCTTCGAAATTCGAGGCTCGCGGTGCCACCTTGATTCACGGGTCGCCCCGTGCACTTTGCGAAGCGCCTTCACGCTTCCGGCTGTGACGTCAGCCTCAACGTCGCGGCATTTGACCGCGCCCTCGGTGGTCCATTTGCCGGGTCGCTATTGCCCGGATCTCAGCTACCCGGACTCTCTGTGAACGCGTCTCCCGACGTTACTTCCACGTCATCGGTTTAGTTGGGCAGTATAGTCATCGTTGCGTTTCGCTGTCAACAGAAATCCGCTATCAAAAAAATCGATAACGCGGAATAGAAACCTCGAATGACCGCTGACCTGGGAAATCACTTATCGTGGTGAGCGTTGTTTCGCAGGGGCGGGCCGCTCGCCCGGGACGGCGCGCAGATTGTCGTAGGGGCGGGCTATTACCCGCCCACCCTGCGGTGAGGTTTTGAGAGCGAGGAGGACAAATGGCGAAGAAGAACCTGCCATACGACGAGAAATACTACGACCGCGAAATCGAGACGATGCCGCGTCCCGAGCTGGAGAAGCTTCAGCTCGAGCGCTTGAAGGAAGAGCTCGTCTGGACCTATGAGAACAGCGCCTATTACAAGCGCACGTGGGACGAGGCGGGCATCGACCCGCACATCGAGTCGCTCGACGACCTGCGCAAGTTCCCGTTCATCAACAAGCAAACCGAGCGCGACTGCCAGGGCGTCGGCTCGTTCTTCGGCGAGCTGTGCTGCGTGCCGGAAGACGACGTGGTCTACATGGCGACGAGCTCAGGCTCGACCGGCGTGCCGACCATGAGCCCGTTCAGCCAGCATGACTTCGACGAGTTCATGAAGGCCGAGGCGCGTCTGTTCTGGCAGACCGGCATGCGCCCGAACAGCCGCTATCTCCACGGCATGAACTTCGCCCTTTACGTCGGCGGCCCGTGCGTCATCGGTGCGCAGGAACTCGGCGCGCTCGGCATCTGGGTCGGCGCCGTGCCGTCCGACCGCCTGCTCTGGGCAATGAAGCATTACCAGCCGACGCACTTCTGGTCGTCGCCGTCTTACGCCTGGCTGCTCGGCCAGAAGGCGATCGAGAAGGGTTATGACCCGAAGGTCGACTTCCCGAACCTGAAGACGATCATCATCTCGGGCGAACCGGGCGGCTCCATCGAGACGACGCGCAAGGCGATCGAGGGCATCTGGGACGCGAGCGTCTATGACTTCTTCGGCTTGTCCGACATCTACGGCGCGTGCGCGGGCATGTGCGAATACAAGGACGGCCTGCACATCATCGAGGACCAGATCATCGTCGAGGTCGTCGACCCCGTCCCGCGCGAG
>ERZ808037.30-NODE-30-length-154814-cov-13.492959_pt1 | contig 154814 bp, 147 predicted proteins | sample MGYA00380190_ERZ808037 | MGnify/ENA primary metagenome ERZ808037 (study PRJEB31490, sample SAMN06133399) | mouse gut metagenome | isolation source: J9 | host: mice | place: China: Chengdu | collected 2015-05 ...
CCGCGGGCGCACACTGTGCGCCCCTACAAATCGTGCCAATTCTCCTGACTGTGATAAAATGCGCGGTAGGACACTCCAAACAAAACCCTTTCCATTCCCGCCGCTGTGTGCTATAATTATCCTGTAATATTGTGGTCAGGGGGGAGTATATGATTGTTCTGGGCATCGACCCCGGGGTGGCCACCATCGGCTTCGGGGTCATTCGAGCGGAGCGGCAGAAGAATACCCTCCTGCGCTACGGCGTGATTACCACCCCGCCGGGTATCCCCCTCTCCCGCCGGCTCCTCCAGATTTCTGACGACATGGAGGAGCTGATCCACGCCTTCCACCCCGACGAGATGGCGGTGGAGGAGCTGTTTTTTACCAAGAATATCACCACCGGCATCGCCGTGGCCCACGGCCGGGGGGTGATCCTGCTGGCGGCGGAGAAGTTGGGGGTGCCCATCTTTGAGTACACCCCCATGCAGGTGAAGCAGGCTGTCGCCGGCTACGGCGGGGCGGACAAGCGGCAGGTGATGCTCATGACCCAGCGGCTGCTGTCCATGCGGGAGGTCCCCCGGCCCGACGACGCCGCCGACGCTCTGGCCATCGCCATCTGTCACGCCCGTTCGGCCACCAGCCTTTTGAATACAGAGCGGATTTTTGACCCGGAAAAATACGATACGAGGTAATGCCACGCGTGTAGGGGCGGCCTGTGGCCGCCCGCCAAAGTCCAGATGCAGATATGACGGGCGGCCACAGGCCGCCCCTACAACAAAAACGAGGAGACCTGACTATGTTCTATTATCTCAACGGGGTAGTGGCCCACATTGAGCCCTTTCTGGCCGTCATTGACTGCAACGGGGTGGGCTACGCCTGCCGCACCACCAGCTACACCCTGTCCGCACTGAAGAAGGGTGACAAGGGAAAGCTCTTTACACATCTCAACGTCCGGGAGGACGCGGTGGAGCTCTATGGCTTTGCCACGGCGGAGGAGCTGCGGCTGTTCCAGCAGCTGATCTCCGTCTCCGGCGTGGGCCCCAAGGCGGCCCTGTCCATCCTGTCGGCCAGCACCCCGGCCAATCTGGCCCTGAGCATCATTACTGGGGACGAGAAGGCTCTCACCTGCGCCCAGGGCATCGGCAAGAAAATCGCCCAGCGGGTGATTCTGGAGCTGAAGGACAAGCTGGCCAAGGGCCAGTCTATCAACGCCGCCGGGGAGAGCTACGGCGGCACCGGGGTGACCGTCATCCCGGAGAACAAGCTTTCCGAGGCCACCGCCGCCCTGGCTGTGCTGGGCTACTCCCAGGGGGAGATTAACCTGGCCCTCAAGGGCATCGACCTGGACGGCCAAAGTTTGGAGCAGGTCATTAAACAAGCGCTGAAAAAGATGGTGAAGGGGTAGAAAATGGACGAAAAGGTTTGCTGTGATTATTATGATGGAGACGAGACAGATGAACGCTTGGAGGTAGAACTTTTGGAATTGTCACCCTATTTACCGGAAAGCGGACATGTTTTGGATGGCATCCATTTCGACGAGCGGGGTTTGGTGTTTTTGTTTTGCGATGGGAGCAATCAAGAGCCTAAAACGTATGAAATGCAAGTGGTGTTTTCTGGAAGCTTCCAGAATTATAGAGTGGAAGACCTTTCTCTCTTTGAAGACAATAAGCTATTCCTCCTCCAGGAGAAGTCCGGTGTAGATAAAGTGAAGTTCTGGGCCTTTCGATGCAGATATACCAACTATTTTAATTGGTGTATTCGTCAGTCACTCGACCATGATTATTTGGAAAAGAACGGCTGGCACTATATTTTGGCTGCGGAAAGTGCGTGGGTGGATGTGTTCAGCGTGAAGCCGCCCCGGGTCTTTTTTGATGGCTGGGGGATGAATTTACCTGAAAAGGAATTTCAGCAGTATCCGGTCAACGATGTACTGTATGATTATCGCAGAAAGTGAGGGGAGACGATGGCAAAATTTGAGTGTACCCTCCAAGGCGACTACGACCAGGCCCTGCGCTACTTCCACGACGGCATCCTCAACGGCAGCATGTCCGCCAGCTTTGAGGACGAGAGCTATTTCCAGACCTTCGGCGTGCGGTGTACCGTCCGGGTCTACGAGCGGTACAGCATGACCGGCGGCAACCGGCTGTCTATGACCCTCACTTTGGTGGGGGACGGGGACAAGATTTATCTCTCCGGCATCACCGCCGGCGGCAGCCAGGGGATGCTTTTCAAATTCAACACCTTCGGTGAGGAGGCCTTTCTGGATACCCTCCGGGAATTGGCGCAGAGGTGGTAAAAAAGCCCGTCCCGCCGCAGCGGCAAGCCTCCTTTTGAAAGGAGGTGCCCCAGTTCGCAAACTGGGGCGGAGGATTGCATTTTGGCGAAGCCAAAATATGCGGAGCAAACGAGGTTTTGCAAACTTGAGTTTACTGCGTATGTTTTGCTTCGCAAAACGCAATCCTCAGTCAGCCTGTGGCTGACAGCTCCTTTCCAAAGGAGCCTTGTCCTGCGGGGGACGAAGGAGTAAGGAAGTGACGTTTTGAGCATTGATTTTTCCGGCGGCGGGCTGGACGCCGAGGAGCTGGAGCCCCTGGTGACCACCTCCCTGACCCGTGAGGATGAGGGGGAGTTTTCCCTGCGTCCCAAAACCCTCCGGGAGTACATCGGCCAGGAGAAGGCCAAGGGCAACCTGGAGGTCTTTATCCAGGCGGCCAAGATGCGCAGTGAGCCCTTGGACCATGTGCTGCTCCACGGCCCCCCGGGGCTGGGCAAGACCACCCTCTCCGGCATCATCGCCAACGAGATGGGGGTGAACGTGCGCATTACCTCGGGCCCGGCCATCGAGAAGGCGGGGGATCTGGCCGCCCTGCTGACCAATCTAAACGAGAACGACATCCTCTTTGTGGACGAGATTCACCGCCTGAATCGGGCGGTGGAGGAGATTCTCTACCCCGCCATGGAGGATTACGCCATCGACATCATCATCGGCAAGGGGCCGTCGGCCAACTCCATCCGGCTGGACCTGCCCAAGTTCACCCTTATCGGAGCCACCACCCGGGCGGGCCAGCTGTCCGCCCCCCTCCGGGACCGCTTCGGCGTCACCCTGCGCCTGGAGCTTTACACCCCGGAGGAGCTGGCCCTGATTGTCACCCGGTCCGCCGGCATTCTGGAGGTGCCCATCGAGCCCGACGGCGCCATGGAGATCGCCCGCCGGAGCCGGGGCACCCCCCGTATCGCCAACCGGATGCTCCGCCGGGTGCGGGACTTCGCCCAGGTGCGGGCGGGGGGCGTCATCACCAAAAAGGTGGCCGACGAGGCCCTCACCGCCCTGGAGATCGACTACCTGGGCCTGGACTCCATCGACCACCGGATGCTGCGGTCCATCATGGAAAACTACCGGGGCGGGCCGGTGGGGCTGGATACCCTGGCCGCCACCATCAACGAGGAGGCAATCACCCTGGAGGACGTGTACGAGCCCTACCTGATGCAGCTGGGCTTTCTGACAAGAACCCCCCGGGGCCGGTGCGTCACCCCCAAGGCGTATACACATTTGGGCCTGCCCGTCCCCGGCGAGCCGGGCGGGCTGGACCAGCTGAGCTTTTAAGGAGGATATATGGACCAAAACACCCTGTTCTTTTTCAACGGACACCCGGAGGCGCTTCCCCTTTACAGAGCCTTTGAGGAGCGGCTTTTAGCCGAGCTGGAGGGGGTAATTATTCAGCCTCAGAAATCTCAGATCACCCTGAAAAACCGGCGGGTGTTCGGGGCGGTGTCCTTCCTCGCCGCCCGGAAGGCAAAGGACCGGCCCGACCCCTACATCACCATCACCCTGGGCCTGAACCGGCGGGAGGGCTCCCCGCGCATCGACCAGGCCTCCGAGCCCTACCCCGGCCGGTGGACCCACCATCTGGTTATCGGGTCTGCGGAGGAGATCGACGACGAACTGATGGCCTGGGTCCGGGAGGCCTACGACTTCGCGGCGGCCAAGCGGTGAAACTCCCTCGTCCCGCCGCAGCGAAAAGGCTCCCTCTCCGAGGGAGCTGGCTGACCGAAGGCCAGACTGAGAGAGCTCTCCGGAGGAACCGCAAGCCCTTCCGCAGAACTCCCTCCGACACGGCTTCGCCGCGCCACCTCCCTCAAAGAGGGAGGCTTTGTCCGCCAATTGCCTGTAAAACCTCTTGACGCAGACCCAATCCGTAGAGATAATAGAGGTCGGCGGTGCGGTACAGATAGGCCCATAGGCTTTTTTCAAAGGCGTCGTACAGGCTGGGATCAGTCAATTTCTCAATTTGGTCTGCGATTTCGTAAAATCCTTGTTTGGCTTTATGGTATTCCGGGTCGCTGGCGCAGAACGCCTCGATTTCATCATCGATGGTGTCGTTGAGGAACAGAGAAGGCAGTGTGTTCATAATCAAACCTCCAAATCGATAATAGAACAGTTAATAGCGATAATTAAACTGTTAATAGTATACTTTGAAAAGCTCTCGTTGTCAAGGGGGAAGGAGTTACTTCATGGAAAAATTTCCACGCAGGTTGAAGGCGATTCGTGTTGAAAATGGAAAAAAACAGCACGAGATAGCTGTTCATCTGGGGCTTTCGGACGGCGGATATCGGTGTTATGAGCAAGGGAGGGGCTACCCGGACGTCCCCCGCCTGTACGCGCTGGCGGAGTATTTCAACGTCAGCATCGACTACCTTCTTGGCCGCACAGATAAGCGGGAAGTTAACAAGTAAGCGCAAAAAAGGCCCCTTTTGAAAGGGGCTGTCAGCCGAAGGCTGACTGAGGATTGCGTTCGGCGAAGCCGAACATACGAAGTAAACAAAGTTTTGCAAACCTTGGGTTTATTTCATACATTTTGGCTTCGCCAAAATACAATCCTCCGCCCCAGTTTGAGAACTGGGGCACCTCCTTTCAAAAGGAGGCTTTTGGCGGCCTGCGGCCGCCCTATCAATCGGAAAGTTGAGGTGTATTAACATGGGCAAATTATTTGGAACGGACGGCATCCGGGGTGTGGTAAACGCCGGCCTGGACGCGGACCTGGCCTACAAGGTGGGCTTGGCGGCGGCCATTGTGCTGGCGAAGAACAAGAAGCCGGGGGAAAAGCCCCTGGTGACCATCGGCAAGGACACCCGCATCTCGGGCGACCTGCTGAAGGGCTCCCTGATCTCCGGGCTGTGCACCGCCGGGGCGGACGTGCTGGACCTGGGCACCCTGCCCACCCCCGGCGTGGCCTGGGTGACGGTGGATGAGGAGGCCGACGCGGGCATTGTCATCTCGGCCAGCCACAACCCCTTCGAGCACAACGGCATTAAAATTTTCAACGGCAAGGGCTTCAAGCTGTCCGACGAGCTGGAGGAGAAAATAGAGGAGATTGTCCTGTTCGGCTCCAACAACGTGCCCATGAAGACCCACGGCGACATCGGCAAGGTGAGCTACGCGGCCCCCAAGGCCAGCGAGGACTATATCGACCACCTGGAGTCCACCATCGACTCCACCCTGGGCGGCCTGCGCATCCTGGTGGACTGCGCCAACGGTGCCGCCTCGGCCACCGCCGCCCGGCTGTTCGACCGCTTCTCCAAGCTGCGCACCGACGTGATTAACGCCGACCCCGACGGGGTGAACATCAACGACCAGTGCGGCTCCACCCACATGGACGCCCTGGCCGCCATGGTGAAGGCGGGCCACTACGACATGGGCATCGCCTTCGACGGCGACGCCGACCGGTGCCTGGCAGTGGATGAGCTGGGCAACCTCATTGACGGCGACCAGATTATGGCCGCCTGCGGCCTGGACATGAAGAACAAGGGCCAGCTCCCCGGCGGCACGGTGGTGGCCACCGTCATGTCCAACCTGGGCTTCCACGTCTACGCCAAAGAGCACGGCATGGAGCTGGAGTGCACCGACGTGGGGGACCGGAACGTGCTGGAGCGGATGGTGGCCAGGGGGTACACCCTGGGAGGCGAGCAGTCGGGGCACATGATTTTCCTGGAGCACGCCACCACCGGCGATGGTCAGCTCACCGCCCTGAAAATCCTGGCCCTGCTGAAGGAGAGCGGCAAAAAGGCCAGCGAGGTGTTCAGCGCCTGTCCCCGGTATCCCCAGGTGCTTATCAACATCCCGGTGGCCGACAACGACGTGAAGAAGGCCGCCATGGCCAGTCCCCTGCTGGCCCAGGCCGTCCAGCGGGAGGAGGAGGCCCTGGCCGGGGAGGGCCGTGTGCTGGTGCGTCCCTCCGGCACCGAGGCTCTGATGCGGGTGATGGTGGAGGCCAAAACCCAGCAGACCGCTCAGGAAACTGCCCAGCGTTTGGCCGATTTAATCCCCAGCCTTTGAGCAAAATGGGCAACGGCCGGGCAATCTGGAAAATTTCAACAAACTTTTTTGGGAAAACCCTTGACAAATCTGAACATTTTGTTTATGATAAATAATAACCGGGATAATAGTATGGAACAGAAAACGCTTAACCCATCCGATGAGGCGCTGTGCCTGGGCGCAGCCCAGGGCGATCCCAGCGCGGAGACAGAACTGGTGCGCCGGTATGGCTGGCTGGTTCGGGCCTGTGCCCGTCCCCTGTTTTTGGCGGGGGGCGACAGCGAGGACCTGATCCAAGAGGGCTTTTTAGGCCTGCTTACCGCCATCCGGAGCTTCAACCCGGAACGGGACGCCGCCTTTCGCACCTTTGCGGAGATTTGTATTCGCAGCCGTCTGCTTACCGCCGTTCGGGCGGCTCAGGGCGGCAAGCACGCCCCTTTGAATCACAGTGTTTCCTACGAGCCCCCTCTTTTTGACGGAACCAACGCATATTTGTTTTCCAGTGCCGAGAGCCCGGAGGACGTGGTCATCGGCAGAGAGGAACTGAGAGAGCGCCTGGAGGCGCTCAAGGGCCGATTATCCAAGTTTGAAGCGCAGATATTACCCCCGTACCTGAACGGCCTCTCCTGTGGGGAGATCGCTCAGCGGGTGGGCCGCTCCCAGAAGTCGGTGGACAACGCCATCCAGCGTATCCGCCGCAAAACGGCCCTGCAAATTTCTTCCGGCGTATCCAGCGAGAGCTGATCGCAATATCACACGCCCAGGCCAAGTGCCGGGCAAAGAGTCAAAGAGAGGGAAAATCCAATGTACGAAGACAAAATCCTGGTATGCAAAGAGTGCGGCAACGAGTTCACCTTTACCGCTGGTGAGCAGGAGTTCTACGCGGAGCGCGGCTTCCAGAACGAGCCCCAGCGCTGCAAGCCCTGCCGTGACGCCCGCAAGAACGCCGCCCGTGGCCCCCGTGAGTATTTCACCGCCACCTGCGCCGCCTGCGGCGGTGAGGCTAAGGTTCCCTTCGAGCCCAAGTCTGACCGTCCCGTCTACTGCAGCGACTGCTTCGCCAAGATGCGTGAGCAGCAGGGCTGATTAACAAGCCAGGAAAAAAGTCCGCCTTTCGGCGGACTTTTTCTTTAATTTCCCGGTAAGCTGTGGTATAATATTTGATAATAGACAATCAGGAGGGATTAGTATGGCTCTGCCCAAGGAGGAGCGGTATACCTATACGGATTATCTGGAGCAGGACGGGAAGGAACGGATCGAACTGATTGACGGCGTTCCTCGAATGATGGCGCCGCCGTCCCGGGAGCACCAGGAGATCAGTGGGGAGCTCTACCGGCAGCTTGCCAACTTTTTGGAGGGGAAGCCGTGCCGGGTCTATGCCGCACCCTTCGGCGTCCGTCTGTTTGAGAGGGCGGGGGACGGGCCGGAAGATGTGGATACGGTGGTGGAGCCGGATATCACCGTGGTCTGTGACCGCAGCAAGCTGGACGCCCAGGGCTGCAAAGGCGCGCCCAGTATGATTATTGAAATCCTTTCCCCCTCCACCCAGCGCCATGACAGGCTGACAAAACTGAATCTGTACCAGAGGGCGGGGGTGGGAGAGTATTGGATCGTCAACCCGGAGGACCGAACGGTACAGGTGATGCTGTTGGAAAACGGTATTTATCGGGTAACTGACGTCCGCACGGCCGGGGATGTGATCAAGGTCAACAGCCTGGAGGGCTGCTATCTGGAATTGGAAAAGGTATTCCGCTGAACCGGCATAAAAAGTGAACACCTCCCCTATTCTGGCCGGGACATCGGCCAAAAGCCCACGGCCAGCAGGAGGCAGGATAGCCAGATGGCGGGCAGGTCCAGCAGTTCCACAGCCAGGCTGCCGGCCTCGGCCCCCAGGGCGAACAGGAAAATTACAAAGAAGTACAGCCGGGCCTTCCGCCTCTCCCGGCGGTCTCCGCCCCGCAGATAGGCGCACAGGGCCTCCATGCCGCTGCGCAGGTTGCCGATGCACATGGTGCTGGCAAAGGGGAAGCTCTCCATCTTCCGAAAGGACTGGACCTGCATGGCGCAGGAGAAGGAGACCAGGGCGTTGGCCAGCTGGTCCAGGGAGTGGGGGATGAAGCCCACCAGAAACAGCAGGAAAATCTCCCACAGCAGCACCCGCCGCTGCCAGTGGAGGCGGGACGGGTGCAGCCGGAGGAACTCCGCCGCCGCCACCCCCAGGGCAAAGGCCAGCACAGGGAGGAGGTAGCGGGCGGCCCGGGACCAGTCTCCGTCGAACAGGCTCTGTCCCAGGAGTACGATGTTGCCCGTCTGGGCGTTGGCGAAGACCTTGCCCCGGCGGAGGTAGGTGTAGGCGTCCTGGAGGCCGCCGGAGAGGGTGAGCAGAGCCACCGGAAAAAGCCGCTCGGCGGCGGGATGGGTGTGCTGGTCCATACGATCAGATCCTTGTCTTTAAAATCACCTGATTATAACGCTGGTTTTTCCAAAAGGGAAGAAAAAAATTCGTTGCAAAAAAGGCACACATCGGTTATACTATCTCCATCCCAACCATAAACGGAGGAATTGTACTATGAACATTACCAAAGACACCATTATCGGCGACATCCTGAAGATCGCCCCCCAGGCCGCTCCCATCTTCATGGGCATCGGCATGCACTGCCTGGGCTGCCCCGCCTCTCAGGGCGAGACGGTGGAGCAGGCCTGCAAGGTCCACGGCGTGGATGTGGACGAGCTTCTGGCCCAGGTGAACAAGCTCCTCGGCAAGTGAGACCCCAACCGCCCTCGTAAGCCGGGGGCGGTAATTTTTGCCCTTTACAGCGGAGGGGTTTTGTGTTAAAATAAGTACGAATGTTCGATGTAGTGAGGTTGCAGCGATGAAATTTTGTGTACTCATGGGCAGCCCCCGGGAGGCGGGCAACACCGCCGCCTTGCTGGCGCCCTTTCTGGAGGAGTGCGGGGCGCTGGGCTCCCAGGTCCAGGTGATTCCGCTCTACGACCGGGCAATAAACCCCTGCCTGGGGTGCATGGCCTGTCAGGATGCGCCGGACGGCCCGGGCTGCGTCCAGGACGACGACTTTGCGGCGATTTTCCAGGCTATGGCCGACTGCGACGTGATCGTCCTGGCCACCCCCATTTACGCCTTTTTCTGCACCGCCCCCATGAAGGCCCTGCTGGACCGGGCTATCTACGCCGGGGTGAAGAACTACGGTCGGGAGAAGGGGCCCAGGCTGCTGGCGGGGAAGCGGCTGGCCGCCATCGCCACCTGCGGCTATCCCCCGGAGAGGGGGGCCGACCTGTGGGAGGAGGGCGTTAAGCGTTTCTGCCGCCACGGCGGTCTGGAGTACATGGGCATCTTCTGCCGCCGGGACTGGGGCAGTCGGGAGCCCTTCATGAACGAGGAGCGGGAACAGGCTGTCCGGGATTTCGCACAGGCTCTGACCCTTGCGGTGCGAGCCGACAATATGGCGGAGCTGACATAGAGGGGGGACGGCTGTGAAAAAGATTCATCTTACGCCCCGCCTCCAAATGGCGGCGGACATGGTGGTCCAGAACGAACGGAATGGATGGCTGGTAGACGTGGGCACCGATCACGCCTACCTGCCGGCCTGGCTGCTCCAGAACCGCCGGGCGCAATTTGCCTATGTCATCGCCACCGACCTGCGGGAGGGCCCTCTGGACCGGGCCCGGCAGACCGCCCGGGAGGCGGGCTGTCATCAGGACATCGACTTCCGCCTGTGCGACGGCCTAGCGGCGGTGGATGCCCGGGAGGCGGACCTCATCGTCATCGCCGGCATGGGCGGGGAGACGATTGTCCACATTTTGAAAAACGCCCCCTGGTCAGACTGGCGGGGGGACGACCCGATGGAGGACAAGGTACTGGTGCTCCAGCCCATGTCCTCCTTCCCAGACCTGCGGAGCTGGCTTCAGGCCAACGGCTTTTCCATCGAGGAGGAGCGGCTGGCCCGGGAGGGGGAGATGCTGTACACCGCCCTGCTGGTCCGGGCGGGAGAGATGGACCCTCTCACCCCGGCGGAGCTGTGGGCGGGAAAAAATAACCACGATCCCCTGCGGGGGGGCTGGCTGGACATGTGGGCCGCCCGGGTCCGCCGGGCGCTGGAGGGGATGGCCCAGGCCAGGGGCGAGGGCGTGTCCGTCCGAAAGCATGAGCTGGAGGCGGTCCTCAGCGGCCTCATTGACATGAAAAAGGAGTGGGAACTGTGGCAACGGTAAAGGAAATCTATGAGTTTATCAATTCCATTGCCCCCTTCGATATCCAGGAGGGCTTCGACAACGCCGGTTTTCTGGTGGGCCGGAAGGACCGGGAGGTCAGGAAGATTCTGGTAGCTCTGGATATCACCGGAGAGGTGGCAGAGGAGGCCGCCCGGCTGGGCGCGGAGCTGATTGTGGCCCACCACCCGGTTATCTTTAACCCGTTGAAGTCAGTCACTGACGAAACCCTTACCGGACAGGTTCTGCTGGCGCTGGCAGAGCAAAAAATCGCCGCCATTTGCGCCCACACCAACCTGGATGCCGCCCGCGGCGGGGTCAACGACTGCCTGGCCAAGGCGCTGGAGCTGACAGAAATCGGCCAGCTGTGTCAGGCGGGGGTGGACGCCCAGGGCCGCCCCTACGGCATCGGCCGGGTGGGAACGGTCCACCGGCCTGGGCTGTCCGCCAGGGAGTACGCCGCCTTTGTCAAGGAGAGGCTGAATGCCGCCAATGTCCGCTTTGTGGGCGGGGGAAAGCCTGTCCAGCGGGTGGCGGTGGGTGGCGGCGCCTGCGGCTCCATGCTGGAGGACGTCGTCGCCCAGGGCTGCGACACCTTTGTCACCGCCGACCTGAAATACAACCAGTTCCTGGACGCCAAGGCTCTGGGCCTCAACTTGCTGGACGCCGGCCACTTCTCCACGGAAAATGTGGTATGCGCCCCCATGGCCCGGTGGCTGTCCGAGGAATTCCCGATGGTGGAGGTGCGCCTGTCGGAGGTTCACAGAGAAGTTTACCGCACAGTGTGACACCGTGTAAGAACGCAACTGCGGGCAGCTTTAGCCACTTCTTCGGTGACATTTTCAAGTCTTTACAACGAAATGTTAAAGCGATATAATTGCAGGGATATACCATGAGGCGTCCAAAACACGGATCAAGCAGACAGCACTTCGTGAAGCGTTCTACATCAGGAGGAAACCGCCATGTTAAAGGGAAAAACCATTCTTCTCGGGGTCACAGGGGGCATTGCGGCCTACAAGGCGGCGGCGCTGGCCTCGGCGCTGGTGAAGCAGCACGCCCATGTGGAGGTCATTATGACCGCCCACGCCACGGAGTTTATTACCCCCCTCACCTTTGAACAGCTGACGGGAAACCGGTGTATGGTGGACACCTTCGACCGGAACTTTTCTCACCAGGTGGAGCACATCGCCCTGGCCGACCGCACCGATCTGGTGATTATCGCCCCGGCCACCGCCAACGTCTGTGCCAAGCTGGCCCACGGCCTGGCCGATGACATGCTCACCACCACCGTGCTGGCCTGCACCTGTCCCAAGCTCGTCGCCCCCGCCATGAACACCAAAATGTTTGAAAACCCCGTTACCCAGGACAATCTGGACCTCCTCCGCCGCTACGGCTGGGAGGTAATCGCTCCCGCCTCCGGCCGGCTGGCCTGCGGGGCGGTGGGGGCGGGCAAGCTGCCCGAGCCGGAGGTCCTCCTCCAGCACATCCTGCGTCAGGCCGCCCTGCCCCACGACCTGGCGGGAAAACACGTCCTGGTCACCGCCGGCCCCACCCAGGAGGCCCTGGACCCGGTGCGGTATCTCACCAACCACTCTACCGGCAAAATGGGTTACGCCATCGCCCGGATGGCCATGCTCCGGGGGGCGGAGGTGGTCCTTGTCTCCGGCCCCGCCGCCGTCCCGCCGCCCCCCTTTGTGAAGGTGGTGGACGTCACCTCCGCCCAGGATATGTTTGAGGCGGTGGCCGCCCGGCAGCAGTGGGCTGACTTCATCTTCAAGGCCGCCGCCGTGGCCGACTACACCCCCACCCAGTACGCCGACGACAAACTGAAAAAAAAGGACGCCGACCTGTCCATCCCCCTGAAACGCACCCAGGACATATTAAAATACCTGGGGGAGCACCGCCGGCCGGGACAGGTACTGTGCGGGTTCTCCATGGAAACCCGGGACATGGTGGAAAACAGCCGGGTCAAGCTGGAGAAAAAGAATCTGGATATGATCTGCGCCAATAATTTAAAGGTATCTGGGGCCGGCTTCGGCACCGACACCAACGTGATGACCGTCATCACCCGGACAGGCTCAGAGGAGCTGCCCCTTATGTCCAAGGAGGACGCAGCCGCCCGGATTCTTGACATTGCGGCCGGATTTTTAAGCAAATAGACAGATAATTTGGGCGTAAGACAGCAAGAGATGAGGAGAGGGTTATCCCCTCTCCTCATTGTTTTCTGTAGGTAATAGTGTAAGCTCCGGTTCTTTGGCAGAAATATACAATTCCTCACATTCCAACTGGGCAGCTTCCAATATGCTTATCGCTTCCTCTGTGGCTCTGAACAAAGTCAGGTACATTTTTTGATAGTCTGGCATTTATTTCACCTGTTTCTCTTTTTTGACATTTAGTAGATGTCATATTGTGATGTATTGTACCATATAATTTCCAATATGACAAGCAGTGAATGTCGTTTGGAGATGGAAGTGATGTACAAAAACAGGGCGTCCGACGGGATGAATAACATCTGCGGCAGGAAGGTTCGGAAGTTTCGGGAGGCATTGCCGTCGTCGCCCTCGCAAAGGGGTCTGGCCGACCTGCTCCAGCTGGAAGGGCTTGATATTGATAAAAATGCGGTTCAGCGCATCGAAAGCGGTCAACGCTTCGTCACCGATATTGAGCTGCGGGTGCTGGCGAATGTCCTGGGCGTTTCTTACTCCGACCTGTTAGATGAATAAAATCGGTCCCGGAGAGCTTTACCTCTCCGGGACCGATTTTCCTTATCCTGTCTTACGTTTGCAGAGGACATTATCCTTACAGCCCCAGGCCGCCCAGGTTCAGCCCGCCGGTGAGGGACTGCATGGTGTTGGCGGCGTCGGTGTCGGCGGCGCGCATGGCCTCGTTGACGGCGGCCACAATCATATCCTGAAGCATCTCCACGTCCTCCGGGTCCACCGCCTCGGGGTCGATGGTCAGATTCTTCAGCTCGTGCTTGCCGTTGACTACAGCGGTGACAACACCCCCGCCGGAGGCGGCCTGGTACTCCTTCTCCTGGAGCTCCTGCTGCATCCGCAGCATGTCCTGCTGCATCTTCTGTGCCTGCTTGAGCATGTTCATATTCATGCCGCCGCCCATACCGGGCATCCCCCGGCCGTATCCCTTTGCCATAATAAAAACTCCTTTATGTCATAGTTATTGAAAGGTAATATTATCCAGCCCGCCGAAGGAGTCCGCCAGGTCGTCCAGGGGGTCCTTCTCCGCCGCCGGGGCGGGGGCGGCCTGCGCCGGCTCCGTCGGAGGGGGCGTACCGGTGACCACCCCCACCTGGGGCTGTCCGCCGAAGACGTTAGCCGCCGCGGCCGCCAGCTTCTCCAGCACCGCCGGCTTATTCAGCATGGAGCGGGTAAATTCGCTGTCCACCCACAGGGTCAGTTTGCCGTTTTTCCAGACGCCGGTCACCTTTGCCGGATTGTTCAGATAGGGCATCACCGTGGGGGGCACCTTCCCCCGCAGGCCCGCCGCAAAGGAGGGCCAGAAGGCGCTGTCGCCGCCGGTCTGCACCGCCGGGGCGGGCTGGGCCGGGACCTTCGGCGGCGGGCTGTCCGGGGGGGCGGCCCCTGCCGGGGACCGCTCCGGCTCGTCAAAGACATATTCCGGCTCCTCCGGGGGCTCCTCGGGGAGGGGCGGCCCCTCCTCCTCCCAGGGCGGCAGGTCGTCCTTCGGGCGGGGGGCAGGCTTTGTCTCCGGCACCTGTGGGGCGGCGCGGAGGCCGCCCTCTGCCGGGGCCGCGGGGGCTGCGGGAAGGCCCTGGGCCAGCTTTTCCTCCAGCCGGGCGATCCGGGCGGAGAGGCCGGCAAAGGACTCATCCAGCCCTTCATCGCTGAGGCGGATCAGACACAGCTCCGCATCGGTGCGCCGGTTGGCACTGCGGGGCAGGTCGGCCCCGGCCGCCTGGAGCTGGGTGAGCATTTGCAGCAGCCGCTGGGTGGACAGCATCTCCCCCAAGCGGCGCAGGGTGGCCTCGTCATAGCCGCCGGCCATCAGGGCCCCGCCCCCCTGGGGGGCGGTCTTTCGCAGAAGCAGGTCCCGGGCCAGGGCGGACAACTCCCCCAGAACCGAGCCCACATCCTTGCCGTTGGCGTAGAGCCGGGCCAGGGTGTCCAGCGCCCCGGCGGTGTCCCGGGCGGCCAGACGCTCCATCAGGGCGGCGGTCTCCACGTTCCCTGCCAGGCCCAGGGTATCCAGAATGGCCTGCTCGTCCACAGAAGCCTTTCCCCCGGCGCACTGGTCCAGCAGGGACAGGGCGTCCCGCATGCCGCCGTCGGCCAGCCGGGCCAGCAGGGCGGCCCCCTCTCCGGTCAGCGGGATATTCTCCTGCCCCGCCACGTACTCCAGCCGCTGGGCAATCTGCATGGGCAGGATGCGCTTAAAGGCGAACTGCTGGCACCGGCTCTTAATGGTTGCGGGCACCTTGTGCAGCTCGGTGGTGGCCAGGACGAAAAGAAGATGGGCGGGGGGCTCCTCCAGAATTTTCAGCAGGGCATTGAAGGCGGCGGTGGACAGCATGTGCACCTCGTCCACGATGTACACCCGCCTGCGGACGGCGGCGGGGGTATACACCGCCTCGTCCCGCAGGGCGCGCACCTGGTCCACCCCGTTGTTGGAGGCGGCATCCAGCTCCAGCACGTCCAGAATGGAGCCGTTTTCGATGCCCAGGCAGGCGGGGCAGGCGTTGCAGGGGTTGCCGTCCTGGGGATTTTCGCAGTTCACCGCCCGGGCCAGAATTTTGGCACAGGTGGTCTTGCCCGTCCCCCGGGTGCCGGTGAACAGGTAGGCATGGGACAGCCGTCCCGAGGCCACCTGACGCTTCAGGGTGTCGGTAATATGGGCCTGGCCCACCACGTCGTCGAAGGTTTTGGGCCGCCATTTTCGGTATAACGCCTGATACATCCGGTCACCTCCCAAAAAGCCTCCCCCTTTATGGGGGAGGTGGCCGCGGAGCGGTCAGTGGGGGTGCGAAACGCTCCCCCCTCAGTCAGCCTTCGGCTGACAGCTCCCCCACAAAGGAGGGAGCCTTTGAAAAAACTCGGCACAGAGCAAGACCGCACACCGGCCTTTGAAGCGTGGGACATATCCGTTACCTGGACAGCCGGCTCAAGAACAGTATCCCCGCGGCACACGCGGCGGACCGCTTAGTGCTGCTCGGTTCCCCGCCTGACACGGTTCACGGGGCCGCGTTGCGCGGGACCGGTCTATCATCACTGCTTTTCCAGGGCTGGCGATACAACCACACGTCCGGGGGCCGGGATTCATCCCCGCTGTAGCGGATTGCGGGTACAGGGCACCGCTATCTCCCCGACTAGTGCGGCCTTGCCCCGCACCGAGGCGGAACAAAAGCTTTTCCTATTGTACTATACTTTTTCCAGTTTCGCAACGATTATTTTCACTAATTTTCCCGGCGGCACAAAAGAGCGGCCCCCCTGGGGGAGCCGCCTGTCCGCTTATTCGCTGTAGGGCTTGTTGGTCTCGATGTACATGCCGCGGTCTGCGCTCCAGCCCACGTAGAAATTCAGGGCCTTACCCAAATCCCGGAGCTTGAAGTAGTTGGAGCCGTTAATTTTGTACACCTCGGCGGTGATTTTCTGGCCGTCCACATAGATGGCGTCGTTGCTGGGGTCGGCGGTCTGGCTGCCGCCGGTGGCGGCCCCTGCCAGGTCGCCGGACTGCTTGGCATAGCCCTGTCCGGTGGTGGCTGTGACGGCGTTCTTCGACCCATCGTAGCCCACGGCAAACTGCTTTTCCGTCCCGTTCAGCAGGGCGGCCACGTCGCGGATTTTGAAGTAGTTGCTGTCGCCAATTTTGTACACCGTGGGGTCGGCGGCGCTGCCGTTGACCTCCAGTTTGTCGTTGGTGGGGGAGGCGGTGGTCCCGGCGGGCTGCTGGGGCTGGGACGGGGTGGTGGGCTGGGTGGTGCTGGGGCCGGTGCTGTTGAAGTGGACGGTGGGGCTGATTTTGGCGTTAGTCAACGCTCCTTCTCCCCCATTCTCCTTCCACTGCGCTTTGGAGCCGCCGAAATAGACGTCGGTCAGGCTGGTGCAGTATTCGAACGCACTGCCTCCAATACCCTGGATGCTGGCCGGGATAACAATACTGGTCAGACTGGAGCAATAACCGAACGCGCCCCCGACAATACCAGTCACACCAGCGGGAATGTTCACATTCGTCAGGCTCTCGCAATGCCGGAACGCACTTAAATCAATTTTAATGACACTGGAAGGAATATTCACACTCGTCAGGCTGGTACACCCACTAAACATATCCGCCCCAATCCTCTCCATGCCATCAGGAAGGGTCACACTGGTCAGGCCGGTACATTCAGCGAACATATTATTGTTCTCGCTATAAGTGGTAGAAACGGTCGCACTTTTCAAACCAGTACACCGGTGGAATACACTATTGCCTAAATAGGTAACACTGGAAGGAATGGTTATACTGGTCAGGCTTTTGCAGTCCCGGAATGCTTCCTGGCTAATGTTAATGACGCCGTTGGGGATGGTCACGCCAGTCAGATTGGTACATCCGGCGAACGCCCACCCTCCAATTTCGGTGATACTGGAGGGCATGGTCACGCTGGTCAAATTTGTGCAGTTTTGGAACGCGCCAAGTTGAATGCTGGTAACTCCGTCTGGGATGGTCACGCTGGTTATACTGGTATTTCCCCTGAACCCTCCAATGCTTTTCACGCCGGAGGGAATGGTAATCGCGCCGCCGTCGCCGTAGTACCCCACCAGCGTGTCGCCGTTGACCACAAAGTCGCCCACCCACTCCTCGCCCGGGTTCAGCGCCACCGTGGGGACGGCCATCAGGCCCAGGCACATCGCCAGAGCCAGCGCAAGGGAAAACGCTTTTTTCAGTTTTCTCATGGTTCATACCTCTTTTCTCTTTTTGAGTAACCTCAGTCTTTGCATTGCAAAGACTGGAAGGGTACCCTTCCACATCCATTATATCACAATTTTTCTTTCCCGCAACTATAAAAATAAAAAACGCCCCAGCACGTACACCGGGGCGGGTGAAAATCAGGGATTGGGGTAGGCGTAGACGATGGGCCGGACCTCGGGGGTGAGGGCCTCCAGGGTATAGCCGGCGTTTTGATAGCCCTCGATGACGGCGGGTAGGGAGGCCACGGTGTTGGCATGGCTCCGGCTGTCGTGCATCAGGAGGATCACCCGGCTGGAGGTCCCCAGCTTGTCCAGGGCGTTCCGGGTCAGCACGGCGGCGGAAGGGGAATTGCGCACCGCGTCGCCGTTGGCCCGGTTCCAGTCGAAGTAGACAAAGCCCCGGCGGGTCATCTCGGCCACGATCTCCTGGTAGATGTGGCCGTTGTAGGCGTTAATGCTCCCCCCGGGAAAGCGGAAAATCTGGGGGGCTGTCCCGGTGACCTCCTCAATCAGGGCGTACTCCTTGGCGAAGTCGTCCAGATAGTCCTCCACCGAGCTGTATATCTCCCGGTAGTCGTGGGTGAAGCTGTGGACCCCGATGGTGTGGCCGGCCTCCGCGATGTCCCGCAGCCACTGCTTAGACTGCTCCGTGTCCTTGCCCACCACGAAAAAGGTGGCCTTTACGCCGTACTCCTCCAGAATCTTCAGCACCTCCGGGGTCCGGGCGGAGGGGCCATCGTCAAAGGTGAGGTAGCACACCTTCTTTTTGTCCACGCTGTTCCACTCGTGGGGCCGGGCATAGAGGTCGGGGTACAGGTCCTGATAGGCGGGGCGCTCCGGCCCCTTTGTCCCCTCCTCCGCCGGGCCTGGGGCAGGCTCCTGGCCGTACCAGACGCCGCCGTCCGCCGCCGGGGGGCGCTGCTGCATCTGGTTCAGCTCCGCCTTTGCCTGCTCCAGGGAGCTCCCCAGCCCCACGGCCAGGCTGGTGGGAATCAAAACGGCCAGCACAAGTAAAATTGTGGCCGCTATTTTCCCCTGCTTTGTGAGCCGGTACCGCACTTTTTTCAGCCGGGACGGACTTTTTCTTACGGCCGGGGACCGTTCCACAGAAAGTTCTTCAGACATGGGGCCATCCTCTCCAGCGTTCGACGCGCTTCGACATTGATAGCTCTATTGTAGCCCCCTCCGCCCCCGATGGCAAGCCCTTCGCGGTGACAATTTTATGAAGATTTGGTAACAAAAGGCCCCGCCGGATGGCGGGGCCTCGGTTCGCTATTTCATCCAGTCCCACAGGGCAACCTTTTTGCCGCTGCTCTGAACGTAGAGCGCCTTGTCCTTGAAGTAATTGACCGGGTCCTTCCGGGTGCTGCCCGACCGGACCTCGAAGTGGAGGTGGTTACCAGTGGACCGGCCGGTGGTGCCCACATAGCCCACCACATCCCCCTGCTTCACGGTCTGGCCCTCCTTGCAGCCGATGCGGCTCATATGGGCGTAGAGGGTGCTGGTGCCGTCGCTGTGGGAGACGATCACATAGTTGCCATAAGACCAGCTGCTGCCGGTGCCCTTGGCGGCGTGAATGACCACACCGCTCTTGGCGGCGTAGATGTTGGTGCCCGAGGGGGCAGGGATGTCAATGCCAGCGTGGTTGCCCGGCTTGCCGGTAACGGGGTGGATGCGCCCGCCGGCCAGGGAGGAGATGGTATTATATCCCCCCGGCAGGGGCCACAGGTATCCCGACTCGCTGGGCACATTGGCAACCTGGGCGGCATACTCCCGCTCCTTGGCCTTGATCTGGGCGTCCAGGGCCTTGGCGGCCTTGTTCAGCTCCTCCTCCATCTCCTCCAGCAGGTCCTCCTGGGCGCTGATTTCGGCAATGAGCTTGTCCACCTCGTCCTCCTGGGCCTTCAGCTCGTCCTGGGCGGCCATCTGCTGGGCCTTGGCCTCCTCCTGCTCCGCCTGAGCCCCCTCCAGAACGGTGCGGTCGTTGGCAACCTTCTCCTGGAGAGCCACCAGGCTGTCAATAACCTGGTTGTCATATTGGATGATCTCCTCAATCATCATGTAGTTGTCCAGCAGTTCGGAGAAATCGCCGGAGGTGAACAGGATGGACCAGTAGGAGGTCTCCCCCTGCTCCTCCATGTGCCGCATCCGCCGGCAGAACAGGTCAAACTGGGCCTTCTCGTCGGCCTCCGCCTGCTCCAGCTCCGCCGTCTTCTCAGCAATAAGCTGGTCATACATGGCGATCTGCTCGTTGATGTTGGCAATCTCCTGGCGGATCAGGTCGATCTGGTCCTCCAGCAGCTCCTTTTTCTTCAGGGCGTTGCTCTTGTCCGCCTGAACCGCCTTCAGCTGGGCTTGAATGTCCTTTTTCTGCTCGGCCAGCTTTCCGGCGCTCCCCTTCAGGGCGTCGATCTCCGCCTGGGTGACGGCGGAGGTCTCAAGCACCACACCCGGCCCCGTCAGGGGCAGGAACATGGCCAGCGCCAGCAGCAGCACAGCGGCGCGGCGCAGCAGTCTGCCTTGTTTCATCCAGATTCCTCCTTTTCAGTGGGCCAGAAAGATGTTTGCCAAAAAGGGCAGCACCATCAGCAGCGCCAAAAATCCGGCCAAAATGGACATGAACAGCTTCTGTCTTTTCTGCCGCTTCATAACCGCGACCTCCCTAACATTTTATTAGACCTGTAAGAACTTCCGAATGGCGAACAGGGAGCCCGCCACGCCGATAAAGGCGCCCACGCCGCAGAAGACGGCCAGAATGGTGGGGGCCATGGTCCCATAGCTGATCATATTCACCAGCGACAGGCCGTTGCCCTGGATGGCAAACTTGGCCACCATCTGATACAGCCCCCATTGGGCCAAAAAGGCGATCAGGGCTCCGGTGAGGCCCAGCAGCATCCCCTCCACCACAAAGGGCCACTCGATGAAGCCGTCGGTGGCGCCGCACATCTTCATAATGGCAATCTCCTCCCGGCGGTAGAAGGTGGCCAGCTTGATGGTGTTGGCGATGATGAACAGGGAGATCACCAGCAGAATGCCGATAAGCACCAGAGCCACGCCGGTGGCAATGTTGCGCACCATCACAAAGCCGTCGGCAATCTCGGTGGCGGCGTTGACAAAGCCCACGCCCTCCACCTGTTCCAGGGCCGCCTTGGTCTGCTTCATCAGCTCGATATCCACCACATGGACCCGGTAGCGGTCCCGGAGGGCCTCGTCGGGCAGGTCGTTGAGCACCGACGTGGTATCCCCGTGCTTGGCCTTGAAATCGGCCAGGGCCGCCTCCTTGGTGACAAAGGTGAGCTGGGACACGTTGTCCACCTGGGCCAAAGTGGGCTGGAGGGCCCGGGCCTGGTCCTGAGTGAGGGTATCGTCTATGTAGACCAGCATCTCATTTTCGCTCTCCAGGTCGCCCAGGGTGTTGTCCAGATTCACCGCCAGCAGGGTGAAGGAGCCCATGATAATCAGGCAGGCCACAATCATACACACCGCGGCAAAGGACATGAAACCGTGAGTAAAGATGGAGTGAAACCCCTCGCTGACATAATATCCCGCGTTAAATTTTCTCGACATTGTAGTAACCACCTGTCTCGTCGCTGATGATCCGTCCGTTTTCGATAGCCACCACCCGCTTGGCAAAGCGGTTGACCAGATTCTTCTCGTGGGTGACCACCAGCACGGTGGTGCCCAGCTCGTTGATGCGCTCCAGCAGCATCATAATCTCCAGGGAGCGCTGGGGGTCCAGGTTGCCGGTGGGCTCGTCGGCGATAATCATGCTGGGGTTGTTCACCAGCGCCCGGGCGATGGCCACACGCTGCTGCTCGCCGCCGGACAGCTGGCCGGGGAACCGCTCCCCCTTCTGGTCCAGCCCCACCAGCTGGAGCACGTAGGGGATGCGCCGGCGCAGCTCCCGGTTGGAGGCCCCGATGGCCCGCATGGCAAAGGAGAGATTTTCATACACCGTCTTCTTCTCAATGAGCCGGAAGTCCTGAAAAATCACGCCCAGGGTGCGCCGCATCTGGGGCACCTGCCGGGGGGTGATATTGGTAAGATTGAAGCCGTTCACCATCACCCGGCCCTCGGTGGGAGCGATCTCCGCCGTAATCAGCTTGATGAGGGTGGACTTGCCCGACCCGGAGGGCCCCACCAGGAAGACAAACTCCCCGTCGTCAATGCGCACATTGACCCCCTTCAGGGCCTTGGTGCCGTTGTCGTATTCCTTATGTACGTCGATAAAGCGAATCATACCGCGCTCTGCTCCTCGCAATCTTTCTCTCAGGCTGGAGACTTACTGATTTTTTAGTGTATCACAAATTATTTTTTTAGTAAATACATAATCTGTGATTTGAGCCCGTCCTTTTTCGTCGGCCCCTGTCGTTTTTACCGGTTTGTCACTTTTGTAACCTTATTGTAACTTATTCTCCGGAAAATAGCAAGGAGTTTTTTCCGGGTTTTCAAAGGATTTTTTGAACCGTAAAAGCGGGGCGGTTTTCACCGGCCCCGCTTTTTCTCGCGCTTTTTCTGTTGGCGCAGAAGGTATTTCGCCTGCCGCTCCTGTTCTCTGCGGCTCCTGCCCGCCCGCTTGCGGGCCAGCCCCTCCTGCTCCCGCTGGCGGCTGAGGGCCTCCTGGGCGCGGGTGCTTACCCCCCGGTCCCGGGTGGCCGCCTGGGCCTCCCGCTGGGCCCGCTTGGGGTTTTTCCGCTCCGCTGCCGGGCGCTCCCCCTCCGCCGCCGGACTGAAATTCAGCCTGTGCCACTCCCGCTCCAGCCACTGGTAAATCTGGGCGTCGGTGGGCTCCGGGCCAAAGACCACCCTGGCCGCCGAATAGCCCTCCGCTTCCCACCGCTCCGCGATTCCCACCCAGAAGGGTAGCTGAAACAGCACGGTGAAGCTGCCAACATTTCGGTCCATATTCAATTTCCTCCCTGATTTTCGCGTCAGAGAAGGGACGACCCGGGAGGGAAGGCTACTGACGGGAGCGCGGCCCGCGGACGGACTACCAACCGCCCTGTGTTTTTATCTCTGCGGGGACATTATAGCAGATTCTTACTGGAACCGCAAGAAAGGTTTTCCCTTATGTCTCCACCACGGTGACAACCCCCTCCACCCCGCCCAGGGTCTGGAGGATATCCTCTTTTCCCGCCCCCTGGCGGGAGAGCAGGGCCAGAACGGCACAGGAATTTCCGCTCTCGTCCCCTTTTTTCGTGATTTCCACATCCACAATCTTGATGCCCAGCATGTGGCACCGGGACACCATCTCCTCCAGGCAGGAGGGACTGGCGTACTCCGCGTAGACGGTGACCTCCCGGTTGTCCCGGAGCAGGCGGTACTCCAGCTTGGAGAAAAACACCTCGGCCACCAGCACCAGGGCGGTGCCGTACACCGCCCCCTCGTAGAAGCCCGCCCCGCAGCACAGGCCCACAATGGCCGCCACCCACAGCCCGGCGGCGGTGGTAAGGCCCCGGACCCGCCGCCACTTGGTCATGATAATGGCCCCCGCGCCGATAAAGCTGATGCCGGCAATCACCTGAGCCCCCAGCCGGGCCACGTCGCTGTACAGACCCAGCACCACATAGACGTATTGGCTGGTGGCGGTGGTCATGGCAGCCCCCAGGCAGATAAGGATATGGGTGCGGAAGCCGGCGGGCCGCCGCTTCTCCGACCGCTCTATGCCAATCATGCCGCCGCACACCAGGGCCAGCAGCACCCGCACCGTAACGCTGAGCAGGTCCATCCCCCGGAGAAAATCCAGACAGTGCAGCACAGTTTCCCCTCCTCACGCAGATCCTGATTTCAATTCGGATTTTTTCGTCTTCCGCCCTCCGGGCGGGAAAGCAGTTGACTATATCTCGTCAATGGCCCGCACGTCCGGGCTGTAGGACAGGTCGGTCAGCAGCTTGGTGTGGGACTGGTTCTTGGGCAGGTGGAGGTAGAGGACCACCCCCACGCCACCCCCGGCCGCCCGCTTCCGGTCCAGCTCCACATCGAAAATCTGGATGCCGATGGCCCGCGTCAGAGCAATAAAGTCCTTCAGCCGCTCCAGGGAAGTCAGCTCCACATAGAGGTTCATGTTCCGGGACCGGGACAGCAAGAACAATTCCACATAGGGCAGCACCTTAATGCTCAGGAAGATGCACACAAAACTGAGAATCACCCCTTCGTAGAAGCCCGCCCCGATGGCCAGACCCATGCAGGCCGTGGCCCACAGGCCGGCGGCGGTGGTGAGCCCCTTTACCTCCCGCTGCTCGGTAATCAGGATGGTTCCGGTACCTAGAAAACCGATGCCGTTGATGACCTGGGCCCCGAAACGGGTGACGTCGGTGGGCTGGCCCACCGCCTCGAAGGCGCCGGACAGCAGGGTGTGGAGCATGGTGTCCTCATACTGGCCCAGAATCATGGACAGGGCCGCCCCCATGCACACCATCATATAGGTGCGAAAGCCCGCCGGGCGCCGCTTGTGCTCCCGGTTTACCCCGATCAGTCCGCCGCACACCACCGCCAGGGTCAGCCGCAGCAGGACGGAGGCCAGATTAAATTGACGCAGGTAGTCGATCATTTCACCACCACATTTTTCTCCCCCAGCCGCTCGGTCAGGTCCTTGATCAGGGCGGGGTGTATCTCACAGCGGGAGCCCACCCGCTTTTTGCAGTCCTCAAAGTAGAGCACCACCTGGCTCTCCCCCGGGAAGAAGGACAGGGCCAGCCGCACCTTCCGCAGGCGGGGGTCCTCCCGGGCGGGCAGGCGCAGGTAGAGGGTCTGGTTCCCGCCGGCCGCCTCCTCCAGGTTGGACAGGGGGCGGATGGTGTCCACCATCAGCTGGGGCTCCTTGTCGTCCCGCACGGAAATCTTGCCGGTGGCCAGAATGGCGCTGTTCTCCCGGATAAAGCTGCCGCTCTCGTTCAGCGTACGGGAGAAGCACAGCAGTTCCATGGAGGCGGTGTCGTCCTCCAGCATCACATAGGCCATCAGGGTGTTGTTCCGGGTGGTGCGGGTGCGGTAGGTGGCGATCACCCCGGCGATGGACACCCGCTGGTCGTCCCGGTACTCCCTGGGGCCGTCCTCCCGGGCGAAGTCGCTTAGAATGGAGCCGATGGTCACCGCCCCGAAGCCCTTGGCCAGCTCCCGGTACTGGTCCATGGGGTGGCCGGACAGGTAGAGGCCGGTGGTCTCCTTCTCCATGTTCATCAGCTCCTGGGGGGTGTACTCCGGCAGGTCGGGCAGGACCAGGGTAGGCAGGGGGGAACTCTCCTCCTCTCCCCCGCCGAAGCCGAACAGGTCCAGCTGGCCCTCCACATTCCGCTTCCGGGCGGCGGCGATGCCGTCCAGCACCTGGCCGTACACCTGCATCAGCTGGGAGCGGCGGTAGCCCATGGCATCGAAAGCGCCGCTCTTAATCAGGCTCTCCACCATCCGCCGGTTCATATCCTGGTCAAAGAGCCGGTCGCAGAAGTTCATAAAGTCGGCAAAAGGGCCGTTTTTCTCCCGCTCGGACAGCAGGTTGGCGATGAAATTCCGCCCCACCCCCTTCAGGGCCACCAGGCCGAAGCGGATGCCCTCCTCCACCACGGTGAAGTCGGCCCCGGACTGGTTCACGTCGGGGGGCAGCAGCTGAATGCCCATCTCCTTGCACTCAGCGATGTACTCGGCCACCTTCTCGGTGGAGTCCAGCACCGAGGTGAGCAGGGCGGCCATATATTCCTTGGGGTGGTGGCACTTGAACCAGGCGGTCTGGTAGCACACGATGGCGTAAACCAGGGAGTGGGATTTATTGAAGGCGTATTCGGCGAAGTCATACATCTCGTCGTAGATGGCTTGGGCCGCCCCCTCGGGGACCCCGTTGGCCACGCAGCCGGGGATGTTCCGGGCCGGGTCGCCGTGGAGGAAGGCCTCCCGCTCCTTCTCAATCTCCTTGACCTTCTTCTTGCTCATGGCCCGGCGGACCATGTCCGCCTGGCCCAGGGAGTAGCCTGCCAGATCCTGGAAGATACGGATAACCTGCTCCTGGTAGACGATGCAGCCGTAGGTGCCCGACAGTATGGGCACCAGGGATGGGTCCTTATAGGTCACCTTGGCCGGGTCCTGGGCGCAGGCCAGGAATTTGGGGATGGAGTCCATGGGCCCGGGGCGGTACAGGGCAATCACGGCGCAAATGTCCTCGATGTTCTTAGGCTTGAGGCCCATGCACACCCCGGTCATGCCGGCGGACTCCAGCTGGAACACGCCGGAGGTCTTGCCCTCAGACAGCATAGCCATGGTGGCCGGGTCGTTCTCCGGGATGGCGTTGAGGGAGAAGTCAGGTTCCCGCCGCTGGACCATCTTGGCAGCGTCGTCCAGCACGGTGAGGTTGCGCAGGCCCAGGAAGTCCATCTTCAGCAGGCCCAGCTCCTCCAGGGTGGTCATGACGTACTGGGTCACCGGCTGGCCGTCGTTGGCGGCCAGGGGGACGTAGTCCACCACCGGCCGGCGGGTAATCACCACCCCGGCAGCGTGGGTGGAGGTGTTCCGGGGCATGCCCTCGATGGCCATGGCGGTGTCGATGAGCTTTTTGGTGGTGGGGTTCTCGTCGTAGGCGTCTTTCAGCTGCTTGGACAGGCGCAGGGCGTCCTCCAGGGTGATGTGCAGCGCCCCCGGGCCGCTGGGGATCAGCTTGGCCAGGGCGTCCACTTCGCCGTAGGGCACCCCCAGCACCCGGCCCACGTCCCGGACGGAGCCCCGGGCGGCCATGGTGCCGAAGGTGACAATCTGGGCCACATGGTCCTCGTCGTATTTGCCCTTTACATAGTCAATCACCTCCTGCCGCCGGCGGGGGCAGAAGTCGATGTCGATATCCGGCATGGACACCCGCTCCGGGTTGAGGAAGCGCTCGAAGTACAGGCCGTACTCCATGGGGTCCACGTTGGTGATGTTCAGGCAGTAGGCCACCATAGACCCCGCCGCCGAGCCCCGGCCCGGCCCCACCGGGATGCCCTCCCCCTTGGCGTAGCCGATGAAGTCGGAGACGATGAGGAAGTAGTCCACAAAGCCCATCTTGCGGATCATATCCATCTCGTAGTTCAGCTGCTTCAGATACTCCGGAGGCTGCTCCGGGTAGCGCCAGGCAAAGCCGTCCAGGCAGAGCTTGCGGAAATAGGCCTCCCCATCGCTCCAGCCCTCGGGCAGCTGAAACAGCGGCAGGTGGTATTTGCCGAACTCGAAGTCCACATTGCACAGTTCTGCAATTTTTGCCGTGTTGGCGATGGCCTCGGGGTGGTCGGGGAAGAGGGCGGCCATCTCCTCCTCTGACTTGACAAAAAACTCTTTGGTCTCAAACCGCATCCGGTTGGGCTCGTCCAGGGTCTTGCCCGTCTGGATGCACATGAGGATATCCTGCATCTCCGCGTCCTCCCGGCGGAGATAGTGGGCATCGTTGGTGGCAATGAGGGGGATGCCCGTGTCCTGGCTGAGGCGGATGAGAGCGGCGTTTACCTGCTTCTGGGCCTTGATGCCGTGGTCCTGGAGCTCCAGGTAGTAGCCGTCCTCCCCGAAGAGCTCCCGCATTTCCATGGCCACTTCCTTGGCCTTATCGTAGTCTCCCGCCAGCAGCAGCCGGGGCAGCTCCCCGCCCAGACAGGCGGAGCAGGCAATCAATCCAGCGGTGTGTTCCCGGAGCAGGTCCATGTCGATGCGGGGCTTGATATAGAAGCCCTCCAGATAGGCCTTGGACACCAGGTAGGACAGGTTGCGGTAGCCCTCCTCGTTCCGGCACAGCAGGACCAGGTGCCGGGACTCGGCGTCGTACTCGTGGACCTTCTGAAAGCGGGTGCGGCCCCGAGGGGCCACGTAGACCTCGCAGCCGATGATGGGCTTCACCCCCGCCGCCTTGCAGGCCCGGTAGAAGTCGATTACCCCATACATGCAGCCGTGGTCGGTGATGGCCACCGCCTCCTGGCCCAGGTCCTTCACCCGCTCCACCAGCTTTTTGATGCGGCAGGCGCCGTCCAGAAGGGAAAATTCCGTGTGTAGGTGTAAGTGGACAAAGGACATAGGCTTGACCCTCTCTTTCTATTACTCCAACAGGTTTTCTTCTATAAAACTCAAAACCCTGTTCTTTAGCGTATCATACCACATATACCACGCCAGCCACATCACAGTAACAGCCACACCGGCAAGTATTACTTCCGAAATAAAATCCTCTAGTGCCCATCCCATGAGCAGGCCTTTCCAGAGCATATCGCCCAAAAGCAAGAGAAACAACAGCTTAAATATCCCGCTGTGCCAACAGTCAGAAGCGTTCCCTCTGATAATGCTTCCCTCGTCCTGTTCTTCTACCGTTCCCTCAAAGAGATGCGTCTTTCTTTTTCTAAGGTTGATACCCCGCTCACCAACCACATCCAGAAAGAAACCGGAATTTCCCGTTTTCCCATACCCAATCCATTTCCGGTAAAAGGTTCCGCCCCATTTCGAGTGATCCCAGCCGGTCCTTGCCGCAATCCGGACAAACATCTCCTCTGGGGACAGCTTACTGTGAAATTCATAGCGTTTGGGCATAGTATCCCCCCTCGTCCCGCCCGCCGGCGGTCCCTTCCCTTGCTAAAGGGAGGGGGACCGCCGGACATAGTCCGGTGGTGGAGGGATTCCGCAATACAGAAATCTCTGATAGACAGAATCCCCCCGCCACCGGACTATGTCCGGCGGCCCTCCCCCCTTTAACAAGGGGGGCTTTTCGGCGCTGACTGGTCCGTTTCTCCTCCAAAGGCCCCCTTGCCAAAGGGGGCTGGCATTTGCGAAGCAAATGACTGGGGGATTCCGCACTATCGGGGATAAACCGGCCCCCCTTCCATCACACATACCCATACATCCCCCGCACGGACACCTCCCCGGCGGAGACGGTCTCCCGCTTCCCGTTGTACAGCTCCACCACCAGGTTAAAGTCGTCGTCAATCTCCAGGGCGAAGGCCTGCCGGCGGGCGGTGGGGGTAATCAGCTGGACCTGGTGTCCGGTGGTGATGCAGTCGGCCCGATATTTGGCCAGATACTCCGCCCGGTCCTCGGGGTAGCCGGCGTACATCCGGTCCAGGGCCAGCACAATCTGGGCGGCCAGCTCCGCCCGGCGCACCGGGCGGCCCAGAATCTGTGACAGGGAGGTGGCCATATCCCGGATTTCCGGGGAAAAATCCTCCGGGCTCTGGTTCACATTCACCCCGATGCCTGTCACCATATAGTCCAGGGTGTTGGTCTCGCTCTCCAGCCCCAGCTCGGTGAGGATGCCCACCAGCTTTTTCCCCTCCAGCACGATATCGTTGGTCCACTTGATCTGGGGCCGGACCCCGCAGCAGGCCTCGATGCCGTCGCACACCGCCACCGCCACCCAGGCGGTGAAGTCGCTCACCCGGGCCGGCTCCAGCTCCGGGCGGAACAGGGCGGACAGATACAGCCCCGTCCCCCTGGGGGACTGGAAGGACCGCCCCCGGCGGCCCCTGCCGCCGGTCTGCTCCTCCGCCGTCACCACCAGCCCCTCAGGGGCGCCGTCCATGGCCCGGCGCTTGCACTCGGTGTTGGTGGAGTCGATCACATCCAGACACAGCAGCTGCGAGCCGATTTTTGCGTCGGACAGCAGCCCAAACAGCTCCCCCACCCGCAGGCGGTCAGGGGCGTCCTCCAGACAGTAACCCCGGTTGGGGGCGGAGGCGATGGTGTATCCCTCCTGCCGCAGGCCCTCGATGGCTTTCCACACCCCGGCCCGGCTGATGCCCAGGGTGCGGCTCATGGCCTCCCCGGACAGATAGGCCCCCTGCCGCTCCCGCAGCAGGGCCAACACTCTTTCACGGCTCACAGCGGTGTTCCTCCTCTCGTCTCCATTACAGACAAGTGCGCCGCGCTGCGGCGCACTTGTCAAATTGCACAAAAGTTTTCAATGTGGGCCCTTCGGCCCATTTTTCTGTCCGCACCAGACGGACAAGCACCTTAAAGTCCCGTTTTGGCGCCTTAACGGCCCTTAAAGGGTCTGTTTTGGTCCGTTTTATGGTGTATTATTTCGCATTAATATTACACTTAGTATTCTACGTCCGCCACCAGCGGACACTTTCACCGTCTTACTGTTCGTCCTCAATCAGACCGTAGTCCCCATCATTGCGGCGGTACACCACAGCGAAGGCCCCGCCGGCCTCCTCATCCCGAAAGGCAAAGAAGCCATGTCCCACCAGATTCATCTGTAAAATGGCCTCATCCCGGGTCATGGGCTTCAGGGGGAAGGTCTTGCTGCGCACGATGCGGTACTCGCCCTCCTCCGGCTCATCGGGGGCAAAGGTAGACACCTCGCTCACATCCAGCGCCCGCTCAAAGGCCCCCTGCCGCAGCCTCTTCTCCAGGCGGGTCTTGTTCTTGCGAATCTGCCGCTCCAGAGTGGTTACAGCGGCATCGATAGAGGCGTGCATATCCGACGTGCTCTCCGACACCCGGAATACGGTGCCGCTGGAGCGGATGGTGATTTCCACCTTGTTGTTCCGCTCCTTCTCCACGCTGAATGTGATGGCGGCGGTGGCATCCTCCTTAAAGAAACGGTCCAGCTTGCCCACCTTTTTCTCGGCGTACTTGTGTACGGAATCGGGCAGGTTCACCTTTTTGTCCGTAAATACGAATTTCATATCCGTCGCTCCTTTCGCCCAGAGGGCTGGTATAGGCCGGAGGAGGGGGTCCCCCTTCGGTTATCCTTATTATACCACAAACCGCCGGAAAGTCCACTGGTTTTTGTTAATATTTTCTAAATTCTTCGGCCCCCTATCAAGACGGCCCGCACCTCGCCCAGCAGCTCCAGGGGGTGGCCGCTGGTGACCACCACATCCGCCTCCCTGCCGGGGGCCAGCGTGCCTAGAACGTCCCCCAGCCCGGCGATGCCGGCGGCGGTGACGGTGATGGCGGCCAGGGCCTCCTCCGGGTCCAGCCCGCCCTTCACCGCCAGGGCGGCGCACAGGGGCAGGTACTGGACGGGCACCTCCGGGTGGTCGGTGCAGATGGCCACCTCCACCCCCGCCCGCCGGAGCAGTGCCGGGTTTTCCAGGGTCATGTTGGCCAGCTCGGGCTTGGACCGGTCCCCCAGGGCGGGGCCGGTGATTACCGGAATTTTTTCCCGGGCCAGCAGGTCCGGGATCAGATGGCCCTCGGTGCCGTGGACAATCACACAGCGCAGCCCGAACTCCCTGGCGATGCGCACGCCGGTGGCGATGTCGTCCGCCCGGTGGGCGTGGATGTGGACAGGCAGCTCCCCCCGGACTACCGGGAGGAGGGCCTCCAGTTTGGCGTCGTAGTCGGGCGGGTCGGCGTCCTCGTCCCGGGCGGCCCGGTCCATTTTTTCGCCGTACTCCACCGCCTTGCGCAGGTTCTCCCGGATGATGGCGGCGGTGGCCATGCGGGTCACCGGGGTCTCGTCCCGGTCGTGGTAGACCTGCTTGGGGTTCTCCCCCAGGGCCAGCTTCATGGCGGCGGGGGCCCGGACCACCATGGCGTCCACCCAGCGGCCGTCGGTCTTCAGGGCGGCAAACTGGCCGGATACCGGGTTGGCGGAGCCGGGGCCGGTGAGGACGGTGGTCACCCCCGCCGCCCGGGCCTCGGAAAAGCACCGGTCCAGAGGGTTCACCCCGTCGATGGCCCGGAGGTGGGGGGTGCAGGGGTCGGTCTCCTCGTTGCCGTCGTCGCTCTCGAAGCCCAGAGCGTCGCCAAACATGCCCAGGTGGCAGTGGGCGTCGATAAAGCCGGGGCAGATGTGCCCGCCCTGGGCGTCGAACACCTCCCCCTCCCAGCCTTTGGGGCAGTCCTCCATGGGACCTGCCTGGGCAATTTTGCTCCCCTTGACGGCCACATAGCCGTTTTTAATGACAGGTCCGTCCATGGTGTGGACGGTACCGTTGATAATCAGCATACCTCTTTCTCCTTCTGCAAGTTCAGGCCCTCCGCCTCCATGCGCAGGAGATAGAAGGGGCGGACCCAGTCCAGCTCCTGTTCCATGGTCTCCTCCAGGGCGGCCAGCCGCCGCTTGCCCAGCCGGCGGTCCAGCAGGGCGAAGATACGGACGATGGGATTTTCGTCCGTCAGGCTGGATTCAATGCTCTGGTTGTCGAACTTCTGGAAGGCCATGTAAAAATCCCGCTGGTCAAACAGGCCGTCGTCCAACACCGTCTTGTCCGCTTTCAGGTACGCCTCCCGCCAGTTGAGCCCCTGTTCATCCCGATAATCCCGCGCCCGTTCCCAGAGGACACGGGAATAGGTGAAGTAGTTGCTTTTCAATAGCTCCTCGCCGTCCACCAGGATGGCCGCCCGGCCCTCCCGGTCGTGGCTCTCCCGGTAGGTGGTGGCGAAGTACCGCACCCTCCCCCGCAGAGCGGGACAGAGGTAGTCCGTTTCCAGCTTTTTTCTTGTTCCGCTCCAGGTGGGCATTGCATTTTCCTCCCCCGCAAGCCGGGGTCAGTAGGGCAAGGGCTCTGCCCTTGCCTCATTCCGATCCCATTTTATCCCCTTTCGGGGATAGGCAGGGGTAGAACCCCTGCCCTACATAACGTACCGGCCGGTATTTCCAAATGCGTTCTGAATTTTCGGGACGGGCGTATATTCGACAAAGGTTCCCATTGACTGCGCTGGCAAATTATGGTAGACTTGTCCCAGCTCGACCAATATGCTTTGTGCGAGTCTCTCCCCGCACATGGACGCCCTTTTTGAGGGCGTCTTTTTTATGCGATGGAAGCCCCCCTCAGTCTCGCTTCGCTCGACAGCTCCCCCACAAGGGGGGAGCCTTATGAAGCACCCACCCCCCTGTGAGGGAGGGACGTGGGATGAAAAGGGGGCCGTCTGTGCAGACGGCCCCCTGGAAAATGCGCAGGATTACCGGCGGCCGCCGCGGCGGTTTCCGCCCTTCTTCTCGATATAACGCAGCTCGGACAGCTTGCTGTCGGAGGACTGCATGAACTGCTTGAGACGGTCCTCAAAGTCGGTGGGCTCCTTGGGGGCCTGGTGGACGAAGCCCATGGGGCGCTGGGCGCCGCCGCCCTGACGGGGAGGCCGTCCGCCTCCGCCCCCCTGGCGGGGACCGCCGCCCTGACGGGGCGCGCGCTGGGGCGGGGGCTCCACCTGCTTGATGGACAGGTTGATCCGCTTGGCCTGGTCGATGCCGATGATCTTTACCTTGACCTCCTGCCCCTCGTGCAGATGGTCGCTCACCTCATTCACATAGGAATAGGCAATCTCCGAAATATGGACCAGCCCGGATTTTCCCTCCGGCAGAGCCACGAAGGCCCCGAATTTTGTAATGCCTGTCACCTTGCCATCCACGATGGCCCCTACACCTAACTCCATTGAAGCGCCAAATCCTCCCTTGTAAAATTCACAACACACGCATGGAATGCTGCGGCCCCTCAGTTGGCCACATCGACAAACAGAGTTTCGTTCTTCTCCACATAGCCCCGGTCCCGGGCGACCTGCTCCTGCATCTCAGGGTCGCCGCTGTTTGCGATAGCGTCGGCCAGCTTTTGGTTTTCCAGCTGCTGGTCGGTCACCTGCCGGGCCAGGGCGTCCCGCTGGAGTTCTACGTCCTGGATCTTCCCCCGCAGATCCCCCAGAGAGAGTGCCATGTAGATCAGCAGTGCCAGAACGACGATTTTTGTTAGAAATCCGGCCCGTTTGAAGGTCATAGTCCCTCTCTCCTCTCTCCCGAAGGGTGCGGCGCTGGGCTGCGGTATCCAGCTGCTCTGTTATCGCCCCTATTCTATACCATTTCGCCCCGGAAAGGAAGATGTTTTTTACAATTTTTCTGATTTTTTTCAGAATGCCCCCCGCCACCCCCAGCGGAAAGGTCAAAATGCCCAAAAGTGCGGCCATGAGATCGGCTCCCAGGTAGCCCAGGCGCAGCAGCCAGGGGCTGATGGCCCAGAAATACAGCGTGCCCCCCACCAGGCAGAACACAGCGCCGTACAGCCGGACCTGGCCCCCCCAGGCCCCCTGGGACCAGACGAACAGAGCCGCCACCGCCGTGAGCCAGAACAGCAGGTCCAGCAGCGGGCCCAGCAGGGGGAGCTTTACCCGCACCCGCAGGATGCGGAACAGGTCGTACACCACCCCCATGGCGCCGCCCAGCAGCAGGGCCTGGCACAGAGCCCGGAGCTGCTGGAGAAGGTCCACCGTCATCCGCCCAGCAGGCGGGAGAGGAAGCCGCCCCCTCGGCGGCCCGCCTCCGACTCGTAGAGCAGGGCATGCACCCGGCCCTCTACCCGCAGGTCGCCCCCGTCCAGGGACAGCTTTTCGATGTGCAGCCCCTCCCCCTGGATCTCCAGCGCGCCTTGGGCGGTGGTGAGGAGGATGGTGTTCTCGTCGAAGCTCTCCACCTCCTCCACGCCAGAGATGGACAGCTGCTCCCGCTCCTCCAGAATAATGTGATGGGCCATCTCGGGACGGGCCCGGTCGTCCACAAACGCCATAGCGCTTCCCCCTTTCTCTCTATCCTATGGGAGTGAGGGTGGGGTTTATGACTGGTTTGGGGTGTATTCGGGCGGGCAAGCTGTAGGACTAACGGCTGCACCCTCATCGGTCATGGGTGCATCCCTGAGCCCCCCTCACCCGGCTTCGCCGGGAGCTCCCCCACAAGGGGGGAGCCAGGGGGAAAACATCTCCGTAAAAATTAACAATTTACTGTAGCTTTTCACCGGGAAGTGGTGTACAATAGAGACAACCATTTTCGACATAAGGAGGCCGCCCTATGAAATTGACATTTTTCGGCGCCGCCCATGCGGTAACCGGCAGCTGCCACTGCCTGGAGGTCAACGGCAAGAAAATTCTGATCGACTGCGGCTTGCAGCAGGGTCGGGACGAGCACGACGACAACACCCTGGACTTTGCCCCCAACTACATCGACTACGTTCTGGTCACCCACGCCCACATCGACCACTCCGGCCGGCTGCCCCTGCTGGTGAAGGAGGGCTTTAACGGCCGCATCCTTACCACCGGCCTCACCGCGCAGCTCATGTCCGTGATGCTGCGGGACTCCGCCCACATCCAGGAGGGGGACGCCCAGTGGCACAACCAGAAGGGCAAGCGTGCCGGCCTGCCCCCGGTGGAGCCGCTGTATACCCTGATGGACGCCGAGGAGGCCATCCACATGCTGGAGACGGTGGAGTACGGCTGGCGCTTTGACCTGTGCGAGGGGGTGCAGGTCCGCTTTAACGACGCGGGCCACCTGCTGGGCTCCTCCATTCTGGAGCTCTGGGCCACCGAGGACGGGGTGACCAGAAAAATCGTCTTCTCCGGCGACCTGGGCAACGAGGCCCAGCCCATTATCCGGGACCCCTCCTTTGTGGACACCGCCGACTATGTGGTGATGGAGTCCACCTACGGCGACCGGAACCACGAGCCCCCGGAGAGCTACACCGGGGCCCTGGCCGCCCTGATTGACGAGGTCTTCTCCAAGGGGGGCAACATCATTATCCCCTCCTTCGCCGTGGGGCGGACCCAGGAGCTGCTGTATTATTTGCGGGAGATCAAGCGGGACGGTCTGGTCCAGTCGCTGCCCAGCTTTAAGGTCTATGTGGACTCCCCCCTGGCCACCGAGGCCACCAAAATCTATTCGGGCAACCTGAAGGGCTACCTGGACGACGACGCCATCGCCGTCATTCAGGGGGGCGAAAACCTGTTCACCTTCCCCGGCCTCACCCTCACCCAGTCCACCGAGGAGTCCCGGGCGCTGAACGACGACAAGACGCCCAAAATTATCATCTCCGCCTCCGGCATGTGCGACGCCGGACGCATCCGCCACCACCTGAAGCACAACCTCTGGCGGCCCGAGTGCGCCGTGGTGTTCGTGGGCTATCAGGGGGAGGGCACCCTGGGCCGGCACCTGCTGGAGGGGGCCCGCTCGGTGAAGCTCTTTGGCGAGGACATCTCTGTCCGGGCCAAGATTGTCAACTTTAAGGGCCTGAGCTCCCACGCCGACCGGGACCATCTGCTGGAGTGGGTGGAGCACTTCTCCCCTACCCCCAAGCAGGTCTTTGTGGTCCACGGGGACAGCGAGGTTACCGAGCTGTTCGCCCACGACCTGAACCAGCGGGGCATCCCCGCCCACGCCCCCCTCTATGAGGAGGTCTACGACCTGTCCACCAACTGCATGCTGGCCAAGGGCGTGGTGCTGGAGGTCAAGAAGACGGTGGGTTCCGCCGCCACCCCCTCCGCCGCCTACCTGCGGCTGCAAAATGTGTCCCACGACCTGGCCGACCTGGTCAAGCGCAGCCGGGGCCGGTCCAACAAGGACCTGGCCAAGCTGGCCGACCAGCTCCGGCAGCTTATGGAAAAGTGGGAGTGAGGCGGGCAAGCTGTACGCCTAACGTCCGCACCCTCATCCGTCACGGGCGAAGCCCGTGACGTGGGAGTTTTGAAGCAAAAAGTGATATGATTCGTTGTTTTACTCCCTCAGTCACCGCCTTCGGCGGCGACAGCTCCCTCAAAGAGGGAGCCTTAGAGAACGGGAGAGTGTTTTTCGACAAGCTGACCTTCCCTCTGGAAGGGGGAAGGCTTTTGGGCGCGTGCTTTCACAGAGTGCTTTTTTGACACACCGGGCCGCCGGAGACGGCGGCCCTTAGAAAACCAGGATTGGAGTACCACCTCATGGAATTTGACCACATCGAGCTCAAGCGCCAGGCCAGGGAGCGAATAGCCCTCACCGACCCGAAATTCTGGGTGGTGGCCCTGGCCTATATCGCCATGACCGCCGGGGTGTCCCTGCTGTTCAGCCTGATTCCCCTGCCTGGCGCGGAGGACGGGGCCCTCCCCGCAACCCACCTGTTTCTTCAGCTGCTGCTGAACCTGTACACCACCGTTGTCCGCTTCGGCCTGTGCCTGTGGGCCCTGTGGACCTACCGGCAGCTGGACCCGGACACCAACTCCCTGATGCAGGGCTTTTCGGTGGCCGGACGGGTGGTTTTGATGAATCTGGGCATCTATGTCCGGGTGCTGGGGTGGTATCTCCTGGTGGGCTTCACCCTGTCTATCCCGGTGCTTGTGCTGCTGCTCTCCGGGGCCGGGGCCGGAATCGGGATGTTTACCCTTCTGCTGTTCTTCGCCGGGCTGATTGCCACCATTGTCATCCTGCGGCTGCGGTACGCCCTGGCCCCCTACCTGCTGGCCGACCGGCCCGACGACGGCGCCTCCGCCCCCATCCACCGCAGCGCCGCCCTGATGCGGGGCTGGAAACGGGCGCTGTTCCGGCTGGAGCTCTCCTTCCTCGGCTGGCACCTGATTAACCTGTTCCTCAGCCTTATTGTCACCCTCTTTTTCCTGGACCGGGCGGGGCTGTCCTTCCCCCAGATTATTCTGGACCCGGCCCAGTATCAGCAGGCCATAGTCGTGATCAACTCCCTGCCCGTGTTCTTCCTGACCACGGTGGTCACCATTCCCGTGACCCTGTGGCTGCTGCCCTATCAGGAGACCGCCCGGGCCGGCTTCTACGACTTCCGCCTGCTGGCCGCCTCCGACGCCACCGACCGGCCCGACATGCCGCCGCTGTGAGGGAGGGATTTACTATGGATGACAGACCCCAGTGGCTGAAGTGGGCGGTGGAGCTCCAGGCCCTGGCTCAGGCCGGGCTGTTCTACGGCCGGGACAAGTACGACCGGGAACGCTACCAGCGCATCCGGGACATCGCCGCTGAGATGATGGCCCGGGAGACCCGGCTGCCTCTGGAGCGGGTTAAGGACCTGTTCTGCGGCGAGACCGGCTATCAGACCCCCAAGCTGGACACCCGGGCCGCCGTCTTTCAGGAGGGGAAAATCCTTCTGGTTCAGGAGGAGGACGGCCGGTGGTCCCTCCCCGGGGGGTGGGCCGACGTGGATATCTCCGTGGGCGAAAACACCGTGAAGGAGGTCAAGGAGGAGGCGGGGCTGGACGTGGTTCCAAAGCTGGTTATCGCCCTTCAGGACCGGAACCGGCACAATTCGCCCCCGTCCGCCTTCGGCATCTGCAAGGTGTTTGTGCTGTGTGAGCTCCTGGGCGGCTCCTTCCAGCCCAACCTGGAGACACTGGACAGCGGCTGGTTCGGCCTGGACGAGCTGCCGGAGCTGTCCACCGAAAAGACCACCGCGGCCCAGATCGGCATGTGCTTCGACGCCTGCCGGGCCGATGGCTGGGTTACCCAGCTGGACTGAATCGCCGGGGCGGTTGAAATTTCTATATTTTATGAAACATTTGTTTGACAAACCGGAATTTTTGTGTTATAATTGCACCACTGCGTAATATGTCCGCGCCGGGGTGCCCCCCACCGAAAGGAGCCGCCGCTATGGCTAACTTGACCCGGAAACAGAAGGAAATTTATGAGTTTATCCTTGCCTTCACCAGCGAGCACGGCTACCCCCCCTCTGTGCGGGAGATCGGGGCGGCGGTGGGGCTGAAATCCCCCTCCACCGTCCACTTCCACATGAAGGGGCTGGAGGAGGCCGGCGTTATTGTCAAGGCCGAGGGCAAGACCCGGGCCATCTCCCTGCCCGGCGTGTCGGTGGGCCCGGTGGCCGAGGAGACCGACCCCCGGGCCAATCAGGTGCCCGTGGTGGGCAATGTGGCCGCCGGCTCCCCCATCCTGGCCCAGGAGTGCATTGAGGACTACCTCACCTTCGACACGGAGGGGCTGTCCGGCGAGCACTTCGCCCTGCGGGTCCGGGGGGAGTCCATGCTGAACGCCGGCATCCTACCCGACGACCTGGTGGTGGTCCACCGGCAGCAGGAGGTCCGCAACGGCGAGATTGTGGTGGCCCTGTTTGAGGACGAGGCCACTGTGAAGACCTACCAGCGGAAAAACGGGCAGGTCTGGCTCCTGCCCGAGAATCCTGAGTATGAGCCCATCGACGGCACCTACGCCGAGATTATCGGCAGGGTGGTGGCCGTGGTGCGGCGGTATTAAATGACGAAGCGCGCCCTGTACAGGGCGCGCTTTTCGCTCGTCAAAAAAGGCCCCCCTCTAAAGAGGGGGGTGGCACGGCGGAGCCGTGACGGGGGGAGTTTTGAAGCAAAAAAGTGATATTGATTCGTTGTTTTACTCCCTCATTCACCGCCTTCGGCGGCGACAGCTCCCTCAAAGAGGGAGCCTTAGAGGACGGTAGAGAGTTTTTCGACAAGCTGAAGCGCGCCCCTTACGGGGCGCGCTTTCCTATTTTACAAACCGGGAGACAGGCTCTTTTATTCCCTCTCCCCCTATGCCAGTATCAATTCTTCCTGTATCATATCTCCATATTTATCCAATTCATCCTGCCACATTTTCCGCAGCGCGTCTGTAATAACACCGCCCCGGCCCCGTTGGATCAGTGCCGCCTCCCTCTCCTGGATGGAGCGTCTGGCGTTCTCACTGATCCTTTCGCTTTTACAGAGGCTTACAAATTGTGATAAGTCAGCCCCCAACAGCGTCAGCGCGCCCCCGCGCTCGTGATCCCAAAAATAAATCTTTCCCCTGCGTTCCTGGTCCAGGCCTGTCAGGATGAGGTTTCCAAAGGAATCGCAGGCCGTTGGCCACATCGACAGGCACAGCCATTTCTCCATGTCCAGCGAGTCAAAGCTCAGCTTCACCTTCCCAATGCCGTAAAAGCCCTTCAGGTCAGAAGCCATTCTTCCCTTTTTAAACTTGGTTTTTGGGGTAAAGCCACCGTTGTATTTCACCAAAAACGCCCTGTATTCCTCGGGAAAAGTTATATGATACCGCTCCTCTAATTCGGCAATTTTCGCCAGCTCTCCACCGCCAAACCGCGCGATCAGCATTTCATCTCCTCCTTTGATTTAGGCACAAATCCGCCCACGCAAACACCCCTCTTGCAGGGCAAGGGCTCTGCCCTTTTCTAATCAGGTTGTCTCCTCGGTGAAAAGGCAAGGGCAGAGCCCTTGCCCTACATTACGTCCCTCTTTGAAATCAGGGCGACAGGTCGGCCTTTCGCCGCAGCAGGGACAGGGGCGGGACGGGCTGGGGCAGGTGCATGCGGAAGACCATCTGGGGGTGGCGAACCTCCTTCAGGGGGAGGCCGTCCCCATCCCACAGGGCCTCCACCGTGAGGGACCGGGGGCGGACGTCGGGGCCCACCAGCTCCAGGGCGTCTCCCACGGAAAATTTGTTGTTCAGGGTGAGGACGGCGTTTCCATCCCCGTCGCAGGACTGGACCCTGGCCACGATCTGCCAGTCCCGGACGTACCGGGCGTCGTCGGTGAACTGGCCGGGCTGGCCGTAGAAGAAGCCGGTGGAGTAGTGCCGGTGGCTGATGTGTTCCACCTCGTCCCGCCACACCGGGTCCAGGGGGATGCCGGCGGCGGCCGCGTCGATGGCGTGGCGGTAGGCCCCGGTGACGATGGCGGCGTAGTAGGCCGACTTGGCCCGGCCCTCCAGCTTCAGGGAGCTCACCCCGGCCGCCAGCAGGTCGGCCACGTGGTCGATCATGCACATGTCCCGGGAGTTCATGATGTAGGTCTCGCCGTTCTCCTCGTAGACGGGGAAGTATTCTCCCGGCCGTTTCTCCTCCATCAGGGCGTATTGGTAGCGGCAGGGCTGGGCGCAGGCCCCCCGGTTGGAGTCCCGGCCCGTCATGTAGTTGGACAGCAGGCACCGGCCCGAGTAGCTGACGCACATGGCCCCGTGGGCGAAGACCTCAAGCTCCAGCTCGGGGGGCGTTTTGGCCCGGATCTCCCGGATCTCCTCCAGGGACAGCTCCCGGGCCAGGATTACCCGGCTGGCCCCCAGGTCGTGCCAGGCCCGGGCGGACTGGTAGTTGACCACGCTGGCCTGGGTGGAGATGTGGACCTGGACGTGGGGGGCGTGCTTTTTGGCCAGGGCCAGGACGCCCACGTCGGCTAAAATGACCGCGTCCACCCCCAGGGCCTCCAGGTACTCCAGCCACTCCGGCAGGCGGGACACCTCGTCGTTCCGGGGCATGGTGTTACAGGTGACGTGGATTCGCACCCCGTGGCTCCGGCAGAGTTCCACCGCCGCTTTCAGCGCCTCGGGGGCGAAATTGCCGGCGAAGGTGCGCATTCCGAAGGTGTTCCCCGCCAGATAGACGGCGTCCGCCCCGTAGGCTACCGCCATTTGCAGCCGCTCCATGTCCCCCGCCGGGGCCAGGAGTTCAATTTTGTTCATGGTATCTCTCCTTTACCTCATCACCGTGTGTGGGGGCCGACGACCCCGGCGGCCCATTTCACGGATGGCACGCCAGGGTCGTCGCGCTCCACAGATAAATGCAGGGGCGGCGCAGAGGCCGCCCCCTACAAAAGAGGTCAAGATACTTTGTACCGCTCCTGGCTGTTGATAAACTTTTGCAGCTGGTCATAGGTCTTGAAGAAGTGGTGGGTGTTGTCGTCGCCCAGAGCGTAGTAAAATTCCTTGATATCCGACGGGTTCATGGCAGCGACGATGGACTCCATGCCCGGGTTGGCGATAGGGCCGGGAGGCAGGCCCTTATACAGATAGGTGTTGTAGGGGGAGTCGATGGACTTGTCCGCCTCGGTGGGCTCCTTGCCGCCGTTGATATACACCAGGGTGGCATCGATCTGGAGGTAGCCCTGGGTGCCTGCGCCGGGGTTGTTCAGGCGGTTGTAGATAACAGCGGCGATGTCGGTGCGGTCCTCGCCGGTGGTCTCACGCTCGATGAGGGAGGCGATGGTGAGGATCTCCCGCAGGGTGAAGTCGCCGGCGGCCACCTTTTCCCGGAAGTCGTCCTTCACCTGGCTGTCGAAGTGGACCAGCAGCTTGTTGATGGCGAAGATGGGGTCGTGGTTGACATAGAAGTCGTAGGTGGCGGGCATGAGGTAGCCCTCCAGCCGGTGGTAGTCCCCCAGGGGAATATCCTGGAGGAAGGAGAATGCGTAGTCGTGACTGGCGGCGGCCTCCCGCAGCTTTTCCACGGTGCACACACCCTTTTCCTCCAGCAGGGCGAATATCTGGTCGGTGTTGTAGCCCTCCGGGATGGTCACCGTCACCTCCGAGCGGTTGGACGAGTTGGCGCTCATGCCGGCCAGCAGGGCCCGGTAGTCCATGTCGGTGTTCAGGGTGTAGCTGCCGGCGATGATCTCGTCCTTCTTGTGGGTGATGGAGGCAAAGAGCTTGAACAGGAATTTGTACTCGATCATCCCCTCGTCCTTCAGCCGGTCGGCTACGCTGTCGAAGTCCTCGTGCTCCGTGATGGTAAAGGTGATGGTCTTCTCCGGCTTATTCAGGGCCAGCACGTCGCCGGCGGCGGTCCAGCCGATGCAGGCCAGCAGGATGGACATGCCGATTACCGCCGCCACATACAGCAGCACCAGGGCCGCGGTGCGTCCGGCGGAGCGGCGCTTCTTCTTCCGGGGGCGGCCGCCGGAGCCTGCGCTGTGCTCCCGCCGGGGGGTCTCCCGCTCCCCGTGGGAGGGGTGCGGCTCGCTGCGGCGCTCTCTGGGCTCGTAATAATCTTGTGGCATAGGGTCAGCTCCTAACAAATTTTTCCGCCCCCCTGTCACCCGGGACAAGAGTGGGCCATAGAATGGTACAGAACGCGGGGACAGCGTCCCGGCGCGATTTTAAGAGAGGTGAAGTATTCATGTTCTGTGGGAACAACGGTTGGGGCGGCAACAGTGCGCTGTGGATCATCATTCTGATCATCATTCTGTTTGGCTGGGGCGGCAACGGCAATAACTGCGGCTGCAACAACAACTGCGGCTGCAACAACGACTGCGGCTGCGGCTGTGACAACGACTGCGGCTGCTGAAAACGCTACACAGCGGAAGGGCGGGGGAGACATCTCCCGCTTTTTCCATCCCCTCGGAAGGACAGGCACTCCCCTTCGGTGAGCAGGAGGTCCACCCGGGCATCGTGGGCCTCGGTGGGCACCGCCTCCTGAAGGACCGCCTCCCGGCACAGGCCCACCGTCACGCCGGAAAAGCCGGCCAGCCAGCGGTCGTAGTAGCCGCCGCCAAAGCCCAGGCGGTAGCCCCGCCGGTCGTAGCACACGGCGGGCACCAGGGCCAGGCCGATGTCCTCCCCTTCCAGCAGCGGGCAGTCCTCCCCCGGCTCGGAGATACCGAAGGAGACCGTCACCAGAGGCTTGTCCGGATCGTAGCGCCGCACCTCCATGCGGTGGTCCGGCAGCATCCGGGGCAGGCCCACCGTTTTGCCCCGCCTCAGCAACTCCCGGATCAGCTGTGCAGTGTCAGGCTCCTTGCCCGGGATGCCCCAGAAGGCGAAAACAGTTTTCGCTTCCTCCACCTGGGGCAGGGCCAGAAATTTCTCAAAGAGGGCGGCATCGCTGCGGACAAGCGCCTCCGGTCTCAGGGCGGAGAGCTGCTCCCGCACCCGGCGGCGCAGCGCCTTTTTTTCGGAATCAATAGTAGATGCCATGGCGCACCTTATCGGCCTCGGCCGCTCCGGCCAGGGCCTCTACCAGGGCCAGGCCGAAGTCGAAGGCGGAGCCGGCCGCCCGGCCGGTGATGATTTTGCCGTCTACCACAACCCCCCGGTCCATCCGGGGCTGTGCACCGGTGAGGCCCTCCTCCATGCCGGGGTAACAGACGGCGTTTTTGCCCTCCAGCAGGCCCCAGCGGCCCAGCAGAGTGGGGGCGGCGCAGATGGCGGCCAGCCACAGGCCTCTTTCAGCGGCCTTGCGGACCAGCTCCTCTACCCGGGGCTCCTTGCCCAGGTTCTTGTACCCGGGGCCTCCGCCGGGCAGGACGACCATGTCCGCCCGGGACAGGTCCACATCATCCAGGGTGACATCGGCAAGCACAGTGACACCGTGGCTGCCGGGGACAGGCTCGCCGGTGATGGACACGGTGGCCGTTTCGATATTCGCCCGGCGGAGCATGTCCACCGGCACCAGGGCCTCGGCCTCCTCAAAGCCGGGGGCTAACAGGATGTATACCATAATATTTTCCTCCTTAACATTAACCCACATCCTAATTGCAGGGGCGGCCTGTGGCCGCCCGAACGCTCAAGCGCGGGAATTGCGGGCGGCCACAGGCCGCCCCTACACGGCGCGCCGGGTCGTCGCGCCCTACGATTTCTTCACGCGTCTCCCTGCGGCCTTTACCAGGACCAGGGGGAGCTTGGCCATGCGGCCCGCCCGCTGGGGCTCCTTCTTCAGACGGTAGGCCCACTCCAGACCCAGCTTCTGCCAGGACTCGGGGGCCCGCTCCACCTTGCCGGCGAAGACGTCCAGCGCCCCGCCCAGGCCGATGGCCAGCCGGGCTCCGGTGTGCTTGCCCCACCGGGCCATCCACTTCTCCTGCTTGGGGGCCCCCAGGCAGACAAAGAGCAGGTCGGGCCGGGCGGCCGCCACCTTGAGCAGCACCGCCTCCTCGTCCTTGAAGTAGCCGTCCTGGGCGCCGCACAGGGTGATGTTGGGGTACCGCTCCAGGATGCGGCGGCCCGCCTCCTCGGCCACACCGGGTTTGGCCCCCAGCAGGTAGAGCCGCCCGCCCTGCCCGTTGAGACAGGTGAGCATATCCTCCGCGAAGGCGATGCCGGTGACCCGGCCCTTCAGCGGGGTGCCCTGGATTTTTGCCGAATAGATTACCCCGATGCCGTCGGCCAGGGCCAGATCGGCCCCGTTGAGCACCTGAAGGAACTCCCGGTCCTTCTCCGCTGCCAGAATAAACTCCGGATTGGGAGTTACCACATAGTGGAATTTGTCCTCCGCCAGCAGGGCGGCCCCCGCCTGGGCGGCCTCCTCCCGGGTGAGATCGTCAAAGTTTACGCCTAACACTTCTTTTTTCAATCGTACCTCCATGCGCCTTGGGCGCTTCCTGGTCCGCACCTGTTTTGTCCCTCCTGGTGATGATTCCCGGCCGGACAGTCGCTCAAACAGGGGCGGATATACTTTTCCTTATACTTCCCGCTATTTTACCATGTTCTGGGCTAAAAGTCTATGAAAATTCCGTGAAGGTTTTTTTAAGTTGGGGAAGGAAATTGTGATTTTTGTAACCGCACTGTAACTTGACGGTTACCTACTTCAAGTGTAGTATGATAATCAACTACATTTGAAGTGGATGTGATCTGTTATGAAACGACTGCCCGACACTGAGCTGGAGGTTATGAAGGCCCTCTGGGCCACCGGGCCGGACACCCCCCGGGCCCTTCTGGAGGAGCGGCTGGCCAGCTTCGGCTGGGCCGCCAACACCATTAACACCTACCTGGCCCGCCTGGCGGAAAAGGGCTTTGTGGCCGTGCGCCGGGAGGGGAAAAGCAACCTGTACACCCCCCTGGTGGGCTGCGACGAGTACCAGGCCTTCGACAGCCGGGCGGTGCTGGACCGGCTCTATGGCTCTCCCCGGAACTTTGTGGCCGCCCTGGCCCGGGAGGGGATGGGACGGGACGAGCTGGAGGAGCTCCAGGCCCTGTTGGACCAGCTGAACGGGGGGCAGGGGAAATGAATCAGATCCTTCTCACGCTGGGGACCCTCACCCTGGGGGGCTCCGCCGCCGTTCTCCTGCTGGCCTGGATGGGCAGCTCCACCCGGGGGCGGTACGGGGCAAAATGGCGCTGCTGGGCCTGGCTGCTGCTGTGTCTGCGGCTGGCCGTCCCTCTGCCCCTGGTGTTCCGGGGGGAGACCCGGGCCCCGATTCAGGTGGATGTCCCCAATCCCCCCGCTGTCACCCAGCCTGTTACACCCCCAAACACGCCTAATGTCCCCGCCCCGCCCAATACCGGGGACCACTCCGGCCCCGCCGCGGGGTCTCAGGGAGGGACCATCCTCCCCAAGCCCGGGACAAGCTCCTCCGCCGGCTCTCCGGCGCCCCGGCCGGAGGAGAACCCGTCCTTCGACGCCGCCCGGCTGCTGCTGGCAGTGTGGCTGGCGGGGGCGGCGGCCATGCTGCTCTGGAGCGGGTACGCCCACCTGCGGTTTCTGTCCTACCTGCGCCGGTGGGCCGCCCCGGTGGAGGACTGGGACGCGGTGGCCGCCTTTAACCACCTGGGGGATCAGCTCCAGCTCCATACCCGGCCCCGGCTGCTGGTGTGCCAGGGGCTGAAGGTGCCCATGCTGGCCGGGGCGCTGCGCCCCGCCATTCTCCTGCCCCAGGGGAAAATTACCGGGGAGGAGCTGGGGTTCTCCCTGCTCCACGAGCTCACCCACTACCGCAGAGGGGATATCTGGCTGAAAACACTGGCGATGTGGGTCAACGCCCTGTACTGGTTTAATCCCCTGACGTGGTATATGATCCGCCTGGTGGAGCGGGACACCGAGCTGGCCTGCGACGAGGACGCCCTGCGCCGGCTGTCCCCCCAGGACTACTCCGGCTACGGCCAGACCATTTTGGCCGCTGTGGCAAGGTTGCAGAACAGAGGGAGGAACAACACTGATGAATGATAACAGATCCAGACTTAAAATGCAGACCTTCCGTCTTTTGGCAGCGTTTGCCGCCATACTCCTAATCGGCCTGACAGCCTGTCGGAGCGAAAATCCGGCTCCGGGGTCCGATGTCTCCCTTCCGGTCCAAAGCAACAGCGTCTCCACTGGATCGGAAACCACCCCGGACAGCTCCGCCCCGGACCTCGGCGGTCCCCTCCCCGGCAGTTCCTCCGAGCCTGACTCCTCCAGTGTCTCTCCAGGCCCTTCTGCCTCCTTGGGCGGCGGTGACGCATATTTTGACAGAGCACTGTTCGTCGGAGACTCCATTATGGAGGGAATCCGCCAATATGTCGCCGGGGAACGAAACCAGCAGACCACATTGGGAGAAGCCAAGTTCATTTCCTCCATCACTGGCATCACGCTGGCCGACCTGGTAGGGGACAATGACCCCTGCCTGTACTACAGCTACAAAGGGGAGGAGGCTCTTTTAAAGGATATTATCGCGGATATGGACGTCAATCGCGTATTTTTGATGCTGGGGCTCAACGATCTCTCTATCTCCGGTGTCTCTGTGGACGAAGCCATATCCCGGTATAACAGGTTGATTGAGGACTTAACCCGCGCCTTCCCTGATTTGGAAATTATCGTTATTACCAACCCGCCCAAGGTGGCTTCCGCCTGGCTTCCTGCATACGTGACAAACAAAAACTTCGGAAACAAACTGATTGATGAATTTGTCTCCGCGCTCATTTGCATGTGTGAGGAACAGGGAGTCCCCTATGTGGACGCCCACCAATACCTTGTCAATGAGAACGGCGTACTGCCCGACGAGTATTGCCGGGACGGGTACATTCACCTCAACAACGCAGGCGCCAAGGTGGTCGTAGACGCTTTGTACGACTTCGCCGCCGGCCTGGACTGAGAAAATGGAGGCAGTGATGAGAAAAAAAGTATTTTGCCTGGCCACCCTTTCTGTGGTATCCCTGTTCTTATTCTGTTCCTGTTCCGCCCACGCGTCAGAGTTGCCCGAACCGGAGGAGCTGTTTTCGGAGATAGCGGACAGCGTTACCCTGCCGGAGATGACAAATGTGGCCGACGAGTATCTGGATTCGGTTCTGGGTCTCTCCCCCGAGGACTGTAATGGTGCGGTCTATTATCTGCTGTCAGAGGGAATCGCGCCGGATGAAATCGTGATTATCCGTGCCAAAGACGATTCCTCTGCTGAGGACATTCAGAATAAGCTGGAGGACCGGCTGGCCTATAAGGAACAGGCAGCCCAGATGTATTTGACGGAGTACATGCCCATCATTCAGGCGGGCTTTGTCCGCCGGGACGGGCTAACGCTCTCCCTTATCGTCTCCCAACAGTCGGAGCAGATTCTTGAAGTTTACGAACAGTACAAATGAAGTCAGGAGGCTTTTATGTGTCATCCCAATCACATGCCCCGCACACCCTTCTCCACTCCCCTGTCCGGGTCGGCCAAGGAGACGGAAATTCGTATCCGCAATATTATGTCCGGGCCTAAGAAGCGGCCGCCGGTGCTGTTTCTGGCGCTGGTGTTTTCGGTTTGTATCTTCTGCGGGAATCTGGTGTCCTGCCAGATGGCGGAGCCTGACGCACCCGCGCTCCCCAACATTTCTGCCAGTCTTCCTGAGATACCGGACATCTCCCTCCCCGACCCGCCGAAGCAGAAGCCGGAGGCGAAGGTCTGGGAGTACCAAGCGGTGCTGGGAGATCTGGAAGATGTCGACCTGGACGGCGACGGCCTGCCGGATACCGTCACGGTCGCCACCCGGCTTGATCCCCAGAGCGAGGCCGGAACCTATGACACACTCACCGTCACAGCGGTTCTGGGCAGCGGCGCGGAGCTGGAGTACCATGAGACCGGGGAGCCCGGATGGTGCTTCATCAACATCATATATGCCCACCGCATCACCAACCCGGACCGGGATTCCCTGGTCCTGGAGCTGGGAGCTTTCGGCAGCACTTACGACGCCGCGGAGACGATTGTTTTAGAGCTTGTCGACGGCAAGCTGACCGAGCGTTACCGAACCGAGAACAGCTCCACCATATCCGGCGTTTACAGCACAGGCGGGGAGGATTCCCCCCTCCTCGACCTCCGCATCCCCGTCCTGGTGGACAAGTGGCACGCCCCGGAGTATCACACCCTGAGCTGGAACGGGACCGGCTGGGACGAGACACCGGACGGCTACTTTACCGACGCCGAGACGGTCACCGTCACCGGCGGGCGGGTGCTGACCCTGGCGCTGCGGGGGCGTTCCACCGGCGAGGATTTTGGGCCCCACCTGATCTACGACCAGATTCAGGTGTTCGACGGGGATATGATGTTCAACCCGAATATGCTGCTCCAGACCATCACCCCGGAGGATATCCCGGCGGACGACCGCTTCCCGGAGAAAATTTTCATAGCGGACAGCCCCTCTTGGCTCTGGGTCCAGGACGTCAACTTTGACGGTGCGGAGGACTTCGCCGTCCGCTGTGACGATACCAAAAACCAGGGCTGCCGCTGGTTCCGCTGGAATGAGGGGCAGGGGCGGTTTGAATACGCCTTCTCCCTGGCCGGGGAAGTGGAGCTGGTCCCCGAAGGGCAGAAGCTCATTGAGGCGCGCTGGACAGAGGACTGGGAGGACAAGCTTTATAACATCTACAGCTTCAACAACCGGGGCTGGCTCATTTTGGAGAGCACCTGGGATACCATGGTCGAGGCTCAAGACGCATGTAAGGAGGACTTTTAACCATGAATAAACCAGTTCCCCGCACGCCCTTCTCCACTCCCCTGTCCGGGTCGGCCAGGGAGACGGAAATTCGTATCCGCAATATTATGTCCGGGCCTAAGAAGCGGCCGCCGCTGCCCTTTTTGATTTTGGTGTTTTCGGTGTGTATCTTCTGCGGGAATCTGGTGTCGTGCCAGGTGGCGGAGGAGGGCGGCGGGCCGGAGGGGCCGCCGGCGGCGGAGGTGTGGCTGGACTTCAGGGACGGCTCGGGGGAAGACATGCCCTGGGGCGACAGCATTGAAACTGGGCTGCCCGAGTATCCGGGCGTGACCTTCCGCTGGACGGCGGACCGGGTCTGCGCGGTGGAGGACGGGAATGAGACGGTGCTGTTCTCTGGAATGCCCGTATGGAGCGTTTTTCTCTGCGACCTAAACGGCGACGGCCTGCGGGAGCTGTGCTCTGTGACGTCTTTCGGGTCCGGGATAGTGGACGACCGCATTATCGCATACGACTTTTCCGCCAAAAAGACATATATGCTGCAAAGCCGGTGGATGTTTGACTATGGCCTGGCCCTGGAGGGCGGACAGCTCCGGGTGTCCAGGTTCCGGTACACAGACGGCCGGAAGCTGTCAGAGGGACGGCTGGCCGTTGAAGCGGATACGATACTGCTGGAGGGCGAGGAGCGATACCACGCCCTGCGGATGGTGGACGAGACGCCCCTCCCGTCCGACGAGCCCGACCTGGCCTGGCTGCTTATGCGGGAACATGAAAATTACCCCTATTCCGCGGAGACTATGTTCTCCCGGCTGCTTCTGTCCCAGGAAGGGGAGGACTGCATCCTGGGGCTGGCCCTGGTGAGCAGCCGCCAGCACCCCGCCGGGCTGGGCAATCTGATGCTGGGCCTGTGGGACAAGGAGGCGCAGGGGTGGCGCGGACCCGTTTATGAGGTGGGGGGAGACGACGGTCAGTTTTCCTCCTGGACGGCCCCGGACGGAGCCCTCCATATCCTGTGCGCCAATACCGCCATCTACCAGGGCGACGAGGGCGCTTTTACTGCGGCCCACTACCGCTTCGACGGCAAAACGCTGGAGGAGCTGGACCGCCGGGAGTATGAGGAGCGGGTGGTCCCGGTGGAGGGCGGGCTGGAGGTGTATGAGATCGACCCCCAGTACCGGCTCCAGCTCTATAACCCGGAGTATGATGACGTCCCACTGCCTGAAAAATGGCGCTATTCCCACTTTGAACCCATTGCCGATTAAAAGGAGCTTATTATGAATCAACAAATGCCCCGCACGCCCTTCTCTACCGGCCTGTCCGGGTCGGCCAGGGAGACGGAAATTCGACTGCGCAATATCTTTGCCGGACCCAAGAAGCGGCCGCCGCTGCCCTTTTTGATTTTGATGTTTGCCATCGCCATCTTCTGCGGCAATCTGGTGTCCTGCCACCAGCGGCCGCCGGAGCCCTCCCTTTTGATGGAGACCCAGTACTATGACAGCTATGGCAACTATGTGGAAATCCCCGTACTGGCCCTCCCCGCCGGACAGGAGAATGAGGCGGTGGACGCCATCAATGCCGCACTCAACGATTTGCGCAGTCAGTACGGCGACCTTCTGGACAACTCATACGGCTTTGTGGAGGAACAGTGCCTGTTCTACCCCTCCACCACCAGCCGGTATTTGAACCTGCTGTTCTATCGGGATAACTTCACCTCCGACCTGAACACCGGGCACATCTTCTCCCTGGTCTACGACCGGAAGGAGGGGGCGGTGGTGTCTGCCGGGGACGCGCTGGCCCTGGCCGGGCTGAATGAAAGCGGCCTGCTGGACCAGGTGACGGAACAGGTTCTAACACAAATCGCTCGGGATACTCAGGGGGATGACCTTCGTCTGGCTCTGCATGGTCTCACGATTGAAGGCTTCCGCATCAAGGCGAACGGCCAGCCTGTGTTCTACCTCACTGGACGTATTGACGACGTGGACGATGCCGTTCGAGACGACGTCAGCGGGGCGGACTACCTGTATATCTGGGAGGACCGGGCCGTTACGACCTACGACCAGTACAGCGGGAAGCCCTCCCCCCTGGTCCCCGCCGAGGAGACCGACAGGCTGGACCCGCCGCTGTGGAATCAGTGGTACTTCGCCGGGGAGGAGCCGGTTGGGGGCTTTGTTCAAGTCGACACGCCCTTTCCCGAGCCGTATGACCCGGAGGTCTGCCTGTACCGGGACGGCTTCACCACCCCCGTCGGTCTGGGCAGCTGGACAGATTCCATGTTCCCAGACTTTGAACCGGAGACGTCAGTGTTTAAGGAAGGCGACCCCATTTACTGGCCTGGGGACTACTGGGAAAATTGGTCTGTAGACGGCGGCGGCGACGCAGGCGGGGTGTCCGCTCTGCGGTACTACAGCGCTGATTCAGGAAGTTTCTTCCTCAAACGTTTGGAGACGGGCCGCACCGACATGGTCACCCCCCGGGGCATCCGGGTGGGGGCCACCCGGGATGAGGTGCTGGCCGCCTATCCCGGACTCCTCTCCGACGAGAAAGACTGGACCTGGGCCTACCCGGACGACTACCTGTGGTACTGCGACGATGTAAACGGCATTGGACCGCACCTGTACTTCTACTTTGTCAACGACGTGGTTTACATGATTCAAATGGTAGACCTTTTTAACTGACCCACAGAAAGGAGCTCACTATGAAAGAAAAAATGCCCCGCACTCCCTTTTCCACCAGCCTGTCCCGCTCCGCCCGGGAGACCGAGCTGCGCATTAAACATATTATGTCCGGGCCCAAGAGACGGCCGCCCCTGCCCTTCCTGCTTTTGATGTTCTCCATCTGCATCTTCTGCGGGAATCTGGTCTCCTGCCAGATGGCCGGGCCGGAGCCCGGCGGCGTCTCAGACCCGGCCGGCGTCCAGCACGAGGAGCACACACCCGCCGTTAAAGACAGCGCCGTCCCCCAACTGGAGCGGCGGAGCGGGACATACACCTTCCTGCTCACCGCCAACACCGGCCCGGGCCACAATACCGACGCCTTTATGGTGCTGTGCTACGACACCCGGCAGCAGGCCGCGGGGCTGGTTTCCATCCCCCGGGATACCCTCGTCCAGGCGGAGGACAGGCCGGTGCGCCTGAGTACCCTCCAGGCCGGCCCGGAACAGCAGGCCGCCGCCCTCTCCTCCATGCTGGGCATCCCCATCGACTACTTCATCGACGTGGACATGGACGGCTTTGCCGCCCTGGTGGACAAGCTGGGCGGGATCGACTTCTACATCCCCTGTGATATGGACTACGACGACCCCGTTCAGGACCTGTCCATCCACTTCTCCCAGGGCCCGGCCCACCTGAACGGCCGGCAGGTTATTGAGGTGGCCCGCTTCCGCAAAAACAACGACGGCAGCTCCTACAGCGACCTTGGCAGAGTTCAGACCCAGCAGAGGCTGATGGAGGCGCTGGCCCAAAAGCTGCTGTCCTGGGACGGCGCCGCCGCCTTTGTGGACACACTTGTCCAGAACGTGGACACCGACCTGTCTGCGGCCGACATGCTCTACTTCGCCAGCCGGGCCCCGGAGCTGGACCCCTCCAGCGGTTTGGAGACGGCCACCCTGCCCCTCCGGGGCGCGTCCATGGAGGGGAACCGCATCCTGGGGGAGGAACCGGACCCGGAGCCGGCCCTGGAGGTGGTCAACCGGCTGCTCAACCCCTATACCCGGGACATGACCCTGGAGGACACGGGGCTGGCCGGCCTCTCCGGCTAAAGGGGGCAAACCGGCCCGGAGGATTTTTCCTCCGGGCCGGTTCTTTTACGCTTTGAATACCCAAAACTTGTTCATCAGGTAGTTGTAGAAGATGGTGACGCAGGCGGTGGGCAGCTTGGCCAGCAGGTTGGTCCAGCCCTCGGGCACCAGCGGGGCTATCACGGGCAGGGACAGGATGCGGATGCACACCGCCAGGCTCACCGAGGAGAGGAGCAGGTAGCCGGCGCTGGTGAGCAGGTAGCGTCCCGCCTCCCCCTTTGTCACCCGGTCCCGCCGCTCAAAGGTCCACAGCTTGTTCCACACGAAGGAATGGAGGTTGGCCACCACATAGGCCACGGCGTTGGAGATATAGGGCCCGGCCGCCACCGCCGTGCCCAGCAGGACCAGGGTGGGGCCCCGGCCCACCACCCAGCGGTCCATTACCCAGAACACGCCGAAGTCCACCAGGGTGTTCAGCACCCCGATCAGGCCGAATTTTACAAATTTTTTCAGGTCGAACACCTGAAGCAGATGGATGATCTTCTCTTTCATGGTTCACTCCCGCTGTTCTGTCTTCTCCCCACGCACCGCCCGGCGGATGCGGAATACGTCCCGGAACATCCGGGCACTGTCCCGGACTACGTTTACCTTGGACTCCCGGAAATTGATGACCGACACCGGGAACTGCTCCACCTTCAGCCCCAGCTTGTCCGCCCGCATGAGGACCTCGAAGTCGAAGGAAAAGCCGTCGGTGGTGCAGCGGGAAAAGATGGCCTGAGCCGCCTGCCGGCGGTAGGCCTTGATGCCGCACTGGGTGTCGTAGGGCAGACCGGAGATCATGTGGGACAGCAGGCCGAAGCATTTGGACATGAAAATCCGCAGGGGCGGGTAATTTTGATAGCCCGTGCCGTCCATCCGCCGGGAGCCGATTACCAGGTCGGCCTCCCCGGTGCGCAGGCACTCCAGCAGCCCGGCGAAAACGTCTACGCCATAGGCCAGGTCGGCGTCGGTACACAGGATGAGGTCCCCCCGGGCGGCCAGCATCCCCGTCCGCACCGCCCGGCCCTTTCCGTGGTTGGGGGTGTACCCCTCCAGCCGGACGCGGGAGTCCCCGCAGTGCTCCACCAGCCGGGCCATGCCGTCGGTGCTGCCGTCGTCTACAATCAGCACCTCATACTCCGACGTCAGCTCCGCCAGCCTGGCGGATACGGTCTGAATGGTGTCCATTATGATCCCGCTCTCGTTGTACGCGGGGATCACCAGCGAAATATCCATCTGTCCTGCCGCCTCCAGTTTCTGGTTCGCAATTTCTCACCATCATATACTTCTCCGAGGGGAATGTCAAGTCTTGGCTTGTTCCGGTCTACGCTCGTCTCATAAATTCAGGAAAGCTGCCGCATGTAGGGCAAGGGCTCTGCCCTTGCCTTTCCCATCCCGTTTTATCCCCTTACGGGGATAGGCAGGGGTAGCGGCCCAGGCCGGCCTCTCTTGGCCCTACGGGCCAATTCACCTCCAACCCCTGCCCTACATGACGTACCGGATGGTATTGGGGGAAACCTTCCAAATTTATGGGGCGGGCGTGTATTCCGGTCCCGGTTATCCCCTTGCGGGGATAGGCAAGGGCAGAGCCCTTGCCCTACATGACGTACCAGATGGTATTTTAGGAAACCTTCCACATTTACGGGCCGGGCGTGCTATTTCGCGGGCGGACAATGTCCGCCCCTACAGAAGACGTTTCCGCTTCGGGCGCGGGGGAAAAGGCGGGAAAATGCCGGGTGTCAACCTGGCGTTGACAACTTTCCAGCTTTCCTGTCTTGTCAAACTGCCCGAATTTTGCTATGCTGGAAGCAGAAAAAGGAGGGATTGTCTATGTCATTGGGAGAACGCATCGCCCTGGCCCGGAAGCAGGCCGGGCTGTCTCAGGAGCAGCTGGGAGAGAAGCTGGGGGTGTCCCGGCAGGCGGTTAGCAAGTGGGAAAGCAGTCAGACCAACCCGGATGTGGCCTATGTGGCCCAGATGTGCCGGCTGCTGGGGGTGTCCTCCGACTGGCTGCTACTGGGGGAGGAAGCCGCCCGGAACGCCGCCCCGGAGCGGTGCCCCGGCTGCAAGGCCATTGTCAGCGGGCTGGACCAGTTCTGCCCCGGCTGCGGCCGCCCCCTGCGGGACGGGGCGGAACACCATCAGGGCTATACGATGCTGTTAAAAAAGAAGGACCCCCTATCCCAGTTGGACCTGGCACGGCTGTCTGAACTGGGAGAGTTCGCGAAGGACTCCCCTCTGCACAAGCCCCTTTCTCAGGTTGACGTCCAGACGCTGGCCCACTCCGCCCCCGTCGTCCTGGCCCGGGGGCTGTCCGCCCAGCAGGTCAACATGCTTTGGAACAAGCTGCTTTATCCCGGCCTGTTCTCCTTCTTCCAGGACTGCGAGGAGACCGACCCCCTGGTGCTGGCCAATTACCCCGGCGTCGATCCGGAGACGCTGATCTCCGGTTCCCGGGAGCCGCTGTCCTTCGGCATGGTGGTGCTGGCCGTCATTCTGGGTGTGGTGGGGGCCGTCTTTTTGCTGATGCTTCTATGAGAAAAAAGCGGTTCGACCTGGCCGTTCTTCTGGCGGCGGGGGGCTTCTATCTGGTCAACCGCCTGTGGCTGTCTCGGGCCGTGGGCGGGCCGGCGGGCTGGTTTCTGTCCTGCTACGCCAACGATATCTTTGCCGGGGCGGCCATTGTGGCCTGGACCGACCTTCTCCTCCGGTGGGGGCGGCTGCCCCCTGTCCGCTCCTGGCGGCAGACCGTCCCCCTGCTGCTGGCCTGCGGCCTGGTCTGGGAGGTGCTGGCCCCCGTCTGGAAGCCGGGGGCCGTCTTCGACCCCTGGGACTTTGCGGCCTATCAGGCCGGGGGCATTCTCTGGCAGGCGGGACAGGCCTGCTCGTCTACGTCCGGCACGGGGCTGTAGTGGTAGAACCACCTTCTGTTCTGTGGCGGTATTACGCCCCCTGCCGGTATAGCTTCCAGCCCATCGACACAATCCATACATAGGCCATTGTTTTGGGGATCATCAGCATTCCCACAGCCGGAGCCGCCCCGCTGAACAGCACGACGGGCAGATAAAACCCGAAGGAGAGGGCCACGGCCAGCGGCATGAAGCGGAAGACGGGGTCCTCCGCTTTTTTGGTCTCCCGGGCGAAGATGACGATGATGATAACGCCGATTATGGCGAAAGGGATATTGCGCAGGACGCCAAACAGGAGGGGCTGGCGGTATGTGAGCCACTGGTTCTGGGGCAGCAGGCAGAGCAGGACCCGAAGCGCGGCCAGGCCCCACATGGTCCCGGTCAGCGCTTTTTGGTCTGTAATCTGATACCGCTCCCGCCAGATGTAGTAGAGAATCAGGTAAAAAATGGTCATGGTGATGGAGGTAATGAGCTTGCCAATCCCCAGGGCCGCCGCGTTGGCCTCCAGGCCGGTGGTCCAGAGGGCGTAGGACCTGGGGACGAGGTGGAAGGCATCCCCCGCGCCCAGCACGGCGGCCATCAGGCCCGCCTTCCGCACCAGCGGTTCCTTCCCCTTTCTCAGCATGGTGAGCCCTGCGGTCAGGGCAAAGCCAAGGTATAAAATGTCGAAAATCGTCTCTGCAATTGCCTGTATCACAATATTTTCCTCCCGTTTTTCAGTAGATGGTGCGCCGGACAATCTGAAGCAGAAAGGACATGTCGGGCGCTCCCGTTTTCAGCAGCAGCATCATGTTCATCATGAGAAAGTGGGCAAATTCTTCTTTGGTGAATCCTTCCGTCCAGAGAGTCCTGGGGATTGTCTCATCCCGCTCCAGGCGCTCCGCCAGGGCCGCGCTCAGCGCCGCCTGCATGGACGCCATCCGCGCCTGGCCCTCTGCCTCCGCCTTTCCTAGGCTGTTCATCAGCTTTCCGCCGGACTCCTCCATCCGCGCCTTGAGAAAGGCGAAGATTTCCTGGAGCTGTTGGCAAAAAGGTCCCGGGCCCACCGCCGCCTCCAGCTCGAACAGGGTCTGCCTCCAGTATTCCTCGGTCAGCGCCAGAAGAATTTCCTCCTTATTGGAGAAGTAGTTATAGACCGTTCCCGACGCCACACCGGCCCGGGCCGCGATGGAACGGATGTTGATGGCGTCTATGCCGTCGGCGTCCGCGATACTGCGGGCCGCCTCCAGCAGCCGGCCGCCCAGGGCGTCGTTCTTTTTTCGCATGGGACCCTCCTTCCATTTATTATGAACGTGTTCATTTATATTATATTGGTGCGGCGACGATTTGTCAACTGGTGTTTTTCTTAACCCACACCCGTCTCATCAATATGGAAAGACTCTGGAAATGCTAGCCGGTACGTCCTGTAGGGCAGGGGTTCTACCCCTGCCTATCCCCGTAAGGGGATAAAATGAATCGAAATGAGGCAAAGACGGAAACGAGGTAAGGCAAGGGCAGAGCCCTTGCCCTACATGCGGCAGTTTTTCGAAATTTTGGGACAAGCGTGCTTCCTGACCTGGGGAATACAAACTGCCCCCCGCTTGCTCAATCGCTGAAAGCTATATATTTTCAGCGTGATAGCTCTGAGCTATAATAGCTACTGGTGATAGAAATGGAAGATTATCGTGAAATCATCCGCAGCAAGCGGATTGCGCTGGGCTGGAGCCAGTATAAGCTGGCAAAGCTTGTGGGCATTACCCAATCCTTTATGAACGAGATAGAGAGCGGCAAAAAAAGCCCCTCCATCGAGGTGTTTTTCCGTATCTGCCAGGCGCTGGCAATTCAGGTCTTCCCGGACGAGAGGTGATTCCATGACAGAGTATTACATCCCCACCGGCCGCAGCCAGGCGGAGCTGGTGGAAAAACGGTCCCGGTTTATCGGACAGGTGTGGCGGGTAAGCTCCGAGGAGGAGGCCCGGGCCCGGATCGAGGAAACAAAAAAGAAGCACTACGACGCCCGCCACAACTGCTGGTGCTACCGCGTCCGCGAGGGGGGCGTGGAGCGGTACTCTGACGACGGGGAGCCCCAGGGCACCGCCGGGCAGCCTATGCTCAACGTGTTCCAGCGGGAAAATGTGACCGATGTGGTGTGCGTTGTCACCCGGTATTTCGGGGGCATCCTGCTGGGGGCCGGCGGGCTGGTTCGGGCCTACACCCAGTCCGCCAAGGACGCCCTGGACGCCGCCGGCATTTCGGTGGTCCGCCGCTGGGTGGCTATGGAGGTGCCCTGCACCTATGCTCAGTTTGAGGAGGTCCGCCGGGAGATACTCCGCCACGGCGGCGTGGAGGAGCATGTGGACTACGGCGCCGACGTGCTTTTGTCGGTGCTTATCCCCGAGGAGCGCGCCGGGCTGTTTGCCGCCCACCTGCTGGACGTCTCCGCCGGGACCATTGAGGCGCTGGAGGCCGGGGAGCGGTTTCAGGACGTCCCCTGGCGGGAGCCGGTGCGCAGGGATGGCTAGTGTCCCGCGCAGTCCCAGGTTTGGAGCGGTGGAGCTCTCTAATCGCCCGGCCGCTGGGGCAGAAGCAGAAAATACACGCATATGTTTTCCTTCCGAAAACATATGCGTGTTCTGTTTATATGCCGGTTTCTTCCTTTGCGCGGATAATCCTTTTCAGGCCGCTGACTGCGTAGCTCTTGGATGCCGAAATGGGCATCCAGAGCACCCGGTCTATATAGGGGCTGCCCTCCAGCAGGGCGGCAAAGAGCTGATACATGAACTCGTCCGACACCAGCACCGCTGTCCGGCACCTGGGCCAGAGGTTCTCACAGTAGTACTCCAGCGACTCCCGCACGCCGCCCATGATGACACCCTCGCCGTAGGAGAGGCGCTGATGGGGCGTCCCCTGGTCAAACAGGCGCATGGCGTGGCAGATATACAGGGCCCGGTTAAAGCCGAAGCGTTTCAGGTTTTCATAGCCCTGGCGCACCATCTCAACGTCGGGCGGGCTGCCGTCCGGGGTGAGGACGGGGGACAGGATGGTGTCCTTCTGGATGGCATAGAACAGCTCTCCGGTGAAGTTGGAGATAATTCCGGTGATCTCCTCCCCCTGAATATAGGTGACGTGGGTGTGGGAGCCGGGGAAAATCAGGGCGGCATCCTGGACGTCGTCCATGGCCTTCAGCTCCTCCAGAGCGCCGATAATCTCGATCTCCTCTCCCCGCATATTGTTGACAAAGGAGAAGTCATCGCTCAGCGTCTTGAGCCCAGGCACCAGAATGATGTCCCGGTGGAAGCAGGTGTCCTCCCGGAAGGGGTACAGGCTGTCTGCGAAGGTCTTCACCGTCATAGGCAGGGGCAGGTGGGGGACCTCCTTCAATCCGTAGGGGGAGGTGATCATGCCGGAGGCGTAGATGGCGGAGATGTTCCCCTCCGTCAGTCCGTTTTCCGCCAGCACCTGGTCGTGGAGTGCCTTCATTCCCTCCACCAGCACCCGGTTGCTCCCGGCGATGGCAGAATCCTTGGAGCCTACCGCCTTCTTGGCCACATACTTCACTTGAAAGTCCTGGTCCAGCAGATAGGCCCGGGTGTTGGAGGTGCCGGAGTCAAAGTAGAGCAGATAGCTGTCCAATGTTTTGTCCCTCCTGTCCATCAGCCCCGCAGCGCCGCCACATAGGCCCGGGCGGTTGCGGTGATTTCATCAAATTTTCCTTCGTCCACCAGCGTGGCGCTGACCAGGCTGCCGCCAACGCCTACGCCCACGGCCCCCGCCCTGATGAACTCTGCGCAGTTTTCCACGGTTACGTTGCCCACTGCGGTGACGGGAATGTGCTTCAGGGGGGCCTTTACCGCCTTGACATAGGCCGCGCCCAGCAGGCCGGCCGGGAAAAGCTTTACAATATCTGCCCCGCATTTGTGGGCAAAGGCCGCCTCGGTGGGGGTCATGGCTCCGGGGATGGACACCTTGCCCAGGCGCTTGGTCTCCCCAATGACCGCCTCGTCCACGTTGGGAGAGATCATATACTCCGCGCCGGCCTCCGCCGCCTGGCGGACCTGCTCCACCGTCATGACCGTGCCGGCGCCCACGCACATCCTGTCCCCCAGTTCCTCCCGGATGGCGCGGATGGAGGCCAGGGTGTCCCGGGCCTTCTCCTCGCTGGTCTGGTCGAATGTGACCTCGATGCAGCTGACGCCGCCCCGCTCCAGCGCGGAGGCCAGCCCCAGGATTTTGCTGCTGGGGATGCCCCGGACGATGGCAATGATTTTTCCCTCTATGATTTTTTCCAGTACAGATTGAGCCATTGGAATCCCTTCTTTCCACATTTTCCCTGTTATAATAACCCGGTCGGCAGACTGGGCCCTGCTTATGCTTCCGGCCTTCTGATCAGCTCGAACTGGGCGTTTTTGTCGATATACTCGTCAAACATGACGCCCTGCGCCAGGGTGTCCCGGAAGGCCCTTTGCAGGGCGTAGACCTCGGCGCCGTAGCGGTACACGCCGGCCAGGAAATTGTCAAAATGCCGGTTGTCACCGCAGGAAATCAGCTTTGCATCCTTTTCGTGCTCCGGCCTTACGTCGGTGATTCGGCTCTCCTCCCCGAACTGGGAGTTGATGAAGAAGGTCTTGCCCTCAAAGCCGAAGCCGTTCCAGCCGCAGACCAGGCTGAATACATCGCACTCGCCCTGCTCCGTCATCTCCCGGTACCTTGCGGTGACCTTGTGGAAGACCTCCGTTAGACTGTCCGGGCAGTCCTCCTTCAGGGTGAAATCTACGTTCAGATAGTCCTGAAACAGGTAATAGTTGTCCTCAATGGCCCCGGACAGGCCGATGATGACCGATTCGTTCACCTTAAAAATCTTTCTGAAATTATGCAGCACTCCGCCGCTGGTCAGATTCAGCTGCTGCTCGCCGCAGACCAGGGCGAACTCGCTGCACAGGACAGCTTGGACTAAACTCATGGCTGCTCCTCCCTTTCCTACAAAAGACGGTACTGCCCCGAGATTCAGGGCAGTACCGCCGATACAGCTTACACAGACTGGGGCGCTTCTCCCCCGAAGGCCTCGATGGCGTGGGCGGTCTCCGCCCGCTTCTCCTCAATGGCCTCCTTCAGGATGAGGTCCTTCACCTTCATCAGCCGGATGGTGTTGGAGCGCTCGTTTTCATCCAGCTTCATGGTGATATACTTGATGTTGGCCTGCATCTCGGGGATTTTTACATACTCCAGCGCGTTGACCCGGCGGCGGGTCTTTTCGATCTCCTCCGCCAGCAGCTGGGAGGTCTTCTCCACCTCGGCCAGCCGGAGCATGTCGCTGAGCACCCGGGACAGGGCGTCCACCGCGTCGTCCAGCTCGCCGCTGGTCTGGGCGAAGCCGTAGGGGTAGACCTCCCCGGGGTCCTGGCTGCTGGTGCGGAACTGGTACTGGGGGACGTCCACCGACATGATATTCTGGAAGGTCATGTCCAGCTCCACACTCTGCTTGGGGTAGAGCAGGGACTGCTCCAGCATCTCCGGGGACATGAGGGCGGCGGCCACAGTAAACGCGCCGTGGGCCCGCATCAGCGCCTCCTCCACCCGCTTGCGCAGGGCGCGGTTCTCCCGCACCACGTCCATGAACTGCTTCATCAGCTCGTCCCGCTTGTCCTTCAGCAGCTTATGGCCGCGAATCGATGTGCGCAGGCGGTTTTTCAGCCGGTTCAGCTCCTGTCGGGTGGGGTTGATTGTTGTGGAAGGCATTTATACCCCCCCCTGTTCCTTTTTGGGCAGATACTTTTCGATCATCTCGGGCTTGATCCGCTTCAGCTCGGTCTTGGGCAGGATGGACAGCAGGTCCCAGCCCAGGTCCAGGGTCTCGAAGATGGAGCGGTTCTCATCCGTCCCCTGGGAGACGTACCGGCGCTCAAACTCGTCGGCGAATTTGGCGTACAGCAGGTCGGTGGGAGACAGAGCGGCCTCGCCCAGAATGGACATCAGCTCCTTGTTCTCCTTACCGGTGGCGTAGGCGGCAAAGAGCTGGTTCATGGTGCCGGCGTGGTCCTCACGGGTCTTGCCCTCGCCGGTGCCCTTGTCCTTCAGACGGGACAGAGAGGGCAGCACGTCCACGGGGGGATTGACGCCCTTGCGGAACAGCTCACGGGACAGGATAATCTGGCCCTCGGTGATATAGCCGGTCAGGTCGGGGATGGGGTGGGTCTTGTCGTCCTCGGGCATGGTGAGGATGGGGATCATGGTGATGGACCCCTCCTTGCCCACCTGACGGCCGGCCCGCTCGTAGAGGGTGGCCAGGTCGGTATACAGGTAGCCGGGGTAGCCGCGGCGGCCCGGGACCTCCTTCTTGGCGGCGGACACCTCACGCAGGGCCTCGGCGTAGTTGGTGATGTCGGTGAGGATGACCAGCACGTGCATTCCCTTCTCGAAGGCCAGGTACTCCGCGGCGGTGAGGGCCATACGGGGGGTGGCGATACGCTCGACGGCGGGGTCGTTGGCCAGGTTGGTGAACAGCACGGTGCGGTCGATGGCGCCAGTGCGGCGGAACTCCTGGACGAAGAACTCCGACTCCTCAAAGGTGATGCCGATGGCGGCGAAGACCACGGCGAAGTTGGACTCACCGTCCAGCACCTTGGCCTGGCGGGCGATCTGGGCGGCCAAGGCGGAGTGGGGCAGGCCGGAGCCGGAGAAGATGGGCAGCTTCTGGCCGCGGACCAGGGTGTTCAGTCCGTCGATGGTGGAGATACCCGTCTGGATAAACTCGTTGGGGTAGTTCCGGGCGGCGGGGTTCATGGCCAGGCCGTTGATGTCACGGTACTCGTCAGCCAGGATGGCGGGGCCGCCGTCGATGGGCTGGCCCATGCCGTTGAAGACCCGGCCCAGCATGTCGCCGGACACGGCCAGCTGGAGGGGGTGGCCCAGGAAGCGAATCTTGGACTCGGCCAGGTTGATGCCGGCGGAGGCCTCGAACAGCTGGACCACGGCGGAATCGCCGTTGACCTCCAGCACCTTGCAGCGGCGGATGGTGCCGTCGGTGAGCTCCACCTCGGCCAGCTCGTCGTAGGTGACGCCCTGGACCCGCTTGACTACCATCAGAGGGCCGGAAATTTCTTCGATTGTCTTATATTCCCGAATCATACTTCATCCGCTCCCTTCTCGGCGATGGCGGTAATCTGGTCCTCCATCTCCCGGGTCATGGCGTCGTAGGCGCTCTTATACTGGTCGGCGGGCACCGACTTGGCACGACCGATCTTCTCCCGCACGGGCACGCCAAACAGGTCGTTCAGGCTGCCGCCCTTGGCGGAGGCATCCCGGCACAGGTCCTCGTAGCGGCGGATGATGGCCAGCATCTGGGCCTGGCGGTCGTACTCAGAGTAGCAGTCGATGTCCACGAAGGAGTTCTGCTGGAGGAAGTCCTCCCGGAGCATCTTGGCGATCTCCAGGGTGATCTGGTCCTTGGCGGACAGGGAGTCCTTACCAACCAGCTGGACGATTTCGTTCAGGTTGGCCTCCTCCTGGAGGGTGGACATGGCCCACTCCCGGTTGAGCAGGAAGTCCTTGCCCAGGTTCTCGTCGTACCAGGGGCGCAGGGAGTCCAGATACAGGGTGTGGGAGGTCAGCCAGTTGATGGCGGGGAAGTGGCGGCGGTAGGCCAGGGAGGCGTCCAGGGCCCAGAAGACCTTGACGATACGCATGGTGGCCTGGGAGACGGGCTCGGAGAGGTCGCCGCCCGGGGGGGAGACCGCGCCCACGGCGGTCAGGGAGCCCCGACGGTCCTCGTCGGACCCCAGGCAGGAGACGGAGCCGGCCCGCTCGTAGAACTGGGCCAGGCGGGAGGACAGGTAGGCGGGGTAGCCCTCCTCGCCGGGCATCTCCTCCAGACGGCCGGACATCTCACGCAGGGCCTCGGCCCAGCGGGAGGTGGAGTCGGCGATGACGGCCACGGCGTAGCCCATGTCCCGGAAATACTCGGCGATGGTGATGCCGGTGTAGATGGAGGCCTCACGGGCGGCCACCGGCATGTCGGAGGTGTTGGCAATCAGCACGGTACGCTTCATCAGAGTTTCGCCGGTGCGGGGGTCGATGAGCTCAGGGAACTCCCGGAGCACGTCGGTCATCTCGTTGCCACGCTCGCCGCAGCCGATGTAGATCACCACATCCACGTCGGAGAACTTGGCCAGGGCGTGCTGCATCACCGTCTTGCCCGAACCAAAGGGGCCGGGGATGGCGGCGGTGCCCCCCTTGGCCACGGGGAAGAAGGTGTCCACGATCCGCTGGCCGGACTGGAGGGGAATCACAGGGGGGTACTTATGCTTATAGGGGCGGCCCACACGGACGGGCCACTTCTGCATCATGGTCAGCTCGTGCTTTTCCCCCTTGTCGTCCACCAGAACGCCGATCTTGTCCAGCACGGTGTAGGAGCCGGACTGGATGGACTCAATGGTGCCGCTCATTTTCGGGGGGATCATGATTTTGTGGAGGATGGAGTTGGTCTCCTGGACGGTGCCGATGATGTCGCCGCCCACCACCTTGTCGCCGGCTTTGACAGTGGCGGTGAAGTCCCACTTCTTCTCCCGGTCCAGGGCGGGCACCTCCACACCGCGGGGCAGGTTGTTGCCCTTGACCTTCTTCATGATGACCTCCAGCGGGCGCTGGATGCCGTCGTAGATGTTCTCGATCAGACCGGGGCCCAACTCCACGGACAGAGGGGCGCCGGTGGTGACCACGTCGGCGCCGGGGCCCAGGCCGGAGGTCTCCTCATATACCTGGATGGAGGCCGAGCCGCCGGTCATGGTGAGGATCTCACCGATCAGGCGCTGCTCGCCCACACGGACCACGTCGGCCATGTTGGCCTCCTCCATGCCGGTGGCCACCACCAGCGGGCCGGAGACCTTAACGATTTTTCCCATAGGCTGTTATACCTTCTTTCTGGGTGAATTTCTTGTTTCCGCTTCCAAAGGCTCCCTCTCTGAGGGAGCTGTCACCGCCGCAGGCGGTGACTGAGGGAGTATTCCTTTGACAGACTCCCTCCGTCACGGCTTCGCCGTGCCACCTCCCTCTGAGAGGGAGGCCTTTTTGCATCTTACAGAATATCCGCGCCGACGGCCCGTTCGACCGCCGTCTTGACGTTGGCCATGCCGATGCCCAGGGAGCCCTCTTTGCCGGGGATGAGGATGATGGCGGGGGTGAGGGCGTCCTTATACCGGGCAATCTCCTGGGGGAGCTGGGCGGCCAGCTGCTCGGTCATATAGATGATGGCGTAGTTCTCCTTGGCCATCCGGTGGAGGGCCTCCCGGCCCGCCTCGGGGGACTCTACCGGGCAGACCTCCAGCCCCAGGGCCTTGAAGCCCAGGACGCTGTCCTTGTCGCCCATGGCGGCGATTTTATACATCTGCAATCCCCCTTACACGTAGGTTTCCCGGAGCCGGGCGCGGATGGTGTCCCCATCCAGCCCTGCCGCACGTCCGGCGAAGATGGCCCGGATGGCGGTGAACTCCTGCTCTTTGGCGTACAGGTAGCCGATCACCGTCTCCTCCCCGAAGGGGATGCGGCGGGCAGCGGCCAGGTAGGCGGTGAGGGCGTTGTCGCACTCCCGCTCGAAGGCGGTGAGGGACTCCCCCCCCGGCTGGGCCAGGCGTGCCCCCAGGCTTGCGGCCTGGGCCAGAGGCCCGGAACGGAATACCTCGCCCAGGGCATCTCCCCGGGCGGCGGCGATGGCCTGCTCGGAGACATTGCCCCCGGGCAGCAGCACCTGGCGCAGGAAATCGCCCTCCCGGCCCATGCGGGCCACCCGGACGGCGGCGCGCAGGTTGGCCACGTCCACCGACAGGCGGACATAGCCCTGGAGGAAGGGGCTGCTCAGCTCGCTGGCCAGCTGGGCCATCTCGCTGTAGCAGGCCTTATCCAGAATCAGGTCGGCCTGCTGGGGGTCGCCCCCGTCGGCCAGGGCGGCCTTCGCCTGCTCCATGGCCCGCCTGAAGGCCTCCCCCACCCCGGTGAGGGCCTCCCGCTTCCAGCCGTCCCAGAGGGCGGCGGAGTCGTAGCGGCCCCCGGCCAGCAGCAGGCGCTCCGGGTCGGAGCCCATGGCCTGGGCCTTGAGGATGGTCTTGGCGTTGTGGTAGTCGTATTTGATTTGGAAGACCTCTACCAGACGGGGGTCGGGGGCCCCCTGCTCCATGTCCTTGAAGACCTCGGCACGGGCCTGGGCCAGAGCCGCGTCCAGGCCGGCAGCGTCGTTATAGCCGCACTCGGCCAGCAGCTTCATGGCCTCGGCATCGTCCCGGGCCTCGATCATCCGGTCCATCCGCTCCCGGGTGAGGAGCCTGTTTTCCATGGCCCGGATCCGGGCGGAGATGGCCAGATAGTCCGTATCTTTTTTGCGGTGGGACAAAATATCCCTCCTAACTTTATTGAACTCAGGAATCTTTTTTTGATTTAACTGCTGGTAACTTTTTTGCTGCAATAATTCCCACAAATGTTGCTACAATATCATCAATGGGAACTCCAGGCATAAGGTCAAGTGGCCAAATCCAATACATCGCTACCAACAAACAAATTAAAACTTTGATTATTCCAACTAAAAAATTTGCAAACTTGCTTGGCATTACATTTACACTCCGAACAGCGCGTCGGCGACCTTCTTCTCCATCTGCTCCCGCTGAAGGCGGACCAGGGTCTCGAAGGCGCAGTTGATCTCCACGTCGCCGTCCACCATGATGAAGCCGCCCTTGATATCCCGGGTCTGCTCCGACAGGGTGAGACCTGCGCCGGTGACGATGGCGGTGGTGTTGTGGATCAGCTTATCCATCAGGGTGCCCACCCTGGACTTGGTAATCTCCTCGGGCAGGCCGGGAGCCCGCTCCTTCACCAGGGCGTCGTTGGCGGCCATGACCACCTGCTTGCCCACGGTATTGCGGTCCTTCTGGGAGAAGATGATCTGCTCCTTTCCGGAGGAGCTGGCCTCCAGGGCCAGCCGGGTGAGCAGGGCGATGTACTCCTGCTCCGGCAGGGCGCACAGCTTTTCCAGGGCCAGGTCGAAGGCCTCGCCCAGCACCTCCTGCTTGGCGGCCAGCTCCAGCTTGCGCCGCTCCATCTGGGAGGCGGAGCTCAGCCGCTCCAGCCGCTCGCTGGCGGCCGCACGGCCCTTCTCCACAATGTCGTTGGCCTCCTGCCGGGCCTGGGCCGCCGCATTGGCCCGGACGGCCTGGACCTTCTGGTCGGTCTCGGCCATCAGCTGGCTAATCTCAGCCTGGGCATCCTGGGCGATTTTGGCGGTGATTTTTTCGATTCCTTCCATTGGCTTCTCACCCGCCTTAGGCGCTGATGTTAATGATCATCAGCATGGAGGCCAGCAGGGACAGAATGGCGTAGAACTCCACGGTGATGCACAGCACCATGCCCTTGGACCAGTCGTCGGGCTTCTTGGCCAGGATGTTGATGGAGCCGGCGGCCACGCGGCCCTGGGCGATGGCGGAGAACAGTCCGCCGAGAGCCATGGGCAGGCAGGCGGCAAAGTACTGCCAGCCCTGGACAACCGTCAGCTGGGGCAGGGCGCCGGACAGCAGGCCCATGCGGAACACGGCAAAGAACCACACCACCAGGCCGTACAGGCCCTGGGTGCCGGGGATGACCTGGAGAATCATGACCTTACCGAACTTGCTGGGGTCCTCGCACAGCAGGCCGGTGCCGGCCTCGCCGGCGATGCCGGTGCCCTTGGCGGAGCCGATGCCGCTGAGGACGGCCGCCAGGCCCGCGCCCAGCAGGGCGATGGCCAGGCCGCCGAAGGCGCCCACAAAGGAGCTGGCCGCCGCGTTTTGCTCAATCATCTGGATCATGTCCATAGTTTCCATAATGTTTTTCCTCCTCTTATTTCACTACCTCGTAGTATTTGGTATTCAGGTCCAGGGGGCGGAAGGGCTTTCCGCCGTCCTGATAGAACTTGCCGAAGTACTCCAGACACTGAAGTCTCAGGTCGTGGACGTAGCAGCCCAGCAGGTTCAGCGCGAAGTTCAGGGCGTTGCCCGCGAAGGAGATAATCAGGAAAATCACGATGTTGCCGGGGATGGCGCCCAGGGTGTTGAACACCTGGGCAATCACGCTGCCGGCCAGCATCAGGGCCATAAGACGGGAGTAGGACAGGATGTCGCCAAAGTAGCCCGTCACGTGGTTATACAGGGAGCCGAAGATGCCGGTGACCTTTCCAAAGCCCTGATTCTGGATGACCGGTCCGGCCACCACCATTACCAGGCCGATTACCAGCACGATGGGGGTGATGCCCACAATCATCAGGCCCAATCCGGCGAAGACCACCCACCAGGTGACCTCCTCAAAGACAGCGTCCATCACCTGGCCGTTTTTCAGCTTGGAAACAAAGCTGACCGCCATGCCGGTGATAATCTGCACAAAGCCCAGGCACATGGCCCCTACCAGGATCATCATGGTGTCCTCCAGGGGGGTGAACAGGGCGGGCAGAGCAAAGTCGCCGCCGGTGGTCAGCTTGACCACCTGGGTGAGGAAATCGCCGAAGAAGCCGCCGGTGAGGGCGCCCATAATAAATGTAGTGATGCCGCACAGCACCAGCAGGCCGCACAGGTGGCCGAAGGTGCCGCCGGGCTTCTTCTTTTTCAGGATAATCGCTCCGGCCAGCATCATGAGAAGGCCGTACCCCATGTCCGCCATCATGATCCCGTAGAACAGGATGAAGAAGGGGGCCATCAGGGGGTTGGGGTCCAAGGTGCCGTAGGCAGGCAGGGAGTACATCTCGGTGACCATGTTCAGCGGCCTGGTGAGGGTGTTGTTTTTCAGCTTCACCGGCACCTTTTCATACTCCTCCGGCGCGGGGTCGCCCACCTCGCAGGCGCAGGGGAATTTGTCCAGCTCCTGCTTCAGGGCGGGCCAGCTCTCCTCTGGCACCCAGCCCTCCAGCAGGAAGGTCTGTCCCGTGTCCATCAGGCGGCCCCGGGCCTCCTCCCGGCCGGCGTCCAGGCCGGCCAGATCGGACAGCTTCCGCAGGGCGGGGGCGCTCTCCCCCATGCCGGACAGCTTCTCCTCGATGGAGGCGGCCTCCGCCTTCAGTGCCTTGGTCTCCTGGTACAAGCGGCCCAGGTTTTCCGCCGCGGTGCCCGTCCAGTCCCGCAGGTTGGCCCGGGACCAGCCCAAGGCCTTCAGCTTCTCCAGAACGTCCTCCGCCTGGCTGGCGTGGCACACCAGCATACAGTAGTGGAAATCCCGTTCGGCGTTGTACACCTCGGTGAGCTGGGCCAGCTCGCCGATAGCCCGGAGTTCTCCCTCCGCCTGGTTCATGGGGACATTGGCGGGCAGGGTGCCCAGCTGGATGGTCACCTGAGAGGTGGAGCCGGTCTCCAGGGGCAGGTCCAGGTCCATCCAGGGGCGGAGCACATCCTTCTGGGCGTCCAGCTTGTTCTCCTCCGCCCGGATGGCGGCCAGCCTCCGGTCCAGGTCGTTGACCTCTTTGGCCATGTCCCGGGCGGTCTGGGCCTGCGCCTCGTTGAAGAGCTCGCCCTCCTGAACCCCGGGCTTGGGGTCCAGAAAACCGGACTTGGGCAGGGCCTTGTACCGCTTGAGGACCTCCAGCGCCCGTTCGGCCTGGGTCTTCTCCTCGTGGGCGGCGGCCAGTCCCCCCGTCTCCGGGCGGGTGAGGGCGGCCCATAGGGGGTCGTCCGGGTCCGCCTCGGGCTGGACGACCTCCACGCAGCCCATGTGCTGGAGCCGGCGCAGCAGCGCCTCCCGGTCGGCCGTCATGGCCACCATGCGCAGGCGCTTCATTTTTACGATAGCCATTACCGTTCCACGACCCTTCCAACAATGAGCTGTGCGGCCTTCTCAAGCCGCCCCCGGGCATTTTGCTTCAGCGCGTCACAGTCCGCCGCAGCCCGGGTCAGTTCCTCCTGGGTCAGCTGGGCCGCCTTGGATTCCGCCTCCGCCATCATTCGGCGGGCCTCCTCCCGGGCCTGCTGCCGGGCCTGTTCCACAGTCTGCTTTGCCTCCCGCTGGGCCTCGGCCAGCTTCTGCTTGGCCTGCGCCGCCGCGGCCTCCCGGTCCGCCTTGGCCCGGGCCTCCGCCTGTGTGACCGTCTGGATAGCTTCCAATGCCATGTTTTCACCACCTTTTCCAATGCTAGAATGGAGGAAATCGCTACCTCCCATTGTAGTCAAATCCGTCCAAAAAATCAAGGCCTTTTTCTCCATTTTTACCCGTACAATTCTTTCCATTTGACTGATTTTTCCGCACTTTTTCCGCTTTACGCAAAATACCGCCCGGCCCTCCCGGGCCGGGCGGCGCTGTTTTGTGTTATTCCTCAGCCGGAAGGACGGCCTGGAACTGCTCCGCTCCCTCCTGCCTCTGCGTCACAATTTCCACCGTCCGCTCCGCTGCGGCCGGTCCGCCGGAGGCCACGGCAAGGGCGCTCTGCCCTTCCTGCTCCGACCAGAAGCGGGCGGAATACCGGTCCAGCAGGTCCGCGGTTACGCCGCTGAGGGCGGAGCCCTCCCCGGTCAGAACATACGCCGGGAAGCGGAGGGAGACCTTCGTCCCATAGGGCTCCACCGCCCCCTGGACCTGGGTGAGGAAGGCCTCCAGCTGGGCGGTGAAGGCGGCGGGGTCGTAGCTGTCCCCCCGGTTGATGTTGTCCAGGTTCCCCTGGACGGGGAAGTGGAAGTCCTCCAGCACGATCTCGTCAAAGCCCAGGGCCCCCAGCTCGCCGCACAGGGCGGCGATATAGGCCTGGGCGTCCTCATGGGCGGGGCTGAGCCACCGCAGGCCCCGCTCGTCCCGCCAGTTGTACTGCCCCCGGCGCAGGGCCAGCTTGTTGCGGAAATAGGGGGCGCTGTCGTCCCGGAAGCAGCACACCCGGGCGATGGTGTACACCTCTCCGCTGTTAAACTGCTTTATCACGTCGTTGTTGGACTGGGCAGCGTTCACCTCGGCCCGCTCCGCCGTGGGGTCGTCGGAGTGCCAGGCCAGCTTTCCGCTGGCGTCCTTCATCTCCAGAATCAGGGCCTGGGCCCCCGCCTCGGCCAGCTTACCGGCGGCGGCGCCGTTTATCACCTCGTCCACCGGCAGCTGCATGGCAAAGCCCGCCTGCTCCGGCTCCGCGGGAGGCTCGGAGGCGCTGCCGTCCGGCTCCACCACCACGCTGACATTTCCCGGGTCCGGGGGCGTGACGGAGCCCGCCGGCTCCTTTCCGCCGGCCTCTTGGCGGAACATCTGGAGGAAGGGGGGCAGGTCCAGCCGGACGCCGTCATCGGTATAGACCAGGTATTTTTGGAGGTAGAGCGCCCCGGCCACCGCCAGAACCACCGCCACGGCCAGCGCGATGGCGATGAAGCGCAAAATATCTGTTACCGTCCTGCGGCCCCGATAACCGCCGACGTCTTTGTTGGAGCGGCCCATATTTCCCCTCCTGTCGATTTTTGGTAAATATTGGCTCATATCATTCTGCAAGCGATTTATTATACCAAGTTTTCGCCCATTTTACAACCGCAAATCACCCGCCTAAATCTTAAATTTCGACGAATTTTTTGCTAAATTATCATGCCGCCGTCCACGCTCAGCACCTGGCCGGTGATGAAGGAGGCCCGCTCCGAAGCCAGAAACCAGATGGCCTCGGCCACCTCCCGGGGCTGTCCGATGCGGCAAAGGGCGGCCTCCTCCCCCAGGGCGGCCAGCTCCTTGGGGGAAAGATGGTCATTCATCGACGTGTCAATGACCCCAGGGGCTACGCAGTTCACCCGGATGTTGGACGGCCCCAGCTCCTTGGCCAGGGCTTTGGTCAGCCCGATCACCCCCGCCTTGGCGGCGGAGTAGGGAGCCTCGCAGGCTCCACCGGTGACGCCCCACATGGAGGATACCGTCACGATGGCCCCTCCCTTTTGGTGGACCAGGCCGGGAATGGCGGCCCGGAGGGTGTGAAACATGCCATCCAGGTCCACCGACATCAGCCGCCGCCACTGGTCCGCCGTCGTGTCGGTGAGGAGCTGCTGGGGCAGGGCCACCCCCGCGTTGCAGACTACGGCGTCCAGCGGCCCCAGGGCCCCCTCCGCCTCCCGGACCAGCCGCTCCGCCTGCTCCGGGTCAGCGACGTCCGCCTGGATGGGGACGGCCTTCACCCCCAGCCCGGTCAGCTCGGCGGCCAGTTGCTCCGCCGCCGCCCGGCTGGCGTTGTAGTGGACCGCCACGCTCCAGCCCTCCTGCGCAAACAGCCGGGCCGTGGCTGCGCCGATGCCCCGGGAGGCGCCGGTGATCAAAACATGGTTGGACATTCAGCCGAACACCCCCTGGACCAGCGCCATATACAGCACCGTGGCCCCGAAGATGGAGATCAGGTCGTTGCCCTTCCACAGGTGGAGGAGGACGGCGGCCAGGCCGGCGATGAGGGGCGGAACCCAGCCCCCCAGGGAGGTGAAGGTGACCCCCTTCAGGCAGTAGACGATAAGCATGGCAATCACCGCCGGGGGCAGGACACGGCCCAGGTAGAGGACAAGCTTCGGGGGGTGGTCCCCCCGGTCGAAAAGGAGAAAGGGCAGGGCCCGGGTCAGAAAGGTGACGGCCGCCATCACGGCGATGGAGGCCAGGGTCTGCATCGGTGTCAGGGGCATGTTTTTTCCTCCTCTCTCTCATGTCTGTCCTCCAGCCGGGGCCGGAACAGGGTCAGCGCAATCACAATAATGGCCAGCGCGGGAAGGAGCATGTCCTCCGCTCCCACCAGCAGCAGGCTGACCAAAGTGGCCGCGCCCCCCAGCAGGGCGGGCAGGTGACTGCCGGCGGCCTTCCACTGGCCCACGGCAATCACCAGGAACAGGGCGGTCATGGCAAAGTCCACCCCCGTGGTGTCAAAACCCAGGGCGGAGCCCAGCAGGGAGCCGATCGCCGACCCCAGCACCCAGTAGCTCTGGTCCAGCAGGGCCACGGTGAAGAAAAAGTCGTGCTCGTCCACCCCCTCCGGGGCCTGGGCCGAGGAGAGCAGGGCATAGGTTTCGTCGGTAAGGGAAAAGATCATATAGAACTTGCGCAGGCCCATCCCCCGGAATTTCTCCAGCATGGACAGGCCGTAGACCAGGTGGCGGAAGTTGACCATCAGGGTGAGGAAGGCTACCTGGGTCAGCGGGGCCCCCGCCGCCAGCAGGGACACCCCCAGGTACTGGCCGGAGCCGGCGTAAATGGTCGCGCTCATCAGCAGGGCCCAGCCCACCCCGTAGCCGATGGACTGGAGCATCAGGCCGAAGGCAATTCCAATGGCCAGATACCCCATCAGTACGGGGACGGTCAGAGGAAAGGCGGCGACCAGGGTCTTTCGGTTCATAGCGGATGTACACCTCGACAAAATAGTTTTCCCCTATTTTACTCGCTTTTTCCCTCCGGTGCAAGTCCCTGTTTTCCGGGGGAGTGTCCTACCGCGCATTTTATCACAGTCAGGAGAATTGGCACGATTTGTAAGGGCGCACAGTGTGCGCCCGCGGGCGGACAATGTCCGCCCCTACAGAGGAATCAGCGAATGGGGCGCGCCCTCTTTCCCCCTTTTATCCCCTTCGGGGATAGGCAAGGGCAGAGCCCTTGCCCTACATGACGAACCCGGGCGCATCCTTATCGGCCGCCCGCCTTGATTCGATTTGTGCCGGTTATTGCGGGCGGACAATGTCCGCCCCTACAGGGGGATCAGCGAATGGGACACGCCCTTTTTGTCTATGTTGTTAAGAAGGGATAAAGTTTTTCGGCCCGTCTTGATTTTTCCGGCGGGACTACTATAATATGTATCTACAGCTTCACATTCCCGGAGGATTATACCATGAATCAGCTTCTTTTTATCTACAACCCAACCTCGGGCACCGGACAGGTGAAGGGGGCGCTGGCTCCGGTGCTTGATGTGTTTACCAAGGCCGGGTGGCTCACCACCTCCTACCCCACCCAGTGCAAGGGGGATGCCGTCCGGGTGGTTCGGGAGCTGGGGCCCCGGTTCGACCGGGTCATCTGCGCCGGAGGGGACGGCACCCTCAGCGAGGCGGTGGCCGGCCTGACCGGGCTGTCCGACCCGCCCCCGCTGGGCTACATCCCCTTCGGCTCCACCAACGACTGCGCCACCACCCTCCACCTGCCCCGGAAGCCCCGGGAGGCCGCCCTGGTGGCCGCCGGCACCGGGGTGCCCGTCCCCATTGACACCGGCAGGCTCAACGGCAGGCCCTTTATCTATGTGGCCGCCTTCGGCGCCTTTACCAAGGTGGCCTACGACACCCCCCAGGAGCTGAAAAACACCTTCGGCCACCTGGCCTATATCTTCGCCGGCATCGCCTCCCTGCCCACCATCGCCCCCTACCACATGCGGGTGGAGTTCGACGGCCAGAGCCTGGAGGACGACTTCTTCTTCGGCATGGTAAGCAACTCCCAGTCCATCGGCGGGCTTAAGCCCCCCAAGGCGGAGCGGGTGGTGCTGGACGACGGCCTGTTTGAGGTCACACTGGTGAAAAAGCCCCTCAAGCTGGCCGACCTCACCGACGGGCTCCAGGCCCTGGTGAGCCTGTCCCCGGCGGAGCGCTCCGGGGCGCTGGTCCAGCTCCAGGCCCGGCAGCTTACCTTCATCTGCGAGCAGCCTGTCCCCTGGACGGTGGACGGGGAGTTTGGCGGCAGCCAGACCGTCAACCGCGTGGAAAACTGCCAGAAGGCGCTGAACATCATCCGGGGGGCCTAACCCCTCCCCTGCACAAAATTGCCGCATTGGCCGGGCCTCTGGAGGAGCAGGGGCCCGGCTTTGTATGATCCGCCAAAATGCCGGTGAGAATTTTGGGGGCAGCAGGACAAAATTCCTTGAAGCGGGCGGGGAAGTGTGCTATAATGAAGGTGATTCCTGTTTGGAAGGACGCAGCGAACATAGTAACATGAAGGAGGTTGTTGGAAATGAAAGTTTGGAAACGACTGAGCGGGGCGCTGATCGCCCTGTTGGCCCTGACAATGATGATGACCGTTACGGCCCTGGCCGCTGAGCCCGGGGGTATCTCCGTCCAGCTGAACGGCGGGCCGGTGGCCTTTACCGACGCGGCCCCTGAGCTGTCCGGCGGACGCACCTTTGTGCCCCTCCGGGCGGTGATGGAGGCCATGAACGCCCAAGTGGACTACGACGGCGACACCGGCACGGTGGCCATCACCCGTGGCGATGTGGGGCTGTCTATGGTGCTGGGGCAGAATACCGTCTCCGTCACCGAGGACGGCCAGAGCCGCACGGTGGAGATGGACGTGACGCCCTATGTGAAGGACGGCCGCACCTATGTGCCCGTCCGCTTTGTGGCCGAGGCCTGGGGCTGCGGCGTGGGCTGGGACGCCGACACCAGCACCGTTATCATTGTGGACGTGGACACCCTGCTGGGGGATGCCACCTTTGACCTGATGGACAGCTTCGCCGCCTACTGCGCCAAGCAGGAGAAGAACCAGAACATGGCCATAACTGGCACGCTGGCCCTGGACGCGACTGACAAGAGCGGCCAGTACCTGCCCAAGCCCGTCAGCGCCAAGGGCAGCATCGACGGCATCACCGGCGGCAAGGGTCTCCAGATGAACTGGAATTTGAAGCTGTCCGGTCTGGAGGCGCTGGCGGCGGGCGGCGCCGAATCCCCCATGGAACAGATTTTGCTGCAGCAGCTGCTGGCCGCTCTGTCTGACCTGAAGGGCGAGGTGCGCATGGACCTGGAGTCCGGCATGCTCTACCTGTCCGCGCCCGCCGAGCTCACCGGCGGCAGCGGCGACACCTGGTACTCTGTGGATCTCGCCGCCTATCAAGCCCAGCTCCTCGGTGCGCTGGACATGACCCAGCTGACCCAGCTGGAGGAGGACGCCACCATCCGGGAGGCTCTCACTGCGGTGATTCAGGCCATGCCCCTGAACGACAGCGAATACAGCTACATCGGTGTGGCCGAGGTTGCTTCTGTGTATGTGAATATGCTCAGCGACCAGGCCTTTACCCAGAAGGGGAACACCTATGTGGCCCAGATGAAGCTGGAGGACATTGGGGATATGTCCGTCACCCTCACCAAGCGGGGGGAGGACATTGTGGCCGCCGACATCAAGATGACCTGCGCGGTTGAGGAGGACGGCACGAAGATGACCATGACCATGACCGAGCACGCCGCCCCCGACAAGGTGACTGTGGACATGGATATGGCCATGGAGGACAGCGACGCCAGCATGAAACTCACGCTGGATTTGAGCTGCGTTCCCACCACCAAGTCCCCTGTGACCACCCTGCCCGCCGGCGTTCAGGCGGTTCCCATGAATTGACAGAAACTGACAGACCAGCGCCCCGCCGGATTCAGGTCCGGCGGGGCGCGGTTATGTCTTCCCAGGTGAGGATTCGGGTGCAGACCCGCTCCAGCAGGGCGGCGTCGTGGCTCACAATGAGCATGCCCAGCCCCCGCTCCTCCCCCTGGTCCAGGAGAAACCGCCACAGCCGGGCCTGGGTGACCAGGTCCAGCATGGCGGAGGCCTCATCGCACAGCAGGAATTTCAGCTCCGGCCCCAGCACCCGGGCGGCGCAGATGCGCTGGAGCTCCCCGCCGGACAGCTCCGAGGGGTAACGCTCCAGCCACTCCGCCCGGACGCCCAGGCCCTCCAGCACAGTGGGGTCCACCGGGCCGGCCTCATATAAGGAGGTGCGCAGCTTGAGCAGGGGGTCCACTGCCTCCTCCGGGTGCTGCCACAGCAGCTGCACCGGGCAGAAGCCCCGATACCGGGCCAGGGGGAGGCCGTCCAGCAGCACCTGGCCGCCGGATGGCTCCTCCCACCCGGCCAGCAGCTTGCACAGGGTGGTCTTCCCCCGGCCGCTGGGGGCGGACAGACCCAGCCGCTCCCCCGGGCGCAGGGTGAGACTCACCCCCTCCAGCACCGGGGCGGCCCCCCGTCGGGGGTAGCGGAAGGTGAGATTTTTGGCTTCCAGTGTCATGGATACAGCCCCTTTCACAGCCTCCCTCGTTAGAGGGAGGTGGCACGGCAAAGCCGTGACGGAGGGAGTTTGTTGATAAATCACTCCCTCAGTCAGCCCTGCGGGCTGACAGCTCCCTCAGCGAGGGAGCCTTTTATACCTCAAAATCGTTCTCCGGCATGGCCCGCCACAGGGCTATGCTGTAGGGGTGGGTCAGTCCCTCGCCGGTCTGGAAGCAGCGGACGGGGACTTCGTCCACCGTCTGCCCCTCCCGAAAGACCACAACCTTGTGGGCCACGGTCCGGGCCAGCCCCAGGTCGTGGGTGATGAACAGCACCCCAGCCCCCTCCTCCGCCAGCTCCCGAAAGTGGCCCAGCACCCGCCCGGCGGCCCGGACGTCCAGGCCGGGGGTGGGCTCGTCGGCCACAATGAGCCGGGGGCGGTCGGCCACGGCGCAGGCAATGAGCACCCGCCGGGCCATCCCCCCGGACAGCTGAAAGGGGTAGAGCTCCTCCACCTCGGGCCCCAGGCCGTAGCGCTCCAGGGCGGCCCGGCAGCGGTCCCGGACCTCTCCGCCGCCCCGGCCCCGGCGGAGCTGGTCCCCCACCTTCATCATGGGGTCCAGCCAGGTGACGCCCTGGGGAATCAGGGCGATCTCCCGGCCCCGAAGGGCTGCCGCCCGCTCCCGGGTGAGGGGTGCGCCGTCGTAACGGATGCTCCCCCCCACCCGGGCGTTTCGGGGGAGCAGGTGGAGGACGGCGTGGGCCAGCAGGCTCTTGCCCGAGCCGCTCTCCCCCACCACCGCCGTCACCCGGCCCGGCTCCACCGCCAGGGACAGGTCCCGGATGGGATTCAGCTCCACCCGGTTCAGCCCCCGGCCGTACCGGGTGAAGGTGACGGACAGGTGCTCCACAGATAAAATCGGTTCCATAGCTTCCTCCTACTCCTGGGCGCTGGCGGGGGTGAGCAGCAGACGCAGCCGCTCCCCCGCCAGGGCGAACAGCATCACCACCAGCACCAGCGACAGCCCCGGAAACAGGGCCAGCCACCAGCGTCCTGCGGCCAGATAGCCCATACTCTCCTCCAGAATGACCCCGATGGCGGGCCGCTCCGGGGACAGGCCGAAGCCCAGAAAGGTGACCCCGGCCTCGTGGAGGATGGCGTGGGGAAACTGGAGGATAAGCCCCGTGAAAAGCTGGGGCAGCAGGTGGGGGAGCAGATGGGTGCGCAGCACCCGCCCCCGGGACACCCCCAGCCGCCGGGCGGCCCGGAGGAACGTGGCCTGCTTCAGCTGGAGCACCTCCCCCCGGACCAGCCGGGCCAAGGAGGGCCAGTGGGTGAGGGCCACCCCCGCAGTTACCCCCCAGAAGCCCCGCCCGCAGGCCAGGGAGACCAGGATAATGAGCAGGATGTGGGGAATCCCCAGCACCAGGTCGATAACCCAGGAGACGAGGGCGTCCACCCGGGGCCCGAAGGCGGCGGAGGCGGTCCCCAGCAGCAGGGCGATCCCGCCGCTGAGCAGGGCGGTGAGGGCCCCCACCCGGATGCTCAGCGACAGCCCGGCCACAGTGCGGGCCAGCATGTCCCGGCCCATCCAGTCGGTGCCGAAGGGGTGGGCAAGGCAGGGGGGCAGATTTTTCCGGGTAAAGTCGGCAAGCGCAGCCAGTTGGGACAGAGCTTCTCCGGCCAAAGCAATTACCAGCAGTAATATACAGGCGGAAATCAACAAAAAAAGGGTGCCTGCACGGCGATTTGTCCTCATCCTCTGGCCGCCCCCCTTCGGATGCGGGGGTCCACCATGCCATAGAGCAGGTCGGCGGCCAGATGGCCGCCGAAGACGATGGCGGCAGTGATAAGGGTAACGCCCAGCAGCAGGGGCATGTCCCCGCCCAGCCCGGCGGCCACCGCCGCCTGGCCCAGGCCGGGGTAGGAAAAGACCTGCTCCACCAGCACCGAGCCGCCGATCAGCTCCCCGATGGAGGCAAATTGCAGGGTGATGGCGGGCAGTGCCACGTTGCGCAGCACATGGCGGCGGAGGATGTGCCTCTCCCCCCGGGCCCGGGCAAAGAGGATGTAGTCGCTGTCCAGCACGTCGATTACCTTCTCCCGGGTGTGGAGGGCGATGTTGGCTGCGCCGGTGATGGACAGAGTCAGCCCAGGCAGAAGGGCGTGGCGCAGGCGCTCCAGCAGGGTGGCCTGCCCCCCTCCGATGGGGACTGACAGGCCGATGGGCAGCACCTTCAGCCACACGGCGAAGACTATAAGCAGCAGCAGGGCCAGCCAGAAGACGGGGGTGCTGGAGACGGTGAGGCAGTACCCCCGGATCAGCCGGTCAGGCCACCGGCCCCGGCTGGCCCCGGCAGCCAAGCCCAAAGCCAGCCCCAGCGCCCCGGACAAAATCCAGGCGCATACCAGCAGCCACAGGGAGCCGGCCAGCCGCTGGCCGATCACCTCCAGCACTGGCCGGCGGTAGAGCAGGGAGAGGCCGAAGTCCCCCCGGAGCACATCCCCCAGCCAACCAAGGTACCGCTCCGCCGCCGGGGCGTCCACCCCCCAGTAGGCCTCCAGCCTGGCGATCTGTTCCGGGCTCATGGCCCCCAGGGCCGCCTGGCCGATATTGGTCTGGAGGGGGTCCAGGGGGGATGCGTCCATCAGCAGAAAGGCCGTCAGACTCACCCCCAGCAGGAGAAGGGCCATGCGAAACAGCTTTTTAATTGTGAATTTCAGGCGGTGTTTCATTGATTTTTCCTCAAAATGGGATATTTCACAAGGTCCATTGTCTTATTTTGTGAATTTGGTACATTGTGTCCCCCTGTTGAAAGGGTTATAATATTTATAGAGGCAAGGAACCGGGAAGGAGGTGGAGACAATGACAGCCAGAGAGCTGCTGAACCTCATTGATTGGCTCCGGGCGCAGGGCATGGGTGACGATAAGATAGTCGAGTGCCTTGAATCCGTGGAAGGGCGAAAAATCATTTTGCAGGACGTCAAACACGAATAATCTACACAGAACCGGGGGATACCCCGGTTTCTTTTTGCCCTGCGGACAGCTTGAACGCATCCGCAAAGCCCTACATCTCCCAGCTCCATTGATCGACGTTGTTGACGATGGACCACCCGTGTCCGTGGGGGTGAATTTTCTGCTCGGCCACCGCCAACCCGTCCCGGACCCAGTACAGGTGGTCCACATTCACCAGCCACACCCAGGGCACATCCCCGGCGATCTCCTCCTGGGCCTGCTGCCACAGGGTGTAGGACTCCTCCAGATCGGTGCAGGCCAGGGCCGTGTCCATCAGCGTGTCCGCCCGTTCGTTGGAATAGGGGGAATACCGTGCGGTGTCCAGTTCCGGGTCGGCGTGGTAGATGTTGTACAACTCCATGGGGGTGTGGGCCCCCCAGCCCCAGACCAGGGGATTTTCCTGGGCGTCGTCATAGGCGGTATCCCAGCCCACGCCCTTGATGTCCGCCCCGATGCCCAGCTCTTTCAGCTGGTTTGCCAGCTCGGCGGCCAGCCCCTGGCGCACCGAATCCCCGACAATATAATAGATGGTCAGACTGAGTTTCATCTCACTCGTCCCCCGGACCCGGATACCGTCCGGTCCGACCGTCCAGCCCCACTCGTCCAGCAGGGCCCTGGCTCCCACCGGGTCGTACTCAACTTCGTTGACAGGGCTGTACCAGGGCAGGCCGTCACACACGCTGTAGGCCGGGGTACCGTGGCCGTTGAGCACATGGTCAATTATCCTCTGCCGGTCGATCCCCATATTGATGGCCTGACGGACAGGGAGCTCCATGGTGGGCGAGCTCATGGTGACGGGCAGGTTGATTCCCCGGTTGTCCACCGTCCGAACGGACAGCAGGGAGAAGCCGTTCACGCTCTGGTCGGAGTAGGCGGCGGAGGTGTAGGCCAGGTCGGCCTGGCCCGCCTGAACGGCCAGAAAGGCGGCGTCCTCCTCCATAAACAGGATGGTAACCTGCTCCATCCGGGGCTGGAGGCCGTAGTAGTCCGGGTTGTACTCCAGAATGACCTGCTGGCCCCGGTCCCACCGCTTCAACATGTACCGCCCGGAGCCGATGGGGTTGGAACCATAGGCGGCGGGGTCGTAGGCATGCTCTGGGACGATGCCCACCACCGCCATGGTGTAGGGCCAGATGGAGAAGGGGCGGGTCATGTGAAAGACCACGGTGGTGTCGCCGACGGCCTCGGCCCGGTCCAGCATGGTAAAATCGTTCACCGAGCTGGTATTTTTTACGGTGTTGTAGGTAAAGGCCACGTCCTGAGCAGTGAGGGGCTCCCCGTCGGTAAATTTCACATCATCCCGGATTTTTACCGTCCAGGTGAGGCCGTCCCCGCTGACCTCCATGGCGGTGGCCAGGTCGTACCCGATGGTGAGGTCGGGATTGGTCACTGTCAGGGTGGACTGGATCAACGGCTCGTGGACATGCTCCCCCGCGCCCCAGCCAAAGGCGGGGTCGAAGCCCGCCTCGGGCTCCGAGGTCGTGGGCATGACGACGGTCAACGGCCTGGATATCCCCGACTCAGGGGAGAAGCTGCTTTCGCTCCGTTTTCCGCAGGAGGTTAGGAGGAAAAGGGCCAGGAGGATGGGAATTGTTTTTTTCATGGATAACCTCCGAAGCTTGTGTAGGGACGGCCTGTGGCCGCCCGTCTGGTTTGTGGTGGATATCGCGGGCGGCCACAGGCCGCCCCTACAACAGCGGTCACCGCTCCAGCAGTCTCATTGCCGCCTCAGCCACCGTCTCATAGGGCAGGCCGTGCTCCCGGGCCAGGGCGGCCGCGTCCTCAAACTCCGGCTTGGCGTGGGTAACGCCGAAGCCCTGGGCCAGCTTCACCCGCACCGGCCCCCAAGGGGTCTGGACCTGCTCCTGCCTTGGCTTGAGGAAATACTTCGTCGACAGGCGGGAGCGCAGGCCGTTGGTGGAGGTGTGGGTGAAAATCTGCCGGATGATATCGTTCTCCTGCTCGGGGTCGCACAGCACCGTCAGCACCCAGCCGGGCCGGTCCTTCTTCATGGTGCCGGGGGTGGTGTACACATCCAGCGCCCCCGCCTCCAGCAGCCGCTGGCAGGCGAAGGCCAGGGCCTCGGGGGTCATGTCGTCGATGTTGCACACCAGCTCCACAATGTCTCCCCACTCCTGGGGCTCCTCCTCCCCCCAGAAGGCCCGGACGCAGTTGGCCCGCTCAAACTCTTTGGAACCGATGCCGTAGCCGATTTTCTCCACATCCATCTCGCTCATGGGGCCAAAGGACTGGACGAAAGTCTTCAGCAGGGCGGCCCCGGTGGGGGTGCACAGCTCCCCCTGTACCTCCCCGCCGTAGATGGGGATTCCCTTCAGCAGGGCGGCGGTGGCGGGGGCGGGGACGGGCATAATGCCGTGGGCACATTTTACCGTCCCGCTGCCCACGTGGACGGGGGAGGCGGTCACCAGGTCGGGATCCAGCAGGTACATGGCATAGCACACCCCCACCACGTCGGCCACCGCGTCCAGCGCCCCCACCTCGTGGTAGTGGACGTCCCCCACATCACAGCCGTGGGCCTGGGCCTCGGCCTGGGCGATGGTGTCGTAGACCTGCCGGGCCTTTTCCCGGACCTCCCGGGGCAGGGACAGCCCGTCGATGATCTCCCCGATATGCCCCGGCGTGGCGTGGTGATGATGATGGTGGTGTTCATGATGGTGCTCATGGTCATGATGCTCGTGGTCATGCTCATGCTCCTCGTGGCCGTGGACCGTCACCCTCATATGGGTGCCCGCGATGCCGCTGGTCTTAGCGGCCACCGGGGCCACCTCCACCCCGGGCAGGCCCAGGCCGTTCATTGTAGTCAGAAACTCCTTTTTCTGGCTGTCGCTCAGCAGCTCATACAGGGCGGCCATGAGCATATCCCCTGCCGCCCCCATGCCGCACTCTAAAAATAAGGTTTTCATGAAATTCCCTCCATTTGGTTTATCATACTGGCTAAATACCCGGCCCCAAAGCCGTTGTCGATGTTTACCACGCTGCACCCGGAGGCGCAGGAGTTGAGCATGGCCAGCAGGGCGGACAGCCCGCCGAAGTTGGCTCCGTAGCCTACGCTGGTGGGCACGGCCACCACGGGGCAGTCCACCAGACCGCCCACCACCGAGGCCAGCGCCCCCTCCATCCCGGCCACGGCCACCACGCACCGGGCGCTCATGAGCGGCTCCAGGTTGGCCAGCAGCCGGTGGAGGCCCGCCACCCCCACGTCGTACAGCCGGGTGACCTTGTTGCCCAGCACCTCGGCGGTGAGGGCGGCCTCCTCAGCCACCGGCATATCGCTGGTGCCGCCGGTGGCCACCACGATGTGGCCCAGCGCCTTCCGCTCCCCGGGATAGGCCACAGCCAGCCGGGGGATTGGGTGGTAGTCCAGGGGGACGGTCTCCGCCACCAGCCCCGCCGCTTCGGGGTCCAGGCGGGTAATGAGGACGTTCCGGCAGCCCCGCGCCCCCATGGCCCCGGCGATGCCGGCGATCTGCTCCGGAGTCTTGCCCGCGCCGTAGATCACCTCGGCCGCCCCCTGACGCACCCCCCGGTGAAGGTCCACCTTGGCATAGCCCAGGTCGGTGAAAGGCTCCCGCTTCAGTAGGGACAGGGCCTCCTCCGGGGTGGCGGAGCCGTCGGCCACCTGGCGGAGGAGCTGTAAAATGTCGTGCCGGTTGTCCATAATTACCTCCTCAGTTAATGGGGACCCTGGGCTGTAGGTCCAGAGCAATCTCCGAAAAATCCGACTCCAGAGCGGTTAAAATCTCTGTCCGCCGCTCCAGGGCCAGCGAAAGCTGCTCCTCCGGCAGCTGGAGCCTGGCTCCTCCCCCGGTCAGCCGCAGGCGGAAGTCCCGGAAGCCCAGGCGGGACAGGGCCTCCTCCCCCCGCTCCACCCGCTCCAGGTCGGCCCGGGTGATGGTCCGTCCGGTGGGGACCCGGGTGGCCAGGCAGGCATAGGAGGGCTTGTCCCAGGTGAACAGCCCTGCCTGACGGGACAGCGCCCGGATGCGGTCCTTGGTCAGTCCGCACTCCCGCAGGGGAGAGCGGACCTCCAGCTCAGCCAGCGCCCGCATACCGGGGCGGTCCCCGCCGTCGTCGGAGGCGTTGGTGCCGTCTATCAACAGGGAGAAGCCCTCCGAGGCGGCGTAGCGTTTCAGCTTGGAGAACATCCACCGCTTGCAGTGATAGCAGCGGTCAGGCGGGTTGGAGACCACTGTCTCCTGGTCGAGGATGTCGTAATCCAGCACAATCAGATCCGCATCCAGCTGTTCGCACAGACGGTAGGCGTCCTCCAGCTCAAACTGGGGCTGGAAGGGGGTCTTGACAAAGTAAGGCCACACCTCAGCCCCGGCCTGAAGCCCCGCCCACAGCAGGTAGGCGGAGTCCACCCCGCTGGAAAAGGCCAGGGCCGCCTTGGGGTGCTGGGAAAAGAATTGTTCCAGTGTCACGGCTGATTCCTCCTTCAAACAGAAAAAAGACATACCGGTCCGGTATGCCTTCTGGCAAATCCCCGGTCTTCCAAACCGGGGGCAATTTCAATTATTTTGGGGAGAATTGAGGCCTTCTGGCCCCTCTGCGGCTTCCTGCCGCCCGTTTAGTATAGCAAACGCGGGCCGCCCCTGTCAATATGCGGCAGGGAGAAAAATCCTGTTTTTTCCCGGGACGGCCTCTGCGAAAAAAGATAAGAAAAATTTTGCAAAAAGTGTTGACACTTGGGGGGAAGTGTGGTATTATCTCTCTTGCGCTGAACGAGTGCCACACGCGCGAGTGGTGGAATTGGTAGACTCGCTGGCTTCAGGTGCCAGTGCTCGCAAGGGCGTGCGGGTTCGACTCCCGCCTCGCGCACCATCGAAAAACCCCGGAATCACTGAGATTCCGGGGTTTTTTCATGTCTGTGCCAGGCTGTTTTCCCTCTCTGTCCCCACCTGTTTGTGAACAACAAAGCAACCGCCCTGTGCCGAAGCTGGCACAGGGCGGTTTTTGCTTGGTTAGTCTGATTGGAGGCTGGCCTGACCTGGTACTTCTTACATCAGGCGCCCTCCATAAAGTTTTTCAGCATCTGCGCCGCCTGGGCACGGGTGGCCGTTCCTCCGGGGGCGAGCTGGCCATTGGTGTAGCCGCTGAGGATGCCGTTCTCCACGGCCCAGCTCAGGGCCTCCCGGGCGTAGCTGCTGGCCTGGTCCGCATCCGTGAAGGAGAGGTCCTGACCGCTCGCCTTGGGGCTGCCCGCGTACTTCCACAGCATGACAGCGAGCTGCTCCCGGGTGATGCTGTCGTTGGGGCCGAACGTACCGTTGCCGTAGCCGTTGGCGATGCCGTTCTCCACGGCCCAGGCAATGCCGTCGGCATACCACGCGTCGCCGCTGACGTCGCTGTATCCGTCTGTCAGGTCCTGCATGGTCAGCGTCTGATCCGGCCGGCCCTCCAGACTGTAGAGCACGGTTGCCAGCATGCCGCGGCTCATGGACTGGTCCGGGCTGAAGGTGGTCTCGCTGGTGCCGCTGAACAACTCATGGGCACTGGCGAAGGCCACGGCATCGGCGGCCCAGTTGGTGGACGGGACGTCGGCAAAGCGCTTGCTGTTGTCCACGATCTCCACTGTGGCGGAGCCGCTGAGGGGGATGTTCACCTTGCCGTCCTCCACGATGCTCTTTCGCAGCGTCTCCCGGGTACCGTCCTCATGGACCAGCACGGCTACCGTGCCGGGGCCGGCGTCCGCCGCCGGGACGGAGAGGGTCACGCCGCCAGGGACGTTCTCCACCGCCTTGCCGCCGGCGGTCAGGGTCAGGGCAATGCCCTGCTCCACCTGCTCGGTGACTACGTTGAGGGTGCCGCCGCCCTGGCTCAGGGTATCCAGCGCCCCATTGGGGATGGTCACATCGGCGATGGGGGCGGAGACGGTGAGGGCCGCGTTGGTTTCGCGGCTCATCTGGCCCACGGTGGAGGCCGGGATGGAGACCTGAGTTTTGGTCACGTCGCCGGTGATCTCCGGCTTGATGACGATGCTCTGGCTCTGGTTGGCCGCCGCGTCGCGCACCAGCTTGCTGCCATCCGCGGCGCTCACTACGGTGCTCGCCGTGCCGTTCTGGACGGTGGTCTTTGTTGGGGTGCTGCTGGTGGTAGTGCCGCCGGAGCTGGAACCGCCGCCGCTGGGGGTGGAGCTGGTGATGGTCACTTGGACTTGGATTGTGACCGTGTTGTAGTTGGCAATGTAGGCCGGGTCCGGTGTGAAGATCACGTTATAGAAAGTGCCATTTACAGCTTGGATGCTGCCATCCTCCCAAGTAAACCTGCCCTTCACATTGCCGCCGATTGCGCCGCCCTCCAAGCTGATGCTGCTCAATTGTCCCGCAGCGCCAGACGCTGTGGGATTTCCGTTAATCTCTGGATCAGCTTTCTTGATCTCCACTTCAATGGACGCGGCGGGGATGCCGGTGAAGTTCACGCTGTCCTCTACCTTGTACCAGACGGTGTATTTTCCGGCGTTGGTGCCGGTGGGGATGGTGGTGGAATAGGTGCCCTTTTCGCTTGTACTGTACTTCACAACGCCAATACCATTCACTGTCGTACCGCCGGTGACAAGGGGCTGTGCGCTGCCGTTGTACGTCAGGTTGGGATCGGCAGGTGCGGTGTCCAGCTTCGCGTCCACCTTGTAGATCGACGCTGTGGTGCTGTCAGGCCAGGTGATCGTGTACTTGGCTGCGGCATCGCCTGTGGCGGTATGTGACGTGATGTCCACCCGCTTGCCTGTGCCGGCATCTGCCGTTGCAAATGCGCCGCCCACAGTGAGGGTAATCGTGTCAGTGCCCACCAAGTCGCCGTTTTTCCAGGACGCTGTCAGCGCCGCGGTGACACCCCCGTCATAGGGCTTGTCAGCCGCCGTCACCACCGGGGTCACGGGCTTCGGCTTTGCCTCAAAGGCTACGCTGGCCGTGTTGGATTTGTCGTAGCCGTCTGCGGCCTCCCGGTAGGCTTCCACGGTAAACCCGCCTGTGCCCGTTACGGTCACCGCGCCGTCGTCGTTGATAGTCGCGACGCCGCTTCTTTCCTTGATACTCCACTTGATCGCGCCGTTTCCGGAACCGCCCATGGCACTCAGACGGAAGCTGTCGCCGTAGTGGATATTGGTCGGCGTGCTGGTGATGATGGACAGGGGATTCTGGCTGGATGCCACGATTTTGAACTTGCCGGTGACAGGCGTGGTGAACTCGTAGTTACCGCCCGGCTTGTCTGTGACCGTCACTTCGTATTCTTTCACCGCGATCCGGCCGGCGGGAAGTTCTACGGTGTACTCGCTCTCCGGGATAATGCGGTTTTCGGAATCTCTGACAACAATGGTGGGAGTTTTCGCTGTGTTGTCATACTGGAACGTGTCCGGCGTACACAGAACGGTAAGCGGATCGGTATTTACCCCGATGGTCACAGTGCCCAGCTTCACCGGCGCGCTGTCCTCGTGGTTCTTGTCGCTGGCGACCACCTTGTACCAGACCGTGTAGGATTTCGCGTCCGTGCCCGTGGGCAGATCAAAGCTGTAGCTGGTGCCGCCATCCACGGAATAGGCGATGTTGCCGCCCTCCGCCTCGCCGCCTTCTGCCAGAAGCGGCTGGGGACTGCCGTTGTAGGTCAGAGACTGGGCCGGCTCCGGCGCTTTCGTCACCTTCGCTGCCGCTGGGGTGATGGAAGCCGTGATGGTGTCAGGGCCGGTGATGGCGTACTTCTCGCCGACGGCCTCCGGGACATTCAGCTGGACGGTGACGGTCTTGTTGTCCCCCACGCTCGGGTCCGCGAAGTATCCCGTCGCGCTAACACCATCGGGGGTGTTGGTGCTGATCGTCTCGCCGGGAAGCAGGCCGCTGAGGGTGACGGTCAATGTGGCAGTGTTATTGCCGTCATAGGGCTTGCTGGCCGCCGTTACGATAGCGGCAACCGGCTTGGGATTGGCAAAGAACGTCCAGGTGTCGATGGAGGCCGCGTAGCTGCCGCTGGCGGCCTTGGTGGCCGTGATGGTCACGCTGCCGCTGCTGGTGACCTTGTACTGACCATCGCTGCCGGTAACAGGTCCGGTTGCTGTCCACGTCACCGCGCCGCTGCCGTTGCCGCCGGTGGTGCTGAGGTGAAGCGTGTCGCCGTAGTAGACGGTATCCTGCCTGCCGGTGATGGTCAGCGGGGTCTGGCTGGCATCATGGATGGTGAATGTAGTGCTGGCCGTAAAGCTGTAGTTGCCGGTCGTCTTGCTCTTGATATTGACCGTGGCTGTGCCTATATTCACATTGTTGCCATAGGTCACGGTGTACTCATCGGCAGAGATTACATTGCCGTTGTCATCGCTCACGGTGACTGTGGGCTTCACCTCGCCCCCGGTGTAGGGGAAGCTGGGGGAGGATAGAGAGACGGTGGGGTTCTGCACGGTATTCACACCGATCTCCACGGGGATAACCACAACGTCGCTCTCCTCATAGTTGTTGTTGCCCTGCACCTTGGCGAAAACCGTGTAGCTGTCCCGGTTGATGCCTGTGGGAATCGCCGTGGTATATGCGGAGTTGTCCAGCGAATAGAGCACAACGCCGCCGCTATTTTTCGCGTACCCGGGATTCACCAGCTTCTGGGCCGTGCCGTTGTAGACCAGGTTTGTCTTGGCGGTCGGCACACTCAGGAATTCCGCCTTGCCCTTGGTGATCTTAAAGGTCTTGAACGCCAGGAACTGGTAGTTGCCGCCCTCGGCACTCTGTACAGTGACCTCCGCAGTGCCTACGTTGATATTGTTGGCATAGTCGACATCATAGAGTCCGGTATACAGCTTGCTCTCCACATACACGGTCACATCGGGCTCCTGCGGACTGCCGTTGTAGGCCACTGAATAGGAGCTCTGGTTCTTCAGCCGGATAATGGGCGTGACCTCCTTCGGCTGAATGGTTACAATGATTGACTTCGGCTCGGTCACGGCGGTGCCGCTGTTGTCCTCAACCTTGTACCAGACCTGATAAGTGCCCGCGTCGGTCTTACTGGGGATCGACGTAGTGTAAGTGCCGGTCTTTGTCTCTGAGTACACTACGCGGCCGTTGACCACGGTGCCGGCAATCAAAAGGTCCTGCTCAAGGCCGTCGTAGGTCCGGTTGTTCGCCTTCGGTGGCTCCTTCAGGGAAACCGCCGCCGCCGTGATGGTAAAGGTCGTGCTGCCATTGACGGTGTAGTTGCCGCCAAGGACGTCGGTGATGGTGACTTTTGCGGTGTCCGTACCCACATTGATATTGTTGCTGTAACTCACCGTGTACTCGCCGGAGGGAATCACGTTCGAATTGTCCTTGACCACCACGTCGGGTTTTTTCGCGGTGCCGTCGTACTCAAAGCTCTCGGGGGACAGCTCGATGGTGGGATTTGTCACCGTCTTCGGCGCGATGGTCACAGGAACCACGGCCGGGACAACGTCCTTGTAATTCTCATTGCCGGTGACCTTGTACCAAACCGTATACGAACCTGCCGCTGTGCCCTTGGGGATGTTCGGGCCATAGACGATGCCATCCAGAGAATAGGTGATGGTTCCGTTTGTCGGGACGCCGGCGTTGACCAGCGCCTGCGGCTGTCCGGTGTACTTCAAGGTCAGGGGCGTTGGAGCGGTCACACTTGCCGCCGCCGGAGTGATGGAGGCCGTGGTGGTCTGGTTGTAATCGACCGTGTACTTGTCGCTGGCGGGCTTTGCGCCGGTAATGTTGACCTTTTTGTTCGTACCCACGTTTGCGTTGTCAAACTTGCCGGTCAAGTTAAGGGTAATGTCGTCGTTTCCTATAAGGTCGCCGTCCCTCCATGTGATGACCAGATCGGCTTCGTCGCTGGTGTTATACACCTTGTCTTTCGCGGTCACAATCGCCGTGACAGGCTTCTTTTCCGCACTGAACGACCAAGTAGCTGTGGCGGTTTCATATCCTGGGACCGTCCTTGTGGCCGTGATTGTGACCGGTCCGCCGGACTTATGGACTGTTACCAGACCGCTCTGGTCGATGGAAGCGGTATTCGGATCACTGCTGGTCCATGTCACGGCTCCCGCCACGGTGCCGCCCGAAACAGCCAGCGTGAAGCTGTCGCCGTACTGGACCCTGCCGGGCTGATTTACGATGGACAGAGCGCCCTGGCCCGCCGGGAGGATGGTAAAGTCCTTCTCTGTTTCGTTGAATGTGTAGTTTCCGCCATTCTTGTCGGTGATGGTCACCTTGTGAGCTCCCACAGAGATCCAGTCCGTGGCCGTGTCATAAGTAAATGTATACTCTGTCTGCGGAATCACACGGCCCTCGTTGTCCTTGACCGTGACGGCGGGTTGGTGCATCTTGCCGTCATACTCGATGTTGTTGGGCATGAACTCGATGATCGGCGTGTCCACAGTCTGCGGGTCGATGGTCACTGTTCCCAGCGATGTGCCTTCGGTGTCATTGTGGTTGCTGTCGCCCTTCACCCGGTACCAGACCTCGTAGTCGCCTGCGTTGGTGCCGGTGGGGAGGCTGGCGGAATAGGTGATGTTGTCCAGCGAGTACTCCATGGTGCCCTCTGTAGAGGACCCCGCTGTGACCAGCGCCTGGGCAAGGCCGGTGTACTCCAAATCATCCGCCGCTGTGGGCGCAGTTACATTTGTTATCTCCGCCTTAAAGATCGTCGCAGTGGTGGTAACAGGGGGGACGATTTCGTACTTTGCGTTGATATCGTCCGGGAAAGTCAGGCTGTCAATGACGAGGGTCTTGTTCTCCCCGACATTTTTATCCGTGAAATGTCCCTCTGCTTGTGCGCCGGTAATGCTGTCGCCGGAAACCAGGCCGCTGCTGATGGTGACGGTCAAGTCGGCATCCGTGCCGCCGTTGTAGGCCCTATCTGCCGCCGTCACAACGGCTGTAACCTGCTTTTTGTCCGCGTAGAACGGCCAAGTAGCGGTCTGGTCGGTATAGCCGGTTTTGGTGCTGGTGGCTGTGACCGTGACAGACCCCACGCCGGTAATCGTGAGCAGTCCCGTATGCTCGTCGATACTGGCCGGGCCGTTATCGACCTTCCAAGTCACTGTCCCGTCGCTGCCCGTGGTCCCCAGCTGAATGGTGTCGCCGTAGTAGACCCGTTCCCGTGTGCCGGTGATGGTCAGAGGCGTCTGGCCCGCCGGGGTGATTTCAAAGTTTGCGGTGGCGGTAAAGTCGTAGTGGGTGCCTGTGCCGGTGATGGTCAGGGTGTACTTGCCCACCTGAATCAGGTCGCTGTTGCTATTTTCATCCAGATAGGTCACCGTGTACTCACTGCCGTCGATTACAAAACCCTTGTCGTCCTTGACCGTAACCGTAGGTTCCTGCTTCTCTCCGTTGAACGTCACCGAGGGCGGCGTCACTTGGATGGTGGGGTTGGTCACAGTGTTCTTGACGATGGAAGCAGTTATCGACTGTGCTTCGCTGTCACTGTGGTTGCTGTCGCCCTGGGCCTTGTACCAGACGGTGTAGGTATCAACCGCCTTCCCGGTGGGGATGGCCGGAGTATACGGGCCGTCCTTGTCCAGAGAGTAGACCATAGTTCCGTTGGAAGCGGTGCCCGCCTCAATCAGCGCCTGCTCGGTGCCGTTGTAGGGCAGGTTTTCCAAACCCTTCGGAGCCGTCGCCACCGACGCGGCGCCCTTCGTGATTTCAAAGGTCCCTGTACCATTTACGATGTAGTTGCCGCCGTTGGCGTTGGTGACGATGACCGTCGCCGTGCCGGCGTTGACGTTGTCGCGGTAGGACAGGGTGTACTCGGTGTCGGGGATAAGCGTGGTGCCGTCCTCTACCTTGACATTAGTGGTACCTGGTTCCTTTGCGCTTCCGTCATAGGTATAGGGGCCACCGGACACCGTTACCTTCGGACTGATCACTTCCTTCGGACTGATGGTCACGGAAACCGAGCCTTCCTTTGTGCCGTCCTCGTGGTTGCCGTCGCCTACTACCTTGTAAGTCACCGTATAAGTTCCCGCATTGTCCGCCTTGGGAATGTCTTCACCCCAAGCGCCGCCATCCAGCGCGTACTCGATGTGGCCGCCCGTGGCGGTGCCTCCGGTCACCAGCTGCTGGAGCTGTCCGGTGTAGGTCAGGCCCCTGACCGGCTGAGGAGCGTTCACCAGCTCCGCTCCGCCCTTGCGAATCTCAAATGTCACGCTGCCATCAACAATGTAGTTTCCGCCGTCGCTGTTCGTGATGGTGACGGTGGCGTCACCGACATTCCTGTTGTTGCTGTAGGCGACCGTGTACTCGCTGGCCGGAATGACCGCAGAACCGTCTTTGATGATAACGGAGGGGGTTTTATCGCTTCCGTCATACTCATAGTAATAGGTTCCGTCGGTGGTGTCCGTCTGCAAGTCGTTGCCGGACAGGGTGGTATTCGTGGCGTCCGCCGTCAGCGTTTTCCGGCCGATGGTCACCGGGATGGCCTGGGGCTGGGAATCGTTGTGGTTGGCGTCACCCTTTTCCTTGTACCAGACCGTGTAATCTCCCGCGTTGGTCCCGGTGGGCACTGTCGCGGAATAGACGCCGTCCCGGGTGTCGGAGTAGAGGGTATTCGTATCTCCGTCTCTCACAAGGGCTTGGGCCGTGCCGTCGTACGTCAAGGTATTCGCTGTTATGGACGGTGTCTCAGCTTCTGCCTTGAGAATGGACGCGGTGGTGGTAGGCGGGATGGTGATGTCGTACTTTTGAGCGGTCGCGTCATCGACCGGAGCGCCGATGATGTCCACCGTCTTGCCGGTGCCGGCACTGTCGTCCTTAAACTGACCGGTTATGTTGGATGTGTCGATGGCATCGCTGCCAACCAGGTCGCCCGGCTTCCAGGAGATGATAAGCTCGGCGGAGACATCGCCAGCCTTATACACCCGGTCCTTCGCGGTGACAATGGCCGTAATCGGCTTTTCCCACGCGTTGAGCGGATAGGTTGCTTCCGCCTCGTCATAGTTGCCGCCGCCCGGCTTGGTCGCGGTGATCGTGGCGGGACCTACTCCCTTGATGGTCACAAAACCGTTGGCGTCGATGTCAGCAATCGTGTCATCGCTGCTGCTCCATGTGACCGCGCTGCTGCCGGAGCCGCCCACCGCGCTCAGTGTGAAGGTGTCGCCGTAGTGGACGAGGCCGGGCTTGTTGACGATCTCCAGCGGGTTCTGGGCCGATGTGCTGATTACAAAGTCAGCTGTAGCCGTCTCAACGACATAGTTGCCGCCGGTGATGTTCTCAATCTTGACTTTGTATGTGCCCTGATTCGTCCAGTTCTCGCCGGAATCATCAACATACGTGACCTTATACTCGGTGGCTGGGATCACGTTGTTCTTTTTATCCCTGACAACGACCTCGGGCCGCTTTACATTGCCGTCATACTGGCCGCTGGGGGGCGTCAGCTCGATTTGAACGTCTCCCGATGCTACCGTCAGCTTGTCGATGGTCACCTGCACAGATTTGACCTCGCTGTCCGTGTGGTTTCCGTCGCCCTGGGCCTTGTAGTAGACCGTATACTTACCGGCGTCCTTGGCCTTGGGGATGGCGGCGGTAAAATTGGTGCCGTCGTCCAGGGAGTAGACCATGCTGCCGCCAGCGGCAGTGCCCGCTGTCACCAGCTCCTGGGCCTCGCTGGCGTCGTAGGTCAGGGTGTTAGGAGTCGGGTCAGTGGTCACCTCAGCCGCCCCCGCCAGAATGGACGCAGTAGTGGTCTCGGGAATGGTAACGGTGTATTTATCCAAATTGTTACCAGAGATGTTCAGGTTTGTACGGTCCACCGTCACTTTCTTGCCCGTGCCCACGCTGTCAGTGTCAAACACGCCGCTCAGGCCGCTGATTATGATGGCATCGCCGGCCACCAGCTCGCTGTCCGGTACGGCGGCAGTCACAGTAACCGTTTTGACACCAGCAGCATAGGGCCGGTCAACACCGGTCAGCACAGCCGTCACCGGCTTCTTGCTCACGCTGAACTCCCACTCGGCGGATACGGTGCCGTAGTTGGGCCTGGTACGGGTCACTGTGACAGTGTAGGGTCCGCCCACGTCCCGCACGGTGAGCAGTCCGGTGTCGCTGATAGTGCTGGCAATTGTGCTTCCGTCCTTGGCCTCGACCGCCCAGGAAATGGTACCCGCACCGGTGCCGCCTGTAACGCTCAGTTGGATGTCATCGCCATAGCGCACTTGGGCCTGGCTGCCGTTGATGACAATGCTCTCCTGGTCCGCCGGGACGATCTCAAAGATTCGGGTGTTGTCAACCGTACCATCGTCTGCAATGACATAATTGGAGGTGTCCGGCGTGATAATCTTGATGGTGTACTCAGCTACATCTATCATATTATCGCACGCGGTACCATCACTCTTGACGCCGGTAATTCTCACCGTGTACTCACGCTCTGGAATCAGCCGCCCGCTGTCATCAGAAACGGTGATAACAGGCTTCTGCTGACTGTTATTGAACGTGAACTGATTCTGGGACAGAGAGATGCCGGGGGTTTTTACCACGTTTTTGCCAATGCTTACCGTCAGGCGCACCGGGGTGGTGTCGCTGTGGTTGTTGTCGCCCAGCACTTTGTAGTCGATGTCATACGTGCCGACCGCCGTTCCCACAGGGATAGCGGAGGAGTAATTCCCACCGTTCACCGAGTATTCCACAGTGCCTTCATGGCAAACGCCAGCCGTGACCAGCTCCTGAGCCTCGCCGTTGTACTGCAAGTTGGGGATTCCCGCTGGAGCCGTAAATGTGGGCACTTTTTTGGTGATCTCAAAGGTGGCCGTGCCGTTTACGATGTAGTTGCCGCCGTTGTTGTCACTGACGATGACCGTCGCCGTACCGGCGTTGATGTTGTCGCGGTAGGATACGCTGTACTCGGGTTTGGCGGTGCCGGGACCGTCGATCACTTTGCCGTCGTCCGTGACAGTAACGGCGGGTGTTTTCGCCGTGCCGTCATAGATAAAGGAAGTCGGATTCAGCGTGATAGTGGGTGTGATTTCCTTCGGCTTGATGGTCACGGACACCTGACCGGGCTGGGTATCGGCGTGGTTGTCGTCGCCCTTTACCATATAATACACGGTGTAGGTACCCGCATCCGTCTCCTGGGGAATGGTTTCCGAATAGGAGCCGTCCGCACCAGTCTTGGAATACACCACGGTACCGCCGGTGGCAGTGCCTACGTCCACCAGGTCCTGGGGCTGCCCGGTATAGGCCAAGTTCTTGGCCGCCGGGGCCTTGGTCAGCTTTGCGCCGGCTTCCTTGATGGCAAACTTTACCTTCGCTTCTGTGAAGGTATAGTTTCCGCCCTCCTTTGCGGTGACGGTTACAGTTGCGTCGCCAACATTTTTGTTGTCGGTGATGTTCACACTGTAGTCGCTGGCTGTCAGCGTCGCACTGTATCCGCTGGCATCCGTACCCGTTGCCGTGACGGCGGGGGTTTTCTCAGTACCATCGTAGTCGTAGTAATAGTCGCCGTTGGTCTCCTGCTTCAGATCGTTGCCAGACAGCGTGACTGTCACATCTACCTGTCTGGGCGTGATATCGCCCTTGGCGGTGGCGGGATAGGCAACGGTGTACTTGTCAGCGTCAGCCGTCACCGTCACATCGGACAGTGTGATCGTTTTGCCAGTCCCCACGTTGGCATTGTCATAGGTACCCTTCGCGGTGATCGTGATAACATCGTTGACAGAGTCGACCAGATCGCTGGCCTTTACCGCCACCGCAATGTCGGCGTCGGCAACAGCTGTAGTCCCGTCGTAGACCTTTCCGGTGACCGTCACCTCCGCCACAACCGGCTTGGGCTCCACGGTAAAGGTCCAGACAGCGCTCACGGTTCCATAGTTGGGGACTGTCCGCTCCGCCTTGACCGTGACGGACCCGGTGCCCTTGATGGTGAGAATGCCCGAGTCCTCGTCAATCTCAGCGCTGGTTTCGCCCGCTGTGACGCTCCATTTTACCGTTCCGTCTCCGGTGCCGCCGGAAGTCCCCAGGGTGGTAATCCTGTCGCCGTAGTAGACATGTGCGGGCTGACCGGTAATTTCTATCGCGGCCTGTTCCGCCGGGACGATTTCCGCCTTGGCGGTGGCAGTGAAGGAATAGTTCCCGTTGGGCACGTTTTCGATGGTGGCCGTATAGTTTCCGGCAATGGTCAGCAGGCCATCAGGGACCATCGGATTGACATTTTTCCACGTGACCGTGTACTGCTCCGGGTCGATGACGGTTTTCCCGTCCAGCACCGTGAGCTCCGGCTCCTTTTTGGTGCCGTCGTACAGGAAAGAGAACTCCGACGGCTCGACCTTGGCCGTGATGGCCTTGGGGGCGATGGTCACGGAAATCGGCGTTGTGTTCGCGGCCACGCCGGTGTAGTCGGCGGTCCCGTCTACCTTATAATAGACGGTGTAGGTGCCGGCATCGGTCCCGGTGGGGATGTCGGGGGAGAAATTGGTCCCATCCAGAGAATAGACCAGGAATCCCACATTGCTCACGCCCGCCGTGACCAGCTTCTGAGGCTCGCCTGTGTAGGTCAACGAAGTGATTTCCTTGGGAGCGGTGGTAATCGTCGTGGTCGCCTGTGTGATATCCGCCGTCACTGTGTCGGGGTAGCTGATGGCGTATTTGGCTGTGTCGCCGGTCACCTTGACCTTGGAAGTATCCAGTGTGACGGTCTTCCCCGTGCCTACGTTGACGGTGTCAAAGGCGGCGGTGATGCTGGCCGGGTCGATGGTCACCGTGTCGCTGTTGATTGTGGTGATGCTGGCAGAGGTCACGGTGGCATCTGTGGTGCCGTCAAAGTCCCTATTCCCAACCACGATAGAAGCCGTAACAGGCTTGGGTGCGGCGGTGAAGGTCCACTGGTCGGAGACGGGCAGGTAGTTCGTGTCTCCGGGGTTGGTGGCCGTAATGGTGACCTCGCCCACATCGGTAATGGTCACATTGCCGTCCGCGTCCACGGTGGCGGCGGTGCCCGCTACGCTCCAGACCACATCACTGCTGCTGGAGCCGCCGCTGGTGGTCAGCGTGAACGTGTCACCGTAGATGGTGGCGGCGGGTCTGCCCTCAATCACCAGCTCTGCCTGCGCCGTCTTACCGATGGTAAAGGTGGCGGTGTTGGCGGTAACTCCGGTCAGATCGTAGTTGCCGCCTGTGGCGTCGGTGATGGTAATGGTGTAGGTGCCTTGGTTCATCGGAGCGGAGTCGCTGCACGTCCAATCGTACTCCGTTATGGGCACGACTGTCTCGATTTTCCCCTCCGTAAACTTGACCGTGACCGTTGGCATCTTCACTTTGCCGTCGTACTCAAAGCTGTCGGGGGTCAGCTCAATGGTGATGTCGGTCAGAGGCTTGCGCTCAATGGTCACCTCCACCTTCTGGTTCACAAGGTCGTTGAGGTCATTATGGTTTTTATCTCCCTCGACCTTGTAATAGACGGTGTAATCCCCCGCTTCGGTGCCGGTGGGAATTGCGTCGCGGTAGGTTGCCGTGGCGCTGTTCAGCGCGTACTGGACTGTGCCGCCGCTGGCCGTGCCGGGGCGCAGCAGCTCATGGGGCTTGCCGTCGTAGGTGATATCGGCCGCGCTCGGGGTCGGATTGAACACGATATCCGCCTTTTCGATCACAAATGTCTCCGAACCCGTTATGGTGTAATTGCCGCCCAGATTGTCGGTGATGTTGACCTTCGCCGTACCAGCGTTGATATTGTCGCTGTAAATGACGGTGTATTCGGACTCGTCGATGACTGTGCTGCCGTCCTTGACGATGACCTGATCGACTTCCTGGGCGCTGCCATTATAGACACAACTGGCAAACCGGGAACCGTCTTGCTTGAGCAGCTCCACAGTCGCTGTCACCGGCTTGGGGGCGATGGTGACCTCCACCTGACCCACCTCGGAGTCGCTGTGGTTGGCGTCGCCCTTTACCTTATAATATACCGTGTAATCTCCGGCGTTGGTTTGGGTTGGGATGGTTTCCAAATAAGTGTCTGGATCATCCTTTGTCAGAGAATACACCATTGTGCCGCCGGTCCCCGCGCCCGGGGTCACCAGCTTTTGGGCCCTGGTGGTGAAGACAAGCAGTTCGCCCGCCGCTTCCGGGGCGGTGGTGACTTTGGCCTTCTCCTTTTGAATCTGAAACTTTATTGTAACAGGGGCATTTTCAAAGGAGTAGTTGCCGTCGGACTTGGCGGTGGCGATCACGGTGGCCTCGCCCACATTGATATTGCCGCTGTACCCTACCGTATACTCATTGGCCGGGATCACCGTTGTGCCGTCAGCTTCCTTCAGCGTGACAACCGGCTCCTTGGCGGTGCCGTCGTAGACATAGGAGTAAGTGCCGTCGGTCTCCACTGTCAGGCCGTCGCCGCTCAGCTCAATTGTGGGACGCACCGGCTTTTTGGCAATCGTCGCCGTCACGCTCTGGGGAGCCTCGCCGGTATAATTGGCCGTCTCCTGAATGCGGTACCAGACGGTGTAAGTGCCTGCGTTGGTACCCTTCGGGAAGTCGGTGGAGTAGGGGCCGTCCTCGCTCAGGGCGTATTCCACCGGCACACCGGCGGGGTCAACCACCGCCGCAGTGGCAATCAGGTCCCGCTCAGTGCCGTCGTAAGTCAAAGCTGCGGGCACCGGAGCCGTTGTAATCTCCGCAATTGCCTTGCGGATGGTCGCCTTGACGGTGGTGCTGGAGTAGGAAACGTCGTAGTGCTCGGAATTCTTGCCGGTAATTGTCGCGCCTGTTGTATCTACAGCCACATTTTTATCCACACCGGCGTCCGCACTGTCAAATTCGCCGGTCAGGCCGGTAATGATAATCTCATCCCCGGGCAGAACGCCCTCTTTCACGTCAGCGTGGACCGTGGCGGTCCTCTTGCCGTCATAGTCCTTATCCTCCGCCGTCACGGTGGCGGTGACGGACTTCTTCTCTGCGGTGAAGGTCAGGGAGGCGACTGCGTCCTGATAGTTGGTCAAACCGCTGACAGGGTCCGTGCCGGATTTGGTCGCCTGGACAGTGGCCTCACCGTGACCAATGATTTTAACCTGCCCGCTCTTTGAATCTACCTCCGCAACGGCATTACCATCTGTAATTTCCCAGGTAACAAGACCATTACCCGAGCCGCCGGAGGCGCCCAAGGTAAATTTATCCCCATAGATAAAGGTGTCTGGCTTTTTGGTGATAGACAGGGCTGCCTGCTCCCGGAGGGTGATTTCGAAGGGAACCTCAACCCTCTTAATATCATAGTTTCCGCCTGCTTTATCGGTAACGATAACTTTTGCCGGCTTATCCGGGGTGCTCACATTCTGATTGTTTTCATAGGTCACGCTGTACTCGCTTGTCGGAAGAACAGTATCGCCGTCCTTGACCGTGACCGCAGGCTCTTTCCAGTCGCCGTCATACTGGTATTTCGTCTGGGACAGCTCCACCCTAGGGGTAATCGACTTGCGCTGGATTTCCACGCCGACAATCTCGGTGGGGGTAATCGCGTTGTAGTTGCCGGCCACCGCCGCGGGCACCTCCACCGTGTACCAGACCTGGTAAGCTCCGGCATTGGTGCCGGTGGGGATGGCAGTGGAGTAAGTACCGTTTTCTTCCGTTGCAAATTTGATCTCCAGGCCGTCTGCCACCGCCGCAGGGTCCAGCGTGCCCGCAGTCACCAGATTCTGCTTCGTGCCGTTGTAAACCGGCCTTGCGGCGGCGGGGGGCGTGTCAATGGGGCTGATTGGGTTGATTGTCAGTGTGATGGGCTCGCTGGAGGCCGCCTGGTAGTCCGCGCCTTCCGGGAGCGTGACCACAACGTCATAAGTACCGGCGTTGGTGGGCAGGCCGTCTGTGTAGGCGTCGCTGCTCCCCTTTGCCCTGTGAGAATATCTGAGTTGGTCGTGCAGGTCCACACCAGCGGATGTCTGTATGTTGATGATTACAGGCGGCAGATCGTCCTTTTCCGCCGGACTGCCGTCATAGTCCACCGTTACGGGAACGGGTTTGGAGGCAGTATCCCATTCCAAAACAGCCTTTTCCAGCTCGTCTTTGGTAAATTCGTAGTCCTCTGTAAAGGTTCCGTTGTAGGTGATACCCTCAACGGTAACCGTAACAGTAAAGCCGGTATCGCCCACAGCGGCCTGTGTTTTATATTTCACGGTGTAATCGGTGCCCAAGGTCAGCGGCTTTGCGGCGCCTTTCGCCGTTACCGTAACGGTGCCGTTTTCGGGCTGGACGGTTTCGTCATAGGCCAGAACCTTCAGGCTGTCCCGATCTACCACAATGGTAACTTCATTCTGGCAGAAGTCGCAGATTCCCGTGCCGTCCTGGGCGAAGGTGTAGGTACACGGTTCCGTCTCCTCCGTCCCGCAGAGCGGACAGGTCCAGGTGTGCTCCGTGGTGCCGGGAGTATGTTTGTAGCTTTTGCCCGCGTGGCCAGTACACTTGTCTACTGTGACTATTTTGACCTTGGCCATATCCTCCGGCCGGATTGGATTGCCGCTCTCGTCAAAGTAGGCACAGCCTGGTGCCAGCAGGGCGGCAAAATCGCTATCCGCCACACGAATTGCGGCTGATTTGCCAACATACCTGCCGGTAGAGAGGTGAATTTTTGCCCCGGAGGCAATATCCAAGGCATACGTCTCACCCTTGATGTTCGTACTCGACTCTGTGATGCGCAGAGAGCCTCCCAACAGGACCTCTACACCGACATCCGTTTTGGAGACAACCACACCTTTGAGGTCCAGTACACCCGACGCAGTGACCTGTATTGCGTTCGAGTTCAGGGCGGTAAGGGTATGGCTATTTGTATCGATGAGAAAAGTTCTCGATACCACATACACAGAATCAAGGTTCTTATCTGCGTCCAATATATCTTCTGCACCGGAATCATCGCTCTGTACCGCTGCATCTAATTCGTCGATCTGGTCCAGCAGGGAGACGCAGGGCGACAAGTCCACCTGCTGCTGTTCCTCCCCGGTCAGCTCGTCATACAGGTCGAAAATCTCACCGAGCTGGGCCTGGACCTGCTCGCTGTTATATTCTGAAACGCTGTGGGGCAGCTTGTCAATCAGGGCCTCGATAGGGCAAATCTGACAGACAAACGCGCACGGCTCACCGGGATTTCCCGGGACATAGCCGCAGATTTCGTCATGCTCATGCAGGCAGGACAGCGTTTGCGTGACACAGCCGCCGTCCTCTGTGCATACATGCGCACACAAATCCGGTTCGGCCGCTTCCGAAGCGTCGGCCAGATCCGGATAGCACTCGGCCGTATGCTCGTGAATACAGGCCGTTTCCGCTGTGTAGCAGCTATCGTCGTGGTCATGGGTACATTCCTGTTCCAATACTGGCGCAGCATACCCGCAGTCATCCGTATGCGCCGGATGATGGGGACACATCCCGCCGTCTGTCTCCCCGGCGGCCAATACCCAAACGGGGCACAGGTTCAGGCACAGAGCCAGAGAGAGAACGGAACTTAGTACTCTGCGTTTCATGCTATAACCTCCCAAACTCATGAGGAAACTGTGTCCAGTGCACAATCTCCCAACATAGCATTTTTAATTTTACCACCAGGATAGCAAATTGTCCACTGCTGAAACAACAATTTTGCAGGAGGGTATCTGAATTTGTTATTGCCAACTGTGCGTATTTCTTCCTTTCAATACCTAAAGAATCTGCTTCAATAAGAAAAGCAAAACCTGCGTATAACTATCGTTACACACAGGTTTTGTCTACAATGGTACGGCTGAAGGGATTCGAACCCCCGACCTACTGGTTCGTAGCCAGTCACTCTATCCAACTGAGCTACAGCCGCGTACCGCAAGGGGCGTTCCCCTTGACAGCTTGATTATTATAGCACAGTCTCCGCCGAAAAGCAAGAGGTTTTTTCCACTTTTTCAAGTTTTTTTGCGGAGGCCCACATGACAAAACCCGGCGCACTGGAAGCAGTGCGCCGGGTTTGCGTTGAAGCCGCAGAATTTCGGAACTCAGCCGCCGAACACCTTAATCATGAAGCCGGCCGCACAGGCGGAGCCGATCACGCCGGCCACGTTGGGGCCCATAGCGTGCATGAGCAGGAAGTTGGAGGGGTTCTCCTTCTGGCCCACGGTCTGGGACACACGGGCGGCCATGGGCACGGCGGACACGCCGGCGGAGCCGATCAGAGGATTGACCTTGCCGCCGGTGACAGCGTACATCACATTGCCCAGGATCAGACCGCCGGCAGTGGACAGCAGGAAGGCAGTCAGACCCAGAACAACAATGAACAGGGTCTCGCCGGTCAGGAAGCTGTCATAGGTGGCCTTGAAGCCCACGGACAGGCCCAGGGGGATGGTGACGATGTTGATGAGGGCGTTCTGAGCGGTGTCGGACAGACGCTCGGTGACGCCGCTCTCACGGAACAGGTTGCCCAGCATGAGCATACCGATCAGGGGGGCGGTGTCGGGGATGAGCAGGATGACGAAGATGGTGACCGCAATGGGGAAGATAATCTTCTCGGTCTTGGACACCTGACGCAGCTGGCTCATCTTGACCTGACGGGCCTCCTTGCTGGTAAGGGCCTTCATCAGAGGCGGCTGAATCATGGGAATCAGAGCCATGTAGGAGTAGGCCGCAATGGCAATGGCAGGCATCAGCTTATTGGCCAGCTTGGAGGCCGTCAGAATGGCTGTCGGACCATCTGCACCACCAATGACGCCAATGGCAGCTGCATCCGCAGGGGTAAAGTTAATGACAGGGATAAAGGGCATTACACCATTCAAGGCGCTGGTGATGGGGCCTACGCACAGGGCCATTAGGAAGGCGGCGAAGATGCCCAGCTGAGCAGCAGCGCCCAGCAGCAGGGAGGTGGGGTTGGCCAGCAGAGGACCAAAATCCGTCATGGCACCGATGCCCATAAAGATAATGGACGGATAGATGGCGTAGGCCACGCCCTGATAGAGCACCCACATAAAACCAACTGTGTGATTAGCGGTGTCAGGCTCAGCCATCAGGCCGGACAGGGGCAGGGCCAGGTTGGCCAGCAGCATACCAAAGGCGATGGGCACCATCAGCAGGGGCTCGTAGCCCTTGCCAATGCCCATATACAGCAGAATACAGGCAATACCAATCATAAGAACCTGACGCCAGTCCTCGGGAAGGTAGGCAAAGCCAGATCCACCAGCGATCTCAGAGATTACTCGAGTGAAAAATTCCATACTTTACCCCTCCTTTCAACCGATGGTGACCAGCAGGTCATCGGTGTTGACGGCGGTGCCCACAGAAGCGGCCACAGCCTTGACAGTGCCGGCCACGGGGGCGGACACCTCGATCTCCATCTTCATGGCCTCCAGCACCACCAGGACGTCGCCGGCGTTGACGGACTGGCCCACGGAGCACTCCACCTTGAAGATGTTGCCGGGCATGGGGCTGCGGACGGCAGTCTCACCGGCGGCGGGGGCAGCGGCAGGAGCCGCAGCGGGCGCGGGAGCCGGGGCAGGCGCGGGAGCTGCCACGGGGGCGGCAGCAGGAGCGGCGGCCACAGGCGCGGGGGTAGGAGCCGCAGCGGCGGGAGCGATGTTGGTAATCTGGAAGGAGCCCATGGGCATGCCAGACTCCTCGGCCACGGCGGCCATCATCACGGCCACCAGCTCGCCCTCATCCTGGGCAGGGGCAGCGGGAGTTGCCGGTGCCGCCGGCTTGGGTGCGGGGGCCGCCTTCTTGGCGGGCGCAGCCACAGGCTTTTTCTTCGCGTCGATGGAGGCCACCAATTTGGAGATGACGATGATAACCACCATCAGGATGGCCAGCATCATGAACACCACCAGCAGGCCACAGACGGCCGTCAGCAGAGCCTCAGGCACAGTCAGCGGTTCAAAGGGGTGCAGAATATACTTATTAGGATCGGTACTAGGCATAGTCGAAATTCCCCCTTATCAGCCCAGGGTAACCAACAGGTCGTCGGTGTTGACGGCAGTGCCCACGGAGGCGGCCACGGCCTTGACAGTGCCGGCCACGGGGGCGGACACCTCGATCTCCATCTTCATGGCCTCCAGCACCACCAGCACGTCGCCGGCGTTGACGGACTGGCCCACAGAGCACTCCACCTTAAAGATGTTGCCGGGCATGGGGCTCTTTACGGCGGTCTCGCCGGCGCCTACGGCAGCGGGAGCAGCGGCGGGGGCCGGAGCGGGCGCGGGAGCCGGGGCGGCGGCAGGAGCTGCCACGGGGGCGGCAACAGGAGCGGCGGCCACAGGCGCGGGAGCCGCAGGGGCTGCGGGGGCAGCGGCGCCGGTCCTCTCAACGGAGACGTTGTAGACCTTGCCGTTGACAGTCACATTGTAATTCATAGCTTCTTTTTCCCCTTTACATTATTTTGGTCCAGCCGGCATATCCGGCGGCGGGACGCGCATTGCGGTCCTCCTCCCGCCGTTCAGGCGGAAGGAGGGCCGAAATTGGGAACATTATACCATTTTTCTGTGAGAAGTGTCAATATAACATTAGACAGGCTTCTTACAACTGAACGCTTTTTTTACAGCACAACCACGGTAAGGCCCCGTGTGCTGGACTGTACATTTGTAGGGGCCGACGACCCCGGCGGCCCGCTCTTTCAGGGTATGCTCGGAATAACCGGGACGGCGTGCCGAGTCGTCACGCCCTACAGTGTCACACCTTACAGCACGTCGGCAAAGGCCTGGATGGCGGTGCTGGCCTGGCCGAAGTCCCGCATCTGCTGGTCCACACCAAGCTTGATGTGGGGGATGCCGGCGGTGTCCAGGGCCTTCTTGAAGTAGGGGTACTCCATCTCCTCGGGGTCGCAGAACTGCTGCATAAACAGCACCAGCCCCTGGGCCCCGGAGTCCTTGATCTTCTTCACCACGAAGTCCGCCCGGCGGTTCTCGCTGGAGTGCTCGTCGTAGAGCAGGATATCGTAATCCTGGTCGGCGAACTGCTGGGCCAGGGCCATCATGGGGTCGCCGGTCTCGGCGGCGTCCACCCGGATCATGCGGCTCTCGTGGGCCACGTCGTCGGCCACAATGGCGATCTGGTTGTCGTCGAAAATCTGGAGCAGCTTGGGGTTGTCGCAGATGATGCCGGAGGTGACAATCTTCTTACCCTTCCAGTCGCAGGCGGGCAGGGCCTTCAGCTCGGCATTCAGGGCCTCCAGTTTGGCGGTGTGGTCGTCCTTAATCATGAACCAGGCGGAGCGGAGCACGGCGGAGCGGGCCACGGCGGACACCGCGTCGGGGTGCTGGCCGGCCAGCACCACAAACTCCCGGCGGGCGGCCCGGCTGCGGTTGTACACCTTGATGGCGGTGCGCAGGGCCTCGTCGGTGATGGTGTTGCCGGAGATCTTCTCCAGCTCGCCCTTCACATGCTGGTACTGGTCCATGGTGAACTGGAGCCCGAAGGTGGGCTTGCGCTGCTGGGGATGGGCCAGGAAGATGCAGGGCAGCTTGCCCTCCATGGCCACCCGGAAGTTCTGGCTCATGGGGCGCAGGGTGTCGCAGATGGTGGGGGTAATCAGGCCGTCCAGGTCGTCCAGGGTGCCGTCCAGCAGCATCTCCAGGGCCAGCTGGGCGATGGTGCAGTAGAAGGTGGCGCAGTACTCCTTGGCGTGGGAGATGGTCTTCTTGTTGCTGCCCCAGATACCCATGGGCACCATGCCGGCGGCGTACACCAGCTCCTCGGGGGCGTAGTAGGGCAGAACGCCGACCACCTTCTTGCCCTCGGCCTTGAAGGCCTCAATCTGGCGGTGGGGGTGCTCGGAGACCTCGGCAAATTCCTTCAGCAGAACCTCAATCTTTTCCATGCTCATTGCTCAGCCCTCCTTCTTGTCGGCGTTGGCCTCCATGGCCTCCACCAGTCCCTGGACCCGGGTCTCATACTGGGCCTCGTTGAAGTTGCGGGGGTCGGCCTGGTCGCCGTCGAAACCGGCGCAGGGCACGCCCAGGTCCGCGGTAAAGCGGCGCTGCATCTCGGCCATGTAGCCCGACCAGGGCTTGCAGGAGCGGTTGTAGTGGACCAGAACACCGTCCACCTTGTTGTCCCGGCAGATGCCCTCGCGCCAGTCAACGCCCTGTTCGATACACACCGAGTTGGGGGCCTTGTAGTAGGCCCGGGCCATGCCGTCCAGGTCGTCGTAGACGAAGCCGAAGGCGGGGGCGTACACCACGGCGGTGACGTTGACCCCGTGCTCCTTCAGGGGCTTGAACAGGTTGGGCAGCTTGGGCCAGCAGGGGATGCCCTCGAACATCACGCGGTACTTCTCGGGGAAGGGCGTGGTGGTGGTGCCCTCCTTGATGGCCTGCTCCAGGTCCTTCTCCAGCAGCTCGAAGGCCTCGGCAGCCTGGGGGTAGGCCCGGGCGGTGACGATGTCGGCCATGTGGTTGAACAGGTCGAAGCCGGAGTAGGGGGCGGGCTTGTACTGGAGGTAGTCGCACACCCGCAGCCAGGCGCTGGCGGTACGGTTGGCGTTCTTGCAGGCCTGGTTGAACTTCTCCTCGTCAAACTTCTTGCCGGTGAGCTCCTCCAGCTGGTGGATAGCCTGGTCGAACTGGGCCCGGACGTAGGCCACGTTGGTGTCGTGGACCTCCACGGTGTTGTTGTAGGGGATGTCGATCATGATGAGAGGGATGTTGCGCATCCGGGCGATGTTCTCATACCACTTGGTCATGCAGTTGCAGATGTTGTTGCAGCACAGGACGAAGTCGGGCTGAGGAATCCGCATCTGGCGGTAGGGCTTGATGGCCTCCCGGCGGAAGTTCTTGTAGGCGATCTCCTTCTCGGTGGTCTCGGGCAGGGCCTCGATCTCATAGATGTCGTCCAGCACGGTGTAGGGCTGCATGGTTTTGGGGTCCTTCTTGGGCTTGCCGGTCTCGGGGTCAATCACCACCTTGCCGTTCTCGTCCTTCAGGGGACGGCCGCTGGCGGGGTTGATGACATACTCCAGGGTCTCGGGGTCAAACTTGCGGGAGGCCCGCTTGCCGGCGGCATAGGCCAGGGAGATGCGGGCGTAGCCGCAGATGTCGTTGTCAAAGCCCAGGTCCTCGGCGGCCTGGCACATGATTTCGCCGTCCCGGTTGGCGGCGATGCCGGCGGCCTGGTTCTCGGGGTACATCACGTTCAGGTCAAAGGCGGCGGCCAGCTCGCAGGGGAACTTGGAGCTGGACCAGCCCACCAGCTTGCCCTCCTTGGCGGCCTGACGGGCGTCGGCGTGGACGTCGTCCACTACCTTGCGAAGGGCCTTTACGCCGGGGCTAACTTCTTTTGCCATGGTAAATTCCTCCTAACCAAATTTGTATTGTGTCAGGTTGCAGGGGCGCACATTGTGCGCCCGTATGCTAAGACTTGAATGCGTTATCGCGGGCGCACAATGTGCGCCCCTACATATTAGATTTTCGTCACAACGGGCTTGCCGTTCTCGTCCAGAAGGGGCGTCAGTCCTCCGGAATACCCGTCCTTACGCCAGACATAATTTACGCCGGTTTCGCGGTCAACCCAAATCTCAATGATATTTACAACACCTTGGCTGTAAATCTTTTGAAAGCGGTCCATTCCGAATTTCCTCCTTACTTTTGAGACTTCTGGTACTTCTGATAGGCAAACAGAGCCGCGCCCAGGGCGCCGTTGTACTGGGTCAAAGGCGAGGTGTGGATGGTCCGGCCCAGGGCCTCCTGGAGGGCGTTCACCACCCCGGTGTTCTGGGCCACGCCGCCGGTCATGACCACCTGGTCCTGCACGCCGATGCGGTGGGCCAGGCCCGCCACACGGGAGGCCACCGACTGGTGGATGCCGTTGATGATGTCCCGCTTGTCGGTGCCCATGGACAGCTGGCTGATAACCTCGCTCTCGGCGAAGACGGTGCAGGTGGAGCTGATGCCCACGTACTTGGTGGACTGGGCCCCCAGGGTGCCCAGGTCCTCCACGTCCACCTCCAGCACCCGGGCCATCACGTCCAGGAACCGGCCGGTGCCGGCGGCGCACTTGTCATTCATCTGGAAATTGGTCATCACGCCGTTTTCCACCCGCATGACCTTCACGTCCTGGCCGCCGATGTCGATGACGGTGCTGACCTCCGGGAACAGGAAGGCCGCCCCCTTGCCGTGGCAGCTCAGCTCGCTCATCTGGCTGTCGGCGAACTCCTCCAGGGAGTTGCGGCCGTAGCCGGTGGCCAGGATAAAGGCCATGTCCTCCCGGGTCTTGCCGGCCTCCTGAAGCACTTGGTCGATGGCCCGCTGGGGCCCGCTGGTGCCCGCCCCCACCGCGATGAGGGACTTGGCTACAATCTCTTTGCCGTCGGCCAGCATGATACACTTGGACGCGGTGGAACCGATGTCGATTCCCAGGGTGTAGATACTCATATAATCGTTCTCCTATGGTCTCGCATTTGTGGCTCCCCCCTTGTGGGGGAGCTGTCGGCAAAGCCGACTGAGGGGGGCTTTCAGGTCAACGACCCCCTCAGTCTGGCCTTCGACCAGCCACCTCCCCCATATAAGGGGGAGGCAACGGCGGTATCTTATTTATGCCCGTCCTCGTAATCCTTGATGGTTCTGGGCAGCAGCATCTGATGGAAGGGACAGATGGAGGCGGGGTTCTGGTAGCAGGAGTCCGCGAAGGCCACGATGTAGTTGCGCATCATGGGCATGTCGACCACCTCGTCCACCAGGCCGGCCTGGGCGCAGAACAGGGGCTGAGACTTCACGTTGTAGTCGTCGATGAGGGCGTTCATCTTATCGATGGTGGGCTGCAGGTCCTTGCCCGCCTTCTGGTCCTTGGCCAGACGGCCGGTGTACATGGCGTTGGCGGCGGTCTTGCCGTTCATCACGTTGATCTCAGTGGCCGCGGTGCCCAGGGAGAAGGCATTGTTGTCGTTGCCCTGAGGCCCGCCCAGGACGTAGTGGGCCGCGGCGGTGCCCCGGCGGAGAGTAATCTCCATCATGGGCAGGCCGGAGGCCTGGATGGAGTAGATCAGGGACTGGCCCAGGCCCAGCAGCTCGGCGACCTCGGCGTCGTCGCCCACGTCGATGCCGGTGGTGTCCTGAATCCACACCATAGGCAGGCGGTCACGGGCGCAGAGGGTGACGAACTCGTTCATCTTGATCAGGCCCTGGCGGTACAGCTTGCCGCCCGCGCCCATAGCCTGGCCGTACTTGGCCATCTTATACTCGGGGTAGTTGGGGAAAATACCCTGCTGGTTGGCGACCACGCCCACCAGAAGGCCGTCCACCTTAGCGATGCCGGTGATCATCTCGGGGCCGTAGCCCTTCTTATACTCCATGAACTGGCTGCCGTCGAACAGGCGGCCCAGCACGGAGTACATATCGTAGGGGCGGTTCTTGTTGTTCAGCACCAGGTCATACAGCTCCACATCGGACATGGCGGGGGACTGGGGGGTGTCCACCCGGAAGAACTCCAGGTCGAAGGTGGGCAGCATGTCAACATACTTCTTGATGCCGGCGATGACCCCCTCCTGCTCGGTGTACACCTCGCGGAAGAAGCCGGTCTCGCCGTAGTGGATGGAGACGGACCCGGGAGGGTCGGCACGCAGGCCCTTGGTGGCCTCGATCTGGGCCAGAGCGGCCTCCATGTCCACATGGGGCTTGGGGTTCATGCCGCCCACGATGCCCGCGCCGCCCACGGCCATGTTGGCCTTCTGGTGGGCCACCAGCACGGTGGGGGAGATGGAGTGATAGCCGCCGCCGGCGGGGTTGGTGCCGTGGATGCCCACAATCACCGGAATGCCCATCTGGTTCAGCTCAGAGTTGCGGTAGAAGGGGGTGCCGCCGCCCCGGCGGTTGGGGTAGACCTTCTCCTGCTTGTCCAGCTCCACGCCGGCGCACTCCAGCAGGTAGATCAGGGGGATGCGCAGCCGCTTGGCGGTGTCGCTGCCCCGGAGCAGGTTGTCGGCCTGGCCGGGCACCCAGGTGCCGGCGTGCTTCTTGTTGTCGGAAGCGATGATGCAGCACCACTTGCCGTTCACCCGGCCCAGGCCTTTCACAATGGAGGTGGATCCGTTCTTGTTGTGCTCGGGGTTGTACAGGCTGTTCAGGGGGCACCAGGTTCCGGCGTCCACCAGCAGGGCGATGCGCTGCATAGCGGTGAGCTGGCCCTTGGCGTTCATGTCCTCGTCGGCCTTGCCGCTGGACAGCGCGTCCACAATGTGGGCGTGGATGTCGTCCTCGATGGCCCGCAGCTCGTTGACGTTCTCGGCGTTGGCCTTCACGGGCTTGCCCACCACGGGCATGTTCTGGAAATACCGGGGCATGGAATAATTACCCAATGTAAACTCCTCCTAAATATTATCTGATTCGCCTGGACGCACATCCACAGGCTCCCTCTCTGAGGGAGCTGTCGCCGCCGCAGGCGGTGACTGAGGGAGTTCGTTTTCTGAAAATGCTCTGTTTGTCGAACTCCCTCCGTCGCGGCTTCGCCGTGCCACCTCCCTCAAAGAGGGAGGCTTTTTCATTACTCCTTGGGAATCTTAATGAAAGCCTGACCGGGGTCGATCTCCTCCCGGATGATGCGCAGAATCTCCTGGTCGGGGTCGGGGAAGATCTCAGCCTTGGAGCAGTCGATCTCAAAGCCGGTGTTCTCCTGGACGATCTCGGGGGTGACGCCGGGGAACATATAGGCGCAGTACATGCGCTTGGTCGCGTCGTCGAACTTCATGATGCCCAGGTCGGTAACCACCATCTGGGGGCCGCGGTTGCCGGGCAGGCCGACTTTCTCACGGCCCCCGGGGCCGTCCATCCAACCGCAGGAGGTGATGTAGTCGATGTGCTCCATGAAGCGGCGCTTCTGGTGCTGCATCATGATAATGGTGTTGCAGTAGGTGGCGATGCCGTTGGCGCCGCCGGAGCCGGTGAAGCGGGTCATGGGCTTCACATAGTCGCCCTTGCCGTAGATGCAGGTGGAATTCACATTGCCGTAGGGGTCGATCTGTGCGCCGCCGATGAAGGCGATCAGGCGGTCCTCGTCGTGGAGCCACTCGTTGGCCTCAAAGCCAATGAAGCGGATGTTGGGCCACTGGACGGCGCAGTGGGCCATAAAGCGGTTGTCGCCCACGGAGCGGGGGACCTCCACGGGGGAGCAGTCCATCAGGCCGCTCTCCACGATGGGATGGCAGGAGGGGCAGACCACCCGCTTGGCCAGGGAGGCGCCGATCAGAGGAAGGCCGGTGCCCACAATAACGATCTGGTTCTCTTTGATGTTCTTGGCGATGGCATAAGCCTGACGCTCCTGCTTGGTAATCTTATATTCAGCCATTTCTATGTACCTCCCTATACTTAGTGCCGGGTGGAATAACCCAGGTGGGGCTCGTTCTTCAGCCGCATCAGGCGGGAACCGCCGATTTTATCCAGAAGCTCGTCATGGTCCTTCACGCTGTAGACCCACTTCTCCATGTAGTCCTTGAAGGTCTCGGGGATGGCGGTTCCGGCCGCGGCGTCGTCGGCGGCCTTCTGGGCCCTGGCGGCGGCGGCAGCGGCCTTCTCGTCGCCGGGCTTGGCCTCGGCGGCCTTCTGAGCCTTGGCGGCGGCCTTGGCCAGCTGGGCCTTGGCATCCTCGGCGTCCTGATACTTGGAGGCCTTGTCATACTCCACCAGGGCATGGGAGTCGTTGTCGTAGTAGTTGTAGCACTGAGAGGGCCATGCGCCGTAGGGGGCGTGGACCACGGCGGAGACGCACTCGCCGAAGATGCGGGTCAGGGTGGGGTCGCGGCGGATGTACTCGTCGCTCACCAGCTCCTCGCAGGTGACAATCACCTTGCGGGCGGCCACGGCCACGTCAACGTCGTGGAACTCGTCGCCCTCGATGATGCAGGTGCCGTCGGGGGAGGCCTTCTGCACGTGGATAACGGCCAGGTCCAGCTTGGGGGTGGGCACGGCCACCACCTTCTCGCCGGGGTTGAAGGGGTTGTCGATCTCCACGCACTTCAGGTCGTCCACCTTGTCCAGGGCCTTGCGCTGCTCCTCGCTGATGCCCCAGTACTTCATCAGGCCGGAGCCCTGCATCAGCCGGACAGGCAGGAAGGGCAGGCCCAGGGAGGCAGCGTGAAGCTGGAGCATCAGCACGTCCTGGGAGTAGTCCTCATAGACCAGCTCGCCCTTCTCGATGGCGGCGCGGAAGCGGCGGGAGACGTTGGTGTAGCCGGAGTTGGCGGTGTAGCAGTTGATGTACGCCTTCACCCGGCCCTCGCCGATCATCATGTCCCAGTCGCCGCCGGCGGGACCGGCCCAGACGGTGAAGTCCTTCTGGCCCTGGCGCAGAATCTCGTTAACCACGGCATAGGGCTTGCGGTTGGTGGTGAAGCCGCCGAAGCAGACGCAGTCTCCGCTCTCGACGAATTTCGCCACGGCGTCGTGCATGGAATATACTTTGTTCATAGTAATACCCCCATTACAAAATATTTTTGGGTTTTCTCTTTCTTTCGCTGGTTGTCAAGGTGCCGCAACGCGCTCTTCTACGGTAGCCATTTTACCACATATATCACAATTGGTCTAGCCTGTAATTTGGCATAAAGTTTGCATATCTTGAACTGCCGTGGTATAATGGGAGCACACTTCCTGTAGGGGCGGATATCATCCGCCCGAAAACATCAATTGAAACGCAGACGGGCGGGTCATATCCACCCCTGCAAGCTGTAGACAAGGGAGGTATTTCCCCGTGACAAACGTGGAATTTCATCTGCAACTGAACCACAACGAGACCTGGAACATGAGCCGGCTGCACTTCCACGACCACTGCGAGCTGCTGCTTCCCCTGGTCAGCCCGGGGAATATTTTCGTCAGCGACCAGGTCTACCCCCTGCGCCGGGGCACGCTGTATCTGATTGGAGAGAACACCCTCCACCGCACCATGTCGGAGGGCTTTCATGCCCGGTATGTGCTCCACATCAGCAAAAAGGCCCTGGCCCAGCTGTCCACCCCCCAGACCGACCTGACCCAGCTCTGCGGGGCCTCCTTCCGCCGGGCCGAGCTGTCCGGCGGGGAGATGACCGAGATCATCGAGCTGTTCCAGGCCCTGGAGCGCAACAAAAACGACGGTTCCTTCGGCAGCGACACCCGGCAGCTGGTGGCCCTGCTCAACCTGCTGATTCGGCTGGCCCCCACCCTCAACGTGGCCGACGCCGGCGAGTCCATCCAGAACAAGGACTTCCTTCGGGTCTCCCCCATCCTGGACTACATCCGGGACAACCTGTCGGAGCCCCTCACCCTGGACCAGATCGCCGGGCAGTTCTACATCAGCAAGCACTACCTGTGCCGCATCTTCAAGGCGGCCACCGGCTTCTCGGTGATGGAATATATTATATACAGCCGGGTGCTCCGGGCCCGGCAGCTGCTTCAGGAGGGGGTCAGCGTCCAGCAGGCGGGGGAGCTGTCCGGTTTTTCGGACAACTCCCACTTCATCCGCACCTTCGGCCACCTCACCGGCCTCACCCCCGGGAAGTACGCCAAGGAGTATCAGACCGGCGACCAGGTGCTGATTCCGGGGGAGCCGGGGCATTGAACAGGCAATTTCATGTCAATATCCGCCAATCGCTCTCCCCGCCCCCGTTGCGTATCTTGCACAAAAGGACCTCCGCCCGGCTGTCCCGGACAGAGGTCCTTTTTTTAATCTCTGGGTCTTCGGTAGAACTTGCCCACCACCCGCTCGGTGCGCAGGACGTTGACAAAGGCCTTGGGGTCGGACTGGCGAATCTTCCGGGCCAGCACCCGCACCTCGCTGTCGGACACCACCGAGTAGATCATCACGCAGGGGTCGCCGTTATACAGCCCCACCCCCTCGATGAGGGTGGCAGTGTGGTTGGTGTCCTGAATCTGAGCACAGACCCCTCCGGCGCTCTCCCGGCCGGTGATGATAAGCAGAGTGGCCCGCCGTCCGTCCGGGTCCAGCATCCTGATAACCTGGGTGGTGGCGTACTGAAACAGCATGGAGTACAGCGCCTTCTCCCAGCCGAACAGGGCGCCGGCAATCATCAGCATAATCACATTGCCGCACAGGATGTAGTTCCATGCGTCCACATTTTTCCGCTCCGACAGGGAGATGGCGATGAAGTCGGTGCCCCCGCTGGTCACCCGCACCCACAGGCACAGGCAGCCGGCAAAGCCGTTGATAATCCCGCCGAAAATGCAGATCAGCAGCTTGTCCTCGGTGATGGCAAAGGCGGGAATCAGGTCGGTAAAGATACTGGTGAGCACAATGGTCAGGCAGGAGTAGAGGGTAAACCGCTTGCCCACCAGCTTAAAGCTGATGGCCGCCGGGATGGCGTTCAGAGTCAGGTTGATGGGGGCAAAGGGCAGCTCCACCTCGGCAAACTCCAGGGCGCACCGCTGAATGAGACGGGTAATGCCGGTAAAGCCGCCGGGAAACAGGTCCCCCGCCGCCACAAAGCTTTTCAGGTTGATGGCCACAATCAGGGAGGACAGGGCAATCATCCCCACCCGGGTAATGAACTCCTTCAGCCTGGCCTGTTGGTTGGCAGTTGTCATGGAGGCCTCCTATTCACCTGGCCTCAGCCAGGACATCCGCGTTCTTCATAAAGTACTCCACCCCGGAGTAGATGGTGGTCAGCACAATCACCGCCGTGCCGATCTGATTGACAATCTCAGGCAGGGGCAGCAGCATCAGGATAATGCACACCATAGTGGCGGCGGTCTTCACCTTTCCCGACCAGCCGGCGGCAATCACCCGGCCCTTGTCGGCGGCCACCATCCGCAGCCCGGACACGCCGAACTCCCGGACGATCACAATGAGCAGGGCCCAGGCGGGCATCTGGCCCACCTCCACAAACCACAGCATGGCGGCGGTCACCAGGCACTTGTCGGCCAGGGGGTCCATAAACTTGCCGAAGTCGGTAATCTGGTTGTAGTGCCGGGCGATGTAGCCGTCCAGCGTATCCGTCACGCTGGCGGCGGCGAAGATGGCCAGCGCCCAGTAGTTGGCATAGGGCACATCCAGGTACAGCACCAGCAGAAAGGCCGGAATCATCACCACCCGCAGGATGGTCAGCTTATTGGCGGTATTCATTGGCATGGTATATCTTCTCCTCATTACTCTGTAGGGGCCGCCGCCTTCGGCGGCCCGTGTATCAGGCCTGCTGCGGGCCGCCCTGGGCGGCTCCTACAGTTCTATTTCGCCGGTCAAATCCCCGTCGGAGACCCCGGTGATGCGCACATGGACAAACTCCCCAGCCGGGACCACCCCAGCGGCGGTGAACAGCACCCGGCCGTCGATATCCACCGAGTCGGCGTAGGTGCGGCCGGCATAACAGCCCTCCGCCGGGTCGAAGCCCTCGCAGAGGACCTCCATCACCGTGCCCAGCCGCGCCTCGTTGTACTCGTCCATAATCCGGGACTGGAGGTCCACCACCAGCTCCACCCACCGGGCGGCCACGTCCGGGTCCACCTGGTCCTCCATTCCGGCGGCCAGGGTGCCCTCCTCCGGTGAGAACTGGAACACCCCCACCCGCTGGAGCTTCTGCTCCCGGAGAAATTCGCACAGCTCCTCAAATTCCGCCTCCCCCTCGCCGGGCAGGCCGCAGATGAGCGAGGTACGGATGACCACGTCGGGCATGGCCCCCCGGAGCTTGTCAAAGAGCTCCTCCAGCTCCGCCCTGGTGTTCCGGCGGCGCATGGCCTTTAAAATGCCGTCATTGCAGTGCTGGATGGGGATGTCCAGATAGTGGAGCACCTTGGGCTCCGAGGCAATCACGTCGATCAGCTCGTCGGTGATGGCCTCGGGGTAGAGGTAGTGGAGGCGGATCCAGTGGAAATCAAGTTTACACAGCTCCCGCAGCAGCGCGGCCAGGGAGGTTTTCTCCGGCAAATCCAGCCCATAGCGGGTGATGTCCTGGGCAATGACAATAAGCTCCTTCACCCCGGAGGCGGCCAGCTTCTCCGCCTCGGCCTGCAGGGCCTCCATGGACCGGCTGCGGTATCTCCCCCGCAACTTCGGGATGATGCAGAAGGCGCAGCCGTTGGAGCAGCCCTCGGCGATTTTCAGGTAGGCGGTGTAGGGCGGGGTGGTAACAAGACGCTCCCCGTCTTCATAGGTACGGTGGATGTCGGAAAAATATTCCGGCCTCTCCCCCGCCATCAGCGCCTCCACGGCACGCACCACGTCGGTGTAGCTGCCGGTGCCCAGCAGGCCATCCGCCTCGGGCAGCTCGGCGCGGATATCGTCAGGGTAGCGCTGGCTGAGGCAGCCCGCCACCAGCAGCTTTTTCAGCCTGCCCGCCTGTTTCAGCCCGGCCAGCTCCAGAATGTTGTCGATGGCCTCACTTTTGGCGCTTTCGATGAAGCCGCAGGTGTTCAGCACCGCCACGTCGGCCCCCTCCGGGTCGCCGGTGACGGTGTGCCCCGCCGCCCGGCACAGGGCCATCATCTGCTCGGTGTTCACCAGGTTCTTGGCGCAGCCAAGGGAGATAAAGGCAATTTTATAAGGCATAATGTCGCTCCAGTTTTATAGATAGTTTAAAGAAAACAACCCCCGTCCCCCGCAGGGACAGGGCTCCTTTTGAAAGGAGCTGTCAGCCGAAGGCTGACTGAGGATTGCGTTCGCGAAGCGAACATACGAAGTAAACCCCAGTTTGCAAACCTTATTTTTGCTTCGCACATTTCGCCTGCGGCGAAATACAATCCTCCGCCCCAGTGTGCGCACTGGGGCACCTCCTTTCAAAAGGAGGCTTTTGGGGGTGCTAACCTGCAGGCTTTCCCCTCCATGCGGGGTCGTCTGTGATACCCAGGAGGTAGTCGGTAGAAACCTGGAAAAACTCCGCCAGTATAACCAGACGCTGGAGACTGGTTCCCGTCTTTCCATTCTCCATATCTCCGGCTTGTGTCGTGCTCACATTTAAGAGTTTCGCAATATCAGCAAGAACCAGGTTTTTTCCTTTTCTCAAGCTCCGGAGCCGCTCACCAAATATTTTCAAATCAAGCATAAATTCACCCTTGACTTTTCCGGTTTAATCTGATATTATATTTTCAGATAAGATCTGAAAATAGGAGGTGTCCCTATGAACGAATTTTTAAACGACCTCTACAACTACATCAGTGAACACACGCCGACCTTGCAGGACGACCGTGACTATCAGCGTGCGGTACAAGCATACATGACGCTGGAGGGAGAAGTCAAGGAAAAGATCGGCGGCGACCTGCTATACCGGTATCAATGCGCGGAGGATGATATCTCCCGCCGGCGAAATATTGCGTTCTTTGCCCAGACCCTGCGGTTCAGTCACCGCTTCATGCTGGAGGTCCTGCGTTAGTCCCATACCTCCATCCCATACCGCCGCAGGGCGTCGCTGATCTCCGGCCAGGCGAAGCCCCGGCGGGCCAGGGCGTCGGAGGCCCGTTTAACGTCCTTCGGGTCATGGCTGCCCTTCAGCTTTTTCTCCAGAAAGGCGTCGATGGCGGTGGCGTTGTCCTCCTCCTCAATCTGCTCCAGGGCCTCGTCCCACAACTCCCGGGGAATCCCCCGGCGGTAGAATTCGTCCCGAATCTTCCGTTTCCCGTAGCCCTTCCGGGTGTAGAGCTCCGCCACCTCGCGGGCATAGGCGGCGTCGTCCAGATAGCCCAAGTCCTCCAGCCAGTCGGCAATCTCTTGGGCCTTCTCCGGCGGACAGTCTATTTTCTCCAGCAGCTTTATAAACTCTCTCCGGGAACGGGAGGTATCCACAATCATCCGCAGGGCATGGGCGCGGAAATTTTCGTTCTCGATGGCCTGCGTGAGCCGGTCCGCCTCCTCGTCCGACAGCTCCCGGCCGGCGTAAAGGGCAAAATCCGCGATCTGATTCCTGCTCAGCCGCAAAATGGACCCGTCCTCCAGCACGGCCAGCCAGCGGTCCCGGACCCGCTTAGAGGGCTTTAATTCTTCGATTACCATGATTTATACTCCGGTTCGCACGATTTCGTAGGGACGCATCACGATGCGTCCGCTCTCTTTTCTTTTCTATGTAACGGGTGGACGCTTCATGAAGCGTCCCTATGCCCAATCATCCCTCGTCCGCCGGAGCGCCGTCGTCGAAGTCGTCGGCGGAGACGTCCACCGCCCGGCCGGCGGCCTTGGCGGCCACCTGGGACTGCTTGCTCATCAGCTTGAATGCGTTGGCCCGGACCTGCTCCTCCACGCTGGCGGCCGCCTCGGGGTTTTCCTTCAAAAACTGCTTGGCGGCGTCCCGGCCCTGACCGATGCGGGTCTCCCCCATGGAGAACCAGGAGCCCGACTTCTGGATGATATCCAGCTTGACGGCCAGGTCCACCATCTCGCCCCACTTGGAGATACCCTCGCCGTAGAGGATATCAAACTCCGCCTCCCGGAAGGGGGGGGCCACCTTATTTTTGACAATCTTGGCCCGGGTGCGGTTGCCGATCAGCTCAGTGCCGTTTTTGATGGCCTCGATCCGGCGCACGTCGATGCGGACGGAGGCGTAGAATTTCAGCGCCCGGCCGCCGGTGGTGACCTCCGGGTTGCCGTACATCACCCCCACCTTTTCCCGCAGCTGGTTGATAAAGATGACGATGCAGTTGGTCTTGGCGATGGAGCCGGCCAGCTTCCGCAGGGCCTGGCTCATGAGCCGGGCCAGCAGGCCCACGTGGCTGTCACCCATGTCGCCCTCAATCTCGGCCCGGGGGGTCAGGGCGGCCACCGAGTCCACCACCACCACGTCCAGCGCGCCGGAGCGGACCAGGGCCTCACAGATCTCCAGCCCCTGCTCGCCGGTGTCGGGCTGGGAAATGAGCATGGAGTCGATATCCACCCCCAGGGCCCGGGCGTAGGAGGGGTCCAGGGCGTGCTCGGCGTCGATGAAGGCCACCTCGCCCCCCCGCTTCTGGGCCTCGGCCACGATGTGGAGGGCCAGGGTGGTCTTGCCGGAGGACTCCGGGCCGTAGACCTCGATAATGCGGCCCTTGGGCACGCCGCCGATGCCCAAGGCGATGTCCAGAGACAGGGAGCCGGTGGGGATGGAGTCCACCACCACGCCGGCGTTCTCTCCCAGACGCATGACGGTGCCCTTGCCGTAGGTCTTATCCAACTGGGCCAGGCAGGTCTCCAGCGCCTTCTTCTTATCCGCGGCCGGCGCGGCCGACTCGATCATGGGTTTCTTCTGTGCCATGTCAATCATCCTTTCCCGCCGGCGGCTCAGGACCCCGGCCTCTTACTGTCCCATATATTACGCTTTTCTCTGTCCCATAAAACGGACTATTCCTCCACCCACTCGCTCCAGTTCTTCATCCAGGGGATACCGTCCCACAGCTTTCCAGTACGGATAAAGTACTCGATAGCGGTCATCACGGTCTCCTTGTCGGAGGTGGTGTACTCCCGGAAGATGATGGATTGGCCGTCGGAAGCGTCGATGTCGGTCTCTTCATCGGAACCCAGATAGTCCGGGTCATAGGTGGACCACCAGGTTTCCTCCCCAGCCACTCCAACATTTTTGACATATTGCAGAGCGTACAGACCCTTCCCGCTCTCCAACTGCATATAGCTGTCCTCCATATCCGGGTCATCGGCCAGGTAAATATCGCCCCAATCACCTCTGCGCAGTTTTTTTAAGACTCGCTTCAAGCTGTCCGCAGTGAGTTCTTGCATCTTTCCGTGGCTATAGTATTTTATTCTGATTCCCTCCGGCATTTCCGCTGGGGGCTCACTCACAGGAACAAACTCTCTCCGCTTCACCCAATTTCCCATTGTGCACACCTCTCCAGTTCAATTATTGATGGTCCCCTCCACCACCCGCAGGATGTTCTGGGTATCGGGCAGGACCTTCACGTCCTCGTAACCGTTTTTCTCCAGAATGTCCTCCACGGCGGCGGCCTGACCCAGGCCCACCTCAAAGATGAGGGTGCCTCCCAGACGCAGGGCGGATTTCCACTTGGCGGCGATGGCGTGGTAGTAGTCCAGGCCGTCGTCCCCGCCGTCCAGGGCCATGTGGGGCTCGTAGTCCTTCACCGACACATCCAGCCCCCAAATGTCCCCGGAGGGGATATAGGGCGGGTTGCACACGATGGCGTCGAAGTCCCACAGGGTGGAGCTGGGGGCCTCCAGAGCGTCCACCGACAGGCAGGTAACCCGGGCGTTCAGCTCGTTGCGGCGGACATTCTGCTTACACACCCGCAGGGCCCCCTCCGACAGCTCCCCCAGCACCACCCGGCACTCGGGGGCGTTGGCGGCAATGGCCAGCCCCACGCAGCCGCTGCCAGCGCACAGGTCCAGGATACGGGCCCCCTCCCCCGACTCTCGGGCCTTGAGGATGCCCCGCTCGGCCAGCAGCTCAGTGTCCAGCCGGGGGATGAGCACATCCCGGGACACGTCCAGGGACAGGCCGTAGAACTCCCATTCCCCGATGATGTAGGCCACCGGCTCCCCCGCCAGACGGCGGCGGACCAGCTCCTCCACCCGCTGCTCCATGGACCCGGAGACATAGAGGGACATATCCCGGTAGAACTGCTCCCGGCTCTTGTCGGCGGCAAAACAAATGATCTCCCGGGCCTCCAGCTGTGCCGACTCCACCCCAGCCCGCTTCAGCCGGGCCCGGGTGTCCAGAAACAGATTGTTATAGGTGGTGGCCATGAAATCACCTTCCTGATGTATTTCTTCTCACGTTCCCCGAGGGGCAAGGCTCCTTTTGAAAGGAGCTGTCAGCCGAAGGCTGACTGAGGATTGCGTTTTGCGAAGCAAAACATACGCAGTAAACCCAAGTCTGCAAAGCTTTGTTTGCTTCGCACATTTTGGCTTCGCCAAAATACAATCCTCCGCCCCAGTGTGCCCACTGGGGCACCTCCTTTCAAAAGGAGGCTTTTTCGTGCTACCACGCATCCGTCCCCTTCTCCTCCGGCAGCACCAGCTCCAGGGCTCTGATGCCCACCTCAATCATGGAGTCGTCGGGCTCGAAGGTGGTAAAGTTTTGCAGCCACAGGCCGGGGGCGGTAAAAAACCGGGTAACGGGCCCGTCGTGGCGGCCGGCCCAGCGGTTGAACTCATAGCTGACCCCCACAATCACCGGCAGCATGGCCAGGTGGGCCAGAAAACGCAAAAAGGGGTTGTGCACCGGCCAGATGGCGAAGACCGCGGTGGACACAATGATGGAAATGGCAATCACCATAAACAGAAAGCTTGTCCCGCACCGGGGATGGTGCCGGGGCTGCACCCGCACGTTCTCCACCGTAAGGGGCAATCCGGCCTCATAGCAGAAGATGGTCTTGTGCTCCGCCCCGTGGTAGGAGAAGACCCGCTTCATCTCCCCCATCCGGGAGCACAGGGCCAGGTAGGTCACAAAAATGAGCACCTTCAGCACGCTCTCCGCCAGATTCCGGGCCAGCATGGAGTCGGTGAGGACGGTCACCGCCGTGCCCAGCAGGGTGGGCAGGAAGAAAAACAGCCCGATGGACATGGCCAGTCCCAGCACCACCGCCAGGGTGGTAATCAGGGCGGTAAACCGCTCACTGCCCAGCTTATTGTTGAGCCAGGCCTCAAATTTAGAGGGCTCCTCGTCCTCCTCCCCGTCCTCGGGGAAAAATTCGGCGGAAAACATCAGGGCGGTAACCCCGTTATACATGGAGTCGGCAAAGTTGACCACCCCCCGGATCAGGGGCCAGCCCAAAACGGGATACCGGTCCTTGATAAATTTGAGCTCCTTCTCCTGGACCTCCAACTCGCCGTCGGGCTTGCGGACCACCACCGCCTGTTTTTTGGGGCCGCGCATCATGATGCCCTCAATAAGGGCCTGTCCGCCGCACATGGTTTTAAACTTGGGACATTGGCAATTCTGCTTGGACATTTGGGTTCTCCTTTGGTTTTTCATTTAGCCGCTCCAAAGGCTCCCTCTTAGAGGGAGCTGTCAGCCCAAAGGGCTGACTGAGGGAGTTTTCCGAATAACGGACTCCCTCCGTCACGGCTTCGCCGTGCCACCTCCCTCAAAGAGGGAGGCCTAATATTCATTCTACCAGACCCGGCCCTAATTTTCAATGGGCAGCCGGAGGGTCACCTGGAATCCCCCGCCCTCGGCGTTGCTCACATCCATGCGCCCCTCGTGGCGGGTGACGATCTCCTCACACACTGCCAGGCCGATGCCCGAGCCCCGGGCCTTGGAACTGCCCTTATAAAATTTGTTCTTCAGGAAGGGCAGCTCCCCCTCGGGGGCGCCGGGGCCGTAGTCCCGAATGGCGATTACCGCCTCCTCCCCCTCCTGGCGGACGGTCACGTCGATGCGCTTGCCCGCCCCTCCGTGCTTGGCGGCGTTGTCCAGCAGGTTGCAGAACACCTGACGCAGCCGCTCCGGGTCGCCGGAGATGGGCAGCTCCTCCTCCGGACCGTCGAAATACTCCAGTGCGATGCCCTCCTTGCGGAAAAACTCGGTGTAGGTATACACCGCGTCCTCCAGCTCGGCCTTCAGGTCCAGGGGCTCCACCGACAGGGTAAACCGGCCGTCCTCCATGCGGGAGAACTCCAGCAGCTCCTCCACCATATTGCCCAGCCGCTTGGACTCGGACACGATAATGCCCATGCCCTTGCGGATGTCGTCGGCGGAGCGGGCCTCGCCGTTCTGGATGGTCTCCGCCCAGCCGGTGATGGCGGTCAGGGGGGTGCGCAGCTCGTGGGACACCGACGAGATAAACTCGCTCTGGGTCTTCTCCGCCTGGGCGATTTTCATGGACATATCGTTGATGGCGTTTGTAAGCTCGCCGATCTCGTCGTCAAACTTCTTTTCAATCTGCACCCCGTAGCTGCCGTCGGCAATCACCCGGGTAATCTCGGTGATGCCGGCCAGGGGCTCCACAATGGAGCGCACAAAGTAGAGGTTGGAGAAGTAGACCATGGCAAAAATCCCCAGGGCGATGGCGGCAATCACCGTCATGGCAAAGAGGAACTGCCGGTCGATGCCCGACAGGGAGGTGACATACCGGATCACCCCCACCACCTCCCCCTGGTAGATCACCGGGCTGGAGGCGGCCAGAATGCGCTCGCCGGTGGCCGGGTCCCGGCCCCGCCAGTGGCGGGTGCTCAGCTCGCTCATGGCCTGCTGGATGTCGGGCGTCCCCGGCGTGCTGCCGGCGGTGAGGTCGTTCCCCGAGAAGATCACCGCCCCGCCGGTATCCAGAAACTGCAGCTCCAGGCTGCTCTTGTCCTCGTAGCTGTTCACCGTCTGCTGAGCCGCCGCCCGGTAGTCCGAGCGGGTGTACATCCGGAAGCCGTTGGCGGAGGAGGTGGCCTTCCTCATCAGGTCGTCCGCCGTGCCGCCGTAGTAGTAGCTCAAGAGCATGGCGGCAAAGGCGCCCACCGCCAGCGCGAGAATCAGCAGCACAATGGCCACACTGTTCAGCAGCCACCGCCGCCGGATGCCCCGGATTTTTACCTGGTCCTGTACCTTTGTGGTTTTGGCCATTGTGTTCACCTCCTCTTGCTCTGTGTAGGGGCGGATATTATCCGCCCGGAAAATCCCCACTGAGCAGCGGGCGGATGATATCCGCCCCTACAACTCTCAGCTTCCCCACTTATACCCATACCCCCACACGGTGTTGACGAAGGTGGGCTTCTGGGCGTTGTCCTCAATCTTGATGCGCAGGCGGCGGATATTCACATCCACAATCTTCAGCTCACCGAAGTAGTCCTTGCCCCAAACGGTGTCCAGAATCTCCTCCCGGGACAGGGCCTTGCCCGGATTCTCCATAAACAGCTTGACGATGGAGTACTCCACCTGGGTGAGCTTCACCCGTTGGCCGTTCTTCTCCAGGGTGCGGTTGCGGGTGTTGAGCAAAAAGGGCGGGTCGCTGATCTCGTCGGGGGAGACAACGGCCTCGTCCCCGCCGGTGCGGCGGAACAGGGCGTCTACCCGGGCGGTGAGCTCCGCCGGGGAAAAGGGCTTGGTCACATAGTCGTCCGCCCCGGTCATCAGGCCGGTCACCTTATCCATCTCCTGGGTGCGGGCGGTGAGCATGATAATGCCGATCTTGTTGTCCATAGCCCGCAGGCGGCGGCAGACCTCAAAGCCGTCGATGCCGGGCAGCATGATATCCAGCAGGGCCACCTTGATATCCGGGTTGTCCCGGACGGCCTCCAGGGCCTCCTCGCCGGTGCCCGCCTCCACCGTCTGATAGCCCGCCCGCTTCAGGTTGATAACCACAAAGCTGCGGATATTTTCCTCGTCCTCCAGGACCAGTACCTTGCGCATATTGTTCCTCCTTCCTCTCCAAAGGCTCCCTCTTTGAGGGAGCTGTCAGCCCATAGGGCTGACTGAGGGAGTTTCTTTTAACGGACTCCCTCCGTCACAGCCTTCGGCTGTGCCACCTCCCTCTAAGAGGGGGGCGGCTTATTCGTTATACCAGCTTCTCCGAATGGTGTCGAACCGCTCCAGCAGGTCCATCTCGTCCAGGCCGCAGTTCCAGCCGTCCTCGTGGAAGCGGGCGGCATAGGTGATGTTCTCCTCCTCCCGGAGGATGGCCCAGCCCTCCTCCTCCAGGTCGGCGGTGCGGCTGCTGGCCATGCGGTAGACGGACAGGAAGGGCACCGGCTCCCGCTCCTCCCCCAGCCAGTGGGAGAAGACCACTTCCCGCCGGCCCGTCACCTGGTCGTTGCGGGAAATGGTAATCTGGTCCCGCCAGCTCTCCGGGATGGTCAGGTACCAGCCGTCGCTCACATTGTGGTAGGTGGTAAGCACGTGGTTGCGCTTGCCCCGCTGGTCGTACTGGGCCCAGTCGATAAGCCAGAAGTTGCTGGAGGCGCTCTCCCCGTAGCTGGGCAGCTGGAAGGGGGAGGGCAGCTCGGCCACCCCGTCCTGGTTGATGTCGGTGGGGTTGATCTCGGTATAGCCCAGAATCAGCTCCCGGCTGACTCCCTCGGGCCCCATGGAGACATTGGTGAGCTGGCCGCTGAGCCAGGACACCACGTCGATCACCTTGCCCCCCTCAGCCAAGGTGCTGGTGACATAGAGGGCGGGCTGGTTGTAGCCTCCGGCCAGGTAGTTGGTGCGGATGCGGTTGATGGCGCTTACACCGGCGGACAGCTCGGTAATCCCCAGGGAGGCGACCGCCCCGTCCTCCCAGCCGTAGACCTCCACCTGGCTGCTGGCCCCGCTGGCGTCCATCCGGGTAACCAGCACCTCGATGCGGGTGTCCTGATCCATGTCCAGCAGGCGGCAGCCGCTGGAGCCGTCGCTGGCCACGCTGCACCGGGTGAGGAGCCGCTCGCTGCCCATCAGGTCGGCCCGGGACATGGCCCGGACGGCGGCCAGGGCCTCCTCCTCGTCCATGTCCCCCCCGGGCAGCTCCACCTCGTCCAGGGTGTACACCCCCAGCTGGTAGGCCCCGGAGCTGATCTGCCAGTTGACCGCCAGCTCCTTCCGGCCCTCGCCGTTGATCTGGGCGTAGGCGATTGCGTAGACGGCGCTGCCCTCGCCCTCCACCACGCCGGTGGGGACATATTCCTCCCCGATCTGGGTAAAGATGTAGATTTTAATGGGCTTTTCAATGCCGGGCACCCGGAAAAAGGTGACCGCGCTCTCCCGCAGGCCGTCCCCGTCCAGGTCCTGAAGCTGGATGCTGGCGGTGTTGTCCCCCGCCATAATAGTGACATCCTCCACCCGGGTGCCAAACTCGGCCTCCAGGCCGGTGCGCGCCGCCCGGATGGCGGCGTTGAGCTGCTCATAGCCCGGCGATTTCTCGGGCTGACGGTACAGGTCGTCCGGGGAGCGGAACAGGCAGCCGCTCAGCGTAAGAAGCACAGCCAGCGTCAGGGCCAGGGCCGTCCTCTTTTTCCCCACGGCGTCCACCCCCCTTTCCACACAAATTCACCACATAGTGGCGGTATTTATCATCATACCACAATTCCCGAAAAAATCCATAGCTTTTTGTAATTTTTATCCCACGGAAAAAACCGCCCATCCCGGAAGGGGATGGGCGGTCTGCCGCTGTGTTTAATTGGCCTGGGGCAGGGTGACAATGGCCTTGAACAGGTCGCCGTCCACGGCCAGGTCGAAGGTGCCCCCCTGAAGCTCGGTGAGGGACCGGGCGATGGACAGCCCCAGCCCGGAGCCCTCGGTGGACCGGGATTCCTCCCCCCGGACAAACCGCTCCATCAGCCGCTCAGCGGGGACGTTCAGGGGGTCCCGGGAGATGTTTTTCACCGACAGGGCCACCTGCCCCTTCCCCCGCTCCAGGTCCAGATAGATTCGTGTGCCCTCCATGGCGTATTTGGCGCAGTTGGACAGCAGGTTGTCAACGACCCGCCACAGGTGCCGCCCGTCGGCATACACCCAGGTCTCCCCCTCGGGGAGGGTGCTCACCAGGGTGAGCTTCCTGTCGCTCAGCTTCTCCTCCCACTCACCCAGGGCCTGGTCGATAAGCTGGCCCATGCCGATCTTCTCCCGGGTTACCGACAGCACCCCCGTGGAGGCTTTAGAGGCCTCCACCAGGTCCTCGGTGAGCTTTTTCAGCCGCTGGGACTTCCGGTCCAGCACCTCGATATACTCCGCCGCCTTGGGGTCGGTCTGTTGGGTGGATTTCAGCAGGTTGACATAGTTGATGATGGAAGTGAGGGGCGTTTTCAGGTCGTGGGAGACGTTGGTAATCAGCTCCGCCTTGAACCGCTCGCTTTTCATCTTCTCATCCACCGCCCCGGCCAGCCCCACCGAGATGTTATTCAGGTCCTCCGCCTGAAGACGCAGGTCGTAGGGCATGCGGGTGGTGTCGATCTGATACTCCAGGTCGCCCCCGGCAATGGTCTTGGTGCCCTGGCGCAGGCGGTGGTAGCCATAGGCCCACCAGGCCAGAAAGAGCAGCACCGCAGTCTGTATACAGAGATAGAACAACGTGACCCCTCCGTCATAATACCCCACCACCAGAAGGAAGAAGCTGACGGTGGCATAGCCCAAAAAGCCCAGCACAATCTTCCAGGTAAAGGGCAGGAATCGAACAAAGTCATGGATGGTCCCTGCCATCCATGCGGCCACCCTGCACAGCAGGGTGGTTTTTCCCAGACAGCGGGCCTTCACTCGGACGGCGAAGGTGCGCAGCAGCAGGGCGGCGCACCCCACCCCGGCGGCAAACAGTGCCCCGGCCCCAACGACACCCAGGTTAAAGAAGGTATCAAAGTCCTCCCCCCGGACGGCGTAGGACTGCCCCCAGTAGAGCTGTTCCGCCGCCCAGACAGTGCCGAAAGCTAGCCACGCTATCCCGGCAATCATGACAACTGCGTACACGTCGAAGAAGATACGCTCCTGCCAGGTGAGGACGATTTCCTCCGCACCGGATTTATGCCCGGCGGTCCAGAGAATCCACATGAGTGCCAGCAGGGTGAGCGCCCCCAGATTCAAAAAGCCGGTAAGGTACTGGTCAAAGGAGGCTCGGTCCATGTCCCACAGTCTCCAGATCTGGCTGAACTCGTCCTGGATGGAATCGTCAACCTTCTCAGGCACGCCGTACTCCAGCACCAGCTTCATCGACGGGGCGGTTTCCCCCTCGGGGTTGGCGTCTGAGGGGGATAGACCCAGGTCGCCCGTTTCTGGGTCATAGTTGACGCTCCCGTCCCAGAGCTCAAAGGAGAAATAGTGCATCTCCTTCACCGTCCGGCTTATGGCCTCGTCATCCTTGAGGTTGGTCCCCAGCAGGGTCTGCCCGTCGTCCGTGAGTACCCGGAAGCGGAACCAGGTATTTTGCCGGGAAAAACGCTCCTCCACCCGGGTCTTCTCCTCCCGCAGGGCCTCCGCGTCGGCGTAGGCCAGGGGGTTGGCGGTCCCCTCGGCAATCTGCTTCTCCAGCTCCTCCAGTGTCTGGGACAGCTCGATCCCCTCCACCAGGTCCCGGCGGCGCTCATTCACAGCGTTGTAATAGCGGGAGGAGCTCTGCCAGTTGTCGTCAACCACCGAGCCGAAGCTGAGCACCGCCCGCACCCCGAACACGCCCGCGCCGAAGGCGGCGGCCAGCAGGACGATCCAGGCACACACCTTGGCGGCGGCGCTGCATTGCAGCTTTTTCACGGCTAAGCCCCCTTCTCAATCTTATACCCCAGCCCCCATACCACTTTTAAATACCGGGGCTCGGCGGGGTTGATCTCGATTTTCTCCCGCAGGTGGCGGATGTGGACGGCCACCGTATTCTCCGAGCCGTAGGCCGGGTCGTTCCACACCTGCTCATAGATCTGGGTGGAGGAGAACACCTGCCCCGGATGGGACAGCAGCAGCTTGAGGATGTTGTACTCGATGGGTGTAAGGCTGATGGGCTCGCCGTCCACCGTGACCACCTTGGCCCCGTCGTCCATGGCGATGGGCCCGGCGGTGATCAGGCCGGGCCCCTTCTCCGCCCCGCCCAGGGCGGTGTACCGCCGCAGCTGAGATTTCACCCGGGCGATCACCTCCAGGGGGTTGAAGGGCTTGGTAATGTAGTCGTCCGCCCCGATGTTCAGGCCCAGAATCTTGTCGGTGTCCTCGCTCTTGGCGGTCAGCAGGATAATGGGTACGTTGCTCCCCTCCCGCAGCCTGGCGGTGGCCCGGATGCCGTCCAGCTCGGGCATCATGATGTCCATAAGAATCAGATGGACCTCGTGGGTCTCCGCCGCCCGGATGGCCTCCCGGCCGTCGTAGGCCTTCACCGTCTGGTAGCCCTCACTGGTGAGGTAGATATCCAGTGCGGATACAATGTCTCTGTCGTCGTCACAAATCAGGATGGTGTACATCTCGCCGCCCCTCTCCCTGTTTATTTCCGATCCTAGCATAGCACAGACAGTTTAAATCGCAAGTGGGAAAATATTAAGAAGCCCTTAATTTTTTCAGCCCCGGGCCCCTATCATAACATCTCATCCCGGCCGCCGGCAAGCAGCGACTGGATTTCCGGCCGCCGGGCCAGCTCCCGGTCCAGACAGGCCAGAAAGGCCCGGGTGAGGGCCTCCTTCCGCCGGGGGCCCAACAGGTAGTAGATAATCTCGTCAGCGGGGCCGTTTTCCAGCCGCCGGACGGTCAGCCCCAGCTTTCGGGAGAGGGGGACGGCCACCAGGGCGGGGGCAATGGCCCAGCTGTCCTGCCAGCGGTCCTGCCAGGAAAAAAACTCCTCCAGCAGGGACATCTGGTCCAGCACCGCCCGGGGCGCCGCCGCCGCGCTGAACCAGAAGGAGTGCCACAGGTCGTACTCGGGATTCCAGGGCAGGCGCAGCTCGGCGGCCGGGTCCAGCCGGGAGGGGTGGACCGGCTCCGTCCAGTCCGGCCCGGGCCCGGTGAGCAGCACCATCCTGGAGCGCAGGGCCGGAACGGTCTCCACCTGGGGGTGGTACATGTGGTCGGAGATAAGGGCGATGTCGGCCAGCCCCTGGGCCACGTAGTCGTAGGCCTCCCGGGAGTGGTAGTGATGAAAGGTGAGGGTCCGCCCGGGGGAGAGGAACTCCCGGAACACCGGGGGGAGCAGGTAGGTGGACAGGCTGCCCACCGAGGCCACCCGCAGGGTCTGGGCGGGGTCCCGTCCGGCCACCTCCCGGGCCTCCTGCCACAGCAGCCGCCACTTTTCCGCCACGCGAACAAAATCCCGGCCCCGGTCGGTGAGCTCCACCTGCCGCCGGCCCCGGCCCCGGACCACCAGGGCGCAGCCCAGGGTCTCCTCCAGGGCGCGCAGGTGCCGGCTCACCGCCGGCTGGGTGATATACAGCGCCTGCGCCGCCGCCGACACACTGCCCAGCCGGGCCACCGCCAGAAAGACCTCAATCCCCTGCTGTGTCATGAGAACACCCCCGAAATATTACAGAATGATTATATTATACCGAAAAAATCCACGGAGAGCAAGGGATATCTTTGGCCGGTACAAGCGCGGCCCTTGACGCTCCCCGGCCCTCCACCTTATAATAGGGCCAGCAGCCGCCGGAGGGCGGCCAAATTCGGGAGGAGGAACCACTATGAACGAAATCGGGAAACGGGTTACCGGTCTTCAGCACATCGGCCTGCCCACCAACGACATGGAGGCTACCCTGGCCTTCTACCAGTCGCTGGGCTTTACCCTGGCCCACCAGGCCGACAACGACGGCGAGCGGGTCTGCTTTTTGCAGCTGGCCGGGGTGTGCATCGAGGCCTATGAGAACGGCCGGGCTGTGGGCCGGGCGGGGGCCATCGACCACATTGCCCTGGACGTGGACGACATCGAGGCCGCCTGGGAGGCGGTCCGCGCCGCCGGTTATCCCACCCGGGAGGAGGCCATCCGCACCCTCCCCTTCTGGGAGCGGGGGGTGCGCTTCTTCAACATCCAGGGCCCCAACGGGGAAACGGTGGAGTTTGGACAAATTTTATAGCGAAAATTTGGCGCGGCCCCTCTGGAAAAATCAGGATTCGGCTTGCGGCCGGGCGCTCCCTGTGCTACAATGGCCCTATGGAGTGAAAAAAGTCGAACCCAACAAAAGAGGAGGTAAGGCGCGATGGCGGATCAAAAGACCGCGCCCGGGCTGGAGAGCCGGCTGGCCCCGGAGCTGATGGCAGAGGTGTGCAGGGCTCTGAACTTCGACCCAGCCCAGTTTGCAAGGCGGCACGGGGAGGAGTTTACCCGCCAGTACCTGCGGCTGGATGGAATGCTCAGCTATGTGGGGGACGAGATCGTCTCCTATCTGTCCAACCGGATCAACGAGTGCCTGTCCAAGGCGGAGTATGCCCTGCTGTCCTATGTGGAGTACGCCGGGCGCAGTCCCAGGACGGAGGACTCCGACTGCTTCGGCCAGGCGGTGGCCAAATACCTGACGGCGCGGCGGAAGGCGGGGAGCGACTGGGTCTATGCCTTCGAGGGGGAGAGCGCCAAGGCCCGGTGTCTGGAGCTCTATCCCCAGATGTATGCCGTGGCCCAGGCCATGTACACCTTCGCCCAGGAGACCGGGGAATTTAAGGACGTGGCCCGGACCGACGGCCCGGACGCCTGGCCCAATCCCAAAAAAATCAGGCTGTGACACACGCGGCGCGGGGGCGGTCCCGCGCCGCCGTTTTGTCAAAAAATGAAATTTTTCCTGCAAAATCACCTTGTAAATTGGTGGCTTCCGTGGTAGAATTGCAGGGAGCAATTTTTTATCCGCAACAATGAAAGAGAGAGGAGAACGCAAGCCATGTCCAATGGAATTTCCATGGAGCGGGTGGAGGAGATCATCGACGGCTACGGCTGTCAGGTCCACCACCTTATCGCCATCATGCAGGACATCCAGGCGGAGTATAAGTACCTCAGCCCGGCGGTGCTGGAGCGCATCGCCCAGAAGCTGGGGATCGGGGTGGCCAAGGTATACAGCGTGGCCACCTTCTATGAGAACTTCTCCCTGGAGGCCAAGGGCAAGTACATCATCAAGGTGTGCGACGGCACCGCCTGCCACGTGCGCAAGTCCCAGCCCATCTACAACGCCATCCGGGAGTATCTGGAGCTGGAGGGCAAGCAGAAGACCTCCGCCGACGGCCTGTTTACCCTGGAGACGGTGGCCTGCCTGGGAGCCTGCGGCCTGGCCCCGGTGGTGACGGTAAACGACCAGGTCCACTCCAAAATGAGCCCGGAGCTGGCCATCGACCTGCTGGAGAGCCTGAGAAAGGAGGACGCCGCCAATGCCTGAGATGAACCGTGAACGTCTGGAGGTCCGCCGCGTCAAAGCGAAACGGGCCCTGTCCTATCAGAAACGACAGATTCTGCTGTGCGCCGGCACCGGCTGCATCGCCGGCGGCGCGCTGAAGCTGTATGACTACTTCAAGGAGGAGTGCGCCCGCCGGGGGCTGGACGTGTACGTGGGCCTGACCCAGGAGGGGGAGACCGAGGACGTCACCGAGCCCAAGGGGGACGGGGTCTATCTGAAAAAGAGCGGCTGCCACGGCTTCTGCGAGATGGGCCCCCTGGTCCAGATCGAGCCCGAGGGCATCCTGTACACCCATGTCCAGCTGGAGGACTGCGACGAGATCATTGAGAAGACCATCCTCAAGGGCGAGGTGGTGGAGCGGCTGCTCTACGAGCTGGACGGGGTGCGCTACCCCAAGCACAGCGATATCCCCTTCTACCACAAGCAGCACCGCATCGTGCTGGAGAACTGCGGCACCACCGACGCCGAGGACATCGACGAGTATCTGGCCAAGGACGGCTACGCAGCCTTTGAGAAGGCCCTGTTTGAGATGACCGACGAGGCCATCTGCAAGGAAATCCTGGACTCCGGCCTGCGGGGCCGGGGCGGCGGCGGCTTCCCCGCCGGACGGAAGTGGGACAGCGTGCGCAAGCAGCCCAAGGGGAAGAAGTACGTGGTGTGCAACGGCGACGAGGGGGACCCCGGCGCGTTCATGGACCGCTCCATCATGGAGGGCAACCCCCATTCCATCATCGAGGGTATGCTCATTGCCGCCCTGGCGGCGGGGAGCGACGAGGGCTATATCTACGTCCGCGCCGAGTACCCCCTGGCGGTGGCCCGGCTGAAAACCGCCATTGCCAAGGCGGAGGAGATGAACCTGCTGGGCGACCACATCCTGGGAACTGACTTCTCCTTCCACCTCAACGTCAACCGGGGCGCGGGGGCCTTCGTCTGCGGCGAGGGCTCCGCCCTTACCGCATCCATCGAGGGCAACCGGGGCATGCCCCGGGTAAAGCCGCCACGGACGGTGGAGCACGGCCTGTGGGCCCAGCCCACGGTGCTCAACAACGTGGAGACCTTCTCCGCCGTGCCCCTGATTATCCGCAAGGGCTCGGCATGGTTTAAGTCCATCGGCACCGAGAGCTCCCCGGGCACCAAGGCTTTCGCCCTCACCGGCAACGTGGTGAACACCGGTCTCATTGAGGTGCCCATGGGGGCCACCCTGCGGGAGATTATCTTTGACATCGGCGGCGGCATCAAGGACGGCAAGAAGTTCAAGGCCGTCCAAATCGGCGGCCCCTCCGGCGGCTGTCTCACCGAGGAACACCTGGACATGCCCCTGGACTTCGATTCCCTGAAAAAGCTGGGGGCCATGATCGGCTCCGGCGGCCTGGTGGTCATGGACGAGGACACCTGCATGGTGGAGGTAGCCCGGTTCTTTATGAACTTCACCCAGAACGAGTCCTGCGGTAAGTGCGTCCCCTGCCGGGAGGGCACCCGGCGGATGCTGGAGATTCTCACCCGCATCGTCAACAACGAGGGCAGTCTGGAGGACCTGGACCTGCTGGAGGAGCTGTCCGCCACCATCAGCGAGACCGCCCTGTGCGGCCTGGGGCAGAGCGCCTGCAAGCCGGTACAGAGCACGTTAAAGTATTTCCGGGACGAGTACCTGGCCCACGTGGTGGACAAGCACTGTCCCCACTGCAACGGCCGGAAAAAGGTGCTGCAAATCGACCCGGAGCTGTGTAAGGGCTGCGGCAAGTGTATGCGCCAGTGCCCCATGGAGGCTATTTCCGGCCAGATCCGGATGCCCCATATCATCGACACAGAAAAATGTATCAAGTGCGGCGCGTGCTGGGGCTGCTGTCCCTTCGGCGCCATTCGGGAGGAGTGAGCGGTATGGCAAAGGGAATCATGTACATCGACGGCCAGCGGGTGCCCTTCGACGGGGAGCCCAACGTGCTGTCCGTCATTCGGAAAGCGGGCATCGAGATGCCCACCTTCTGCTACTACTCCGACCTGTCGGTCTACGGCGCGTGCCGGATGTGCGTGGTGGAGGACGAGCGGGGGAAGATTGAGACCTCCTGCTCCATGCAGCCCCGGGACGGGCTGAAGATTCGCACCAACACCGCCCGGCTGCTGAAGCACCGGCGGATGATTCTGGAGCTGATGCTGGCCTCCCACAACTGCTCCTGCACCACCTGCGAAAAGAGCGGCGACTGCCACCTCCAGGAGCTGGCCATGCGCTTCGGCGTGCGGAAGGTCCGCTTCGGTGACAGCCGGGAGGAGACCACCGTGGACGACTCCAGCCCCGCCATCGTCCGGGACCCCAGCAAGTGCATCCTGTGCGGCGACTGCGTGCGGGTGTGCGGCGAGGGCATCGGCATGAACATCATCGACTTTGTCAACCGGGGCTATAACATGCGGGTGGCCCCTGCCTTCGAGCGGACGCTGTCCGAAACCCACTGCATCAGCTGCGGCCAGTGCTCCGCCGTCTGCCCCACCGGGGCCATCACCGTCTATAACGAGATCGGCCGGGCCTGGCGGGCCATCCACAACCCCAACAAGCGGGTGGTGGTGCAGATTGCCCCCGCCGTCCGGGTGGCCATCGGCGAGGCCTTCGGCCTGCCCGCCGGCCAGAACGCCCTGGACCAGTTGGTAACCGCCCTCAAACTGATGGGGGTGGACGAGGTCTACGACACCACCTTCGGCGCCGACTTCACCACCATTGAGGAGGGCACCGAGTTCCTCCAGCGGCTGGAGCGGGGCGGGCCCTTCCCCATGTTCACCTCCTGCTGCCCCGCCTGGGTGAAGTATCTGGAGCACGAAAATCCCAAGTATCTCAAGCACATTTCCACCTGCAAGTCCCCCATGGAGATGTTCGCCGCCATCCTCCGGGACCGCTACGCCGAGAAGGACAGGGAGGACGGCCGCACCACCTTCCACATCGCCATCATGCCCTGCACCGCCAAAAAGATGGAGGCCGCCCGGCCCGAGTTTGTCCGCGACGGCAGGCGGGATGTGGACCTGGTGCTCACCACCCAGGAGGTGGTCAACATGATTAAGGAGTCGGGCATCCAGCTGCCTCAGATCGAGCTGGAGTCCCCCGAGCTGCCCTTCGGCCTGGGCTCGGGTGCCGGCGTTATTTACGGCACCACCGGCGGCGTGGCCGAGGCGGTGGTCCGGTTCTGCCTGCCCGACAAGTCCAAGAACGTGCTGCGGGAGCTGAAATACTCCCCCCTCCGGGGCAACAAGGCCATCCGGGTGGCGGTCATCAAGGTGGGGGACCGGGACGTCCACATGGCTATCGTCCACGGCCTGGCCAACGCACAGAAGCTGCTCCGCGAGATTGAGGCGGGCAACGCCTACTTCGACCTGGTGGAAGTTATGACCTGTCAGGGCGGCTGCGTGGGCGGCGCGGGCCAGCCCCACGGCATGAAGCAGGACAAGGCCGACCGGGCCGAGGGCCTGTACAACCTGGACCGCATGGCCCCCTTCAAGCGGGCCGAGCGCAACCCGGTGGTGGCCTCCTTCCTCCAGGGCCTGGACGAGGACAAGCGCCATGCACTGCTCCACGTGGACTACGTGAAGGAGTAAAAACTGAAACGACCCGGACTGCACTGTCCGGGTCGTTTTTTCGGCGTTATGCCTGGAAAAGGGGGGTGGAGAGGTAGCGGTCTCCGGTGTCCGGGAGGAGGGTCACAATGGTTTTGCCCCGGTTTTCCGGCTCTCTGGCCAGCTCGATGGCGGCGTGGAGGGCCGCGCCGGAGGAGATGCCGGCCAGAATCCCCTCCCGCCTGCCCAGCAGCCGGGCGGCGCGGTAGGCGTTCTCGGTGGAGACGGGGACGACCCGGTCGTAGACCGAGGTGTCCAGCACCTGGGGGACAAAGCCCGCCCCGATGCCCTGGATGCCGTGGGCTCCGGCCCGGCCCTCAGTGAGGACGGGGGAGTCCTCGGGCTCCACGGCCACCACCTGCACTGCCGGGTTCTGCCCCTTCAGATACTGCCCCACGCCGGTGAGGGTGCCGCCGGTGCCCACGCCGGCCACGAAGATGTCCACCTGCCCGTCGGTGTCGGCCCATATCTCCGGGCCGGTGGTGGTCCGGTGGGCCGCCGGGTTGGCGGGGTTGACAAACTGGCCGGGGATGAAGCTGTGGGGAATCTCCGCCGCCAGCTCCTCCGCCCGCTGGATGGCCCCCGCCATCCCCTGGGCGCCGTCGCTGAGCACCAGCTCGGCCCCGTAGGCCGTCATAAGCTGACGCCGCTCCAGGCTCATGGTGTCCGGCATGACAATGATAATCCGGTAGCCCCGGGCCGCCGCAACACAGGCCAGGCCGATGCCCGTGTTGCCCGAGGTGGGCTCGATAATGACCGAATCGGGCTTCAGCCTGCCGCTGGCCTCCCCGTCGTCCAGCATGGCCCTGGCTACCCGGTCCTTGGCTGAGCCGGCGGGATTCAAAAACTCCAGCTTGGCCAGGACCCGGGCGTTCAGCCCCTCCTCCTGTCCGATGCGGGCCAGCTCCAGCAGCGGGGTGCCGCCGATCAGCTGCTCTGCGGAGGTGAAAATTCTGCTCACCGTGCTTCCTCCCTGTTTCCCCACGGAATGAGTGGGTTTTTCCCCATTATAGTCCCGCCGGCGGGCCCTGTCAATCGGTTATTTCGGGCCGAGAGTTCCTGCCGCGCAGATTTTCATGGCACCTCTGTAGGGGCGCACAGTGTGCGCCCGCGGGCGGACAATGTCCGCCCCTACAGGGATATGCCCTTGCAGACCGGGCCGCCGTCAGTGGTACAGCTTGGCCAGAATGTCCTTCAGCACCAGGAAGGCGTCCAGCTCGCTGTAGTGATAGTCCGCCTGCAGCCGGTCCAGCAGAGCCCGCAGGGGGGCGGCGTACTCCTCCGTCTGTACCTGGCCGGGGTACTCGGTGAGCACCGGGTACTTTTTGGCCCACATCTGGGTCCAGTCGATCTTCTTCTGCGTCTCCTCGCTGGTGCGCTGGATGACCTCCTCAATCTCCTTTACGTCCACATCGAAGTCGATGAGCTCGTCCAGGGACAGGCGGTAGAGGACGGCCAGCCGCTTGGACTGGCGGATGTCGGGCAGGGTCTCGTCGGTCTCCCACTTGGAGATGGTCTGGCGGCTGACCCCCAGCCGCTCGGCCACCTCCTCCTGGGACAGGCCGCACTTCTTCCGCGCCTGGAACAGGCTGTTTCCTAAACTCATATTTGGTTACCTCCTCAAATGTGATGAGGCCATTGTAGCAGGCCGGGGCCGGCGCTTCTACCAACGCAGGCGGTCAATCCCGCCCGGATTTGCGGCATCAGGCGGCCCTCCCCGGTCTTTGCCCTATGGTGCGGTCCACACCAGGTCCTCCCGGGGGAGCTTTTCCCAGGAAAAGAGGGGGAGCAGCTCCCGGGGGGTGATGGGGACGCAGCGGTCGATGAGGTTGGCGGCCAGGGCCAGACGGCCCACCAGCTCCGGGGCGGTGAACCGGGCCTGAAGCTGGCCCAGCTCCAGGTCCCGGTCCCGCTTGGCCAGACGGCGGCCGTCGGGGGCCAGGAGCAGGGGCAGGTGGCCGTACTCCGGGTGGGGCAGGCCCAGCCGATCCTGGAGCCACAGCTGCCGGGGGGTGGAGGACAGCAGGTCGCTGCCCCGCACCACCTGGGTGACCCCCATGGCGGCGTCGTCCACCACCACAGCCAGCTGGTAGGCGTACACCCCGTCGGACCGGCGGAGGATAAAGTCGCCGCAGTCCCGGGCCAGGTTTTCCCCAAAGCCCTCCTGGAGAAGGTCTGTAAAGGTAATTTCCTGTTCAGGTACCCGCACCCGCCAGGCGGGGCGGCGGGTTTGGGACAGCTCCCTTTGCTCCTCCGCCGTCAGATTGGCGCAGCGGCCGTCGTAGACGGCTACCCCGTCGGACCGGTGGGGGGCGGAGGCGGCCAGCCGCTCCGCCCGGGTGCAGAAGCAGGGGTAAATCACACCCTGTTGTTCCAGCTTTTGAAATGCCTGTCTGTATTGCTCAGTACGCCGGCTCTGGTACACCGGCGCGCCGTCCCAGTCCAGGCCCAGCCATTCCAGGTCCCGCATCACCTGGTCGCAGTAGGCCTGCCGGCACCGGTCGGGGTCCAGGTCCTCCAGACGGAGGACCATCCCGCCGCCGGCGCTCCGGGCGGACAGCCAGGCCAGCAGGCAGGACCACAGATTTCCCATGTGCATCCGTCCGCTGGGACTGGGGGCGAAGCGGCCGACTACCTCACTCATACGCCACCACGACCCTTTTACACCCAGGGCAGTGCCACGCCGGCGTTCTGGGCATCGTCCAAAATTGTTTGGTCAGCTTGACCTCCCCCTCTTTCCGGGGCCAGAGCACTGCCTCCCGCTCCTCCAGGCCAAAGACGATCGGTTTCCCGCTCATCAGAAAGCCCGCCTCCATCTCCCGATTACACCACGGACACACCATCATTCTTCCTCCTCATATTCCGCCAGCGCCTCCCGCAAAAACTCCAGGTCCTTGTCGTCCAGATCGTGGAGCCCGGCGTCCTCCTCCAGGTGATGGGTGAACTCGTGGGCCACGGTGGCGAAGATCTCGTCCTTCCAGCCCTCCTCGTCCTCCTCCTCCAGCAGGGCGGCAAAGGAGCCGTAGTACAGCAGGATATAGCGCCCCAGGGAGTCGTGGACATACTCCCCCATAATGTACATCTCCCCCGGGGGAAAGTCCGGGTCGGGGAGGGCCGCCTCCTCCAGCTGGATGCCGCCGTCCAGGTCTTCAAAAAAGGCGTCCGGGAACTGACCGGCGATCTCCTCCAGCCAGTCCCCCATCTGTTGATAGCTCGGTACCATTTTCATTTCTCCTTTCCAGAGGACAACAAGGGCCCGCCTTTGCAGGCGGGCTCCTGTATTCAATGCAAAATCCGGGGCACAGCGGCTCAGACCTTGGCGGCCTTCTTCCGGAAGGGCTTGTTGTCCAGGTCCTTCAGGGTGAGGCCCGCAGCGGCGAACAGGATGTTGACCACAGGCATCATCCAGTTAAACAGAGCCCAGGGGCCGTACTTGACCACGTCGATATCCAGCGTTTTGGAGATAAACGCGCCGCAGGTGTTCCAGGGGATCAGAGCGGAAGTCACGGTGCCGGCGCCCTCCAGCGCGGAGGACAGAACGGTGGGATGCAGGCCCATCTTGCGGTACTCCTCGGCATACATACGGCCGGGGACCACGATGGAGATGTACTGCTCGGGCATGGTCATGTTGGAGAACACGCAGGTGACCTCGGTGAGGGTAACCAGGCCGGCAGGACCCTTGGCCAGCTTCTTGATCTGGTTGACAACGACCTCCAGCTGGTGGGTATCCTCCATGATACCGCCGAACATCATGGCGATGATGGTCATGGAGACGGAGAACATCATGTTCAGGATGCCGCCGCTCTCCAGCAGACGCTGCATGGTGTAGGCGGTCTCCTCGGTGAGGGTGGTTTCAAACATAGCCAGGGCCTCGTCGCTGAAGGAGTAGCCGCTGATGCCGAAATCAAACAGGCTGCCCAGGTTGCAGTCGGGCTGGAAGATCAGGCCCAGAGCTGCGCCGACGAAGATGCCCAGCGTGATGCCGGGAATTGCCGGGACCTTCATGGCTACCGCCACAATGACGATAACAGGGGGCAGGAGCAGCAGGGGGTTGATGTGGAACACACCGCCCTCCGCGGCGTTCAGCGCGCTGGCGAACTCGGTCACGCGGCTCAGGTCCGCGTCGCCGCCGTGGTACTGCATGGCGCCCAGCACGCCGAAGGCCACCAGGGTGATGCCGTAGGTGACGGCGGTGGGCAGCAGCATGGCCTTCACATGGCTCATCACGTCGGTGCCGGCCATGGCGGGGGCCAGGTTGGTGGTGTCGGACAGGGGGGACATCTTATCGCCGAAGTAAGCGCCGGACAGGATGGCGCCGGCGGTCATGCCGGGGTCCATGCCCAGGCCGAAGCCGATGCCCATGAAAGCCACGCCCATGGTGCCCATGGTGCCCCAGGAGGTACCGGTGGCCAGGGAGGTGATGGAGCAGATCAGCACGACGGCGATAAAGAAGATGGCGGGATGGAGGATCTTCAGGCCGTAGTAGACCATAGAGGGCACCACGCCGGCGTCGATCCACACGCCAATGAGGATGCCGACGATAATCAGGATACAGCAGGACTGGAGGGCCTTATAGATGCCGTCCATCATGGACTTCTCGATCTCCTCCCACTTGTAGCCCAGGTACATGGCCATCAGAGCGGCGGCGCAGACGCCCACAAACATGGGCACATGGGGATCGACCTCGTAGTACATAATGCCAACTGCCAGAACAGCAATCAGAATGACCAGGGTAATACAGGCCTCCCACAGCTTTGGCATGCGTCCGGAAGTTTTCTTTTCTTCACTCACTGATTTTACCAACCTTTCTTAATGCACACACTCCCTTGTCCGGAGACCCGGCAGGCCCCGGGACAAACAAATGCATTTTTTTGGATAACGATACGTTTTCTGGTAATCCGTGGGCAGCTTGGGCAGGGTCAATCGCAACACCTCTCCTCCCAGATTTCCTCTCCTCTTTCCGCCGCGTCCGGACGCGGCGGACGGCCCGTTCACGGGCCGTTAATTTATTATACTACAGCATTGATAAAAACGCAAGCCCTTTTCTGATTTGTTTCAGATTTTTCGGAGGGGAGACAGGATTTTGCCCATAGTATCAGCGGTTTTCGCCAAAAGAAAAAGAGGATTTTATTCTTTTGTTATGTGTTGTTACAACCGCCTGTGCATTGTGGTGTAAAATTTGCAGCTTTTCCTGCAAGACGTATCCTGCCGCCCCTGGCGGGCGGACCCTCTCCGTGTCCGCCCGCAGGGGTGGGAAATTGCTTACTTGCCCAGCTCGGTGAGGGCCTTATCCACAGCGGCAACCACGATGTCGCACTCGGCCTCGGAGGCGATCAGAGGCGGGATGAAGCGCAGCACGTTGCCGGCGGTGCAGTTGATGAGCACATCCTGATCGAAGCACTTGTCTACTACCTTGGGGCCGATCTCGTTGTCGGTGAGCTCTACGCCGTTGATCATGCCCAGGCCGCGGACCTCCTTCACGGCGTCGGGGTGTTTCTCGGCCATCTTCCGCAGCTGGGCGCGGAAGTGCTCGCCGGTCTTGGCAGCCTGGTCCATCACGCCCTCGTTGAGCATGGTGTCCAGGGTGGCGGCGGCCAGGCCGCAGGCCAGAGGCCCGCCGGCGAAGGTGGAGCCGTGGGTGCCGGGAATCAGGGTCTTAGCGGCGTCGCCCCGGGCGCAGACCGCGCCGATGGGCACGCCGGAGCCCAGCGCCTTGGCCATGGAGCAGGTGTCGGGCTCCACGCCGTAGTTCTGGTGGGCGAACAGCTTGCCGGTACGGCCGGAGCCCACCTGCACCTCGTCGAACATGAGGAGGATGCCCCGCTCGTCGCAGATGTCACGCAGACCTTGCAGGAACTCCTGGGTGGCGGGACGGACGCCGCCCTCGCCCTGGACAGGCTCGGTGAGGATGGCGCACACCTTGTCGTCCAGCTGTTCCTTCACGGACTCCAGGTTGTTGAACTCGGCGTAGCGGAAGCCCTCAGGCAGGGGGGAGTACCACTTGGGGTTGTGGACGATCTCCTGGCCGGTGGCAGTGGCGGTGGCCAGGGTGCGGCCGTGGAAGCTTTTCAGCATGCTGATAACCACATACCGCTCGGGGTGGCCGTGGTCCACGGCGTACTTCCGGGCCAGCTTGATCTGACCCTCGTTGGCCTCCGCGCCCGAGTTGGCGAAGAGCACCTTCTCAAAGCAGCTGTTCTCCACGATCATCTTGCAGACCTGGATGGCGGGGGCGTTGTAGTAGTAGTTGGAGCAGTGGAGCATGGTGTGAGCCCGCTCCTCCATGGCCTTCACGATGGCGGGGTGGCAGTGGCCCAGACCGTTGACGGCGATGCCGCCCACAAAGTCCAGGAACTTCCGGCCGTCCAGGTCCCACACATAGCAGCCCTCGCCCCGGTCCATAACGATGGGCATACGGGCATGGTTGCCGTACAGGTACTTGTCAGCGGCGGCGATGGCCTCGGCGTTGCTCTTGAAATTCTGAAGCATAGAGATGACCTCCTAATAATTTATAGTGCGCTTGCGCGCGTTGGCTCGTTTTCGTGCGGGCGGATTGTATCCGTCCTTATTTGTTCCACTTGATGCCCACACTGGGCTGGGCGGTGCCCACGGTGGTGCCGGTACCTTCGTCGGTGAAGGCCTCGTACAGCATGCTGTGGGGCTGGCGGCCGTCGATGATATGTACGCTGGTGACCCCCTCCTCAATGGCCTGCACACAGCAGTCCACCTTGGGGATCATACCGCCGGCAATGGTGCCCTGGTCCTTCAGAGCCGGGACGTCGGCCACGTTCAGGTAGGAGATGACGTCCCGGACCTTGATGTCGTTGCACAGGCCCTCGATGTCGGTGAGGATCATCAGCTTCTCGGCCTTCAGCGCCCCAGCCAGCTTGCTGGCGGCGGTGTCGCCGTTGATGTTGAAGCTGTTCCCCTGGCCGTCGGTGCCCACGGGGGCCACCACGGGGATAAAGCCGGCGTCCAGCATGGCCAGCACGGGCTCGGCATTTACCTGCACCACGTCGCCCACATAGCCCAGCTCCTCGCTGCGCTGGACGCACTGGAACAGGCTGCCGCTGATGCCCGACAGGCCCACTGCCCTGCCGCCCTGGGCGCTGATGCGGCCCACCAGCTCGCTGTTCACCTGGCCGATGAGTACCATCTCCACCACCCGGATGATCTCGGCGGAGGTGTAGCGCAGGCCGTTGATGAACTTTACGGGGATGTCCAGCTGCTCCAGCATCTTATTGATGCCGGGGCCGCCGCCGTGGCACAGCACGGGCTTCAGGCCCATGGCCTTGAGGAGGACCACATCCTTGATGACGTTGGCCTTCAGTTCCTCGTTGATCATGGCGTTGCCGCCGTACTTGATGACCACGATCTTGCCGGCGTATTTGCTCAGGTAGGGCAGGGCCTCCAGCATGGTCTCCACTTTATTGGCGATCTCGTTCACGGTACTGTCTCCTCCCCATCAAGAGCGGTAGTCGCCGTTGATCTTCACGTAGTCGTAGGTCAGGTCGCAGCCGAAAGCGGTGGCCTGGCCGTCGCCGCTGTGGAAGTCCACAATGACGGTGATATCGTGCTCGGTGAGGACGGCCTTGGCCAGCTCCTCGCTGAAGTCGGTGCCGAAGCCGGCCTCCATCACCGCCACCTCACCGGCGGCGCTTTTCAGGATGCAGTCGGCCTTGGTGGGGTCCACGTCCGCCCCGGAGTAGCCGGCGGCGGCCATGATGCGGCCCCAGTTGGCGTCCCGGCCGAAGACGGCGGCCTTAAAGAGGGTGGAGCCGGCAATGGACCGGGCCACCAGGCGGGCGTCCTGCTCGGTGGGCAGGCCCTTGGCCTCCACGATCATCAGGTGGGTGGCGCCCTCGCCGTCAGAGGCGATGCGGCGGGCCATGTCGATGCAGATATCGTCCAGCAGGGCGGCGAAGGCGGCCTTGTCCTCCTCGGTCTCGATGGCCACGCCGGAAGCCCCGTTGGCAAAGAGGAACAGGGAGTCGTTGGTGGAGGTGTCGCCGTCTACGGTGAGCATGTGGAAGCTCTTGTCGGCGGCCGCCTTCAGCAGGGGCTGGAGGACGGAGGCCTCCACCTTGGCGTCGGTGGTGACGTAGCTGAGGGTGGTGGCCATGTTGGGGTGGATCATGCCGGAGCCCTTGGCCATGGCGCCGATGCGGATGGTGCCGCCGGACAGCTCCAGCTCATAGGCCACTTCCTTCTTCACTAGGTCGGTGGTCATAATGGCCCAGGCGGCGTCGGTGCCCTGCTCCACGGTCATGTTGGGCACGATGCGGCGCACGCCGTCCAGCACCTTATCCACCGGCAGCTGCTGGCCGATAACGCCGGTGGAGCTGACGAAGACCTCGTCCTCCCCCAGGCCCAGCAGCTCCTCGGCGAGCAGCTCCACCTTCTTGGCGTTGGCCAGGCCCTGCTCGCCGGTGGCGGCGTTGGCGTTGCCGCTGTTGATAACCACGGCCCGGGCCTTGCCCTTCTTCAGCACCTCCCGGCCCAGCAGGACGGGGGCGGCGCAGAACTTGTTGGTGGTGAACAGGGCCGCGCAGGCGGCGGGCTTCTGGGAGTAGAGGATGGCCACATCGGGCTTTTCGCTCTTGCGGCTCTTTACGCCCACATAGCAGGCGCCGGCCAAAAACCCCTTGGGGCTGGTGATGCTGCCGCCCTCGATAACTTTATACGCCATGTAACATTGCTCCTTTCCAAATCGCTTCTATGTATATCCGGCCCGCAGGCAAATCAGGGGTACATCGGGGGGATCATCAGGCCGGTGGTTTCGGGCAGGTCAAAAATAATATTCATGTTCTGGATGGCCTGGCCGGCTGCGCCCTTGCCGATGTTGTCGATGACGGAGCTGATCACGGCGCGTTTGGTGCGCTTGTCGAAGGTGGGGGTGATGCAGCACAGGTTGGTGCCGGCGGTCCACTTGGTCTGCACGGGCTTGCTGGCGGGGAACACATGGACAAAGGGCTCGTCCTTATAGTAACGATTGTAGAGCTCAAACAGCTCCTCGTCGCTGGTGTCCTGGTTCAGGGTGGCGTAGATGGTGACCTCAATGCCCCGAATCTGGGGGGTGAGGTGGGGCTGGAAGTTGATGAACTGCCAGGTCTCGGGCTTCATCAGATCCTTACCGGTGATGTAGGCGATGTTCTGCTCGATCTCGGGGGTGTGGCGGTGGCTGCCGCCCAGGGCGTAGGCGCAGAAGCTGTTGCTGGCCTCAGCCAGGAGCTTGTTGGGAGCGGGCCGGCGGCCGGCTCCAGTGAAGCCGCTCTTGGCGTCCACGATGATGGTGTTGTCCACCACCATGCCCTCCTTCAGAATGGGCATCAGGCCCAGGGTGGAGGCGGTGGGGTAGCAGCCGGGGTTGGAGATGAGGCTGGCGCCCTTGGCCAGGTCCCGCATCACCTCGGGGATGCAGTAGACGGCGTCCTTGGTCATCTGGTGGTCGGGGTGCTCCAGGTGATACCACTTCTCCCAGGTCTTGGCATCCCGGAAGCGGATGTCTGCGCCAAAGTCGATGAACTTCTTGCCGCCGGCCAGCACCTTGGCGGCGATGCCGGGCACGGTGCCCGCGTCCACGGCGGTGAACACCACGTCGCTGTCCCGCACGATCATATCCAGGGTGGCGTCGTCCAGGGGGAGAATCTCCTGGTCGTAGAAGCCCACCAGAGCGGGGTGCTCGTCCTGAATCTTGCGCCCGGCGGCGAAGCTGTCGGCCAGGTGGGCCACCTGGGTCTCCGGGTGGTTCACCATCAGGCGGAGAAGCTCACCGAGGGCATAGCTGGCAGCGCCGCAAACAGAAAAACGGATCATGATACATTACCTCCTTGAATATTCCACCCGCGTTTTTGCGGGTTTCTGGAAAGCTTTGGGTGCTGGAAACACCTACTGCCGCAACCATTACCGGCTTTTTTGTCTCTTTTTCAAAGACGCCGATATAGATTGTGTTGAATTTTCCTGCTCTCTATTATATAATCATTAGGCAGAATATACAAGACAGAATTTTTTCTGTCTAACATTCCATTTCAGAATGAAAAGAACGAAAGAAAATTTCATATCAAAGAAAGGAATGACCGCCTGTGAGCATTCAAAAATACATCGCCTATCTGAAGACTATCGAGACGGGAAGCATCACCCGGGCCGCCGCCCAGCTGGGCTATACCCAGTCCGCCGTCAGCCGCATGATTGCCGACCTGGAAAAGAGCTGGGGGGTCACCCTTCTCACCCGGAACCGCTCGGGCATTGAAATCAGCTCCGAGGGGCTGATGCTGCTGCCCAAGCTCCAGGTCATCTGCTCGGGCTACGAGTCCCTCAACCGCACAGTGGCCGAGCTGCACAGCCACACCTCCGGCTCCATCCGGGTGGGCACCTTCTCCAGCTTCTCCTGCGGCCTGCTCCCCGCCATTATCAAGGACTTCCACGAGACCTACCCCCATATCACCTTCAACTTGCTCAACGGGGAGTATAACGAGATTGCCGGCTGGCTGCGCAAGGGGCTGGTGGACTGCGGCTTTGTGGCTCTGCCCGCCGCCGACGACCTGGACACCACCTTTTTGATTCAGGACAGCCTGGTGGCCGTCCTCCCCAGGGACCACCCCATGGCAGAGGCCCCCTATTTCCCGGTGGACATGCTGGCCTATGAGGATTTTATCAACGTGCGGGAGGAACAGGACTACGAGATTGCCAAATTCCTGGACGAGCTCCAGCAAAAGCCCAAGATTCGCTACGAGAGCAGCGACGACTACGCCATCCTGTCTATGGTGGAGTCGGGGCTGGGCATCAGCGTGGTGCACGACCTGATGCTGGTCCCCAACCGCTACAACGTGGTGGCCAAGCCCTTCGACCTGCCCATCATCCGGGATATCGCTGTGGCCGTCAAGAAGGATGCCGCCCTGTCCACCATTGCCCAGCTGTTTGTGGACCACACCAAGCAGTGGGCCCGGCGGCAGCTGTTCTCCTCCATCCAGACCTGAGCCCCGGCCGGCACGGCGCGGTTGGAATAACAAAACCCGGGCGTCCCACCAGGGGACGCCCGGGTTCCCTCTGCTCGCTTAATTTCTGGCCAAGGTAAACTGGTCCACCAGCTGCTTCAGGCTGGCCGCCTCGGCGGACAGCTCCTGACTGGCCGCGGCGCTCTCTTGGGCGGTGGCGCTGTTGGTCTGGACCACGGCGGAAATCTGATCCACACCCTCCGTCACCTGGGTGATGGAGCTGGTCTGCTCCTCCACCGCCGTTACCACAATGTCCATCTGGGTGGTCACATGGCCGGCGAACACGCTGGTCTGCTCCAGCGACTCCGTCACCTTGCTCACCGCCTCGCTGCCCTCAGACACGGCGGCGATGGCGCCGCCGATCAGGTCCTTGGTGGCCTTGGCGGCCTCGTCGGACTTGGACGCCAGGTTGCGCACCTCGTCGGCCACCACGGCAAAGCCCTTGCCGGCGGCCCCAGCACGGGCGGCCTCCACAGCGGCGTTCAGGGCCAGGATGTTGGTCTGGAAGGCGATGTTTTCAATGGCGGCGATGATCTTGGAGATCTCCTGGGCGGAGGCGGAAATTTTTTCCATGGCCGCGTTCAGCTCGCCCACGTGCTCCACGCTGGTGCCCAGCTGGGCGCCGGCCTGGCCCACAAACTGGCCCGCCTCCTCGGCGGCGGCGGCGGTCCGCTTGGCGGTGGAGGAGATATCGGTGATGGTGGCCGCCAGCTCCTCCACCGCGCTGGCCTGCTCCATGGAGCCCTGGCTCAGGGTCTGGGCTCCGGTGGACACCTGATTGCTGGCCGAGGACACCTGGCCGGCGGCCGAGTCGATCTGCCGCATGGTGTTGCTCAGCTCCACCTTCAGGGTGCGCATGGAATGCAGGATGCCCTGGAAGCCGCCCACATAGGCCTCTTGGTGGGGGGACCGAATGTCAAAATTCTTGTTGGCCATCTGGGTGAGCAGATAGCCGATATCGTTGATGATGGTGTTCAGCCCTTCCACCAGCTCCGCTGTGGACCGGGTCAGCTCGGCGGTTTCATCCCGGCCGCTGCTCTGGGGGACGGGGGACTCCAGGTCGCCCTCCACCAGCAGCTTCATCCGCTCGGCGCAGGCCCGCATGGGCACGCTGATGTTGCTGGACAGCTTCACGGCCACCACGATGGAGGCCAGAATGGAGGCCACGATCACTGCCACGTTGAGAAGCATGCCAAAGTATGTATCAGACAGGTAGTCGGTTTGCAGCGCGGTGACGGCCACGCTCCAGCCGTCTGTGCCGCCCACGGGGGCGTAGGCGGTGAACCGGCTTCCGTCGGTGTCCTTAAAGCTGCCGAAGCCGTTCTTGCCCTGGCGCATCTCCCCGTGGATGGCGGCCAGCTCCTTGAGGGACTTGTCGCTCTGGGCGTCCCGCTCCACATTCTGGGTGGTGATGGTCTCCAGGGTGACGTCGGCAATGGTGTCCCCCGACTTGTTGATCATATAGGCCTTGCTGTGCTCGCTCACCTTGATGGAGGAGACAATATCGTTGAGGAAGGTCTCGGGAGGCACAAAGTAGACCACGCCTACGATGCGGGCCCCCTGGTTGCCGCCGAAGTAGATGGGAGCCGCCACCATAATGGACAGCTCGCCGGTAATCTTGCTGATCAGCGGCTCGGAGACATACACGTTCCCTGCCAGGGCCTGCTTCACATACTCCCGGTCGGAGTAGTCCTTCCCGTCAAAAACACTTATGCCGCTGATGTCAATGACGTTGCCCCGCTGAAATCCGTGCATGCGGACCCGCTCGTCTATGATGGCCCGCTTTTCCTCCACGGATACCCCGTTGTCGGACAGCTGGGGGATACAGCCTGTGTCCATGGCCACGTTCTTGTAGGCGGTCAGCTCCTGCTCGATCCGCTCCGCCGCCAGCACGGCGGTCTGGCTCATCATCTCGTCCACTGTGGCGATGGTACTTCTGTAGTTCAGCGTAATGCTTGCGGTTCCCACCAGGACCAGAGCGATCAGGACGGTTGCCATCAGGCAAACAGTGATTTTTTTCCGAATACTCCTCATTTCATAGCACCTCAATTTTTTAATAACTGAACTGCGCTGTCTGGCTGATTCTGCCGTCCTCTATTATAGGAGCGGAAGCGCCCCTTTGTCAATGGCTTCCCACCTCTTTGGTGCACTTTGCAAAGGCGGACACATCCTTTTTTGCGGGCGGAGCAAGGCCGCCCTTACAGAACACAATGCAGCATGGACGCTCCCCCTGCTTACCAGCTCACCGGTAGGAGTCGGCCAGCTCCTTAAACCTGGGCAGGGCCCGGCGGATCACGTCGGTCTGGACACAGTAGGAGATACGCACATGGCCGGGCGCGCCGAAGCCGGTGCCGGGGACAATGAGCAGGTCCAGCGCCTTGGCCCGTTCGCTGAAGGCCGCGTCGTCGGGCTCCAGGCTGCGGGGAAAGAGGTAGAAGGCCCCGCCGGGCTCCACCACGTGGTAGCCCATCTCCCTCAGGGCGGAGACAAACAGTCTGGCGTTCTCCTCATAAATTTTGATGTCGGCGGTCATGTCGCAGCACAGGGAGGTGACCTGCTGGAACAGGCTGGGGGCGTTCACATAGCCCAGGGAGCGGCCTGCTCCGGCCACCGCGGCGTAGACGTCGTCCCCCTCCGCCGCCTCGCCGGGGACAAACACGTAGCCGATGCGCTCCCCCGGCAGGGACAGGGATTTGGAGAAGGAGTAGCACACGATGGTGTCCCGGTAGATGTGGGGGACCCAGGGGACCTCCACCCCGGCGTAGACGATCTCCCGGTAGGGCTCGTCGGAGATGAGGTAGATGGGGTGGCCGTACTCCCTGCTCTTTTGGGTGAGGATGGCGGCCAGCCGCTCCAGAGTGGCCCGGGAGTACACCACGCCGGACGGGTTGTTGGGGCTGTTGACCAGAACACCCTTGGTGTGCGGGGTGACTGCCTTCTCAAAGGCGTCAAAGTCGATCTGAAAGGCCTCGATCTCCGGGGGAATGAGCACCATTCTGGCCCCCGCCCCCTCGATAAACACCTTATACTCCGGGAAGTAGGGGGCAAAGACGATAAACTCGTCCCCGGGGCAGGTCAGACCGTTGAAGACGCAGCACAGGGAGGCGGCCGCCCCCACAGTGAGGTAGAGCCGGTCGGGGGTGCAGCCGGCGTTGAAGCGGCGGTTGAGGGAGGCGGCAAACCGCTCCCGGGCGTCGGCGGCGCCCTGGGCGCTGGTGTAGGCGTGGATCAGGTCGGGCTGCTCCCGGAGCAGGCGGGCGGCCGTCTCGTTGACGGCGGCGGGGGCCGGGACGCTGGGGTTGCCGATGGAGAAATCAAAGACATTCTCCGCTCCCACCTGGGCGGCCCGGGTCTTGCCGTATTCAAACAGCTCCCGGATCACGGACCGGGCGGTGCCCAGTCCCTTCATACGTTCAGAAACCATGTTAAAACCTCCTGAATCAAGCTTGTTTCATTATAGCACAGCGGTTTACCGGAGTAAAGCGGAAAATCAGGCCGGAGCGGAAAACCCGAAAAATTGCTAATAACTGCCAATTACCGGGAAGTTGACGAAGAAAAGTTTAACAAAGGTGACAAATTTGGAAATTTCTGACCTTTACAAGGGAGATGCTTGGCGCTATAATCGATTCAAAAGAGGGTGGTATCTTCGGAAAAGGGGGCGGCAGCGTGCAGATCCTGACAGGCAAGGCGATTATGGAACAGATCGTTGCCGGGCGGCTTTGCTTCTACCGCCGTCCCGCGCCCCAGGTTCAGCTCTACACCCAGGGCGACTGGCGGCAGGAGGTCAACCGCTTCCACCGGGCCCAGCAGATGGCCATTCTGGAGCTGACCACCCTCTACCACCGGGCCCTCAATCAGGTGGGCGAGGGGGTGGCCTCCATCTTCCTCATCCATGGGATGCTGCTGGAGGACCACGACTATGTGGAGACGGTCCGGGGCCTGATTAACGGCCAGGGGGCCACGGCGGAGTACGCCGTTCAGATGGCGGAGGTCAGCTTTGCCGCCGCCTTCTCCGCCATGGACAGCCCCTACATGCAGGCCCGGGCGGTGGATATCCGGGATATCTCCCAGCGGGTGCTCCGGGCGCTGATGGGGGGGCGGCAGCTCCTGCTGATGGACGAGCCCGCCATCCTGGTGGCCGACGAGTACCTGCCCAGCGAGGTGATGGACTTCGACCAACGCCGCCTGCTGGGCCTTATCACCCGGAAGGGCAGCCTGGACAGCCACACCGCCATGCTGGTGCGGGCCTATCACATCCCCGCCATTGTGGAGGTGAATGTGCCCCCCAGAGCCGAGGGGCACCTGGCCCTGATGGACGGCTATACCGGCAGCGTGTACATAGACCCGGAGCAGGAGCAGCTCAACCAGCTGCGGGAGCTCTACCAGGCCAACGGACGGCCCAAGGGGTTTGCTTTAAGCGTGAAATAGACAACCGGCCCGCTCCCTTCAAGGAAGCGGGCCGGTTTGATTCGGATTTACTTCCGGAAAGACGCGCTCATTTCCTGGAAGCACTTTGGACAAACATTCTTGCCCCGAAATTCGATGATATCCTTTTCGTTGTCGCAGAAGATACAGGCGGGCTGGAACTTTCTCAGCACGATGGACGGGCCGTCCATGTAGATCTCCAAGGAGTCCTTCTCCTCGATATCCAGAGTACGGCGCAGTTCGATGGGCAGTACGATGCGGCCCAGTTCGTCCACCTTTCGGACAATGCCAGTGGATTTCATAAAATGCCTCCTTTTTATCTAGCGCGGACTCCGGGGTCCAGGCTTGGCCCCGGCATATTCTTCTCCCCTATATTGTAGCGGTAAAAAAATGCAATGTCAACTGTTTCTATCGGGCAAAATGGGGTGAAAAATGTAGAATTTTTGTTGAAAAGAGGTTATGAGCTGGATTTTTTTGTAAATTTCCGGTTTTCCAGCAGACATGATTTTCCAGTTGGCCCCGTATAGATGGGACAAGAGGGGGAATGGGCATGACTATGACGGTGATCTGGACGGGGATGGTGGTCCTCTCCATCCTGTGCGGACTGGCCACGGGACGGGGGCCTGCGGTGGCTGCGGCGGCGGTGGAGGGGGCCTCGGCGGCGGTGCAGCTGGCCCTGTCCATTGCGGGGATGCTCTGCCTGTGGACCGGGGTGATGGAGGTCATGCGCCGGTCGGGGCTGGCCGACGGGCTGTCCCGGCTGCTGGCCCCCGTGCTGCGCCGGCTCTTTCCCCAGGCGGCTAGGGACCGGGACACCATGGACAGCATCTCGGCCAACGTGTCGGCCAATCTGCTGGGGCTGGGCAGCGCCGCCACCCCCCTGGGCCTGGAGGCCGCCCGGCGGCTGGCCCGGCGCAGTCCGGGCACCGCCTCCAACGACCTGTGCATGCTGGTGGTGTGTAATACCGCGTCCATCCAGCTTATCCCCACCACCGTGGCCTCAGTCCGGGCGGCGGAGGGCTGCGCCGCCCCCTTCGATATCCTGCCCGCCGTCTGGCTGGCCTCCACCCTGTCGGTGGGGGTGGGGATTTTGGCCTGTAAGATTTTTGCAGGAGTGTGGAAAGAGTAAAACGCCTCCTTTTGAAAGGAGGTGCCCCAGTTCGCAAACTGGGGCGGAGGATTGATTTCGCCGCAGGCGAAATGTGCGAAGCAAACGAGAGGTTGGGGACTTTTGTGGGGCGGGACGACCTCGGCCCGCCAAATCGATACGCTGGATAAAACGGCGCGCCGGGGTCGTCGCGCCCCACAGGCGGGGCAAAAGCTTTGATTACTTCGTATGTTTTGCTTCGCAAAACGCAATCCTCAGTCAGCCTGCGGCTGACAGCTCCTTTCCAAAGGAGCCTTTTGGGAGGTAACTTATGGACCTGTTCTTTACCATGCTGGTCCCCCTGACCATTGCGGCCATCGCCCTGTACGCCGCAGGGCGGCGGGTGGACGTCTACTCCGCCCTGGTCCAGGGGGCGGGCTCCGGGCTGGAGACCCTCACCCGGATTATACCGGCCCTGGTGGGCCTGATGACGGCGGTGTATATGCTCCGGGCCTCCGGGGCGCTGGAGCTGCTGGCCGGCTTTCTGGCCCCGGTGCTGGACCGGCTGGGCCTGCCCTCCGAGCTGCTGCCCCTGATGCTGGTGCGGCCCATCAGCGGCTCGGCTGCCCTGGGGGTGGGGGCGGAGATCATCTCCACCTGGGGCCCCGACTCGGAGCTGGGCCGGACGGCGGCCGTCATGCTGGGCTCCACCGAGACCACCTTTTATACCATCGCCGTCTACTTCGGCGCCGTGGGCATCACCCGAACCCGCTACGCCGTCCCCGCCGCCCTGTGCGCCGACCTCACCGGCTTTCTGGCGGCCGCCTGGGCGGTGCGGCTGTGCTTCGGGTAGCGGAAGCACACACTTGTCTTATAAATTTAGAAAAGCTGCCGCATGTAGGGCAAGGGCTCTGCCCTTGCCTTATTCCAATGCCGTTTTATCCCCTTACGGGGATAGGCAGGGGTAGAACCCCTGCCCTACAGGACGTACCAGCCAGCATTTTCAGAGGCTTTCCATATTTATGAGACGGGCGCGCTCGGAAGCCCCCATGAGGTTTTCATGGGGGCTTTTGCGCTGGGGTCAATCCTCGATATCCACTAAAATGTTGTCCGTTCCGTGTTCCTCAAACTCGGCGATATAGGCGTCGATGCGGCTGGTGAGCTCGGCATAGTTGCTCTCGTCAATGGGGGCGTCGTCCATATCCCGCCGGGCCAGGTCCTCGGCCAGGATTTCAAAAAAGACGTTGTTTTCATACTCCACGATGGCCTCGTGGATGCCCCCCTCCACAAAGGCCCGGGAGGGGATGACCTCCCCCTGATACAGCTCGGCCAGCTGGGGCATGCCCTCCAAGGCGGCCCGGCCAAAGAGCAGGCTCTCTACCTCGTCGTAGTCGGCAAACCGCTGGTCCCCTCGGGTGGAGTTCAAGATCCAGTTTCCGATGTATACCAGGTCCAGCAGCCGCCGAAACTGCTTTTTGTTCAGCTCCAAATTCATGGAAGCGCCTCCTCTCCGGGCATGAAGTGGTTCATATAGCATTATAGCCTCCATTTCCAATTTGTCAAATGGAGAAACAAGGCAATTCCCCTTGTTTTTTCAGACAAAATGACATACAATAAACTAGATACTTTACATAGGGCCCCAAACTGTGTATAATACCTCAGACTGACCAAGGGTCCCCGGGATTTTCCAGCCCGGGGGACCAAATTCTGTCTAGGATTGGAGGCCCCTATGGAAAAGGAAGTGGTTATCTCCATCAAGGGGATGCAGAACTTTGAGGGCGCGCTGCCCGACGTCATCGAGCTGGTCACCGAGGGCCGCCTGGCCCGGGACGGGGAGAGCTACACCCTGTCCTATCAGGAGAGCGAGCTCACCGGTCTGGAAGGCACCCTCACCACCATTCAGGTGGACGGGGAACAGGTTACCCTGATGCGGGTGGGGGAGTTTAACTCCCAGCTGGTCTTTCAGGAGGGGCGGCGGCACCTCTCCATGTATAATACACCATATGGCGCAATGACCATCGGGGTGAATACCCGGCACCTGCTGGCCCGGCTCACCGACCAGGGGGGCGATATTGAGGTGGACTACTCGGTGGAGGTGGACCACGCCCTGGCCGGACGAAACATCTTCCGCATCAACGTGCGGGAGGCCGGGGGCGGGCTGGACACCTTGAAGCAGTAAGAGGCTGTCTGTAGGGGCGCACATTGTGCGCCCGCGCGTTCCAAAATCGAATACAGACAGGCGGGCGGACAATGTCCGCCCCTACACACGGAATACAGAGAACGAGGTGCAGACAAATGACAAACATGATCCAGGCCGCCAAAAACCAGGTGGCCGCTCTGACCCAAGCGGCCTATGAGAGAGCCGCCGCCGCGGGGGCCCTGCCCGCCGGGGCAGAGGTGAAGGCCACCATTGAGATTCCCAAGGACACCGCCCACGGGGACTATGCCTCCTCCTTCGCCATGGCAGGGGCCAAGGCCCTCCACATGGCCCCCCGGCAGATTGCTCAGGTCATCGTGGACCACCTGGCGCTGGAGGGCAGCTACTTCAACAAGGTGGAGATTGCCGGCCCCGGCTTTCTCAATTTCACCTTGGGGCCCAAGTGGTATAGGGAGGTCCTTTCCACTATAGAGACCGAGGGGCCCGTTTACGGCTCCGGCGCCGAAGGCGCTGGGAAAAAGGTGATGGTGGAGTTTGTCTCCGCCAATCCCACCGGCCCTATGCACATGGGCAACGCCCGGGGCGGCGTGCTGGGGGACACCCTGGCCAACGTCCTGGCCCGGGACGGCTGGGACGTGTGGAAGGAGTTCTACGTCAACGACGCGGGCAACCAGATCAACAAGTTCGCCCGGTCCATCTACGCCCGGTGCATGCAACTTACCCTGGGGGAGGAAAATTACCAGTTTCCTGAGGACGGCTATCAGGGGGGCGACATCAGGGAGCTGGCCCAGGGCTTCCTGGCCCAGGAGGGGATTTCCTTCCCCGGCGACACCGCCGAGGAGGACTGGCTGGAACAGATGGCCCAGTTCGGTCTGGAGCGGAACATCCCCAAGATGGAGAGCGACCTGAACAAGTACGGCATCCAGTATGACAAGTGGTTCTTGGAGTCCTCCCTCCACAGCTCCGGCTATGTGGAGGACACCGTCTCCCTGCTGACGGACAAGGGCTGGACCTATGAGAAGGACGGGGCCCTGTGGCTGAACACCACCGAGCTGCTGAAGAAAAAGTACCTGGCCGAGGGCAAGAGCCAGGAGCAGGTGGACAAGCTGGACCTGAAGGACGACGTCCTCCGCCGGGCCAACGGCTTTTACACCTACTTCGCCGCTGATATCGCCTACCACCGCAACAAGCTGGAGGAGCGGAAATTTGACCTGGCCATCAATATCTGGGGGGCCGACCACCACGGCCACGTGGCCCGGCTCCAGGCGGCGCTGGACGGCCTGGGTCTGGACGGCTCCCACCGGCTGGTGATCGTGCTCATGCAGCTGGTGAACCTGCTCCAGGACGGCAAGCCGGTGCGCATGTCCAAGCGGACGGGCAAGGCCATCGCCCTCCATGACCTGCTGGACGAGATCTCCGTGGACGCCGCCCGGTACTATTTCAACAACCGGGCCGCCACCAGCCCTCTGGACTTCGACCTGGACCTGGCCGTCCGGCAGGACAGTGAGAACCCGGTCTATTATGTCCAGTATGCCCACGCCCGCATCTGCTCCCTGGTCGCCCGGCTGGCCGAGGAGGACGGGGCGGCCGTTCCCGCCGCCGCGGCTGTGGACGCCGCCGTGCTGGCCTCCTCTGAGGAGCTGGCCCTGGTAAAATCCCTGGCCCAGTACCCCGAGGAGCTCCACCTGGCCGCCCGGGACTATGACCCCAGCCGCATCAACCGCTACCTCACCGCCCTGGCCGGGGATTTTCACCGCTTCTACAACGCCTGCCGCCTGAAGGGCGAGGAGGAAGCGGTTCTGTCCGCCCGCCTGAAGCTGGCCGACAGCGTCCGGTCCGTCCTGGCCAACGGCCTGGGCCTGCTGGGCGTTACCGCGCCGGAGAAAATGTAGGATGTTGCGTTATGTAGGGCAAGGGCTCTGCCCTTGCCTATCCCCGTAAGGGGATAATACCCCAAGCCACCCCCCTCCGTCCCCCGCAGGGAAAAGCCTTCCACCCTCCGGGGGGAAGGTGCCCCAGTGCGCACACTGGGGCGGATGAGGGGG